>Ga0335074_10015345_pt1 | contig 10758 bp, 10 predicted proteins | sample Lox_Sample_23_FD_206715 | JGI IMG/M metagenome (GOLD analysis project Ga0335074, IMG submission 206715) | Soil microbial communities from Loxahatchee National Wildlife Refuge, Florida, United States - Lox_Sample_2.3 | ecosystem: Environmental > Terrestrial > Soil > Wetlands | place: USA... | reverse complement strand
ACGCTCTTCCCCATCATCTCACATCGACTTCAATGATTTCCCTACTTAACCTCCCGCTACCACGCGACTTTTGGTAGTCACTGCGACTCTGAGTTTGCATATCGCGCAACGTCTCATACTTCTCTAACTTCAACAATTCTTCAGCATTAACTGTGAAAATGCAATGTCTGCTTCTGCCTCCCATTCCCCGAAGCTAGTCCCCGCTCAGGTGGGATTCTTGGCGATCTACAATCCCTCGCTAGGCAATACGGATGATACACTCGACGACCAAATTGTGTATTATTCATCTCCTGAGAGCCGACAAAAGAAGCGTCGTCGACGACGAACAGGTGTGGATAGCCCTGCGAAAATTTCGCAAGAAGAGAGAAATGAGCGGCTACGGAAGATTGGCCTCGCGCAGGGCATGGTGGAATTTGGTCGGGACTTCTCTGATGGCAAGCCGGTAGACACTATCGAGACTGAAAAGTCTCGGATTATATTGCACGAACTTGAACCAGGGTGGTGGCTGATCGCGGTAAGTAAGCCCATAATGCTCACAGATCATTGCAACGCTAAACCCTACCCAGTCTATAGATCTGACCCGGCTACCTTCCCCCAAAGGCAAACCTGGCGATGAGGATGCAATCGAATACTCTTCGCGAGAAGTCAAACCACCTGCTCTCCTCCTCGAAGACCTCCTCCGAGCTCATTCTACTTTCCTTTTACATCATGCCTCATCGATGAGTGCATTGTTTGTGCGAATAAGAAGATCGAAGTTTGTCAACCTGCTTGGGCGTTACTGGGACTCTTTTCTGTCTACGTGGAATGTCATGCTGCATGGGAATCCGGTGGTTAGCGTGTTTGGGGGTATAAAACTTGCAGCATCCGGCGAATTGGGTATGGGCGTTGGCGAAGAGGATAGAGGTAGTGGTGAAAGAGAGGTCTTGGAAGGTTTTGTCGGAAGAATCGAGGGACTTGTTGACCTTGTGGTGTCTAAGTTTGGAGGCCCTAATACAGACACAATAGAAGAGAGGGCATCTAAAGAAAGGGAGCCTCAACCTTCCCTAATGCCGAAGCAGCCTTGGCTTGGAACTGGAGCAGAACCCGATTCAGAAGACGGTGCTATATTCCTAGGGGTTGGAGCATTGTCACGGAAATCCCTCCGCGATATCACTCATTGGATGGAAGACCTATACAGCTGGGGTTCACGCGCCTACGGAGTGCAGGATAATCCAACGGCAACACGAAAGTTAAGGAAGAGGGAGAAACGAAAATCTGGATCCGGGAAATCAGCCTCGCCCTCAAAATCTCCCAACGGCTCACCTCCACACGCAGTTTTGCGATTGCGACCTGGAGTGGGTCGTGGAAATACAGAGGAGCTTCCAACCAGCCCTATCGAGTCTCAGTCGACTGCTATACCAACTCAGGAAGTTACAGATCTCCATAGCAAGAGAAGATCGAAAGAGAAGCGACCCTCTTTGCAGAGAGGGCACTCGAGCCAATCGAGCATCCGCAGCGTTGCCAACACAGGTGGGAAAATTGTGAATTACCTTAAACTCGGTTATGGAACTCACTGGTCCTTGGGTAGCAACACAAGCAAATCCTTAGGAGACCATGGAAGCAAGTCGACTAAGCAAGACGAACCCTTACCGGCTCAACTTGAAAATGGTCCGACACAAGACTCCAAATCTGCGAAGGTGGAACCTACTCAAGAGGAATCCGATTCTTCTCCTGTAACATTTGATGATTCCATTGGTCACTATCTCATTGGTCTCATGGGAGACATTGAAAAGGATGAGATTGAGTTTGGAGAACAGGACGACATCACAACAGACGATGGAGGGCGGTCATGTAGCAATTACAGAATGCTCCTGCGAACCGTGACTGTTGAACTTGAGCGAGAGGGAGACGCACGCCCAGAAACAGACATCAGTATTGACCTAGGAGTGGCGGACAACGGAAGATCTCATTCTTCAAAGCACGGAGGATCAGAGCATACTGGCACTTCTCATACCTCCTTCGAAAGTCAGGACCGTAACAAGACAAAAAAGCTTCGAATCGTAGTCTACGTCAATAAACCATTTATCTTTACGTTTTTATTCGAACTGCGAACTGATGCTCTTGCACTCTTGAGCCTCTACAGATCTCTTCATCATCAGCTTGGTCCGCTCCAAAAACCTCTCCTAGCATCAACGAGTCGGCCACTTACAAGACCAGATATTACCACCACAAGCCCGCAAGAAGCAAAAACTCCAATTTATGATCTCATCTGGGACCCCAAGTCTCTCACAATCAGCTCAACCATACCAAATATACCCGAACCTGTTGGAACGCCATATTCATCAACAAAGCCTGCTCCTTGGTCGCGCATAGAGGCTTTAAATACACACATGCAACTGCTCAACATGTTCACGGCTACTCGATCGGATCGCTCTGAGCTTGAGAGTACATGTAAGACCAGCAGAGGCTGGTGGGTTGTATGGACCCGCATTCCTGATCTCGATAGTGGCTCTATATCAAGTTATGCACCTTCGCCTCTTCCCGGTGCTCGAACACCTCAATTGAGACCAGAAGACAGTGGAAAGACAACGAAGTCCAGTAGCACTTCCATCAGTGGCACAAACAACCCAAGCATGTGTTCTGGCCCTGCCCATCCGTTTCTGGACCGCGCCAGCGTGAGAAAGGAACGAGTCATACCGAACGACAAGGAGATATTTCTTCTAAGGCGTGCGAGTGACTATTCAGATGGGAAGAGCTCGGGAAGGTTTGGGAGTCTAACCTCGGCCACAGGTGATAGCGGATGGGGCAGTGGAGCGGCAAAGCTAGCGCAGGGGATTGGGGTTGACACTAAGAAGTATATTGAAGGATTATTGAACCGGTAGAGGATATTTAGCAAGATGATCAGGAAATATTTTGCTTGTCTTTGCCAACGTGGAGCACCGTCAACATTTGCTATACACGGCGAAGCCGCCTTAACAAGACAGAGAAGTCATACTATACTCACAGCAAGTGATGACGACAACAATTACCTTGTCCAGAACTCACCATAAGGTCCATGGGCCTCCTCATTAGGATAATCAGGCTACACGATGAAGCAGGGACGTCTCCGTTGAGTTGTCTTGTATCTCAGCGATTGCAGAGTTGCCACTAGCATTAGCTATCTCTCATCTAACCTCTGTCAAACTTCTAATGACGAAATTCCAATTTATTTTTGAGGGTAATTTAAGCTCAAGTCTTAGTCTAATCTTTGAAAAATTAATTCACATGGTACCCAAAGGAGCAATAATGACAAGAAATTTAGCAACGACAAGAACACCACTCCTCTAATGACAAAAAGTTACCATTTGCGATTAAAGCCTAGTTTTAGTTCGAACTTCACACACCGCCGCCAGAGAAAGCTTCTTTTTAGCGGCGTCCAGTTGTCAATTTTCCATGTGATTGCGGTCAAACTTATATTTTAATCTTGACCTTTCAATACCAAAGACGCTGTTAAAAAGTCTGTCAAATAAGAATTAAATTTTACACCTTCTCGTACAGTTATGGGATCTTAGGAGGTTGTTATACCGCATTTGGGGACATAATCTTTCCAGAGTGGGAAGCTCAGTTATCGAAGAGCTACTAGGGTCTATATCGATCATCCAACAGCAACGAGGGTCCAGTCTCGGGTCTGCCAGGGCACGCGACAACATTGGACAACAAATTCTGGGAAAGCTAGGCACCTCTCTGCCTCACATCATCCATATAAACATCAACACAGTCATAGCCCGTAGGCTTCATCGGCATCAGCAGGCAACCATCGCGGTTGAGAGCTCCACCTAAGATAAAGCCTCGATAAGCAAGTCCCTGAAAATATCCAGACGAGAAAAAAGAACAGCGAGCATCTTGCAGGGACCAGATTCCAGGACAGACAAGAGAAACAACCGGTTTACGCGTTCACAACGATAAACTCCCTCTGTCGTCTCTACGCCAGGCGGATACAGATCCTGCAACTAAGTTGGGCGCGCTTCAACGCAGGCGCTCACCGCGCCGATGTGGCTCTATAGGGTCCTTTCCTCGGCGATCTTCCTCATCACCATCATCCTATCGATACCTATAGCCTTCGATGTCGGTGGTCGAGAAAGCGGACTGGCATACTCGTTGTCCCTGTTCTGCTTCTATTTCTTTTACTCATGTCTCAAGCTAGCCTCTCCGGAAGGGTCACGTATAAGATGGGCTCTTGTGAAACTGGTGGCCTTGACACAATGGATCTTGCTTCCGGGATTTCTTATTTGGAGCCTGAATAGATTTGCTGTGGACGCAAACAACAGCGGGGATTGGGTGGCTAGGACATTTGGGGCAAAGAGAGCGGAGAGCACAAGCGTCAAGGAGTGGATTTTTGGAGCTGGTGGCCTCGCTGATGCGTTGACGGTTGGGACCTGGGACAAAGTGTTGACATATTCTACTCCACTATTCCAACTTGCCGAAGGCTTCTGCAGTCTACTGGTCATACAAGCGGCAGGCCAGATTACAAGGTGGTTGGTGAATAGAAGACGTGGTGATACATGGATGGTAAGTCCAAATCCTTTGATGTCTCGACGCTTGCTAAATCCTTTTTAGATAATATTACTTGTCCTATCCGGCTCAATCATTTCCAGTTCCGTCTACTTCCTTTGGAGGATCATGTATTTCCCAGAAATTGGAAAAGTCGATGCGACACTGATAGGTGTAGCGATAACTACTGCTGTCTTCCTCTGTGTGTGGGGAATCGGGAGTGGAAGAGGAAATGCTGTCGAGAGCTCGCTACTGTTCGCGTATGTTGTACTTTGCATATACCAGATTTTCACGGATTACCTTCCTTCAGAAGCAGCAGCAGCAGCCGCTGCATCTGCTCCCTCTCAGCCGGACTTCCCACCTTTACCTCCCGTCATAATGGCCTCTTACTCGACACTCATGCATATTCTTTCAACACTGCCGTCCGCCGTTCACTCGAGCTTTACGTTTCTTCACGCTGCATTGCAAACGATCACGCCCTCCGTAATCATCTCATTGGCCTATCGAATCTTCGTGTTCTATGCAGCAACTAGGATCATTCCAGCGGTGCGTGAGTCTGGTGCCCGGCCATTTTCTGAGGAACCTAGTCTTGAGGACAGCGATGGAGCCAACATATTTTTGGGGCTTCTCAGCTGGTTTAGTCCTTCGATATTAATAGCTGTGTACACAAGCCTACTCATGCAGCACTTCTCGACACATTCAGTTGACAGCAGTAACGGCGAATGGTGGACAATGCAAGGCGGAGGGAATGCAGGGGGATACATCTGGCGCTGGATCAACGTTGCAGCTACTATGGCTTTATATGCTCTGGAACTCTATCTGGGCAAGGAAGACATGGAGAGCAGTTTTACTGGACACTGGAAGACGGACTGAAGGGTCCTGGATGCCTGGGATGCTAGCCATCTCAAAGCATACCCAGATTGCGGAACACAAAGGGTCTTACCGTCGACTAGGCCCAAGAAGTATCGCTGTCCAGCGCCAAGCGGGCGATTGATCAAGAGATGCAAATTCACAGAGCAAGATATGGTCCACTACCTAGCGATCCTACTATTGGAGGCTCCTGTGGGTTGTCAGTGGACGACTCAGCTATTGCTTGGATTTAAAACTTGGCGTCCTGAAGCATAGCATGTCATTTTGATGTACATATTGGTACATTTTGTGGAGCCGTGCTTCACCACGGGTCAGGCGTGATCATGGAGATACCCTTTAAAGACTGTAGATGGTCTTTGCGCAACTTAATATATGAGTTGGAAATGTTCCAGGTCCTTGAACCTAGTCATACATGATTCTAACAAGCTTAGTCTGCTTGTGCTCAAAGGTTTCTAATCAATATCACAGGTTTCAACAAAGTCAACCCAGTCTCCACTATACGCGTTAGTACCTTTGTCGTCTTAGAATGGCAAAGGTAGGGGTACGTGGGCATTTACATCAAGATTTGTTGAGCAGCATCAGGGCCTGCTATGTCATACCGCTGTTTTATTCTTACCGTACCATACCTGAAGTATCAGTGGTGGAAGTCACAGACACCGCCAATTTATTAGTCGAGCTTGTTTGGCGTTTGGCGGGCGATATTCAGGCACGGTTGGAGCTTTGGCGAGCTCAACAAGATGCTTATCGGCCGCGACTCGGGCCCTATCGAAGCTCGCTCCCGCAGCTGCGCTTCTCCGCTTTCCTAGACACAACAAATCAATTCAAACCGTCCTGTCCTCTACTAACATAACCTTTATATATCAACACTTTCTCCTTTTTTTCCTATTCTTCAATTTTCTCGCCTGCCGTCTCTCAGTTTCACGTTTGTCTCTTCCTCTGCTCATATACGTTCCTATCATGTCGAGAGTCACACCTCCAGTCACCAAATTGACCCACGCGGTCCGAAGAATCAGCTCAAGCGCTCAAGCCTCACATTCATCCATCTTGCTCGATTCAAATTCCAATTACCTTCCCCGTTCCATCAAGGACCTAAAAGCAGAATGCAGTAAGAGGCAATTGAAGACTGGTGGCAGCAAATCCGAAGTAAATCATTATCAAACTACATATATGGTCAATGGCTAAATGTTGCGCAGCTCGTCGACCGCCTCATTGCTCACGACCTCACCCGTGCTCACAGCACCACGAGCGGCCATCGTCCCTCTCCATCACATGCTGAACCCATTGTGCGCACCCGACCTCTCATGCAAGGTTTCCGAACCTCCGCGCCCAAGCAAGCCGCCCATGACACTTCCACAATTGACTTCTTTTTCTTCCCCGAGATCCCTCCCGACCCACCGGAGAACCCCTTTGCAAAGCTCCGCGTACCTCTGCTACCAGATAACTACAACCCAGATCGGTCCGCTGATTCAGCACATGCTGTAGAAACTCTTGATGAGGCGGTACCAAGGCCTGAGATCTTGATTGTGGCCAGTCATCCAGAGGATGTTGTGCCTGCTGCTATGACTGAAGTTGTTGGGAATGATGCGGTGGAGCAACATATTGATGAATTAACGAAGTCATTTAAGCATGATGAAGAGGTTAAGGAACCGGGTATGTTGAAGGAACTTTGGAGTGGGTTGGTTGATGATTTATTTGGGCCTAAAAAACCGAAAGCTGCGATGTGAGATCGAACACTTACATTCATAGCTGGGATTATGGTGCTGATGGCACCTAACGTGGATTAGGCTTAAGCGCATTATGATTTTGATTCCGATCAGGAGCGCATTGGGGGGAGGGCGGGGGGCTATTGTATGAGATCACGACCTTACTGCCTATAGCTTAGGCCTTGTCGTTTTAATGCAATTTGCGAGTCGATCGGGACTATGTCCAGAAGATCTATCTGCCTTCAAGAAGAAACATTCTCGACTTGCTATTTGTGTGCGAGATTCACAAGCATGGGCGCTCACCAACCCCAACTTCCAATCCATCAGCATCAAGCACCACAATGCTACCATTCTTAGGCCATTCCTTGATCATGAAACCTATTAAACCTTCATAACCTCCGTAAACAACTCTCGCATCCCCTTCAATAACACAACTAACTCCCTCGTCTCATTCACCCTCTCCACCACCTTCTCCACCCTTTCCTGCTCCAGCTTCGGCCTGCACGTCAAAACCTCATAATCCCTCCTCTCAGTATTAAGCTCGAACCACGCCTCCCTGTTCCAATCCCTCTCATCAATATGCGTAAACACAAACTTCAACCTGTCGTTCTTGCCCGCGCCCTCAATCCTCAGACCAAGATTGGAAGTCCAGAAATCAAGCTCCGGGACGTCGTGGCGCGCTTGCGCGCTGAGATTCATCGTGTAGGCGCGCTGTTGGGACAGCTTGGCGTCGATGAGTGATTGCGTGCTTGCGATTTGGGACTGCAGTGTGTCGCGTGTGGCGAGGTGCTGGTCGCGTTGGGCAGTTAGGGCGTTGATAGTGGTATGCATTTCTTTTTTTTCGGCGGCTTCCTTGGCGAGGGTTTGTTGGTGGGTGTTGGTTTTGATTTGGAGAATTTCGATTTCTTTCTTTTTCATGCGTTGGTCCTCTGTGTTGGGGTTAGTGATAGTATTTCTGTAGGGGTTATTGAGGCGTCATGCCATGAATTTCTGCAACGTTCATGCGGAATTGGTTGCGCTCCTCAAGGACTCGCTTGCGTCCGGCTTCTATGAAGTTGTCGAACTTCACGGTAAACTTGGCCATGCGGTCGCGGAGCTCGTCGAAGCCGAAGTTGATCGAGGGGAGGGAGTCTGCCATTGAAGGCGCGTGAGCGGACGAAAGAGGTGGGCGCGTAGCGCTTGTTGAGAGCGAGGGTTCGAAAATAGTCGCCATATTCAAGATTGATTATAGATTGCAATTGCGATTCTCTGTCATAAGTTCGAGGTACAATACGATACTGATGATGTTTGTCAAAGTGGGAGTTTAACAAGTTGTTGATATGTCGATAATGTAGGTTGACCTGGCAACTTGTCATGACTAAGCGATCGAGTATAGCAAAGGAAAATGTCATACACGTCAAGAATTCTTGCGACGCGATAAACTGCTGCATGTCCATGAAATAGCCTCAAATTAGTGCTGAAAAGGATTCCCCTTTTGAAAAAGCCTGCTCACTCATTTGCGAATCATTACAATGTCCTGGCAAGACCAGCGATTAGCTGTAATTAGGATACGCAGGAGGCCAAATGACTGACCACAGAGCTACTGACCTTTCATACGGTCACCTTGGTGAAGCTTCGTATGACGTGGATGAACAAAGCTGGAGCTTTTCTCGTGAGGCAAGTTTGGGTAAGCTCTATCGAGTCTAATAGACGATCAATGCTTACTGTCCTTAACAGAATCATGCATACAGCCTTTACAACCTTTGCAAGAATGTATTCCTCCGTCTCTACGAAATCCTCCAAACTCGACCAAGACAGCTTCGAAAGTCCGTCACTCACAAGAAAGATGGCTTCAAAAGGCCCTGCCAGAAGCTGGACCGGCCAGAAGTACTATCGCATCCATGACAAGAACACATAGCTCAGCATCTCTCACCCAACATCCCGCCACGTTGATAGCTATTGGCAAAGCTTCCGATATTGACCAGACGTCTGGAAGGAGGAAAATCCAGATCATGGCGATAGCACATGGTGAAGCCGGAAACGTCCTGCGTCTGATCAAGCCACGGGCTGAAGCTCTTAAATGGGATACTCAGGATGAGACGAAGCTTCGATCATTAAACCCTGCCGCGTCAGAAGACTGTTACTGGTTAGGAGATGGCGGTGCCATTCAGCAGATTACTTTTGGTGCAGATACCGATGGCTCTACTTCATGGCTAGCTGTGCTAAAAGCGGAATCTATTACAATACTCAGGCCTATATATTGTCAAGTTCAAACTCCTTCTATGTTATCAGTCGATTCAGGGATGAGATTTCCACCATCGCGCCTCAATCCGAATCCAATCTTAAGTCTAGGCAATGAATCAATAGGTGGAAGCTATTATGCCGATGTATCCTTTAACCCTTGGTACATTCGCCAGTTTGCAGTTATAGACCAACATGGATACTGGAGTGTGTGGGATATTGAAGGCCAGAAGCGCAAGCGGACAACGTTTAAAGCAAAACCTGGCAAGTCCGGACATGTCCGGGACGACTTGTCATCGGGCCAAGGCCTTAAGGCTCCTGATATTGCTGACGGATGGGGTCAAGTTCTATGGGCAGGCGGTGTCAGTACGCTTATGCTGTGCGATAGGCGAAATCTTGCGGTTTTTGACCTCAAGGCCGCGCCGAAACGCCTGAATAGTCCCCAGGTTGTCCACCCGAGGTCAATTGATTGGATTCTTGATATGAAACGCAGCCCAGTCAACCTCAATCATGTTTTTATCCTGACCACGAGACAAATTTTCTGGTTGCAAATCAGTGAAGCAGGTGAGGATCAGGGCGACCAATTTGGCTATGCTGGAGCCACGATCCTCCTATCTTGTCAGCATTTCAGAAACCAGGAGGATGAAACTGCAAAACTTGATCTTTTAGGGGAGAATGAAGGTATAATCGTATTCCTTGCATAAATGACCTGATACTAAGTTTTCAAAAGGTTGCACTGTTCTTTTATATTCGGCTCAAAGTCCGCTTGTCAATACTTATCGATTCAGTACGGCACTAGGGGAATCATCGGAGCCCATATGTTCTCAGGGCTCCTTCATTATTGAACTAAGCAATAAAGACCGGATTGAAAAGCCTTCTGGCACGATTCAAACTTTGCGTTTGCTCCCAATGACATTCATGCTTCATAACCTTAAACCTATGTCCGGACCAGCCAAGGTATATGCGGATCATAATATCCACTTCTACCAACTCTTTGGACTCAGCGAGACACTTGGATTGTATCATGCCCTTTGTGCTACGAGCTGGATCGACCTGGGGAAGTTGAATGCAGAGCAGGCCAAGTATCAGATTGTTCTAGCACCAACGATCAAAGATTGGCAGAGTGGGAAAATCAAGAGTTTGCTTCGCGTCGTTGAGGATCAGTTCATAGTTCCAGATGGCTTGGAAGACGACGACGACAATCTTGAGTCGTTCAATGTCCCACCATGTGCTCTTGCTAAATCTGTCCCCTTTACTAGACGTCAAAGGGAGGTGCTAGACGACCTATCTCTCTCTATTGATGCATATCGATTGTTCAAAGCTTCCTTCCTGGAAAGAGAGTCCAAGAAACCTGGAGATTCCACATCATCTGAAAGATTTCAAAGTATGGCGGAGTACTCCAAGTTTGTACAATCATGCATTGAACAGAGAAAGGACAATGGGCTTCAAGGACTGA
>Ga0335074_10015344_pt1 | contig 10758 bp, 7 predicted proteins | sample Lox_Sample_23_FD_206715 | JGI IMG/M metagenome (GOLD analysis project Ga0335074, IMG submission 206715) | Soil microbial communities from Loxahatchee National Wildlife Refuge, Florida, United States - Lox_Sample_2.3 | ecosystem: Environmental > Terrestrial > Soil > Wetlands | place: USA: Florida... | reverse complement strand
TAGTCGGAGGTGAGGCGCTCCGCCCGTCGGCAGATCTCATCGAGCGTTCGGATCAACGCCGCCTGGTCGTCGAACGGCAGGTCCGTGAGGCGCGGCGCGTGCCGTTTCGAGATCACGAGCGAGTGCCCGCGGGTGAAGGGAAACAGGTCGAGGAACGCCATCGTCGACGCGTCCTCGTAGATCGTGTAGGCCGGGGCCTTCCTGGCGACGATCCGACAGAAGATGCAATCGGACTCGGCGTCGGGAGCCGGCGGGGGCATCCGTCGCCCGGAGCCCGGCACGGACTAAAGGGTTCGCCCGAAGGGGTCCAGTTGATTAGGACCGCGCGAGTCCTCCCGGCGATGGGCCGTTTCCGGACCGCTCTGGCCGTCGCGGTCGCGGCGCTCGCGCTGCTCGGAGGGTTCGCCTGGCACGCGTCGTCCCCGCCCATCGGCGCGGAGCGGGAGCCGGCGCCGGCCCCCGCCCGCCTCGTGACGGACGCGGTCCCCCTGCCGCGAGGTCTCGCGGGGCGACCGCTCCCCTCCGCGGACCCGGTCTCGCTCACGTTCACCCTCGCGGGAGCGGATCCCACCGGCCTTTCGGCGCTCCTCGCCGCGCTCGAGGACCCGGGATCGTCGGACTACGGGCGGTATCTCACCGCCCCGCAGTTCGAGGCCCGGTTCGCCCCGTCGCCGTCGACGGTCGCGGCGGTGGAGAGCGCCCTGCGGGCCGCCGGGGCGACCGACGTCGCCGCCACGCCCGGCGACCTGGGCGTCGAGGCGACGCTGCCGGTCGCGGCGGTCGACGCGCTGTTCGCGGTCCGCTTGGAGAGCGTCGGCGCCGCGGGATCGGCGCCGCTCTATACGGCGGTCGGTCCGCCCGAGCTCCCTGCGGCGCTGGCCGGCCTCGTGACCGGGATCGGCGGCCTCTCCGACCTCGCCAACGGACGGATCGTCCTCCCGCTCGTGGCCGAGTCGGCCCCGATGGAGCTCTCGGCGGCCCCGCACCCGACGTACATCGAAGGGAACACCTCGGGCGCCCAGTGGATGCTCGGCTCGGACTACACGGCGGCGTTCGGCTCGACGTCGCTGTTTCCCGGCAGCGGGACCCCGAACGCGACGTACCCGACCCACGTGGCGATCGCGACCCTCCTCGCGAGCGGCTGGAACGGGACGACGGACACCGACCTCCCCCCGTACGACCCCACGGCGCTCGAGTTCTACGCCAACGCGACGCTGAACCCGGACTGGCCGATATCGAACCTCACCGGGGTGCCGGTCCCCTACGGCGGCCTCACCCCGCCCCTGCCCGGCAGCAACGGGAACCTGAGCGACTCGACCGGCGACCAGCTCGAGAACTCGCTCGACCTCGAGATGGCCGGCAGCGTGGCCCCGGGGGCGCCGCTCTACAACTTCTACCTCTCGGGGAAGCTCGTCGCGAACGACTACAACCTCACGGACGTGGCCGACGCCTTCGCGGTGGCGCTCGGGGCCGCGCTCAACTACAGCTACGGCAGCGCCCGTCTCGGGCTCGTCAGCGGCTCCTTCGGGGCGCCGGATCTCAACGACTCGCTCTGGAACGCCGGCCTCGCGATGGCGGCGGCGATGGGAGTGACCGTCCTGATCTCGAGCGGCGACCAGGCGAACGCGCCGAACTCGGTGGCGGCGGACGACGACGGGCCGTGGCCGACCTGGCCGGCGACGGCCGCCTTCAACACCTCCGGGGTCGTCGCGGTGGGCGGCGTCACGGTCACGCTCTCGGGGATGCCGGCGGGCTACTACGATCCGGCGACCGGCTTCGAGCTCGCCTACGACGCGAACATCACGGGGATCGCGAACCTGAGCACCTGGTACAACACCGAGCAGCCGGGCGGGGTCGTGGGCTCGGAGGGCGGCCTCAGCACCGTCGTCCCGGAGCCGTACTGGCAGTTCCACTCGGCCGCGCAGCCGCCGATCTCGGCCGCCGCCGGCCTGCAGGGGGCGTCGATGCTCGGGCGCGCCGAGCCCGACCTCGCGTTCCCGGCCAACGACACGATCGTCGCGTACCTCGTGAACTCGACCGGAGCGATCTTCGGCGCGCTGGTCGGCGGCACCAGCATCGCCGCCCCCGCGCTCGCGGGGTTCCTCGCGGACCTCATCGCCGTGCGCAGCGGCAACGCGATCGGCGCCTCGTGGCAGCCGTTCGGCTACCTCGACCCGATGCTCTACCGGATGGGCAGCTACTACGCCGCCTACGCGAACGCGACCCCGGCCTGGATCGACGTGACCGAGGGCTCGAACTACGTCTTCTCGGCCGCGGCCGGCTGGGACGCGACCACCGGCTGGGGGGTGCCGATCTCCCTCCCCTTCCTCGCCGGGACGGGGAACCGGAACGTCACGGGCTTCGTCTACCACGGCCCGACGCCCGGTCTCCCGGCCGCGGCCCCGGGCCCGTCGATCCCCTGGACCGAGATCTACCTCGTCTTCGGCGTCGGGCTCGCCGTCGCCGTCGTCCTGGTGCTCGTGATGGCCCGGCCCCGACGCAGGGCCCCGGCCGGCGTCCCGTACGGGGCCCACCTCGGCGGCGGCACGCCGTTCCCGTCGACCGGGCCCGGCGGCGGACAGGCGTCGTTCCTCTGCCCCTACTGCGGGGCCGTGCGGCCGGCGGAGCCGGTCCGATGTCCCCGGTGCGGGGCGTTCTGAACCCCTAGGCGGCGGGCGGCGCGACCGTCGCCGGGTCCGGCGCGGGGGCCGGTGCCTCCGGCCCGGGGTCGGGCGCAGGGGGGTCGGCGACGGGGGCCGCCCCGGTCGGCGGCGGGCTCGGGACCCCGAGCTTCTGCTCGAGGAACCGGCGGATCTCCTCCGGGCGCGTGGAGGCGATCCCGAAGTACTCCGCGAAGCGGCGGGTGGTGGTGAGCTCGAGCGTGGCGCCCTTCGGCTCGGTCGCGACGAGACCGAGCCCCCGCAGGTGCTGGACCTCCTCGTAGGCGACGTCGCCGATCATCTTCACGAGCATGCTCTGCAGGATCGGCTGGTGGTAGGCGACGAGCGTGAGGGCCTTCAGGGTCCGCGGGGACATCTCGACCGGCGTCACCGTGTGGACCGTCGCCACGAACGGCTCCTTCAGCTGGAGGGCGTACCGGTCGCCGACGCGGCGGACCTCGAGCGCCGACTGGCGGTGCTCGTACGTCTGCTCCAGCGTCCGGACCGCCTTCTGCACGGGGCGGTAATCGTCGAGCTCGAGGGCGGCGGTGAGCTCCTTCACGCTGAGCGGCTTGCCGGCGGCGAACAGGACGGCCTCGACCTGGAAGACCAGGTCATCGAGCTTCGACGGCATGGACGGTTACGCGGCCGGCGTCGCCTCCACGACCGGCGCCCGCTCCGGGACGGTGCGGACGACGAGCACCGGCGACTCGGCGAGGACGTCCTGGCGGAGCTCGATCGACCGCTCGCGCGCGAGGAACAGGGCCGCGAGGAAGATCGCGACCAAACGGTCCCGGCCGGACGTCGGGTTCCAGAGCGAGAGGAGGGGGAACGGCTCGCCGATCGGATGCTCCCGGGCGGCGGCCCAGGTGTCGGCGAGGTCGTGCTCGGGGATGTCGCCGTGCACGAGCACCTCGGGCGGGGCGCGCTGCTCCTCGCGGAGCCGCTCGCGCAGCTCCTGGATGCGGATCGCCCGGCGCGCGTCCTGCTCGGCCTCGCCGAAGGCGCGGACGAGCTCGAGCAGCGAGACCGGCCGGGTCTCGGGGTGCCGGACCATCTCGATGAGCGGCGGCGCCTCCGCCGACCCGAGGACCGCCGAGGTGACGTCGACCGCCTCGGGCGTCTCCATCATCGGCAGGTAGCTGTCGTCGCCCAGGTCCGTCGGCACGCCCGGGTCGGGCGTCGACGGGTCGGGGTTCGCCCGCGCCCTCAGGATCTCCTCGGACTGGAGGTAGAGGATGCTCCACGCCATGTAGACGAGGCGCCCGGCGATCGCGAAGTTGACCGCCCCGTCCTCGCGGACGCGGGCGAGGTACGACTGGGTGAACTTGACGAGGTCGATCTCCCACGGGTCGAACTCCTCCTCCATCACGAGCTCGAAGAGGAGCGCCATCGCCTTCTGGAACGGGTCGGGGATGACGAGATGGACCCCCTCCTTGAGGTCCCGGACGAGGCTCAGGTACCGCTCGAGCAGCTTCGCCGTGTCCTCGGTGTCGCCTTCGCCCAGCAGCGCCTTGTGGAAGATCAGGTAGCGGAGGACCTTCTCGGCCGCCTCGCGGGGCACCGTGTTCGGCGCGGCGAGCTCGGCGGCCTCGACCTCGGAGATCGTCATCGGGCCTCCACCGCGGCCGGCGGGGCGGCCTCGGGGCCCCGGGCGCCTTCCCGGCTCTCCACGTCATGGATGTCGTCGAGCCGGAGGCCGACCACGTGCGAGCAGCCGTCGCCGCGCATCGTGACGCCGAACAGCTGCTGGGCGAACTTGAGCGTCACCTTGCGGAGCGAGATCACGATGAACTGGGCCCGCTCCGAGTTCCGGCGGAGCATCCGCCCGACATACTCGGCGTTGAGCCCGTCCAGCGACATGTCGACCTCGTCGAAGACGTAGAGCGGGCTCGGATCGTAGCGCTGCAGCGAGAAGATGAACGCGAGCGAGGCGAGCGACTTCTCCCCGCCCGAGAGCTGTTCCAGGCGGGCGACCGTCTTGCCGACCGGTCGGGCCTTGATGAGGAGTCCCCCGGCGAGCGGGTCGTCGGGGTTCTCGAGGAGGATCTCCCCTTCGCCGCCGGCCGAGAGCTCCCCGTAGATCTCGCGGAAGTGCCCGTTGACCTGGGTCACGACCTCGGTGACCTTCTCGCGCTTCTTCGTCTCGATCTCGGCAACGAGGCCCGTGAGCTCGGTCTTCTCCGTGGTGAGCCGCTCGACCTCGCCCTGGAACTCGTCGAGCCGCGACTTCTCCTCGTCGTACTCCTCGACGGCGCGGAGGTTGACCGCGCCCATCGCCTGGAGCTGCTGCTCGAGGGTCGCGATCTTGCGCTTCAGTTCGTCCAGCGAGACCGGCTTCTCGTTGGGCTCGGGGTCCGGGAACTGGCGGAGCGCCTCCTGGAGCTCCTTCACCTTCTCCTCGGCCTGGGCGCGTCGCGTCTCCTCGGTGGTGAGCATCCCCCGGCGGGTCTGCAGGTTCGCCTCGACCTGACCGAGCTTTCCGGTGACGTCGAGCCGCTCTGTGTCGAGCTTGCCCTTCGCGGCGGTCTGGGCCTTCTGGGCCTCCCCCTGCTTCGACTCGACCGCCTTGAGCGCGTCCAGCGCCTCGCGGGCGGCGGCGAGCGCCTTCTCGGTCTGGGCGATCTCCTTCGTCTTCGCGACGACCGCCTTGCGGGCCGTGGCGAGCTCCGCCTCGTGCGCCTCGAGCCCGGCGGTCAGGGCCACGAGCGAGGCCCGCACGGACTCGAGCTCTCCGTTCACGCGCACGCGCTCGTCGGCGGTCTTCTGCGACGCCTCCTGCAGCGTGCGCAACTTGGTCGAGAGCGCCTGGGGGAGCTGCCCGAGGTACTGTTCCTGGGCCGCCTGGATCGATCGCTTCAGTTCGGCGATCTCGTCCGCGAGCTTCGCGACGGTCGCCTCGGCCGCTTGGAGGGCCGACTTCGCCTTCTCCTGCGCCTTGAGCGCCGCCTGGATCCGGGCGCGGGCGTCGCCGAGCCGGTCGCGGGCGCCGGTCAGGTCCTTGTCGAGGACGGCCCGCGTCGACTGGTGCGCCTGGTCCTGGATCGATCGGGTGGCGAGCTCCTCGGCGTGGGCGCGGATGCGCTCCGCGACCTTCGCGAGCTCGGCGCGGCCCGCGTTCTCCGCGGCGCTCTTCTCGCGCAGCTCGTCGCCGAGCCGCTTCAGCTCGACGGCGCTGTCCGCGCCGCGACCGCCGGCCGGGTCGAGATAGCCGCCGGAGATCGCCCCGGTCGGTTCGATGAGGTCGCCCGACAGCGTGACGAGGCGCACGCCGCCCATCTGGGCCCGCGCGCGCGCGAGGTCGCTCATGACGACCGTCTCGCCGAAGACGTACCAGAACGCCGATTGGAGGGAATCCTCGTACTGCACGAGGTCGAGCGCGAAGCCGGTGGCTCCCTCGGCCTTCGACACCAGAAGGGACTTGCCCCTCGGTCGGCCGGGCAGCATCTTGTTGAGCGGCAGGAAGGTGGCGCGCCCGCGCTTCTCCTCGCGCAGGAGCTTGATGCACTCCTCCGCGACCTGGTCCGACTCGACGACCAGGGCCTGGAAGCGGCTTCCGCCGGCGACCTGCAGGGCCGTCTTGTACTTGGGATCGAAGCGGCCGAGCTCCTCGACGGTCCCGCGGATCCCGGCGATCTTGCCGAGGTTGCGCTGGGAGAGGAGGTAGTCGACCGCCGCCAGCTGGTTGGGTCGCGACCCCGACTCGGCCCGGGCCTTGAGCCGAGCGTCGAGCTGCACGTAGCGGCGGTTCAGCTCGGCGACCTCCGCCTGGAGCCGCTCGACCTCGGTCGTGAGCGACTTCTCCTGATTCTTGAGCTGGAAGAGCTCCTTCTGGAGGTCGCCGGTGGCGACCCCCCCGCCCGACTTGCCCGGTGCGGCGTCCTTGATCCGGAGCTCGAGGTCCTTCACCTCGACCTCGCGTTCCCGGAGATCGTCCTCGGCCTGGGCCTGATCGCGCTCGGCCGACTGGAGGGCCGCGCTCGCGACCTCCCGGGTCTGCACCGCGGCCTGCCACGCCTTCTGCCGGGCGTCGGCCTGCCGCTCCAGCTCGAGCTGCTGCTTGCGCGCCTGGGCGAGCTTGTCGGGCGACTTCCCCGCCGGGGTCGTCGCGTCCTGGATCCCCTTCGCCTGCCCTTCGGCCGTCGCCTCGAGCCCGGAGAGCTCCGCGGCGAGCTTGGCCTCCTGGGCCGTGAGGGCGCTCCGCTGCTTCGCGTCGGCGTCGACCGAGCCGGTCAGCTCCTTCGCCTGCGCTTCGAGGGTCTCGAGCGCCTCCCGGAGGTGACCCAGGCTCTGGTCGAGCCGGGCGTAGGCCATCTTCTTCTCGTCGAGCTCGGCCTTGAACCGGACGGCGGCTTCGCCGCCCGCATCGGCGATCTCGCGGTCGATCTTCTCGATCGACTCGGCGAGCTCGGCCTGCCGGGCGGAGAGCTTCGCGCGCTCGGCCTCGAGCCGGGCGATCTCGGCCTGGACCGCCTCGACCTGCTTCGCGCAGGTCGCGAGCTCCTGCTCGGCAAGGCGGTGACCGGCGCGGGCGAGCCGGGCCTCGGAGCGTCGCTTGTCGTCCTGGAGCTGCTTGTACTCGATCGCCTGGAGCCGCTGGTTCTCGAGGGCGGAGAGTCGGCCCTTGACGTCCCCGAGGAGGGTCTGGATGCGCCCTAGGTTCTGCTCGAGATCGGTCTTCTTCGCGTCGGCCCGCGCGAGCTCGTCGTCGTACTGGCTGATGCCCGCGAGGCGCTCCAAGAGGCCCCGCCGCGGCACCGGGCCCATCGTGACGACCTTGTTGACGTCGCCCTGCTGGACGAGGTTGTAGCCGTCGCCGGAGAGGCGGGCGTGCGAGAGGATGCCGTCGATCTCGGTCTGGGTCGTACGCTTGCCGTTGACGTAGAAATAGGAATAGTAGCCGTCGGGGTCGCTCGGGGCGAGCTTCACGTAGCGGGTGATCTCGACGTCGTTGGAGTCGACCGGCAGCAGTCGGTCGCTGTTATCGAAGACGAGGGAGACCTCGCACTCGGAGGCCGCCTTCTTCGACGAGCCGCCGTTGAAGAACAGGTTCGTGAGCCGCTCCGCCCGCAGGGCCTTCGAGCTCGTCGGGCCGAGGACGAACAGGATCGCGTCCGAGATGTTCGACTTCCCCATCCCGTTGGGGCCGGCCACCCCCGTGAACCCGGGCTGGAACGGGATCTCCGTCGCGCCGGCGAACGACTTGAAGTTCCGGACCTTGATGCGTTTCAGGTGCATCGGGCGCTCCTCCTCGTGGGTTCGTGCGGTGCTGCCGGCGTCGCCGACGACGGGCCGTTTGTCGGACGCTTGTCAGCAGCGGTCCCCGAGCCTTGTCAGCCATATTTAACAGGTTGGTTGGTGGGGCAGCCCGGCCGGCTCGGGGGGGTCCCGCCTCGGAACCTGGCGCCGCACCGGAGGAGCCTAGCGGCGGACGAGCGTCTTGCTGCGGACCATCTCCTCGATGCCGCTCGGAGCGCGCGCGCGCGCGGGCGGGCGGGGGCGGAGGGACGGTTGCACCCAGAGGCTCGTGCCGCGCACGACGACCTCCAGCTCCTGCCCGTTGGTCCAGCCGAGCTCGCGGATCCGCTTCGGAGGGATCGACACGAGCCACCGGTAGTACGTCGTCCCCTGGTAGACCCGGTTGACCACCTTGTGAAGACGCACGTTCCGCCTCCGGAGCGGGGCCCCCGAGGGCGACCCGTTTAGAACCCTAAAGCGCCTCCGCATTATATAGCCCGCCCTCGTAGGTTCCCAGGATGCTCCCGAGCTACCCCGAAGCCAAGCGGCGGGCGCTGGCGCGCAACGTGCTCGAGAACGCGCTGCGGCTGAAGCGGGGCGAGAGCGTGACGATCGAGACGTGGTCCTCGACCCTTCCGTGGGCCGAGAGCCTCGTGCTCGAGGCCCGGCGGCTCGGGGCCCGGCCGATGGTGATCCTCGAGGACGAGGCGACCTGGTGGCGCTCGGTGGACACGGTGCCGACCCGGAACCTGGGCGCGATCGGCGGACAGGAGTGGGCCGCGCTGAAGCACACGAACGCCTACGTCGCGCTCCTGGGGCCGCTCGACACCGCCCGGGAGGAGAAGGTGCCGAAGTCGCTGGACAGCCGGCTCTCCTCGAACGACCACGAGTGGTTCCAGACGGTCGCCCGGTTCGGCATCCGCTGCGCACGGTGGGACCTCGGACGCACGAGCGCGGTCTGGGCGCAGCGCTACGGCCTCGAGCTCGACACGTGGCGGAACGAGCTCATCGAAGCGGCCCTGGTCGACCCGCGGACGTTCCAGCGGAACGGTCGGTGGCTCGCGGAGAAGTTCCGTCGCGGCCACGAGCTCCACCTCACCCACCCGAACGGGACCGACCTGACGCTCGAGCTCGCCGGCCGCCCGGCCGTCGTCGACGACGGGGTGGTCGACGACCAGGACATCCGGGCCGGGAACGTCGTGACCGTGGTCCCGAGCGGCGTCACGACGGTCACCGTCCGCGAGACCGCCGGCGAGGGCACGCTCGTGTCCAACGTGACGGGGGTGCTCTTCGCCGATCAGGCGCAGACCCCGCTCCACGGAGGGAGCTGGACCGTTCGGAACGGTCGGATCGCCCAGTTCGGCTTCGCGCGCGGAGGCGACCGGTTCCGCCGCGAGTTCGCCCGGGCGGGCCCGGCGCGGATCCACCCCGGGTTCATCTCCGTGGGACTCAACCCGAAGATCTCGGCGATCCCGCTCCTGTTCGACCAGGCCCTTGGGACCGTCACGTTCGAGGTCGGCCGGAACAGCCACTTCGGCGGGCTCACCCACACCCCGCACTTCGCGGCATATCTGTCCGTGCGCGGGGGTCGTCTCGAGGTCGACGGGACCCCGGTGGTCGACGGCGACCGGGTCCTGAGGGAATAGAGCGAGGGGGCTCCGGGCCCCCTCGCCCGCGGAAGCGGTTCAGTCGGTCGTCGGGAGCCCAAGGGGCTTCCCATCGAGCTCGACGCGGGCACCGGCGGCGATCGACCAGCCGAAGAAGTTCGACTTGTTGCGCCCGCCGATGAACCCGCTGCCGCCGAGGGAGACCATGACGCAGCCCGCCTCGACGTCCTCGATCTGGGGGGTGTCGTGGAGCTTCGGGTTGAGGCCCAGGACGAACATGCCCGGCCGGTCCCGACCCTTCGTGGCGTCCTTGAACGGTGCGTCGAAGCGCTCCGCTCCGGTCTTGAACTCGGAGTGCACGAGACGTCCCTTCGCGAACTCGAAGCGCGGCACGGTGGCCACCCCGTCGTCGTAGTAGCAGGTCCGGTTCCCGATGATCGTCCCGTCCGCGACGTCGGGGGAAAGGGCGACCCGGATCGACCCGGCGGGCAGGAAGGTGAGACTGCCGAACGCTCGCTTCCGCTCCTCCGGGCTCACGCGGGCGGTCATCACCCGGGGGGGCTTCCCGTCGAGCGCGACCGTGAGGTCGGTGCCGTTGTCGTGGGTGATGTGGAGGCGTTTGCCGCGCGCGAGCGCGCGCGCGAGGGGAGCGGCCGATCGGGCGAGCCGGTCCGGGCTCACGAGCGTGCCTTCGATCGTCTGGCGCCGCCACTCCTCTTCATCGACCCCGTACGCCTTCGCGAGGGCCGGATAGACCCGGCCGACCTCGAGGCGCGCCCCGCGCAGCCCGGCCTTACGGGCCGTCTCGTACCACGGTTCGTTCCAGCCGAACAGCGAGCCGAGCTGCTTCGGCGGGAGCGCGTTGAGCCGGACCCGGTCGCCCGGGCCCCACATGTGGAGGTAGACGTTCGTCTTGGCGAGCGCGGCGAACTCGTGGGTCGGAGCGGCCCCGAGGATCTTGGCCTCCCCGGCGTCGACGGAGTCCCAGTAGCTCTCTTCGTCCTCGTAGAGGATCAGCGGATGGGCCTTCATCCGGCGCGCTTCGCGGGCGATGGCGATCGCCCACGGCAGCGTGTGGGACCACGCCTCCACGGTGAGGTTCTCTCCGGGGCGGAGCTGCATGTTCTGACGCAGCACCGACCGGGCGAACCGATGGTACAGGTCGTCGGAGTCCAGGCTCGAGCTGTTGGTGGGGGATTTGGGCGGCATCTACGCACCTCGCTGCGCCGGAGCGCAGTTCGGCAGGCCGGCGG
>Ga0335074_10015343_pt1 | contig 10758 bp, 10 predicted proteins | sample Lox_Sample_23_FD_206715 | JGI IMG/M metagenome (GOLD analysis project Ga0335074, IMG submission 206715) | Soil microbial communities from Loxahatchee National Wildlife Refuge, Florida, United States - Lox_Sample_2.3 | ecosystem: Environmental > Terrestrial > Soil > Wetlands | place: USA... | reverse complement strand
ACATGATTGACACCAACCTGACCGGCGTCTGGCACGCCGCCAAGGCGGCGATCCCGCACCTCAAGGCCGGCGGACGCGGCGGCGCGATCATCCTCACGAGTTCCGCCGCCGGGCTGATGGCGATGGAGAACATCGCCCACTACGTCGCGGCGAAGCACGGCGTCGTCGGGCTCATGCGGACGCTGGCGCTGGAGCTCGCGCCGCTGGGCATCCGGGTCAACTCGCTGCACCCGACTACCGTGAATACCGACATGATCCAGAACGAGGCCACGTACGCGCTGTTCCGCCCCGACCTCGAAAATCCTACGGTCGAGGACGCGACCGATACGTTCCTCATGCTCAACGCCCTGCCGGTCAGGTGGGTGGAGCCGATCGACATTAGCAACGCTCTGCTGTTCCTGGCCTCGGACGAGGCCCGCTACATCACTGGCGTCACGCTGCCTATCGACGCCGGCTGTGTCATTAAGTAGAAGGGAACGAGGTTATGGCAGGACGAGTCGCCGGCAAGGTCGCCTTCGTGACTGGCGCCGGACACGGTCAGGGCCGGTCGCACGCAGTGCGGCTGGCGGAAGAGGGCGCCGACATCATCGCGGTCGACATCTGCCACGATTACGAGACAGTTCCGTATCACATGTCGACTCCGGCCGAGCTTGCCGAGACGGCCGCCGCGGTTGAGGCGCTCGACCGCCGCATCGTCAGCAGCCAGGCGGACGTCCGTGACGCGGCCGCAGTGACCGCCGCCCTCGCCGATGGCGTCGCTCAGCTCGGACGGCTCGACATCGTCTGCGCCAACGCCGGCATCTGCACGGTCCAGGCCTGGGACGAGGTCACCCCGGCTGTCTGGCAGGACACCATCGACACCAACCTGACCGGGGTCTGGAACACGATCGTGGCCAGCGTCCCGCACCTCATCGCGGGCAGCGGCGGGTCGATCATCTGCACGAGCTCGACCGCAGGAATCAAGGGACTGCCATTCCTCGCGCCGTACGTGGCGGCCAAGCACGGAGTCGTCGGTATCGCCCGGATGATGGCCAACGAGCTGGCGGCGCACAGCATCCGGGTGAACACCGTCCACCCGACAGGCGTGCAGACCCCCATGGGCGAGGGTCTCGGCGGCCTCGAGACGCTGATCGGCCGCGATCCGAATCTCGGCCCGATCTTCATGAACACGCTGCCGGTCGAGAGCGTCGAAGCGCGCGACATCAGCAACGCGGTGCTGTTCCTGGCTTCAGACGAGGCTCGCTACGTCACCGGCCTGGAGTTCACCGTCGACGCCGGGGCGACGATCCGATGACCGGCCGGGTAGCGGGCAAGGTCGCCTTCATCACCGGCGCGGCTCGCGGTCAGGGCCGCAGCCACGCCATCCGGCTCGCGCAGGAAGGCGCCGACATCATCGCGGTCGACATCTGCCGGCAAGTCGACTCTGTGCCCTATCCGATGGCCACGCCCGAGGACCTAGCCGAGACCGTCCGGCAGGTCGAGGCGCTCGACCGGCGCATCATGGCCAGCCAGGCAGACGTCCGCGACTACGACGCGCTGAGCGCCGCCGTCGACGCCGGGGTCGCGGAACTCGGCCGACTCGACATCGTGTCAGCGAACGCCGGCATCTTCAGCTTCGGCACGCTCGACGAGCTCGCCGAGGTTTCCTGGCAGGACATGATTGACACCAACCTGACCGGCGTCTGGCACGCCGCCAAGGCGGCGATCCCGCACCTCAAGGCCGGCGGACGCGGCGGTGCGATCATCCTCACCAGCTCCTCCCTGGGACTGGAGGGCATGCCGGACGTCGGCCACTACGTCGCGGCGAAGCACGGCGTCGTCGGGCTCATGCGGACGCTGGCGCTGGAGCTCGCGCCGCTGGGGATCCGGGTCAACTCGCTGCACCCGACCGCCGTGAATACCGACATGATTCAGAACGCGGCCACGTACGAGCTGTTTACCAGCGACCTGCCCGTCGCCGAGCGCACGCCAGCTGTGGTGGCCGAGCGGTTCCAGGCCATCAACGCGATGCCGGTGCCCTGGGTCGAGCCGGTCGACGTCTCCAACGCGCTGCTGTGGCTCGCCTCCGACGAGGCCCGCTACGTGACTGGCGTGACGCTTCCGGTGGATGCGGGAGAGCTCATCAGGTGAGCGGGCCCGGACAGCTCAGCGAGGTACGGGACCGCGTCCGCCAGCACCTGGTCGGGCGCGAGCGCGAGCTCGATTTGGTGCTGGCGGCGGTGGCCGCCGGGCGGGACATCATCCTCGAGGGGCCGCCCGGAACTAGCAAGAGCACTCTGCTGCGCGCCATCACCGCGGAATGGGGCATAGGGCTGGTGTTCGTCGAGGGCAACGCGGACCTGACGCCAGCCAAGCTCGTCGGGCATCACAACCCCGCCCGGGTCCTGCGCGAGGATTACAGCCCGGACAACTTCGTCGATGGCCCCCTACTCGACGCGATGCGCTCCGGCGGCTTCCTGTACATCGAGGAATTCAACCGGGCACCCGAGGACACGATCAACACACTGCTCACCGCGATGGCCGAGCGGCAGATCGCGGTACCGCGGGCCGGCACAGTGACCGCTAGCCCGACATTCCGGGTCATCGCGTCGATGAACCCGTACGACAACGTCGGCACGACCCGGCTGTCGACCTCGGTGCACGACCGGCTGTGCCGCCTGGCAATCGGCTATCAGGACGCCGAGGCCGAACGCGGAATCGTGGCGCTGCGGGCGCCGCTGGCCAACCCGCCGGCGGATTTGTACGGGCGCCTGGTCGCGGACGCCGTCGCGGTCACCCGGGCCACCCGGGAGCACGAGGACGTGCGGCAGGGCAGCAGCGTCCGCGGTGCCATCGACGTGACGCTGGTGGCCGGGCAGCTCCTGGACCTTGCCGGTGTAGCGGCACCGGACGACAAGCGCTATCCCGAGATTGTCTATGACGCCATGGTGGTCGCCCTGTCGGGGCGCATCTTCCTGGACGAGACCGTGGACGCGACACCGGAGACAGTGCTGCGGCGGCTCTGGGAGGACCGGTTCATCCTCGAGCCAGCCGCGGCGGCGCCCGGTTGAAGAGCAGTCGAGGCGGACTCGCCGGTGCGCCGCGGAAGCACGCAGCCGGGCCGCCGCCGACCGCTGCCGCCGCTGCGTCGCAAGCCCAAGGTGCTCGACGAGCCACCGCGGCTGCACGAGCTGTCAGCCAGCGGAAATGGCGGCATCGTGGCGACCAGCCCGGCCAGCCGCAGCCGGCCGGCCGGCCCGCAGCGCCCCGGCACCAGCGCTCCGGCGCTGACGCAGGAACAGGGCACGCTCCTCGCGAGCATCCCGGACGACGCCCAGCCGGACCCGGAGACCGTCCGGCGGGCCCGCCAGATCGCCGCACGGCTGGCCATGCCGCGCCCGCGGCGCGACCCGAGGGCCCGCACGGGCACGGGCCAGCTCGCCAGTGTCCGCTATCGCGGCGGCTCCGACGACATCGACCTCGACGCCACGATCGACCAGCTGGTCGAGCACCCGGTGCCGGAGGACGACGACATCATCGTCCGGGAGCGGGTGCGCACGCGCCGCAGCGTCGTTCTGCTCGTTGACGTATCCGGGTCGATGCGCGGGGAGCGTGTCCGCACAGCGGCGGCGACGGTCGGTGCGCTCGGCGCCGAGCTTGCCCGCGACGATCTGGCCGTCGTCGCGTTCTGGTCGGACGCGGCCGTGCTCTGCCACCTCGGCCAGCGGATCCCGCCGCAGCGGCTTCTCGAGGTGATGCTGCGCATCCCGGCGAAGGGCCTGACCAATATCGCCTTCCCGCTGCAGGTCGCGGCGCGCGAGCTGGCCCGCATCCCGGCGCAGGACGCTCGGGTGCTGCTGCTCTCGGATTGCGTCCACAACGCCGGGCCCGATCCCCGGCCGCTCGCCGCCCGGCTGGCGCGGCTCGACGTGCTGCTCGACGCAACCGGCGAGCAAGATCCCGAGCTGGCCCGCGACCTTGCCCGGCTCGGCCGCGGCAGACTGCGTAGTATCCGCAGCTATCACGACATTGCGCCCGCGCTGGGCGTGGTCTTCGCGCACTAAGGAGCATGCATGTCCGTCGTCGTTGTCGCCACCATCCGTCCCCTGCCTGATCACCGCGACGAGGTCATCGCCGCGTTCACCGAGACGATCGCGAAAGTGCACGACGAGGACGGATGCGAGCTCTACAGCCTCAACCAGGCACCGGACCGGCTCATCATGATCGAGAAGTGGGCGAGCCCGGAGGCGCTGGCCGTGCACAGCAAGGCCGCGAACCTGGCCGCACTGAGCCCGAAGCTGGCTGGCAAGCTCGAGGGTGCACCCGAGGTGATCGTGCTCCAGCAGGTTCCGGCCGGCGACGCCGCCAAGGGCGTGCTCTGACTACGGCCTCACGGAGAAGGCGCTCACGCGCGACATCACCTCGCCGCAGAATCGGCCGACACCGTCCGGGTCGTCGGTGAACTGCGACGGCTTGATGCAGAACGTAGTGAACCCCGCCTCCATCTGGGGTGCGATCACCGCGAGCGCCCGGCCGAGATCGGCCGTGCTGGTCGCGTCGGGGAACACCGCGCGGGTGCCGCCGACGAGTTCCAGGCTGGCCATGTCCCGGCCAGCCGCTGCCATGGCGGCGCGAAGCCGGTCCAGCTCCGCTGCGCTCGGCCGCCCCAGCGGGTTGAAGCCGTCGCCGTACCTGACAATCCGCTGTGTCATCCGGCGGTGCATTCCGGCGCCGCCGAGCCAGAGCTGTGGCCCGGATTTCCGGAACGCTTTCGGCTCGAAATAGACGTCGCGGAACGAGTAGTGCGCGCCCGCGAAGCTGGCGGGCGTGTCCCGCCAGAGCGCGGCCCACGCCCGCAGGTGCTCGTCCAGCAGGTCGCCGCGCGAGCCGAACGGCACGCCCAGCGCGGCATACTCCTCGGCCAGCCAGGAGACCGTGGGCAGCACGACGAGCCGGCCGCCGCTGATCAGGTCGAGCGAGCCGAGCTCGCGCGCCAGCAGCAGCGGATGCCGCAGCGGTGCGATAACCGCGCCTGCGACCAGCCGGATCCGCTGCGTCACTGCCGCGATGGCGGACAGCAGGACAAGCGAGCTCGGCCACGGCGTCGCCGGATCCTGGTTGCCGGGCTCCGCGTACTCGCGCGGGTTGGCCATCACTCCGTTCGCGCCGGCCGACGGGCCGAGCACGATGTGCTCGCTGATCATTACCGAGTCGAAGCCGGCGTCCTCGGCCTGCCGTGCCCAGCGCACCAGCGCGGACAGGTCGCGCCCCGACGTCATGGTCCAGTTCTCGCTGAGGACAAGGCACATCCGCGGCATGCTCATCACTGACCCGCTCACCTGCGCGGCGGGCGGATGCCGCGGAACTCCCAGTCGCCGCCGAGCGCGGTCGAGACGACTTCCTCGCTCTGTGACGGCTGCGCGCCGAGCTCGCCCGACACTGGCAGCGGGCCCTCGACCACGTGGTTGCGCAGACGACCGAGACCGTCGGCCTCCACCTCGACCACGTCCCCCGGCTTAACCGGCCGCGAGTTCGCCGGCGTGCCGGACAGCAGGACGTCACCCGGGTTCAGCGTGATAGTCCGGGCGATGTCAGCGACCAGGTAATGCATATCCCACTGCATTTCGTCAGTGGATCCGTCCTGCACCAGCGTGCCGTTGACATACGTGCGCAGGCCCTTACCGCGGAAGTCCCAGTCGGTCACCAGTCCCGGGCCTAGCGGCGCCATGGTGTCCGAGCCCTTCACCCGCAGCATCGAGCCCGCGTCGGTGTCGCGGAAGTCGTGCAGCCCGAAGTCGTTCGCGACCGTGTAGCCGGCGATCACCGCGCCGGCGTCCGCCCGGGCCACGCCGCGGCAGGTCCGCCCGATGACGATGGCGATCTCGCCCTCGTAGTTGAGGTACTGGCAGTTGGCCGGGCGCACGACCGCGCCGTCGTGGCCCACCAGCGCGGACGTCGGCTTGGAGAAGTACGTCGGGGCCGGCGGCAGTGTCGCGCCGAACTCGGTGACCCGGCTGCGATGGTTGAGGTGCACCGCGATGATCTTGGTCGGCACAACCGGCGGCAGGTGCACGGCGTCCTCGGCCGCAATCGTCCGGCCGTCCCCGGCCACCAGCAGGTCGCCGTCCCGGATCACCTGGACGGCCGCGCCGTCGAGCAGAATCCGCCGGTACTCAGGCACTGGTCCAGCCTCCGTCCGGCCGGTCGAACCACAAGTGGATCTGCCCGGTCCCGATGGCGTTCTCGTACTCGCTGTAGGGCCGACCCGGCGCGGTCACCGCACTCTCGCCAAGCGCCGCGATCATCATCAGGTAGTGCGCGAACTTCGCCTCCGGCCGCACGCGCAGGAACTCCGGCATCGTCGCGAGCACGCGCGCGTGGTCACCGGCCGTCAGCCAGTCAATCCGCTCCAGGTCGGCCGCCCGGGCTTCCGGCGTCCGGATGTGCGCCGGGTCACTCGCCTCGTGGGAGCGCAGCTCCCGGAGCGGCCAGAACGTGTGCGACAGGGCGCCCGAGGCCAGCAGGATCACCTTCCGGTCCGTCTGCGTGATGGCGTCCCGCAGCGCCCCGCCCGCCCGCAGGAAGTCCTCGGTGTCACCGGTCTGCGCGGTGTTGCTCATCGTGACCCACCGCTTGCCGAGCCCGCGGCCGAGGTAGGCCCACAAGTTCACGGTCGCGTAGTAGACCGGCAGGTACGGGTCGTCGATCGCGGTGACCCAGGTGCCGTGAGAGTCGCCGTTCGCCGCCACTGCGTGCGCGAGCTCCGGGTCGCCGCGCCAGTCGTAGGGGATCCGGCACATGCCGCGCGGCAGCTCGTCGGAGGTGAACAGCCCCGCCCGGACGTCGTGCGCGGAGATGACGAACTCGACCGTAGTGAACCAGTGCGAGTCCAGCACCACGACAGTGTCGTAGTCGAGTGTCTCGAAGACATCGCGGCGCAGCCGTTCCAGACCAGGAACGAGGCTAATCTCCTTTCCGTCGTTCAGCGCAACGCGCTCGTCGCGGGGAAGCATGATCGTCGGCACGTGCGCCAGCAGGCCGGCTGCCACGACCTCACCCATCGCGGTGCCACCCCCGTGGCGCGTAGACGGTGTTCTTCACGTCGGCATAGAAGTCGAAGCTCCAGGTGCCGCCCTCGCGGCCGATGCCCGACTGCCGCGCCCCGCCGAATGGCGCCCGAAGGTCGCGGACGAAGAAGCAGTTCACCCACACGGTGCCCGCGACGAGCTGACTGGCCACTCGCTCGGCACGTTTCCGGTCGCCGGTGAACATCGTCGCAGCGAGCCCGAACCGGGTGCCGTTCGCGAGGGCGATGGCCTCGTCCTCGGTTCCGAACGTCTGCACGGTCAGCACCGGGCCGAAGACTTCCTCGGTGAGGATCTCGCTGCCGGGCGGCGCGTCCGCGAGCACAGTCGGCTGGTAGTACAGGCCGCCGAGGTCGGGGTCTACTCCGCCGCCGATCATCACCCGGGCGCCGTCGCTGACTGCGCGCTGCACGAACCCGTCGACGCGCTCCAGGTGCTCGCGGGTGATGCTCGGCCCGACGTCGGTCGCCTCGTCCCTCGGGTCACCCTGAGTCAGGAGCGTGGTCCGCGCCAGCAGCCGGGCGGTGAAGTCGTCGGCGACGGAGTCTTCGACCAGGAGCCGGGTGCCGGCGAGACAGACCTGCCCGGCGTTGTCGAACTGGCCGACCGCGTTGGCGACCGCGAGGTCGAGGTCGCTGTCGGCGAACACCAGCAGTGGCGATTTGCCGCCTAGCTCAAGCGACACCGGCGTGAGCTGCTCTCCGGCAGCGGCCGCCACGAGTCGCCCGGTCGGCACCGAGCCGGTAAACGACAGCCGGGCCACATCGGGGTGTGCGACCAGCGGTGCGCCTGCTTCGGCGCCGGTGCCCTGGACGACGTTGAACACGCCGTCAGGGAGCCCGGCTTCGCGGGTGATGTCGGCGAGCAGGCTGGCCGTCAGCGGTGCCCACTCGGGAGGCTTGGCGACCACGGTGTTGCCAGTCGCCAGCGCTGGCGCGATCCGCCAGCTCGCGAGCATGAGCGGCGCATTCCACGGCGTGACAACAGCGGTGACGCCTGAGGGGTTCCAGGACACCTGCTGCTGGTGCTCGCGGATGTCTGGCGCGGTCCCGTCGAGCTGGCCCAGCCAGTCCGCGAAGAATCGGAAGTTGTGCGCCACCCGTGGCATCACGCTGCTGCGGTGGGACCGCAGCAGTGCGCCGTTGTCCCGGGTCTCGACCTCGGCTAGTTGCTCGATCCGCTTGTCGATGCCGTCCGCGATCGCGTGCAGCAACCCGGCGCGCTGCAGCGGCGGTGTCGCCGACCAGGCCGGGAAGGCAGCCGCGGCAGCTTGCACGGCGGCGTCCGCCTCGGCCTTGCCACCGCGGGCAACCTGCGCGAGAGGTGTCTCGTCGATAGGGGAGATGTCGGTGAAGGTAGCGGCCGAGGACACCCGCTGGCCGTCGATCCAGTGCCGGGTGTCGGCCAGCTCGGTTGCCTTCGTAGCCCTAGCGCTCATTCCCCTACCAAGCCCTGCCAGCAGTTCGTTTGGTACCAAATTATCAGCGGGACGGCCGGCCATCGTCAAGTACGGTCCCGCCGTCCCAGGTCACGCCGACCTGGCGGTAGTAGCCGCCGATGATCTCCTCGACGGCGAGCCGGTCCAGTTCCTCGGTCGGAGAGGCGAATAGCTCGAGCGTCGCATCGCCACTCCAGGCAGGCCCCGCCTCGACGCTGGCGCTGCCTGAGCTGATGAGCTCGTCCACCGCGTCCGGGCCACCCTTCTCGATCGACGGCAGCCAGCGGTGGTGCGCCATCGGATGGGCGTTGACGAAGCCGTTCGAGGGCGCCTGCTCGCGCAGCGTCACGACGGCCTGAGCCAGCCTGCGGTCGGCCGCGGCCAGCGTCCCGGCGAACGTGCCGCCGGGTGCGACGCGCGGCGCCGCCCGGCCGAGCGGATGCGGGCGAGTCTGGTGGATGGAGCCGAGTTTCTTCGGATAGCCCTGGTGCAGGCCGCGGACGAGCGCGAAATCCGAGTCGACCCAGATATAGACGCAGCGAGAGTAGAGCTGGCCGCGAAAGCTGCACCGGACGACGGCGAAGCACTCCTTGTACTGTGCGCGGACCGGGTCGAGCAGTTCCGCGCCAGAATCGCCGCAGGACTGCCAGTCGGCCCAGATGAGGGCGACCGCACCGGGGTCATCCGGCGCAGGCTGCAATGGCGGCGGCAGCAACTCGGCCACCCGGGCCGGATCGGTGCGGTACTCCACCGTCAGCAGGTCGCCGGAGTAGTGCCAGGGCGGCGAAGGGAGCAGCGAGGCGCGGCCGGTCGCGGTCCGCGGATAGAAGAATCCGGTCACGTCAGCCATGAAAGAGCCTCCCGGTCGCAGATCGTGAGCTTCCGCACGAGTCGCGATCGTAGACCACGCTGCCGTCCGCTGACATCCCTGCGGGCTTGCCCGCCGCGGCTCCGGCGTTTACGCTGCGAAGCGATTGTTCGTCCCCAAACGTTCGATCCCGGCCGGGAGCTGCCATGACACCGGACGCTGGCGTCGTCGCCGAACACCTTCGCGAGCAGGGGGTCGACGTGGTGCGGGTGTCGTACCCCGACCTGATCGGCGTGGATCGCGGCCGGGACGTACTGGTCGGCGAGCTTGGCGCCGCAGCAGAGCACGGTCTTGCGTTCTGCCGCGCTATCTACCACACCTCTCCGCGCGGGGACGTCGTCCCGGTGCAGGGCGGCCTGGCGGCTGGGCTGCCGGACGTCACCGTGTATCCGGACCTGTCGACGATCACGCCGCTGCCGTGGGAGCCAGGCGCGGCGTGGTGCCTGGGGGAGGCCTACGGGCAGGACGGCGAAGTCGCCGGCGAGTCGCCCCGGGCGGTCGCGCGAAACGTCGGCAGTCAGCTCGAAGCCGCGGGCTACACGCTGGTGTGCGGCCCTGAGCTGGAGTTCTTCGTCTGCGAGCAGGGTCCTGACGGCCAGTGGCGACGCTACGCCGACGATCTCGGCAACGTCTACGTCGTCGGCCGCAAAGGTGATCCGCAGGGACTGCTGCTGCACATGCTTCGCCAGCTCCGCGACGCCGAGCTGAAGGTGACGGCAGCGAACCATGAGTTCTCGCCCGGTCAGTTCGAGATCAATCTCGGCCACTCCAGCCTGCTCGACGCGGCCGATCGCTCGTTCCGGCTGAAGTCCGCGGTGCAGGAGATCGCGCGGCTGCGCGGGCTGCTCGCCACGTTCATGGCCAAGCCGTTCAACGACGAGGGCGGATCCGGGTTCCACGTGCACGTCTCGCTCGGCGACGACACCGGCGCCAACGTGTTCGGCGACCCGGGCGGCCCGGACGGGCTGTCCGCGGCAGGCCGGTACGCCATCGGCGGCGTGCTGCGGCACGCGAAGGCGCTGAGCGCGCTGCTGAACCCGACGATCAACTCCTACAAGCGCTTCGGCCCGGACACGCTGGCGCCGTGGCTGATCGACTGGGGACTGGACAACCGCAGTGCGATGGTCCGCATCCCGCCCGAGCGCGGCGCCGGCGCCCGGATGGAGGTCCGGCTCGGTGACGCGACCGCCAACCCGTACCTGGGCATGGCCGCGATCGGGGCGGCCGTGCATCTCGGGATCGCCGACAAGATCGAGCCGCCTGCCAAGCTGGAGGGCTACGGCTATGACCCGGCCAGCGCGGAGATGCTGCCCGTGCGCCTCGGTGACGCGCTCGACGCACTGGAGGCCGACACTGAGCTCGCCGACGTCCTCGGACGCTACGTCACC
>Ga0335074_10015342_pt1 | contig 10758 bp, 8 predicted proteins | sample Lox_Sample_23_FD_206715 | JGI IMG/M metagenome (GOLD analysis project Ga0335074, IMG submission 206715) | Soil microbial communities from Loxahatchee National Wildlife Refuge, Florida, United States - Lox_Sample_2.3 | ecosystem: Environmental > Terrestrial > Soil > Wetlands | place: USA: Florida... | reverse complement strand
GCTCACGTTCTCGGTGTGGTAGCCGGCCTTGCGCGCGGCGGCCGCGATGCAGGAGGAGACGTCCCGGGCTTCCTTGTCCATGATGATCCCGCGGGACCAGACGGTGAGCTCGTGGTACACCGCTGCGCTCCTCACGGCGGCTCGCCAGGCGAGCCGCAGGATTGTATACCGTGGGCAGGATACCGATATCGTACGACGTGAGGTGCTGCCGTCAAGGCCCCTTAAAGCAGGGCAGAAACGGTCAGAAGGGCTGCGGTCGCGAGGGCTGCGCGCCTGAACGGTCAGAAGGGCTGCGCGCCTGAACGGTCAGAAGGGCTGCGCGCCTGAACGGTCAGAAGGGCTGCGCGCCTGAAGGATCAGAAGGGCTGTGCCCAGGGGCGGCCGGCCAGCACCACGAGGTGCAGCGCGACCAGCGTGTCCTCCAGGCTGGTGATTGCGCTGCTGGTGCCGGTGCGGACCTCGGCGCGCACGAGTTCGGAGGTGGCGCCGGCGAGTGCGTAATAGGCGTGATACGGGACCTTGGGCCAGCCCGGGTGGTCGCGGCGGGCCTTGTCGTGCCAGGCCCGGTTCATCCGCGCGTAGCCGTGCAGCGCGGCCTCGGACTGCCGGGCCGCACGTGGGCCGGCCGCGGGCATCTCGATGAAGAAGGCGCGGGCGAACGTCGGTTCCTCGGCCAGGAAGCCAAGGTACGCGGCGATGCTGGCCCGCAGCGTCGCCTCGTGGCTCGCGCCGGCGGGAAGCCGCCGGGAAGCGGTCACCACCCGGTCGGCCATCAGCAGGCCGCCCTGCCTGGTCGCCGCGAGGAAGCAGTCCTCCTTGTCGGCGAAGTGGGCGTAGAACGCGGCCCGCGACACCCGGGCGCCGCGGACGATGTCCGCCACGGTGACGTTACGGAACCCGGTCCTGCCCACCGCGGCGATCACCGACCGCAGCAGCCGCTCCCGCTGAGCCCCGCGAACCGCCGTCAGGGGCAGGCCGCTGCGGCCCCGGGGCAGACCGGGCTCACCCTCGTGAGTCCGTGCAAGAACACCCTCTTGTCTCACAGCGGACACACCCATACGATAGCCACATCCTTAAAAGTACGTGATCGTACTTCTGAGGTGCGGTGGGGGGTCGTAGCGGGTCCGCCTGTCGACGTCCCAAGGCACCGGGGCGGAGGAGGACCGCATGACGACTGCAACAGACGTGTCCCCCAACAGGGGCGGCGCGTCATTTCTGTGGCGCCGGCAGCTCGACAGCTACCCGGACACCGGCCCGCGGATTTTCTATCTGGCGCTTACGGTCCTGGCCACGATCACGCTGTACTACGAGCTGTACGTCGGCGGCTCGGTGTCCACGCTGATCCTGGCCAACCTGCACATGAGCTTCACGTTTTTCGTGATCACTCTGGCGTTCGGCGCCCTGATCGGCGCGTTCGGCTCGCTCTTCGCCGGGCTCGCCGACCGTTACGGCCGCGCCAATCTGGTCGTGTTCGGGCTGCTGTTCACTGGCGTCTTCGTGGGCTTCATCATGCCGGCCGCCACGAACAAGTGGTCGTTCACCATCGAGAGTTTCGTGGTCGGGTTCGTGGAGGGCATGTGCCTGGTGGCCACGCCCGCGCTGATCCGCGACTTCTCCCCGCAGCTCGGGCGGGGCACCGCGATGGGCTTCTGGACCAGCGGCCCGGTCGTCGGCAGCCTGATCGTCGCGGTCGTGGGGACGAACACCGTTCCGGCCATCGTCAGCGACACGCGGTTCTGGACCCACGAGTACCGCATCTGCGGCATCGCTGGCCTCGTCGTCTTCCTGATCACGCTGTTCGGGCTGCGGGAGCTGTCACCGAGGCTGCGCGACCAGCTGATGGTGACGATGCGCGACCGCGCGCTGATCGAGGCCAGGGCCAAGGGACTCGACGTCGGTTCGATGCTGGCACATCCGTTCCGCCAGCTGCTCAAGGTCGACGTGGTGGTGTCCTCCCTCGCGATCTCGATCTTCCTGCTGATCTACTACTCGGCCGTCGCGTTCCTGGTGATCTACATGACCACGGTGTTCGGCTTCACGGTCAAGCAGGCCAACGGGCTCGGCAACTGGGAGTGGGGCTTCAACATCGTTGCGGTCATCCTGATCGGGCTCGTCTCCGACGCGCTCCGGGTGCGAAAGCCGTTCATGGTGCTCGGCGGGGTCGCCGCCGCCGTTATGACCGTGGTGTACCTGCTGCAGTTCGGCCACCATCCCAGCTACTACACGATGGCGATCATCCTGGCCGTGCTGTCGTTCTGCCTCGGCGTGGCCTACGTCCCCTGGATGGCCAGCTTCACCGAGACCGTGGAGGCGCGCAACCCGGCGCTGACCGCCACCGGCCTGGCGATCTGGGGCCTGATCATCCGAATCGTGGTGTTCGTGGCGTACTTGATCATCCCGCTGATCATCACGTCGGTCACCCCGCTGGTTAACTACGGCAGCACGGTTTCGGCGTACGCCGCCACCTACAAGAGCGAGCTCGCGTTCGCCAGCACGCACGCGAACGTCGTGGCGGCCGCGCAGAAGGTCCCCGCGTCGGTCGTGGCCACCGCGCAGAAGATCCCCGCCTCGGTCATCGCCACCGCGACCGCGGACTCCACGCAGCTCGCGAACGCCGCGAAGTTCGCGCCCGAGCTGGCCGTGATCCAGGCCAACCCGGCGCTGTTCGCCAAGCTCGCCACGTACAAGAACCCGGCGACGATCCCGCCCAGCCTCGTCGCTCAGGCGATCAAGGCGGCCGGCGGCGGGGCCAAGGGCCAGGCTGTGCTCGGCACCATCGACGCCAACAGCGCCGCGATCTCCGGCGTCATCGCGGTCGCCCCGGCGCTCGCGACCGTCAAGCCGTACGCCGCGGATCTGGCGACCATCGCACCGTACTCGGCTGAGCTGAAGCTCATGAGCCCGTACTCGGCCCAGCTCACCGCGCTGTCCAAGGTTCCGCCGTCGGTGTTCACGTATCTGAAGGCTCACGGCGCCGCGGTGACGAAGGCGGCCGCCGGCGCGCCCGGTCAGTGGCGCGACTGGTGGTGGGTGTGCTTCGGCGGGATGATCTTCTTCCTGCTCAGCATCCCGCTGCTGCGGGGCCGCTGGCGACCGCGCGACGCCAAGAAGGACGAGCAGGAGCACGAGGCGATGGTGCAGGCCGAGCTGGCGAAGCTCAACACCGCCTGATCGCGTCGCTGTCCTGCGGGAGGCCGGCTGGCCTCCCGCAGGACCATGCCGGTGAGCGGCCGCCTGACCTTCTGCGGGACCAGGTCGGCGGCGGATGCCCGGCCGCGCCGGAGCCCGTTCAGGCTTGCGGATGGATCGTCTCGTGTGCGGCCAGCATCGCCACGTATTTCGCGATCCGCCTGGCGCGGGTCTCCGGCCGCTTCGCCTCGCCGATCCGGTACAGGATCGCGTACCTGTTCGCGCCCGACAGCGTCGCGAAGAACGCGGCTGCGGCCTCGTTGCGGGCGAGTTCGGCCGCCAGGTCCTCCGGCACGCCGATCGCCCGCTGCCCCTCATATGCGGCGTCCCACCGGCCGTCGGCCCTGGCCAGCTCGATCTCGCGCAGGCCCGCGGGCTGCATCCGCCCCGCCTCGATCAGTTCCGCGGCCTTCTCGGTGTTGATCTTTGACCAGCGGCTTCCCGACCTGCGCGGGCCAAATCGCTGCAGCCAGTACTCGTCGTCGAGCCGGCCCTTCTGACCGTCGATCCAGCCGTAGCACAGAGCCACGACGAGCGCGTCCGGATAGGAGACGCCCGGAACCCCCGAGCCCTTCTTGGGGATCTTGAGCCAGATCCCGGGGGAGGTGGCGTGCTGCCCGGCCAGCCAGGACTCCCAGGCGCCCTGGTCGGCGAAGCCAAGAACGGGAAGATCGCTCGGCCGCATGCGGTTAGTGAAGCATGGAGGTCCGACAGGCGGGTAGACGTCGGCCTTGAGATAGTTAGTTGTGCATCAGCAAATTATGAGAAGGCCGCTGGGCAGGAAGGCCGCTGGGCAGGAAGGGCACTGGGCAGGAAGGGCACTGGGCAGGAAGGGCACTGGGCAGGAAGGGCACTGGGCAGATGGAACAGGCAGAGTGGAACAGGCAGAGCTGAGCCACGGGCGGCGCATGCTCGTGCTGGCGATCTGCTGCATGAGCCTGTTCATCGTGGGCATCGACGTCACGATCGTGAACGTCGCGCTGCCATCCATCCAGCGCGAGCTGCACGCTCCGGTCTCTGGCCTGCAGTGGGTCATTGACGCTTACACGCTCGTCGTGGCCAGCTTCCTCATGCTGTCTGGCTCCACCGGGGACCGCATCGGCCGCCGCCGGACCTTCCAGGTGGGCCTTGCCCTGTTCACGGCCGGCTCGCTGGCCTGCAGTCTGGCGCCGGCCCTGGGCTGGCTGGTGGCGTTCCGCGCGCTGCAGGCGCTCGGGGGGTCGATGCTGAACCCGGTGGCGTTGTCGATCGTCACGAACACCTTCACCGACCCGGCCGAGCGGGCCCGCGCGATCGGGTTGTGGGGAGCGGTGTTCGGCGTGAGCATGGCACTCGGCCCGGTGGTCGGCGGCGCACTGGTCACGTCCGTCGGCTGGCGCGGGATCTTCTGGGTCAACATCCCGATCGGCATCGCGGCGATCATCCTGACCGCGCTCTTCGTGCCAGAATCCCGGGCACCGCGGGCCCGGCGGCTGGATCCCCTGGGCCAGGCACTGGTCGTCGTTCTGCTCGCGTCCCTCACCTACGGCATCATCGAGGGGCCCAACGCCGGCTGGGGGTCGGCCAGGATCCTCGGCTGTTTCGGGATCGCCGTCGCGGCCCTGATCAGCCTCGTCGCATACGAACCGCGGCGTACCGAGCCCCTGGTCGACCTGAGATTCTTCCGGAGCGCGCCGTTCTCCGGGGCGACGGTGATCGCGGTGTGCGCGTTCGCCGCGCTCGGCGGATTCCTGTTCCTGAACACCCTCTACCTCCAGGACGTCCGGGGCTATTCGGCGCTGCATGCCGGCCTGGACATGCTGCCCATAGGCGCGATGATCGTGCTGCTTGCGCCGCTGGCCGGGCGCATCGTGGCCGCACGCGGGCCACGGCTCCCGCTGGTCGTGGCCGGCATCGCCACTACGGCGGGCGGGATCATGCTGACCAGGCTGACGAGGGACAGCACGCTCGGTTATCTCTTGGCGAGCTACGTGGTCTTCGGCATCGGATGCGGCATGGTGAACGCACCGATCACGAACACCGCGGTATCTGGCATGCCCCGGGCACAGGCGGGGGTCGCCGCCGGGATTGCGTCGACCAGCCGGCAGGTGGGCTCCACTCTCGGCGTGGCAGTGCTGGGCTCCTCAGTGCTCTCGTCCCTGCACGGGCCGCTGCGCATGGGTTTCGCCGACGCCAGCCACGTGGGCTGGTGGATAATCACCGGCTGCGGCGTCGCGGTCCTGCTCTTCGGCCTGATTTCCAGCGGGCGCTGGGCCCGCGGCACCGCCGAGCGCACCGCAGCCAGCCTCATGCCGTCGAGCCCAAAGGTGCCAGTGTCAACCCCGTCGAGCTGACGCCGCCGGGGCCGGCGCAGGCTCAGCCGCTGGCGCCCGACGCCGACACGACGGCGAACACCGCGCCCTGGTTGTCGGCCAGCACGGCCATCCGGCCGTACGGGGTGTCCCATGCGGGCCGGACCACGCTGCCGCCCAGTTCCTGGGCCTTGGCGACGGCGGCATCCGCGTCTGCCACGCCAAAGTAGGTGGACCAGGTGGCCGGGACCTCCGGGGGGAAGTTCGGATCGAGCTCGCCGATGCCGCCGACCGGGCTGCCGCCGAGGTCGGCCGTTGCGTAGTTGAAGCCCTCCGAACTCATGTCGCTGTACTCGTAGCCGAACACCGCCCGGTAGAAGGTCTTGTTCCCGGCGAAGTCGCGGCTCATGTTCTCGTTCCAGGTAAGCGAGCCTGGTTCGTTGGCGAGCTGAACGCCGCTGTGCGCGCGAGCCTGCCAGATGCCGAAGAACGCACCGCCGGGGTCAGCGGCGATCGCCATCTTGCCTACGTCCATGACGTCCATCGGCTCCATCACGACCTGGCCGCCGGCTTCCCTGATCTTGCGCACGGTCTCGTCGGCGTCGGCGGTGGCGATGTACGTGGTCCACGCGGGCGGGACCTCCGCAGGTCCCATCTTCGGGCCTATGCCCGCGACCGGCCTGCCATCCAGCTCGGCCATGCAGTACCCGCCGGACTCGGGCGGGCCTTCCTGGATGTCCCAGCCGAACAGCCCGCCGTAGAACGCCCTGGCGTTGCCAATGTCTTCCACCCCGAGATCCACCCAGCACGGAGTGCCCGCCGGCCATGCGGTGTCGCGAGTAACCATTCGAATCCCCCCAGGATCTCTGACTCGTTATATGCACGTTTTGGTGATCAGTCGCTTACGAAGCGTATACCAACGGGATCGGCCGTTCGGTGTATCGGCGAATTGGGCATTTATGGCCCCTGCCGCGGTCTCCACACCGCCGGAAGCCGCCGTGGACTGCGGCGCAGCGCCGGTGCGTAGCGTTCAGCTCGGCGACCAGGCGCGGCGTGACAACCTTAGCGTGGCGTGTGCCGTCTCTCCTTACTGGGCACGGAACGGGCAACGGCCGGGTCGGCGACGGTGACTGGCGCACGGAGGGGCATGGACAGGACACAGTTCTGGGTACGGGCTGGTTCCGCGATCGTGGCGATGGCCCTGGCCGTCGCGCTCGCGGCGAGCGCCATCGCCGGGCGCTTCCCGCTGTGGCTGCGCTCCGCGCCCGGTCCGGCCGCGCCGTCCGCCACGCCGTCGCCCCGGCCCACCGCCTCCGCGAGCCCATCGCCGTCGCCCAGCCCGGGGCCCACGCTGCCCACGCTGTCGCTGCGGCAGATGGCGGGCCAGCGGGTGATCTACAGCTACAGCGGCCTGACGCCGCCCGCCTCCCTGCTGCGGCTGATCAGACACGGCGACGCCGCCGGGGTGATCTTCTTCAGCCAGAACGTCTCCAGCCGGGCGCAGCTCACCAGCGTCGTCGGGGAACTCGAGCAGGCAGACGCCAGCCCGATGAACCCGGTTCACGCGCCGCTGCTGCTGATGACCGACCAGGAGGGCGGCGAGGTCCGCCGGGTGCCCGGCGCGCCGCTGCTCTCCGAACTGCAGATCGGAGAGTCAGCGGACCCCGCGGCCGCGGCGGCGAACGCGGGCGCCAGCGCCGCGCAGAACCTGCGGGGCATCGGGATCGACGTGAATCTGGCTCCGGTGCTGGACGTCTACCGGCAGCCGGGCGACTTCGACGACCAGTTCCAGCGCTCCTACAGCATGAACCCGGCCGTGGTGGCCGAGCTCGGCGCCGACTTCATCACCGCGCAGCAGCGCGGGGGCGTCGCGGCCACGGCCAAGCACTTCCCCGGCCTGGGCGCCGCGGCGCAGGGGCAGGACACCGACGACGTCCCGGTCACGCTGAACCTGCCGCTCGCCACGATCCGGGACACCGACGAGCTGCCGTACAAGGCGGCCATCGCCGCCGGCGTCCGGCTCGTCATGGTGTCGTGGGCCGTGTACCCGGCGCTCGACTCCGGCCGGCCCGCCGGCCTGTCGGCGACGATCGTCAACGGCGAGCTTCGCCAGCGGCTCGGGTTCAAGGGCGTGACGATCACCGACGCCCTCGAGGCGGGCGCGCTGCGCGCGTTCGGCTCGTACCAGAACCGGGCGCTGCTGGCGGCCGAGGCTGGAATGGACCTCATCCTCTGCTCGGTGCAGAACGTCACCGAGGGAGAGCAGGCCACGGCGGGCCTCGAGGAGGGCTACCGCGACGGCAGCCTTGGCAAGCAGGCGTTCAGCGCTGCTCTGCAGCGCGTGCTGGCGCTGCGGGAGAGCCTCGCCAGCTGACCCGGCCGCGCGGGCGCGCGGGCGTCAAGATTCTGCGTCGACCGGCTTTGAGCGCAGCGTTATCAAGGCGAGCAGCGCAGCGGCCAGCGCCAGCCCGGCCGACAGGTAGAGAACCGCACGCAATCCGTCATGGAATGCCGCGTTGGCGACGCCGCTCAGCTCCAGCAGCACCTTCTCCAGGCCTGGGGGCACACCCTTCGGTACGGAGAGATTGCCGGTCTCGATCGCCGAAAAGACAAACCCCTGGTAAATGGCTGGCACGTGCAGGTGATTCATCTGCGTGGTCAGGTTCGCGAAGATCTGCGAAAACATCAGCGAACCCAGGATCGCGACACCGCAGAGCGTGCCGATCTCCCGGCTGGTGTTGGCGGCCGACGCGGCCATGCCGGAGCGCTCCGGCGGTACCGCCGAGAGCACCGACGACGTGACCGGAACCACGGCGGTGCCGATGCCGATGCCGGCCAGGGCGAGCAGTGCCACCAGCGGGCCGTAGGACGGGTTCGGACTGAGGTAACTATTGGCCGGGAGCAGCCCGATGGCCAGCAGCAGGCATCCGAGCGCGATCGACCAGCGCGGCCCGACGATGGCCGTCCAGCGTCCCGCCAGCACCGAGGCGACGATCATCAGGACCGTCATCGGCAAGAACACCAGCGCCAGCCGGAAGCCGGAGGCCCCGACGACGATGACCAGGTACAGCGCGGTGAAAAAGAAGATGGCGAAGGTGGAGAAATAGACGCAGAACGCGACGATGTTGGGCGTGGTGAACTGCGGCAAGTGCAGGAAGCGCAGGTCGAGCAGCGGATGCGCGGCGCGCCTCTCCCGCCAGACGAACGCCACCACCGCCGCCGCGGACACACACAACAGCGCGATCACTTCCGCGGCGCCGAAGCCGGCCGACTCCGAGTCGATGATCGCGAACGCGAACGCCGCCAGCGCCCCGGCGCCCAGGAACGTGCCGGCGGTGTCGACGCGGGCCGCCGTGGGGTCGGCGCTCTCCGGCAGGATGATCACCGCGATGACCAGGGCGGCCAGGCCGAACGCCAGGTTGAACCAGAAGATGCCCCGCCAGTTCCAGACCCCGATCAGCACCCCGCCGATGAGCGGGCCCGCGGCCAGCGCAAACCCGGACGTCGCGGCCCAGACGCCGATCGCCCTGCTCCTGGCCTTGGCGTCGGGATACAGGTGCCGGAGCATCGAGAGGGTTCCCGGCTCGCTCGCCGCCGCGCCCATTCCCATCACGGCGCGCCCCGCTATGAGCACCTGGACGTTCGGGGCGAGCGCGCACAGGACCGAGCCGGCGCAGAACACCCCGGCGCCCGCCAGCATGACCTTCTTCCTGCCGAGCTCGTCGCCGATCATCCCGCAGGCCAGCATCAGGCTGGCGAACGTGAGGGCGTAGGCACCGACGACCCACTGCAGCTGGGTCGGGCTCGCGTGCAGGCTGCCGTACACCTGCCCGAGCGCCACGCTGACCACGGTGTTGTCGAGGAACGTCAGGAAGAGCACCGTGCACAGCACGGCCAGGGCTAGCGACCGCCTGCCGTGGCGGGCGGCAGGCGCCTCGGCCGGGACGCCTACGGAGCGGACCACGTGGCTACGTGCCGGACTTGCAGGCCGCGGGCAGCGATGAGGTGCTTCCGCCGTTCTCCAGCGTGAGCAGGCCGCAGAAGCTGGCGACGCCGACCTTCCACGTGCCGTCCTGGAGTACCGCCGTGCCGTTCTGGTTCTTCAGCTCGGGCGTCCCTGACACCAGGATGCTGTACGTCACCTGGGCCTCCGAAGAGGTGATCATCGTCACTTTGGTGACCTGCGCGGTCGCCTCGGCCGCCAGGCCCGAGCCGGCCTGGGACTTGATGATCGTGGAGAACGTCGATCCGTCCTGGAGCAGGCTGACGCGCTTGGCCACGGGCGTCTTGGCGTTGAAGAAGGCCTCCCAGTTGGTCGTGATCTCCTTCTCGTCGGCGGACGAGGCTGCCGAGCCCGATGAGGTCGCGGACGCCGACGGGCTGACGGCGGGCGACGATGACGACGCCGGGGGCGTCGAACTGCTGCTGCCGCATGCGGCGAGACCAAGGCCGACCATGCACGCCAGCAGAATTGAGGAAATCAATCTTCGAGTAATCACCTAGTCATTCTCCAGCTTCCCGCTGGCTCTGGCGACGTTGACCCTGACGCTCACGTCAGCGGGCCCATCCCTTTTCGGGGGACCTAAGGCCCGGCCACAGGGCCCGAATGCCCCTGGGATGTATCTAGCGCCGGGCGCACCGTGGAAAAAAGACTCGCGTCCCTGGAGGAGACATGAAAGCTGCGGTCGTACAGGAGTTTGGGCAGCCTCTGGTAATCGAGGACCGGCCGATTCCGGAGCCGGGACCAGGCCAGGTAACGGTCCACATGGAAGCCTCTGGCCTCTGTCATACCGACATCCACGCGGCCAACGGCGACTGGCCCGTCAAGCCGAACCCTCCATTCGTGCCCGGCCATGAGGGCGTCGGCACCGTCTATGCGGTTGGCGCGGGCGTCACCAGTCCGCGACCGGGGCAGCGGGTGGCCGTGCCCTGGCTGGGCTACGCGTGCGGCACCTGCAAGCACTGCCTCACCGGCTGGGAGACGCTGTGCCTGAAGCAGGAGAACAGCGGCTACTCGGTGGACGGCTGCTACGCGGAGTATTTCCTTGCCGAGGCGGCATTCGCCGCTCCCGTCCCCGACGGCATCGACTCCTTTGCCGCGGCGCCGCTGACCTGCGCCGGAGTGACCACGTACAAGGCCGTTAAGGTCGGCAACGTCCGCCCGACGGACCTGGTGGCGATCTCGGGCGTCGGCGGTCTCGGGCACCTCGCGGTGCAGTACGCCAAGATCTTCGGCGGAACCGTCGCCGCGATCGACATCACCGACGAGAAGCTGCAG
>Ga0335074_10015341_pt1 | contig 10759 bp, 8 predicted proteins | sample Lox_Sample_23_FD_206715 | JGI IMG/M metagenome (GOLD analysis project Ga0335074, IMG submission 206715) | Soil microbial communities from Loxahatchee National Wildlife Refuge, Florida, United States - Lox_Sample_2.3 | ecosystem: Environmental > Terrestrial > Soil > Wetlands | place: USA: Florida... | reverse complement strand
GTCCCTGCACCGACATCGAGGAGATCACCGCCTCGGACTTTCCGATCTGGTGCCGCGGCCTGGCGCCGATCACCACCCGTCTCTACGACCTCGGCGGCCGGCTGAACTATCCGGTGGCGATCGGTGGTGCCGTAGTGATGCCAGGCGATGCAGTGCTTTGCGACGAAAGCGGCGTGTTGATCCTCGGCCCACATGAAGCCGAGGCCGAAGCACGCCAGGCAATCGCACGCCAAGAGAGTGGCCTGGCGACGCAGGCGAAGGTGGCGGCCGGCGCGAAGCTCGGCGAACTCAGCGGCGCAAGCGCGAAGGTAGTCGCGGCGTCGTAGCTACGGCGCGGTCGTCGCTACGCGCCCACCTCATGGCGCCTCACGTCGTCGATGTTGATATTGGGGGCACGGACTCCCTAGGGTGGATGCAATCCGCGGCTCCTCGACTCAGATCAGGTCATTGCCAGGTATCGCGAGACGCTTAGCGTCGCATTCTACCGCTTGGGCTGGTCGCAGTTCGAGTACCGTGTCCTTCAAGAGGCCAGCAATTCATAGCCGGAAAGGCAAGGCTTCGCATGATCGGAACGGCCGATTTCTACGCCAGAGCATCCTTCCCCTCCCCGGTGATAAATGTCACGCCGCGGTGCCAAGCGGGGTCGCGCGTTCGATCCGCTCGCGCTCGCGGGGACTATTCATCGCCTCCCACAGATCGCTGCGCCGCTGCACGTTTAGCCAGAAGTCCGGACTGTTGCCGAACACGCGCGCGAGGATGAGCGCCGTCGCCGCGGTCACGGTCCGGCGGTTGTTGCACAACTCGTTGACGTGCTTGCGCTGAACGCCCATTGCCTCGGCCAACGCGGACTGGGTCAGTCCCATGGGCTGCATGAACTCCTCGATCAGGATTTCGCCGACCGTCGCCGGCTTGCGCTTCGTCGTTAGCATGCTTCGCCTCATCTGTAGCTGTGGTCGTCGAGATAGACGCCTTCTGCCTCGCCGCGGCTGCCGCCCCACCGGAAGACCAGCCGCCACTGGCTATTGATGCGGATCGAGTGGAATCCGGCCAGATTGCCGCGCAGCTTCTCGAAGTGGTTGCTGGGCGGTACTCGCAGGTCCTCATTGGTCGTCGCGTCATCGATCATCTGGAGCTTGCGAAAGAGCCGGCTTTCGAGGTCAGACGGGATGTGCCGCGACCGCGTGTCCTCGACGAAGAACGCGCGCAGCCACTCGTCCCGAAAGCTCACGATCATCCGGCGGCTCCGTTGGTGTATCTATGTACCACTCATGGGTACAAAATGCAATGCCGAAGCCTCTTATCGAGCGGACGGCGCTCGGATCATTGATATCGTTGATGTTCTAGTAGAAACGGCTGGCAAGAGGTATTCGCGCGATGCCGGAAAACCACAATCAGTCCAACCATCTGCGCACGACCGACGCCGCGTCCTTTTCCCTTGCCGTCCTGATCGGGCATCAAAGCCGACCCGACATTGCACTTGTCGAGATCACGATTGTTTCGCGTTCGGCGCGAGGATATCGACAGCTTAGCCGCGTCCTCGGGAAGTGGACCGACCCACCTGCAGGATTCATAGGGCTATAGCGTTGTCATAGTGCTCACCATCGTCGGTCGCGGTCCGGCGCGAACAGGGCTTCGACGGCCGCTGCCGGTCAATACGTGTCCGGCAAGCGCGACCCCAGCCACGCTGGGAGGGCTCCACCGATCCCTGCCAGAAAAAAGTCAGATACCGATCAGATTCCCCTTGCAAGACAAGATCTCTCGGACTATAGTCCTGCCAAATGCCCATCGCCCTCACCACTGCCGGCCTTCCTTCCCAACCCCGTCAAGGGGTTGGTGCGCGCCTCGTCCGCCGCCTCGGCGGTGCGGTGCGCAGCGTCATTGGCAGCGGCATCGACCTCGCCGCTGCCCTGCGGCGCCCAGCCGTGCCGGAAACCAGCCGGGACCACGCCGCGGCGCAAGCCCCCGCGCCAACCCGGGTGCGTGTTCCGCGCTCGCGGCACGCCGCCGTCTCTGCCCCGCTGCGCCTGCCGCACCGGCTCGCGCGTCTTCTGCTCGCCCGCCGTCACCACCCCGCAGCCGGCAGCCGCCCCGCATTTCGCAACCAGGGCGACAAGCCCTTTACCCCGCAGGCATTCCCCCAGCTCAGCCCAAAGGCCTGTGCGATTCTCAACACCCCGATCGAGGACTGCAATCCCAAAACCCTGGAGCTGGTGTTTTCCACCGTCGCCCAGCACATCGGCGAGCTGATGTCGCCCGAGGCGGGTGTCACGGACCCCCAGGCAATCCTTCCCAACCTGTGGCGCCGCATCGGCACCGCGCTCGCTGACACCAACGCCGATACCTGTTTGTCCACCACACTGCGGGCAGCACCGCCGACCGCGCCGACCAGGCAGTGGACAAACCACGCACCGAAGACTGCCCAGACTCCCCCTCCCCTTGCGGGACGGGGCTGGGGGGAGGGGGCCGGGATGCTTGGCCGGTCGTTGCGATCCTCCACACAATCTTTCGCGCGCCGGCGCCCACGCCACGTCCGCCGCTGCCGCACGTTTGTCCACGGGCGCGGTGTGCGCGACGGACTGCAATGCCTGCCGCCGCCGCGCAGACTATGTCATGCCGCCTCTAGCGGGCCGCCCCCCCGAGGGATCACCTAAGCAACCGCGCGCCGGATCCGGCGCGTATCAGAAGGCAACGAACAGGGCCACCGCGCGGCTGTCCCGCCATCCCGATTCGGGCCAGGCGAGCACCGGTTCTCATCAAGACGAATCAGACCGGGTTGTCCGGCTCAATATATCACCTCGTCCGATGGCCGCAGGCAGAGAGCATATGCGTGCGAACCACCTGAAGGAGTTTGTCCACAACCATTAGCACCGTCGCCCGCTCGCGGCGTCCGCCAGCGATCAGCTTCCCGGCGCCGAATCGTCCGCTCTGTCGACCGTTCTTCCGCGCACCCCACGCAACTTCCTTCTCGGTGAAACTCCGTGCACGCTTCGTGCACCTCCGTGTCCACTTGACTGCTTTTCGTCGCGTCCCACCACATGGACCTCGAAGTAGCCCGCCAGGTTTCTCCGGAGCACGTTGTCCGCCAGCAACTCTCCCAGCACGTCAGGGAAACCCCTCTGCCCCCGCGCCTCCTGCAACCACTGAGGGGCGTTCAATCACGGTTTGATGACAGCGCCAGTCAGCGCTGCATGAGGCGCCGCCACAACCGGTCAAAATCTCTATCCAGGCGTACTGCTCAGTTTATCGCAAATTTGCTTGATCGGCAGGATCGTGGCTCGATCTTGCCGCGAAGTCACGGCTGACTGCCCGCCAGCACACATGCGGAGGCGCTGATGCGTCGTCGTGAGCTTCTGGAGGCAGGCGTGTCCCTGCCGTTATGGCCTGCGCTTGGTCTATCGACCGCAGCAGCAGCCGATGCACCCGCATCCACGCCATTCGACAACGACACCGTCCCCGCCCGTGCCCGCAGCCTCGCCGCCCAGGCCTACAAACCGCCCGACGCCACATTGCCGAAGGAGCTGGCGAATCTCGACTACCAGCATTACCGTTCTATCCGTTTCGATAAGGCGCATGCGCTCTGGAGCGGTCAGGGCGTCAACTTCACCGCCGAATTCTTCCATCGCGGCTTCCTCTATAAGGATCGCGTGGACATCTTCGAGGTCGCCAACGGCCAGGCGACACCTATCCGTTACGATCCAAGCCTCTTCGTCTGGGACAAGCTGAAACCACCGACAGGCGACCTTGGATTTGCCGGCTTCCGCCTGCACTATCCGCTGAACCGGCTCGACTACTTCGACGAAGTCTGCGCCTTTCTCGGCGCCAGCTATTTCCGTGCGGTTGCGCGTGGCCAGGGATACGGGCTTTCGGCGCGCGGTCTGGCCATCAAGACCGCCGATCAGTCCGGCGAGGAGTTTCCCCTGTTCCGCAGCTTCTGGCTGGAGCGTCCGGCGCCCGGCGCAGACGCCATCACGGTGCACGCCTTGCTCGACAGCCCCAGCGCTGCCGCAGCATTCCGCTTCGTCATCCGTCCGGGCCAGGCGACAATATTCGAGACCGACACGGTGATCTATCCGCGCGTCGATATCTCGCTGTCCGGTCTGGCGCCGCTGACCAGCATGTTCTTCTTCGCTGCAAATGACCGCCGCAATATCGACGACTGGCGCGCCGCGGTGCACGATTCCGGCGGACTGGCGCTGCGCACCAGCCACGACGAGCGTATCTTCCGGCCATTGAACAACCCACGCACGTTGCAGATCAGCGCCTTCTCGGACATTGGGCCGCGCGGGTTCGGCTTGGTGCAGCGGTCTCGTCGCCTCGGCGACTACCAGGACCTGGAGGCACATTATGAGAAGCGCCCCTCGCTTTGGGTCGAACCCGACGGCGACTGGGGTCAAGGCATAGTGGAGCTTGTGGAAATTCCCTCCAACAAGGAAGTGAACGACAACATTGTCGCCTTCTGGCGCCCAAAGAATCCGTTGAAGGCGAAAAGCGAAACCAAGCTCGCCTACCGGCTCGTGTGGTGCTGGTCGGAGCCCGATCCCGGACCCGTTGCGCGCGTCGTGCAGACCCGCAGCGGCGCGGCGTTTGGCGGCAAGAACCAGCAGTTCGTCATCGACTTTGCCGGCGCGCCGCTCGATACCTGGAAGGCAGAGACGCCGCCGGCGATGGACGTCGGAACCGACAAGGGCAAGATCGTGAACGCCGTCGCCGAGGAAAATCCGGATATCGGCGGCTGGCGCATCAGCATCGAGCTCGACACGCAGAATCAAAAAGTGGTCGAGCTTCATGCCCGCTTCATCGACGACAAAACGCCACTTTCGGAGACCTGGATCGCCCGATGGACCCCGTCCTGACCGCTGCGGGAGAGCTCGCCGTCGAAAAGCTGCGTGCGCTGCCTGAGGAAGCGCCGCTGGCGATGCCGACGCAATCGCTGCGCATTTCTCCCGCAAGGCGTACCCGTCCGGCATCGTCCCCCCGCGTGATCGGGCTCAGGCGCTTGCTCGTCATTGGTGGCGCCATCGCGATGACCGCGGAGGCGACGTACGAGATGTACCGCGTACTCGCCGTCAACGGTCCGACGCCTCTTGCCATCATCATGCTGGCTCTGTTCGTGGCATTGTTCGCGTGGATCGCGCTCTCGTTCACCAGCGCGCTGGCGGGCTTCGTCTCACTGCTGTTCGGCGGTGGCCGACGTCTGCTCGCCCGTGACCTGACGGTTCCCGCGACACGCACGGCGTTGCTGATGCCCGCCTACAACGAATCGCCGGCGCGCGTGATGGCCGGGCTGCAGGCGACCTGGGAATCGCTCAGCGCGACGGGCGCCGCCGGGACGATGTTTGACCTGTTTGTCCTCAGCGATACCACCGATCCTGATACGTGGGTCGCCGAAGAAGCCGCATTCCTCGCTTTGCTGGAACGCACGGCCGGGCATGGTCGCATCTTTTATCGCCGTCGCCCCCGCAACACTGCGCGCAAGTCCGGTAACATCAGCGAGTGGGTGCGCCGGTTCGGCGCCGCCTATCCGCAGTTCCTGATCCTGGACGCCGACAGCGTCATGGCGGGCGAGGCGTTGGTCCGCCTGGTCAACGCGATGGAGCATCATCCGGATGTAGGGCTGATCCAGACCCTGCCGATCATCGTCGGCGGCAACACGTTGTTCGCCCGCATCCAGCAGTTTGCCGGCCGCGTCTATGGACCGCTGATCGCGCACGGAATCGCGTGGTGGCACGGTGCCGAAGGCAATTACTGGGGTCACAATGCTCTGATTCGCACCCGTTCCTTTGCCGAGGCGGCTGGCCTGCCGGAACTTGCCGGCCGCAAGCCGTTCGGCGGCATCATCATGAGCCACGACTTCGTGGAGGCCGGGATGCTGCGCCGTGCCGGCTGGGCCGTGCATATGGTGCCGGCGCTCACCGGCAGTTTCGAGGAATGTCCGCCGTCACTGACAGATCTCGCCATCCGCGACCGCCGTTGGTGCCAGGGCAATTTGCAGCACCTCGCGGTGCTGCCTGGGCGCGGGTTGCATTGGATCAGCCGCCTGCATCTGCTGACCGGCATAGGCTGTTATGTTACTGCGCCGCTATGGCTATTGTTTCTGCTGTCCGGCATCCTGATCGCGATCCAGGCACGATTTGTCCCGCCGGAGTATTTTCCCGCCGGCCGCTCGCTGTTCCCGCACTGGCCTGTCATCGATCCGGTGCGTGCTATGTGGATGTTCGTCGGCACCATGGGCCTGCTGGTGATGCCGAAGCTGCTGGGTGCGGTCGCGGTCATGCTGCACGGGGCCGAGCGGCGGGGCTGCGGCGGTGCGACCCGGCTGCTGGCGAGCGTCGTTGTCGAGACGGTGCTTGCCGGCCTGATCGCGCCGGTGGTGATGCTGACGCAGACGCAGCACGTGACCGCAATTCTGGCAGGCAGGGATTCTGGCTGGAGCACACAGCGGCGAGACGATGGCAGCATCCCATTGGCGCTCACCGCACGGCAGTATTGCTGGCACACTCTGCTTGGGCTTGGCCTTGGTGGTCTCGCATGGGCGGTATCCGCTTCACTCGCGCTTTGGATGCTGCCCGTGGTGCTGGGGCTGGCACTGGCGATCCCGCTCGCCGCCTGGACCGCGCGACGTAGCGTCGGGGTCGCGTTCCGCAGTGCCGGCCTCCTGCGCGTTCCCGAGGAAGTGCAGCCACCGAACGTGTTGGCCCGCGCGGCGATGCTTGCACGTCAGCTCGACGCCACGGACAGGATTGCTCCCCCTGGTATTGCGCGACTGCTGCACGATAGCGCGCTGCTGGCCGCGCATCGGCAAATGCTGCCGCCATCATCCCCGCCGAGCCCCGGCGCGATCGATCATGCGCTGGCGGTCGGGCGCGCCCGGCTTAATGCGGCGTCAACGGCAACGGATGCACTCGCGGCGATGACGCCCGCCGAGCGGCTGGCCTGTGTGAGTGACCACGACGCGTTGGCGCAACTGGTAGCGCTCACGCCAGGAGTTCCCCCGGCGGCTTGAACCGTCACGACCACGCTCGCCGAGAGGGCGGATGGGCACGTACTACCTCCTCATTCACTTCTGCGCCCCACCCCACCCCGGTCGGCAGCAACAACTCACCGTCCCTGATCATCGGCGGCGCAGTTACCAGCGAGTCCTTCCAGGGCACATCATCGACATCGATCTCCATCACCCGGAAATTTGGAATTGCGGCGCAGAAATGCGCGCTCATCAGTGAACCGAGATGGCCGTTGAAATTGTGCGGTGCCACATTGATCTCGTACGTCTCCGCCATTGCTGCGATCTTCATAGATTCCATGATGCCGTTCCACGGCACGTCTATAATCGCCACATCGACGGACTGCTGTTCGAAGAACGGCCTGTACTGGCGGCGGCCGAACAGCGATTCGCACGACGCGATGCGGGTGCGCGAACAGCGTCGGATCGTCGCCAGTGCGACCGGATCGTAGGAATCCACCTCAAGCCAGGCCAGATCGAATGGCTCCATTGCCTGGGCGATGCGAATATAGCCTTCTGTACGGAAGTTGAAATTGAGGTCAAGATGCAGCCCGACGCCGGGTCCCGCACCTCGCCGAAACGCCGCCATCTGCTCGACCAGCCCCTGCACCAGAGCGGCATCGACCGGCAGGTCTGGGGCGAACGGCGCGTTAAATCCCGGCATGTGCAACGTCGGGGCCCCGCCGTCGAAGCGCATGATGTTGGTCTTCAGCCCGCGGTACCCGCGGCGCGCCACTTCCGCGCCCTGCGCCGCCACATCGTCGAGCGAGCGAATCGGCGCCTGCCCCGTCCATTCCCTGAACTGCTCGCCGTACATAACCTGGTACGTGCCGCAATGCGACCAATACAGCCGCAGCCGATCGCGAATAGGCCCGCCCAATAGCTCGTACACCGGCACGCCGAGCGCCTTCGCCTTCAGATCGACCAGCGCGTTCTCGATCGCGGCGATCGCCTGCTGGTTGATCGCGCCAGGGGCGGCGCGCGTCACCCCATGCAGGAAGGCCGTATGCCGCTCCACCGGACGCGGGTCCTGGCCCACCAGCCGCTCGGCCAACCGCCGGATTACCTCTGAGAGGCCCTGGGAGCCGTACGACTCCCCATATTCCGACCAGCCCACCAGACCCTGGTCGGTGCTGATCCTGAGGAACGAGAAATCGCGCCATCCGGCGTTGCAGTGCAGATCCTCGATGCTCGTGATGCGCATTGGTCTTGTCCTTGATCGTGCCGCGAGGAGCGTAGGCGCGGCGAACAGGCGGAGCTACGCGCCTGCCCCCGCAGCCGGTAGCTGCGAGATGCCGGCTTGGCAACGCAGCCACCCCCCGTTTTGCGGGAGCACGTTCGGCGGGTTGCAACGGTTCGGCGCCGATCGGTAAAGAGCGAGCCACATGACCGTCCTCTCCGTCGTTCACCGCACCATCTATCGCTACGCCAACCCGGTCACCTTCGGCGAGCACCGCATGATGATGCGGCCCCGCGACAGCCACGACCTGCGGCTGCTCGACACCGAATTGATCCTTCGCCCTCCCGGCGAGGTGCACTGGCTCCACGACGTGTTCGGCAACTCGATCGCCATCGCCCGGTTCTCCGAGCCGGCCGACGAACTGTTCGTGCAATCGTCGTTCCGCGCCCAGCATTTCCCGCTGGCGGAAACCGAGGTCGAAATCGCCGACTCGGCCCGCCGCTACCCGTTCAGCTACGACGTGGAGGAAATCCCAGATCTCGGCCGCACCGCCGAGCGGCACTATCCGGATCCCGATCACCAGGTGGATCGCTGGGCGCGCCGCTTCGTCGATGCGGCGCGCGATCACGATACGATGGACATCCTGACAGCGATGACCAGAGCCATCCACCACGAGATGCGCTACATCGCGCGCTACGAGATGGGCACGCAGGATCCGGTCGCGACGCTCGCATCCGGCAGCGGCACCTGCCGGGACTTCGCCGTCCTGATGATGGAGGCAGCCCGCAGCCTGGGTCTCGCCGCCCGTTTCGTCTCCGGCTATCTCTACGACAGCAGCCTGATCGAGGGCGGCGAGGCGACACTCGTCGGTGGCGGCGCCACACACGCCTGGACACAGATCTACCTCCCGGGCGCCGGGTGGCTGCCATTCGACCCCACCAACGGGCTGGTCAGCGACCACAACCTGATCCGCGTCGCCGTGACGCGCGACCCGAGTCAGGCGATCCCATTGAGTGGGACATTCTTCGGACGGCCAGGCGATTTTCTAGGCATGACCGTAGAAGTAGAAATCAAAGCGGAACCCGCGGCGTCACCGTAGGGCGGAAAAGCGAAGCGCATTCCGCCACTCCTCGACACCCCGCGCTACAGCGCGAACAGCCGTCCCACTCCCGGTACCGTGTCCCGCACGCCCGCCAATCGCAAGCAGTGCCAGGCCATGGCATGGTCGCTCGACGTCACCGGCAGGCCCGTTGCGGCTTCCGCTTCGGCCACCACCTCGGTCAGTCGCAGGCTGGTGCAGGAGACAAACACACAGTCGAGTCTCGTGCTGAGCGCCAGCGCCTTCACGCCCTCGACCACCGACTTCGGCGTGATCCGCGCTGCCTTCCGGTCGTCGCGCTCGTCGAATGTCGCGAAGGCGGCAACATCGACGCCATGGCTCGTAAGATAGGCGCGCACGCCGGCGTTGACCTCCGCCGAATAGGGCGTCAGCACGCCGACCCGCCGCGCCGACAGCACCTTGAAAGCCGCGAAGGCGGCGGTGACCGGAGTGGTGCACGCGACCTCCGGCCGCACAGAGCGGATTTGGCGGAACACCTCGTCCTCGCCGAGTTCCATACTCGCCGAGGTGCACCCGAACGCGACCACGTCCAGCTTGCAGCCGGGCAGGATCAGCTCGGTGGCGGGCGCGATGCGCTCGCGCATGGCACGCAGCGTCGTCCGGGTGATATCAGCGTCGTTCCACAGCCTGCTCTCGAAAAGCGCCACGCCGGGCTGGCGGATCAACTGACGGAACTCGTGCTCCATCGTCTGGTCGGTCGCCAGCACCAGCAGGCCGATTGCGGCTCGCCGGCCGATGCCTTTGTCCAGGCGGCAGGGCAGCACGCCCAGATCGACCATGCCCGGCATCGTCACGTCGTTCATGTGCGTCCCCTCCTTCAGAGGCGGTCACCGTCCGAGCCTAGTCTCGGTCTCAGTATGCCATGATGGCGCGAGGGTGCACATTGATTGCCCCCGCTGACCTCCCAACGGGATTAATTCTTCCCTTCGCCCTACTGCGCCGCACATGGACGATCCGTCCGGGGATCTCCTGGCGCACCGCGCAAGCACGGCTTGGGAGGAACCGGTCTTCTGGGGGCTGACGTTCAGTGAGAACGTCCGCTAGTCGGGGTGCGAAGCCTCACCGTATGGGTATAGAACGTCAGTTTATTGACGTACCCCTTGACAGAACGTCTGGTGCGCAGCTAAATTGGCGCAGCTACAGGGAGCATTAGCCGTGCGAGTACGCGGTTTTTCGGACTTGGATGGAGCGCGGAGAGCCGGATTCGAGTCGGCAGCCAACATGGGTCTGATGGTGGCCTCTATCGTGGGGGCCGTCTCAGACGGGAATCGCAATGGGTGTTTTGTTGAGGTCCCGCCGCGCGCTGCCCGATGGGGTGTGCACGAAACAGACAGGCCAACGCTGTTCCTGGAAATCAAACCGAGATCCTGAGTTTCCGTTCAGGACCTGCTAGAAGGCTCAGAGACAGTAGGATTTCTGCTTGCGCCCCCTCCGCTAGAACTCGGCGGCAGCCAGCTCG
>Ga0335074_10015340_pt1 | contig 10759 bp, 8 predicted proteins | sample Lox_Sample_23_FD_206715 | JGI IMG/M metagenome (GOLD analysis project Ga0335074, IMG submission 206715) | Soil microbial communities from Loxahatchee National Wildlife Refuge, Florida, United States - Lox_Sample_2.3 | ecosystem: Environmental > Terrestrial > Soil > Wetlands | place: USA: Florida... | reverse complement strand
TCCGGCGCCCGCAGCGCGTTGACGCCCTCGGCGACGATCTTCAGCGCGTCGATGTCGAGCCCGCTGTCGGTCTCGTCGAGGATCGCGAGCTTCGGCCGCAGGATCGCCATCTGCAGCACCTCGTTGCGCTTCTTCTCGCCACCGGAGAAGCCGACGTTGACGTTGCGCTTCAGCATGTCGTCGGGCATCGCCAGGCGCCGCGTCTGCTCGCGGGCCAGCTTGAGGAACTGCACCGGGTCGAGCTCCGCCTCGCCGCGAGCGCGGCGCAGCGCGTTCAACGCGGTGCGCAGGAAGTTGGCGTTGCCGACGCCGGGGAGTTCCACCGGATACTGGAAGGCCAGAAACAGGCCGGCGGCCGCGCGTTCCTCGGGCTCCATCGCAAGCAGATCGCGGCCCTCGAAGGTGACGCTGCCCTCAACCGCCTCGTAGCCCTCGCGACCGCACAAGACGTAGGAGAGCGTCGACTTGCCCGAGCCGTTCGGGCCCATGATGGCGTGGATCTCGCCGGGGGGTACGGACAGGGTGATGCCGCGCAGGATGGGCTTGTCTTCGATCGCGGCGGAGAGGTTGCGGATTTCCAGCATGGCCGGTCCTTTAGAAAGGAAGGCCAGGGGCTCTGCCCCTGGACCCCGGCAAAGGCGCAGCCTTTGCAATCCTTGACTTAAAGTAACAGGGGTGCAGGGGACGACTGTCCCCTGCCGGGTCCAGGGCGGAGCCCTGGCCTTTCTTCGTCACCCGACGCTCCCCTCAAGGCTCACCGCGAGAAGCTTCTGCGCCTCGACGGCGAATTCCATCGGCAATTCCTTGAGCACATCTCGGCAGAATCCATTGACGATCAGCCCGACCGCGTCTTCTTCGGACAGCCCGCGCGACCGGCAATAGAAAAGCTGGTCCTCCGCGATCTTCGACGTCGTCGCCTCGTGCTCCACCTTCGCCGTCGGGTTGCGGCTCTCGATATAGGGCACGGTGTGCGCGCCGCACTGATCGCCGATCAGCAGGCTGTCGCACTGCGTGAAGTTCCGCGCCCGCCGCGCCTTGGGCAGGATGCGCACCAGGCCGCGATAGGTGTTGTTCGAGTGCCCGGCGCTGATGCCCTTGGAGACGATCGTGCTCGACGTGTCCGCGCCGATATGGATCATCTTGGTGCCGGTATCGGCCTGCTGGCGATTGTTGGTGACCGCGACGGAGTAGAACTCGCCGACGCTGCTCTCGCCCTGCAGGATGCAGGACGGGTATTTCCAGGTGATCGCCGAGCCGGTTTCGACCTGCGTCCAGGAGATCTTGCTCTTCGCCCCGCGGCAGGCGCCACGCTTGGTGACGAAATTGTAGATCCCGCCGCGGCCTTCCGCGTCGCCCGGGTACCAGTTCTGCACCGTGCTGTATTTGATGCGCGCCTCGTCCAGCGCGATCAGCTCGACCACCGCGGCGTGAAGCTGGTTCTCGTCGCGCTGCGGCGCCGTGCAGCCTTCCAGGTAGCTGACGCTGGCGCCCTCGTCGGCGATGATCAGCGTGCGCTCGAACTGGCCCGTGTTGCGCGCATTGATGCGGAAGTAGGTGGAAAGCTCCATCGGGCAGCGCACGCCCTTTGGCACGTAGACGAAGCTGCCGTCGGTGAACACGGCCGAGTTCAGCGCGGCGTAGAAATTGTCGGCCGACGGTACCACGCTGCCGAGGTAGCGGCGCACCAGCTCCGGATGTTCGCGCACCGCCTCGCTGATCGGGCAGAAGATCACGCCCGCGCGGGCGAGCGTCTCGCGGAACGTGGTGGCGACCGAGACGCTGTCGAACACCGCATCGACCGCGACCTGGTTCACTTCGCCGGCGGGCTCGACGCCCGCCAGGATGGCGCGTTCCTTCAACGGAATGCCGAGCTTCTCATAGGTGCGCAGCAGCTCGGGATCGACGTCCTCCAGGCTGGACGGCCCGGCGCGGCGCTTCGGGGCCGCGTAATAATGCGCGTCCTGATAGTCGATCGGCGGATAGTGCAGTTTCGCCCAGTGCGGCTCGCGCATCGCCTGCCAGGCGGCGAACGCCTTGAGCCGCCACGTCAACAACCACTCGGGCTCGCCCTTGCGCTCGGAGATCAGCCGGATGATCGCCTCGTTCAGCCCCTTCGGCGCGATCTCCATCTCGATCGCGGTCTCGAAGCCCCATTTGTAGCCGGACTGCGTGACGGACTGGACGGTGTCGAGGGTTTCGGCGACGGCGGGCATGGCTTCCCCTCAGAGGCTGGCGGAATGAAGCCGCGGTGCGATCGGGGCGCGCAGCGCGCGCGGCACGGCCGCAACCTGCATGTCGGCGAGCGAGATGCCGGTCAGCGCATCGCGGATCGCCGCGTTTACCGGATCCCAGCGGCCGGCCATCGGGCAGAAGCCGCGGGATTCGCACTCGCTGCCCGAGCCTTCGACGCAGGCGGTGAGCGCGATCGGCCCGTCGATCGCGGCGATCACGTCGGCGACGGGGATTGCCGCGAGCGGCCGGTTCAGCCGGTAGCCGCCGCGCGCGCCGCGCTGCGATGCAACAAGGCCCGAGGCGGTGAGCGCTTTCAGCACCTTGGCCACGGTGGGCTCGGGAATGCCCGTCGCCGCGGCGATGCCGGGCGAGGTCTGCACCTCGGGCTCGGCACCCTCCGGGCCCAGGCGGACGAGCACCACCACCGCGTAATCGGTGAGCTTGGACAATCTCAGCATGGCTACCGCTTTTAACGGGACCAACTAGGTCCTGTTTGGGTGGAGATGAGGCATCGGGCGGCCGCCGTCAAGCCTTTGCGCGCGGTGGGCACCGTGGGTCGAGGTCGCCCGGGCGACCGGGTGTGACGCCGATCACACGCCGGCCTCGGTTCCCTGCCACCCGCCAGGCGGGAACGCAGCGGCTCCCCCGGCGACGCACCTGAAACGCGAACGCCAGCCATGGCGGCCGGCGCGGCAATCTCCTCTCCCGGCCGGCCGGCCCCAGCTGCTGGGCCGGCGCGGTCGCGGCGATCGCTACTGGAACGGATAGTAGCGGAAGTTGACCAGCACCATCTGCTCGTTGCTGTACGGCGACACCGACACGCCGGGTGTCGCGGACGTGCCCTGGAAGATCGAGCGGCGCGTATAGGAGTACTGCGCGCCGATCTGTGCCGTGCCGAAGTTCCCGGTCAGCACTTTGTAGTAGGCGCCGACCGTGCCCTGCGTCAGGCCAGAAGTGTTGCCCGTGCAGGTCAGCGGGCTCAGCTCCACGTCGCAGCCGGCATTCGAATACAGCACGCTGCCATAGCCGAAGCCGGTGTTCTTGCCCTTGACGATTTCGTTGAAGGACGTGCGGCTCTCCTGCTCCGTGCCGATCAGCCCGTAGACCTGGAGCTTCGGCATCGGATAGCCGATCAGGCCGCCCCAGGCCATGATCTCGGGGATCGGCGCCGGCGTGCCGTCCGGCTTCAGCGTCGCGTCCGGCAGGCCGCCCGAGCCATAGCGACCGATGCCGGTGCCGCCCAGGAAGTTCGCGGTGAAATTCAGCTTCTTGCCGATGATCGGCAGGGTCATGCTGACGCCGCCGCCGCCGGCCAGCACCGTGTTGCTCGTGCCCCAGCCGATCGTGTCGACGCGGTCGGTGAGGAAACGGGCGATGCCGAAGGCCTCGTAATGGCCCCAGCCCGGATCCCAGGCCGCCTTGAGGATGACGTCAGGCGCGAGATTGTCGCTGTAGTTCACCGTGGAAGAGTTGACCCCGGCGCCCGGCGTGGTGATCTGCGCGTTGAACCCATCCGGCAGCAGTGCCGAGTTGCCACCCGTCGTGGTGTAGCCGGAGGTGTTCCAGGTGGTCTGCGGATTCTCCAGCGACAGGCCGACCCAGAGACGCTGCTGGTCGAAATCCTTGACGACGCGCACCTGCGGCTGCCGCGCCCAGAAGAAGCCAGGCATGTACTGCGCGTCGATCGTGGGCGGTGCGTTCTCCTTGCCGGGGATGATGCCCTGCGTGAGAGGCGTCAGCATGCTCCAGGCCTGGCCGGCCAGCACGTGCAGACCCCAGGCCTTGTTGTCATAGGCGCCGTAAATCTGCCGGATGCGCAAATTGTAGCTGTTGCTCTGGTTGGAATTCGCGGTCGGCGCCGCGCTCTGGAAGTCCATTTCGTAATAGGCCTTCAGCGTCGAATCGTCGTCCGGATGGCCCTCCAAGGTCAGGGCAAGCCGGCTCTGCCGCGCCGAGCCGCGGAATTCGTTCTCGTAGTAGTTCGGCGAATTCGGCAGCGGGATGCCGCTGAAGGTCGAGGAGATATCGGCGGCTTCATTGCGGTCGCGGAAGATACCCGCCAGCTCGACGAAGCTGCCGCCCAGGCTGACCGTCACCGGCCCGACCTGGAAGGCGCCGCGCGGCAGCGGCGGGCCGGTCATCACCGGCGTGGTCGGCCCGACCATGCCCGGCGGCACCTGGCCGGGCGGCAGCGGAGCCGAGAGTCCGATGGGAATGCGCGCCTCAACCGCAGCCGCCTGGGCCTTCGCCTCCGCCGCCTGCTGCTGCGCCGCCTTGACCTCCTGATCGCGCGACTGGAGCTGCTGCCGCATGTGCTGCAACTGGCCCTGCAAGGCGTGAATCTGCCGCTCGATGGAGTTGATCTGGGCGTTCGTCGCGTCCTGGGCGTGCGCCGCTGGAATGCCGGCCAAACCGCCGGCCAAGGTGGTCGCCGCGAGCAGCGTATTGCGGAGTATCTGCGTTCTCATCCTCGGTCCCTTCAGGGTGAGCGGTCTTGGCGACCGGTGCCGGGTCGCACCTCGCGTTAAACCAGCCCACCGGGACGCAAACCCGAGACAAGATCATGACACCGTGTCCTCACCGCGCCGGTGTTGCTGCGCAGCAACGTCACAGTTCTGCAATATGATGTCCGGTCAAAATCGTTACGCGCAGCCGCGTGTCGGGGTGCCGGACCGACCTACCGGCGCGTGCGGCTGGCGGCTCAGCCGGCGGTGATCCGCCAGCGTCCCGCCTTCCCGACGACCTGTCCGTCGGCCGCCAGCTTTCGCAGATGTGCCTGCAGTGTTGCCACCGCGGCGGCGGTAAGGCCGGGCGCCAGATCGGGGTAGATTGCGCGCAGCAGCGTCGCCTCGTCCCGCGGCTGGTCGGCGAGAGCCGCGAGCACTTCCGCCTCCCGCGCCTGCCGATGCGCCAGCAGTTCCGCCACCAGTGCCTGCGGCTCGGGCAGCGGCGGGCCGTGGCCAGGCAGGTAGAGCCGGTCGTCCCGCCGCAGCAGCCGGAGCAATCCGGCCATGTAGGCGGCCATGTCGCCGTCGGGCGGGATGATGGCGCTGCTCGCCCAGGACATGACGTGGTCACCGCTGAACAGCACCCCATCGCGTCCGACCAGGCAGAGATGGTCTGCAGCATGACCGGGCGTGTGCAGCACCTCCAGTCCGACGACATGGTCACCCCCGCGGAGCGGAAGGTCGGGCGTGGCCGTCGCGCCGGCGAAGGCGGCGACCGGGGCGCCCGTCGCGGCCCGCAGCGCCGCGGCGCCGGCGGCGTGATCGGCATGGCCGTGGGTCAGGATGATCAGACCGACCTGGCCCGCCGCCGCATCGAGGATGGCGGCGCGGTGCGCCGGCTCGTCCGGACCGGGATCCAGTACCGTCGCAGCCCGAGTGATGCCGGGGATGGCGTCGATCAGATACGTGTTGGTGCCGTGATAGGTCATCGGCCCAGGATTGCCGGCGACGATGCGCCTCACCCCGGGCGCGACAGGCAACGCCACACCGCGCTGCGGCGGCGCCTCGGTCAGGAACGCCATGCGCGGGGCGCGGTCCGGCCGGGGTGCGGCCGGGCGGGCGTGCCGTCAGGTTTCGTCGGGCGCATCCCGGGGGAACTCGGCGCTCGCCGACATGCAGACCGCGCCGTTCGGGTCGAGGCTGCGCGCCGAGACCTGCCCCTCTTCCTCCCAGGCTTCCAGCGTCAGCGTCCGGCCGACATAGGCGGGCCGACGCGCGAGAAAGCTGAACCGGCCGATCCGCCGGCCAGCGATCGAGGCGGCCAGCGCGGCCAGCCAGGTCGCCTGCAACGGCCCGTGCACCACCAGATCCGGATAGCCCTCGCTGCCGCGGGTGAAATCGGCGTCGTAATGGATCCGATGGGCGTTGCCGGTCAGCGCCGAATAGCGGAACAGCAGCACCGCATCCGGCTGCACGATCCGCCGGCTGGCGCCGGGCGGAGCCGGCGGCACGTGATTCGCCGGGCGCAGTCCCGTGGGCGCGGCGCGAAACACGAGATCCTGCTCCTCGGTCAGCGCCAGTCCATCGGGACGGGCGATCTCGTGCCGCAGGGTGAGGAACACGAGCGCGCCGGACGCGCCGTGCTTCGCCTCGATCGCGGTGATCGTGCTGGTGCGGCTGACAGCGTCGCCGGCGCGCAGCGGCAGGTAGAAATCGAGCCGCCCGCCGGCCCACATGCGCCGCTCCAGCCCGGGGGTGTCGGGCAGGAAGCCACCGCGCCTGGCGTGCCCGTCCGCGCCCAATCGGTCCGGCGCCAGCCAATGCTGGAACATCCCCCAATGCCAGAGCGGCGGCAGGGTGCCGTCAGCCGGCGGCGGCACATCCAGGGTTGCGGCCATCCGCGACAGCAGGGCCGGGGTGACGCGATCTTCGCGCCGCTCGGTGCGGCCGATCGCCGCGGCAAATCCCGGGTGCTCTGCCATCTCGTCTCCGGTCGGCTGGCGCAGACCGTCATACTGCGTGGCCCGCACCGCGAACAGGCGCGTGCGTCGCGCCACCCGTCGTGCCGCGCCCGGGCTTGCCCGGGGCGCCGGATGCGGGCAGGTGAGCCCCGGCGGAGGCGAGGGAGACGGCGCGCCCATGGCGTCGCAGCGAACGAGACAGACCCTGCTGGTCGGCAGCCTGCTGGCGGCGATCGGGGTGATGACCACCCTGGTCTGCTATTCCGTGACGCTGTACCGGCTGTTCTGCGCCGCGACCGGCGCCAACGGCACGACCCAGCGCGCCGCCGCCGCGCCGGGCGCCGCCGGCGGCCGTCTCGTCACCGTCGCGTTCGACACCAACATCGCACCCGGCCTGCCCTGGCGATTCCGTCCGGAGCAGCGATCGGTGCGGCTGCCGCTCGGCCAGGACACGGTGGTCTTCTTCTCGGCCGAGAACCTGTCGGACCAGGACATCGTCGGCCACGCCACGTTCAACGTGACGCCGGCGAAGGCCGGGATCTACTTCAAGAAGATCCAGTGCTTCTGCTTCACCGAGGAGCGGCTCGGCGCGCACCAGAAAGTGGAGATGCCGGTCGATTTCTTCGTCGACCCCCGGCTCGCCACCGATCCGGGCACCGCTGACGTGCAGGACATCACGCTCTCCTACACGTTCTTCCGCTCGCGCGCGCCGGGGCAGCCGACCGACCTCGCCCGCTTCGCGTCGGCGCCGCCCGATCCGGTCGCCGGGGGCAAGATTTTCGCCGCACAATGCGCCGGCTGCCACGCGCTGGATGTGGCCCGGGTCGGGCCGCCGCTGCGTGGCGTGGTCGGCCGCCGCGCCGGCAGCGTGGCGCATTTCCCCTATTCGGCCGCCCTGGCCCGGTCGGACCTCGTATGGAGCGAGGCGAGCCTCGACCGCTGGCTGGCCGGACCCGCCGCATTCCTCCCGGGCGCGCTGATGCCGGCAAACCTCCCGGACCCGGCGGCGCGCCGCGACGTCATCGCCTGGTTGCGGCAGGCGAGGCCGCCTGCTCCGCCGGCGCCGGTGCCGCCGGGCGGGCGTACCTGACGCCCGCCGCTACAGCCAGCCACGGCGGCGGAACCAGAGCAGCGGCAGCACGGCGCTGAGCAGGATCACCGTGAGCCCGTAGTAATAGCCGAAGCTCCAGTTCAGCTCAGGCATGTCCTTGAAGTTCATGCCGTAGATGCTGGCGACCAGGGTCGGCGGCACGCCGACCACCGAGACCACCGTCAGCACCCGGATGCCGTTGTTCTGCTGGATGTTGATCAGGCCGAGCGTCGCATCCAGCAGGAACTGCGCCTTGTTGGTCATCTGCGCGTCGTAGTCGTTCAGCGAGGCGATGTCCTGGCGCAGCGTCGTGAAACGGGAACGAAGTTCCGCCGGCGTCCAGTCGGACGCGGCCTCGTACACGTAGCCGGCGATCCGTCCGACCCCCAGCAGGCTGTCACGGATATGCGAGACCAGATCGGCGGCGCGGCCGATGCTCTGCAGCGTCTCCTGCAGCAATGCATCCTCGCGCGCCCGCCCCTTCCGGTCGCTCCCGCGAGGGGTGAACACCCGGCGGGAAATCGTCTCCAGCTCGCCCGCGACATGCTCCAGCAGATCGGCCAGGTGATCGCCGATCGCCTCCAGCAGCCCCACGAAGGCGGCCACGGCGGTGCGCGGACGGTCGCCCTCGGGGAATTCCTCGGCGAAACTGTCGAACACCGGCATCTCGTTGTAGCGCACGGTCAGCAGCCGCTCGCGCGACAGCACGAAACCGAGCGGCGAGATCGTGGAATGGCCGCGGGCCCGGGTGACCGTGGGCATGCTCAGCGTCAGGACGCCGGCATGGGCGCTGAGGCGGCTCGAATTCTCGATCTCCGACAGTTCTTCGCGCGCCGGCACCCGCAATCCGGTCGCCCGCTCGACCAGCGCCCGCTCGGCGTCGCTCGCCTCGCACAGATCGATCCACACGCCGCCGGCGACCCGATCCTGCGCCCCCGCGTCCGGCTCGACGGCGTGGCGGGGCTGGGTGCCGGAACTGACGAGGAGCATGCGGGGCCTGCGCGACTTGGGGCCGTTACTCTATCCCCGCCCTTTCCGATTCGTCGCCCGGCCGCGGGCCGCCCGACCGCGGGCCGCCCCGCCGACGCGGCGCCGGCGAACGGCGGCGTTCCGGGCCGACGCGCTGCCGACCGCTCGCCAGCTGCTTCTCGACCACCCCGATGGGGCCACCCCGACCCACCCGTCAGGCGAGCCGGCACCGCGCGGCTGTTGTGCCGGCCGGGCGTGACCCCGCCTGGCGCCTGCGCTAAGACCCCGGCCCGGGATGGAGGGCTTGTCGTGAACGAGATCGCCGCCGGCCACGGCCGCAACAGCCTGCGCAACGGCCCGGACGGGCGCGGGCGCTTCGGCGAATTCGGCGGCCGGTTCGTCGCCGAGACGCTGATGCCGCTGATCCTCGAGGTCGAGCGCGCCTATGACGCCGCCCGCCGCGACCCGGAATTCCGCCGCGAGCTTGACCTCTATCTCCGCGACTATGTCGGCCGGCCGAGCCCGCTCTGGCTCGCCGAGCGGCTGACCCGCCAGCTCGGCGGCGCGCGCGTCTACTTCAAGCGCGACGAGCTGAACCACACCGGCAGCCACAAGGCGAACAACTGCATGGGCCAGATCCTGCTGGCCCGGCGCATGGGCAAGACGCGGATCATCGCCGAAACCGGCGCCGGCCAGCACGGGGTCGCCACCGCCACGGTCTGCGCGCTGTTCGGCCTGCCCTGCACCATCTACATGGGCGAGACCGACGTCGAGCGGCAGAAGCCGAACGTGTTCCGCATGAAGCTGCTCGGCGCCGAGGTGCGGTCGGTCGCGGCCGGCGCCGGCACGCTGAAGGATGCGATGAACGAGGCGCTGCGCGACTGGGTCGCCAACGTGCACGACACCTACTACCTGATCGGCACCGTCGCCGGGCCGCACCCCTATCCCGCCATGGTGCGCGACTTCCAGTCGGTGATCGGCGAGGAGGCGCGGGTGCAGTTGCAGGAGCGCGAGGGGCGGCTGCCCGACATATGCGTCGCTGCGATCGGCGGCGGCTCGAACGCGATGGGGCTGTTCCATCCGTTCCTCGACGAGGCGTCCGTGCGGCTGGTCGGGGTTGAGGCGGCCGGGCGGGGGCTCGATTCAGGCGAGCATGCGGCGAGCCTGTCGCGCGGCCGGCCGGGCGTGCTGCACGGCAACCGCACCTACCTGCTGCAGGACGCGGACGGGCAGATCCAGGAAGCACACAGCATCAGCGCCGGGCTCGATTATCCCGGCATCGGGCCGGAGCATTCATGGCTGCACGAAATCGGCCGCGTCGAATACGTCGCCGCGACCGACGACGAGGCACTCGCCGCCTTCCAGCTCTGCACGCGGACGGAGGGGATCATCCCGGCGCTCGAGCCGGCGCATGCGCTGGCCCACGTGACCAAGCTGGCGCCGACGCTGCCGCGCGACGCGATCATCCTGATGAATCTCTGTGGCCGCGGCGACAAGGACATCTTCGCTGTCGCGGCGCATCTCGGGGTCAAGCTGTGAGCCGCATCGCCGCCCGCTTCGCCGCGCTGAAAGGCGAAGGCCGTGGGGCACTGATCCCGTTCCTCGAGGCGTACGACCCCGATCCCGAGACCAGCCTCGCCATCCTGCGCGGCATGCCTGAGGCGGGCGCCGACCTGATCGAGATCGGCATGCCCTTCACCGATCCGATGGCGGACGGGCCGATCATCCAGGCGGCCGGCAAGCGCGGGCTGCGCGCCGGCGCCACGCTGGCGCGCACGCTCGCCATGGTGCGCAGCTTCCGCGAGGACGATGCGAAGACACCGATCATCCTGATGGGCTACCTGAACCCGATCCTCTCCTACGGCCCGGCGCGGTTCTGCGCCGATGCGGAAGCGGCGGGCGTGGACGGGCTGATCATCGTCGACCTGCCGCCGGAGGAAGCCGATCTGATCGCCGCCGACGCCGCCGCGCACCATCTCGACATCATCCGGCTGATCGCGCCGACCACCGATGATGCGCGGCTGCCGCACGTGCTCGCCGGCAGCTCCGGCTTCGTCTAC
>Ga0335074_10015339_pt1 | contig 10760 bp, 11 predicted proteins | sample Lox_Sample_23_FD_206715 | JGI IMG/M metagenome (GOLD analysis project Ga0335074, IMG submission 206715) | Soil microbial communities from Loxahatchee National Wildlife Refuge, Florida, United States - Lox_Sample_2.3 | ecosystem: Environmental > Terrestrial > Soil > Wetlands | place: USA... | reverse complement strand
GCATAACTGTCGCCGATGTCCTGACGGTGTCGGCGAAGCCGGAACGACGTATTTGCCAGTTAGCAGCAGCCACCGGCTTTACAAGGCATTAGAATGCGTCAAAGCTGCGAGGTCAGCCACGGCCCCTAGCCTGGCCGAGGGCGATACACCAACACCTATGGCGGCTAACGGGTACTGGCAACACCCCCCAGTGCAGCCTATGGTTGCAGCAACCGCGCCCCGTGGCTTCCGGCTCAAGGACGGACGAAGATGGCGAAAAGGTTGCGGGTGCACCGGCTGGTCTTGGATGCCGATGAGCGGCTGAGCAGGACTAGCCAGCCGCAGAGCCGGACGAAGATGAGGTAAGCGGAGGCGGAGAGACACGGATGCTCATCATGCCGCACCGCCGACTTGGTCATCGCTGCGGCTCACAGGCCAGGCAGACTTCTGGGACCCCGCAGGCTGCAGCACATCATCGGATGTGCATCCGATGCGCGAATTTGCGCATCCTTAGCTGCCTGCATTCCGGTTCTTAATTATTTAGGGATTCTGCCGGGAAGCAGCCGTGAATTAAGCGGACGCGCAGCAATTGAGGGAGGAGCACCACAGCCTGGCCTGCTGAATCGCTTGGGCTCAGGCGGTTTCGGCGTCGGCTGGCCCTGTCGTCCAGGTGAGGGGAGGTCCTTCCCGGGTGCCGGTCAGCTGGATCCAGGCGATGAGCCGGTGCCCTGGGTGCATGGCTTCCTCGATGAGGCGAAGGTCGGTGCCGGTGAGCTTAAGCTTGCTGCCGCGGATCAGCCGCAGCGTGCCGTCGCCGGGAACGTCGCCCCAGGCAAGGAACAGGTGGCGGTCGGTCCGGTCGCCGCGTACGTGCGGCCCGCTGAAGTCGAGGCCGTCCTCATCGCGCCGCACGCTGACCGGTACCTGCCAGCGCGCCGAGGGGGAATCGCCGGGCACCGGCTCGGTGGCCAGCCAGGGCTTGCCCGGCACGGACAGCGCGGGCCGATCGCTGGCCTTGGCGCACAAGGCAATGTGAACGTTGTGATGCCCCCCGGCGCTGCCAGGCGGCCAGGTGAGCCCGGGCAGGCCGGAGGCCTCGATCACTACTGTGAGTGACCCGAGCACCGGCGCCGGGCGCCGGGCGGGACGCCGGGCCGGGGCCGGGCCCGCGTTCTCCTGGTAGGCGCGCCGCAGCCAGCCCAGGACCTCGGCATCGACGTCCTCGGGCCCCGTCAGCGGGATCCGGACGGTGGCGGGGCCGAGGCCACGTGCGGCGAGCAGACGGCTGCCAGGGCGCTCGCCCTCGAGCCGCAGGCCGAGGTCCACGCGGCTCCTGGTCGTGGCCTGGACCACGGCAAAGGCACGGCGGGGCGTGGCCAGGCTGACGAGTGTCTTGCGGGCCTGCACGGTCACCGGACCGAGCGCGGGCAGCGCCGCCAGCACGGCGTCGAGCACCGGCCGCAACTGCGGGCGGTCGCCGTACTGGCTGGCGATCAGCTCAGCTGCCTCGGTAGCGGCGGCAGCCGAACTGGGATCGGGGCCGCCGGGAAGCAGGGTCATCGCGTGTCTCCTCTCCAGGCCATAGGTATACGGGTCATCTCCGGCGTACCCGGTACCCGCGGCTGGCGTCCCGTGTCAGATCAGGGCACCGCCAGCAGGGATCACGGATCGTGTCGGCCGCCGTTACCCGCCCACGATTACAGCTGGCGCATGATCTCAACGCCAGGAACCTATACCATTCGCGTTGATCGCCGAACGTGCTGTCGGCCGATCGCCCAGTGCGTGGCGCGAGCACGACGTTCACGTTCGGTGGCTGCGCAGCGTGGGCCGGCGTCGGCCGGTGTCGGTCATCCGCGTGCTGCCGCAGTTAGCGCGGCAAGCGCCCGGTCCAGGACGTGCACCCGGGGGAGAAGGGCCGCCTGATCGGCCAGCCGCTGGTGTGCATCAGTGCCGATCTGGGCGGTGATCCGGCGATGCAGTTCACGGTAGCGCGGGACGTCGTCCCCGGTCACCGGCGGGGCGGACGGGTCGATGCTCGCGCTGACGAGCAGCAGCGCCGCGTCCTGCGGGCGGCCGAGTGCCTCTAGTTCGCGGCGGCGGCAGGGTTGGCGTGGGCACTGACGGCAACGTTCATCAAGACGGCCACCGAGACGCTCACCACCTTCGGTATCAGTGGCATGCTCACGCGCTGGCCTGTGTACGCCCTGGTTGCCGCCGTCATAACCGGCACGCTGCTCAACCAGTCCGCTCTCCACGCCGGGCCCTTGAGCGCGTCCCAGCCGCTTCTGGCCATCCTCAACCCGCTCGCCAGCATCATCTTGAGTATCTGGCTGTTCGACGAGCGCTTCACCCACGCCGTCGCGCTGGCCTGGGCCATCAGCCATGACCCCGTCGTCGTCATCCCCGGCGCGTCCACCATCAGCCAGCTCGAAGCCAACGCCGCCGCCGCGGACATCACCCTCACCGAAGACGAGCATCAGGCTCTTGCCGCCGCCGCCAGCCAGGTCGTCCCGCCGCCAGGCCAGGCCAGCCCCGGCTCAGCGGCCGGGCACAGCCGGCAGGCCGGGTGATCCTGGTGCCGTCTGCGGGCAGCGTGCCCGATGATGCTGCCGCGCTGCGCGCTGCCAATGCCCGGCCGCGGGAGCTGCTGGACCAGAAAGACGCGCAGATCGCGGCGCTGCACGCCCGGCTGGCCGAACTGGATGAGCTGCGCGGGCAGGTGGCGGAACTGCAGGCCCAGGTCGCGGACCTGACGGCGCGAGTGCACCAGAACTCGGGGAACTCCAGCAAGCCGCCATCATCGGACGGTCTGGGCAAGCCCGCCCCCAGGTCGCTGCGGAAGAAGACCGGCCGGAAACCGGGCCGGCCCAAGGGACAGCCGGGTGCCACCATGCCGCTGGCCGGTCACCCCGATCACGTGGTCCGGCACGAGCCGCCGGCCTGCCGCAAGTGCGGCACCGGGCTGGCAGGCGCCCCGGAGACCGGGATGGAGCGGCGGCAGGTGACTGAGATCCCGCCGGTGAGGGCGGAAGTCACCGAGCACCAGATGATCGAGCGGGAATGCCCGTGCTGCGGGGCGCGCACCAAGGGGCAGGCCCCGGCGGCAGTGACCGCCCTGGTGCAGTACGGCCCGCGGGCCGCGGCGCTGGGCTCTACCTGTGGCACGGGCAGTTCCTGTCCAGGAACCGGGCGTGCGCCGCGATGGCGGACATGTTCGGCTGCGCGCCTGCCCCGGCAGCACTGGCGGCGATGGCAAAGAAGATCGCCGGCCAGGCCGGCCCCGCCACCGACGCGATCACCAGGGCACTCATCGCGGCCGAGGTCGCGCACTTCGACGAGACCGGATTCCGGGTGGCCGGGAAGCTGGCCTGGGTGCACTCCGCGTCCTCCGGGAAGCACGTGCTGGTCACCGTGCATCCCAAGCGCGGCAAGGAGGCCATGGACGCCGCCGGGGTGCTGCCCGCCTTCACAGGCATCGCCTGCCACGACGCCTGGAAGCCCTACGACAGCTACGACGGCGTCGCCGGGCACGCTCTGTGCGGCGCCCACCTGCTCCGGGAACTCATCGCGGTGACCGAGACCGGCACCGCAGACGACGCGATCTGGGCGCAGCAGGCCATCGACGCCTTGCTGACCCTGAAGGAAACCGCGGACGCCGCCCGCGAAGCAGGACGCCGCACCATCGACCCTGAAACCCTGGAAAAGCAATGCCGGTGGTTCCGCGACGCGGCTGATGCCGGGATCGTCCTGAACGCCGCCCGCTGCGGCAAGCTGCAAAAGAAACGGCACGCCCTGGCGACCCGGATGCGCGACCGCGCCGATGACTACCTCCGGTTCGCCCATGACCGGCAGGTCCCGTTCGACAACAACCAAGCCGAGCAAGTCATAAGAATGGCCAAGCTCCGCATCAAGGTCTCCGGCTGCACGCGCTCGATGACCGGCGCGGAGGCATTCTGCGCCATCCGCTCATACGTCGCCACCGCTGCCCGTCACGGCATCGGCGCGCTCGACGCCCTCACCCGCGCCGCCCAAGGCGGCCCCTGGATCCCCAAACCAGCCTGACAGAGAACACCCCTGCCCGCAAACCGCTACCCAGCGCACACCCGGAATTACTGACTACAGCAGACCTATCCAGTTACGGATGGGACGAGCGGAGTAAAGGGAGACTTTTACGCTCCGTTCTGTGGGAGCCCGGGGCTGAGATGCCCCGGGCCACCCGGCGGCCCCCTGGATGGGTGCCGCCGGATTCCTCCGGGCAACCCCCATATTCAGGCACCGGTAACGGACTCCGACCGAGATCGTGAAGGCGGTGAAACTCGATGTCGGTGTAGCGGTCGGTGTCCCGCCGGTTGCGACGATGGCGCGACAGCTCGTGGGAGTACGGGGAAACGGACCTTCACGTCTAGGCCTCCGTGGACCCGGGCGCGGATCTCGATTTCCGCGTTATGAGCGGTAGTGATGGCGCGCACGATCGACAGACCGAGCCCAAGCCCGTCTTCGTGGTCGGTGCGGTCCGCGCTGAGGCGCTGGAACGGCTCGACCAGCCGATCGATTTCGGCGGGGGCGATGATGGTGCCGGTATTCGCGATCGTGAGGTTCGCCTGCCCGTCATTTATGCGCGTGGCTACCTCCGCCTTGCCGCCGCGGTGGTTATAGCGAAGTGCGTTGTCAACCAGGTTGGCTGCGAGGCGTTCCAGAAGCGCTGGATCACCGGAAACTGGCGCCACATCAAGTTTTTGGTCTACGTGTACTCCCCGACGCGTCGCTTCGTCGCGGTGGCTGAGAACGGCGTCTGACATAACGGTGGCGAGGTCCAGGGGCTCCCAACGTTCGATCCCCCGTTCGCTGATCGCCAGCGCGAGTAGGGCGTCGATGATCTGCTCCTGCTCGGCCTCGCAGGCGAGAAGCGTCTCGCAGGCGTTTCGTAGCGACTCCGCCGTGGCGCTGGGGTCAGCCAGCGCGACCTGGAGCACGGCACGTTCCTCGGCGAGTGGGCTCCGAAGCTCATGCGCCGCGTTGGCGATGAAGCGCCGCTGCGATTCGAAGGACGTTTCGAGACGGGCGAACAGATGGTCAAGGGTCGCGCCGAGCTCTTTGAACTCGTCGTCCGGCCCTTGCAGGTTGAGCCGTTCGTGCAGGTCGGTGGATGAGATGTTCCGTGCCGCCGCGGTGATAGTGCGCACCGGCTGCAGGACGCGTCCAGCCACGATCCAGCCCAGCCCTACGGCGAGGAATGCCATGACAGCGAAGGTGATGGTGGAATGGATGAAGAGTTGGTGCAGCTCAGTGTTGTGCTCGCTAACGAGTGCGGTTTGCATTTGGCGGAGCTGGGCCAACTGTGCCGGAGATGCGTGAGATGCCTGAGGCGAGCCCGGCGCTCGGGGGTGAAGCTTGCCGTTGATGAGAACCCGGGCCCCGCCTGGGAACGTAACGCTGCCGATCGCGTGTTCGGTCAGTACGTACGTGATGCCGAGCAGGGCGGCCCCGGCGAGTAGGAACAGGCCGCCGTAGATGAAGGTCAGCCGGATCCGGGCCGTGCGGCCGGGGAGGTGCAGCCGGGAGGTGCCTCCGAGTCGAGGGTGCGCCATTGGCTTATGTGATGCGGTAACCGCCCTCACGGGCGGTCTCGATGATCGGGGGGTCGCCCAGCTTGGCCCGCAGCCGGCTGACAGTGACTTTGACCGTCGAGGTGAATGGATCGGCGAACTCGTCCCAGACCTGCTCCAGCAGCTGTTCTGATGACACCGCCCGCCCTTCGGCCACGAGGAGGCACTCAAGCATGGAGAACTCCTTCGGGCCAAGGGAAAGGCGTCGGCCGGCCCGAAATGCCACTCGCCGGGCCGTGTCGAGGCTGATGTCAGCGCGCTCGATGATCGGAGGCAGCGGTGGGCTGGCGCGCCGGGCGAGCGCGCGGACGCGGGCCACGAGCTCTGCGAAGTCGAACGGCTTGGACAGGTAATCGTCGGCGCCAAGGCCGAGCCCATCGACGCGGTCCTTGACCGCGCTGGCCGCAGTGAGCATGAGGATCCGGCTGTCACAGCGCTGGGCGACGAGCCTGCGACATACCTCGTCTCCGTGGACCTTGGGTAGATCTCGGTCCAACACCACCACGTCATACCGGGTTGCCGCGAGGTGGGTGAGAGCGTCGTCGCCGTCCAAGGCGACGTCAACGGCCATCCCCTCGCGTCGCAGGCCAGTCTCGATGGCCGTGGCCATCACCTTGCGATCCTCGACGACCAGCACCCTCATCCTCTTTCAGTCACTCTCACGGCTGCACAGCCTTTTCTCGACGGGGACTATCCAGGAAGCCAAGGTTGCCAGGCTGCCAGTAACACCAGGGTTGCATCTCGGGTAACCGTGGCGTTACTGCCGGTGTCGCATGCTTCCCCATAGGACATCCGAGCCCTGAGGAGACAGCGACATGGAACCTGACTTGACCTCCACCCCCCCGGCGACCCGGCGGAGATCGTGGCTGCGGCGCATCGGGCCAGTCGCGGCCGCTCTCGTTGCCGTCGCCTTCCTGGCGAGCGCGTGCGGAGGGAACTCTGGTTCCGCCAATGGCAGTACGTCGTCAGAAGACCAGCAGGCGTCAGCGGTGGCCTACGCCCAGTGCATGCGATCCCAGGGTGTGACGAAATTCCCCGACCCGGGTTCTCAAGGGTCATCCAACTTGTCGGGATCCGGCATCGATACCAATTCTACGCAGTTCCAGTCGGCCGAGAAGGCCTGCCTACCCCTGGCGTCGCACTCCGACACTAACAGCCCTGCCCAGAATCAGAATGAGGAAAGTCAGGCGCTGAAGTACGCGACCTGCATGCGCTCGCATGGAGTCACGGACTTTCCTGATCCGCCGGCGCCAGGATCGGCGGCGCAGACGATCACTCCTCAGAGTGTCGATGCGAACTCTCCGACGTTCCAGAGCGCGCAGAAAGCGTGTGCCAAGGAAGCCCCCACCGGGGGCGGGGTTGCGTCATGAGTTGGCCGTCGTCGACCGAGCCGGTCATCCCCACGCCAACGACCGCCGAGACACCGGGCACTGCGCGCGCGGTCTTGCGAAAACGGCGGCGACTGGGCTGGGTGATCACCGCAGTCGTGGTGCTGGTCGCGGCGGGAGTTGTCGTGGCAGTCACCGAACCCTTCGCCACGGGAGGGACCAGCCACTCGGGTGTGGCCGGCAACGCCGACCCGACGTCGCTTTACACCGTGGCCCGCCAGGACCTGTCGTCGCAGACCCAGGTGTCGGCCACCTTGGGCTTCGCCGGCAGCTACAGCGTGGTGAACCAGGCCCGCGGGACGGTGACGTCACTGCCGTCGGTCGGTCAGCTGGTGCGCCAGGGTCAGGTCCTCTACAAGGTGAGCGGCGCCCCGGTGGTGCTCCTCTACGGTGCGACTCCCGCCTACCGGGCGCTGTCGGAGGGCATGACCGGAACAGACGTTGAAGAGCTCAACGCCGACCTGGTCGCACTCGGCTATGTGACCAGCGCAGAGCTGAGCCCCACCTCGGATGAGTTCACCTACTGGACCGGGGCGGGCGTGGAGAAACTCCAGGCCAGGCTGGGTGTGACCGAGAACGGCACGCTCTCCCTGGGCCAGGCCGTGTTCGAACCCACCACGGTCCGGGTTACGTCGCTGTCGGCCACCCTGGGCGGCGCGGCCGGGCCCGGCCAGCCAGTGCTGTCGGCCACCTCCGCAACCCGCCAGGTCTCCATCGCCCTGGACGCCGACCAGCAATCGGAAGTCGCGGTGGGTGACCACGTGAACATCACCCTGCCCAACAACGACGTGACGCCGGGGGTGATCTCCTCGGTGGGCACGGTGGCCACTGCTGGCAGCTCGGGCAGCTCGCCGACGATCACCGTGCTGGTGAACCCGACCGACCCCGCCGCCACCGGGACCTGGGACCAGGCCCCGGTGAACGTGACCATCACGACCGGCACGGTCACCAACGCCCTGGTCGTGCCCGTCGACGCCCTGCTGGCCCAGCCGAGCGGCGGTTACGCGGTGGAGGTGGCGGGCGCCGGCGGTATCCACCGCCTGGTGTCGGTCAGCCTGGGCCTTTTCGACGACGCCGACGGCCTGGTCCAGGTCACCGGGCCCGGCCTGGCCGCCGGCCAGCAGATCGTGGTGCCGAACCTATGAGGACCGACGCCACCAGGCCGGCCCTCCGGGGGGTCCACGACGGCCACCTGGCCTCCGCGAACGGCGCGGGCCGGCCGGTCCTCGAGCTCGACCAGGTGACCAAGATCTACCCGAGCCAGCCGCCGGTGACCGCCCTGCGAGACGTCTCTTTCGTGGTCGCCGCCGGCGAGCTGACGGGCATCATAGGACCCTCCGGATCGGGCAAGACCACGCTGCTGCAGCTGATGGGCACCCTGGACCGGCCCAGCTCGGGCACCGTGCGGGTCACCGGCCTGGACGTCGAGCGGCTTGCCGACCGGGAGCTGGCCGCGCTGCGGGCCACCCGGATCGGGTTCGTGTTCCAGCAGTTCTTCCTGGCCGAGCACCAGAGCGCGCTGGACAACGTCGCCGACGGGCTCTTGTACGCCGGGATCCCCCTGGCCGAGCGGCGGGCAAGGGCCATGGACTCTCTCGCCCTGGTCGGCCTGGACGAGCGGCCTTACGCCCGCCCGACCCAGCTGTCCGGCGGGCAGCGGCAGCGGGTCGCGATCGCACGGGCCCTGGTCGGCCAGCCGGCGATCATGCTGGCCGACGAGCCCACCGGCAACCTGGACCAGGCCACCGGCCAGGCCATCCTCAGGCTGCTAGAGGAACTGCGCGACCTGGGGGTGACCATCGTGGTCATCACCCACGACCAGGCCATCGCAGCCCGCATGGACCGGCGGATCGACATGCTCGACGGCCGGATCATCTCCGACAGCACCCAGCAGGCCGCGCCGTCACCGACGCCCGCTCCCGGCGGCCCGTCCCACGACAAGGAGGACTACCGGTCGTGACCACCGAAACCCTCGCCGTGAGAAAGCTGCGGCCCGCTGACCTCCTGCGCCTGTCGGCCGTCGGATTGCGGACCCGCAAGCTGCGAGCCGGGCTGTCAGCGCTGGGCATCGCCATCGGGGTGGCCGCCATCGTGGCCGTCCTCGGGCTGTCCGCGTCTGCCTCCGCCGGGCTGCTGAACGAGATCTCCGCCCTGGGCACCAACCTGCTCGTCGTCCAGAATGGCCAGACCCTCTTCGGCGGCACTGCCGAGCTGCCCGAAGCCGCCTCCGCCATGATTGCCCGCATCGACGCAGTCACCGAGGTCCAGGAGACCGGCTCGGTGACGGGCGACGTCTACCGCAGCCCGCTCATCCCTGCCATCGACACCAACGCCCTGTCCATCGACGCGGCCAGTCTCGGCCTGCTGCGCACGGTCGGCACCAGCATCGCCCGCGGCAGCTACCTCAACGCCGCGACCGCCCGAGAACCCGTCTGCGTCCTCGGCGCGGCCGCCGCCCAACGCCTCGGGATCGACCGGGTATTTTCCGGCGAGCGGATCTGGCTTGACAACATGTGGTTCTACGTGGCCGGCATCTTGAAACCCGCCGTCCTGGCCCCCGGCATCGACTCCTCGGTCCTGGTCGGCTTCCCCGCCGCCGAGCACTATCTCGGCTTCGACGGACACCCCTCCACCATCTACGTCCGCGCCCAGACCAGCCAGGTCAACGCCGTCGACAATCTCCTCGCCGCCACCGCCAACCCCCAGAACCCCAGCGAGGTCGACGTCTCCCAGCCGTCATCCGCCCTGGTCGCCCAGGCCGACGCCCAGGGCGCCTTCGACGACCTCTTCCTTGGCCTCGGCGCCGTCGCCCTGCTGGTCGGCGCGGTCGGGGTGGCGAACATCATGGTCATCTCCGTCCTTGAACGCAGATCCGAGATCGGCCTGCGTCGCGCCCTTGGCGCAACCAGGGGCCACATCCGCGTCCAGTTCCTGGCCGAAGCCATCCTGCTGGCCCTCATCGGCGGAGCTGTCGGGGTCGGAGCTGGCGCCCTCTCCACCGCAATCTACGCCTCCGCCAAACACGAGCTCGTCGTCATCCCCGCCCTTGCCTGGGGCGGCGGCATGGGTGCCGCGATCCTCATCGGCGCCGTCGCCGGGCTCTGGCCCTCCCTACGCGCCGCCCGCCTGTCGCCGACCCAAGCCCTATGGAGCGTGTGAGACCGTGTCGAAGAGTCGGGCGTCACCGCAGCACGTCATCAGTCTCATCGACGGCCGCTGGACTCTCGCCGTGCTCGCCGAACTATCGGATGGGGTCGGCGCCACCAAGAACTCGACGAATCCCTGGACGGTGTCTCGCACAAAGGGCTGACCGACACCCTCCGACGAGCTGAACGCGACGGCTTGGTCGTAGGCGACCGCGATCCCGGCCGCGTCGACACGCCACCCTCTACCCAACTCACCGACCTTGGTCGATCGCTCGACAACCCGCTCTCCGCCCTTGATCTAAGCTTGTTATTTAACCTTTCTGCCTGCGGGTTTTCTTCTTGGGTTCGTCTCGCTTGACGGTCTTGCCGACGTCGTGGCGGGTGGCCGGGCGGCGGTTCTTCGATCCTGGCGGGCGGCCGGGTCCGGGTTTGCCGGGTTTCGGTGCGCTGGCCAGATCGGGCAGGGTCTGGCGGATGTTCCGGAACCCGCGGCGCACCCTGGCGGGGGTCAGCCGCCCGGGCTCGCAGGGCTGCTGCCAGGGCAGGCGGATGTCGGCGGCGAGCGGGCGGGCGAGGCGGAGCTGGGCGTAGCAGGCGATGATGAGCCAGGTCCAGCGGTCGGCGGCAGCCGGGTCCCGCAG
>Ga0335074_10015338_pt1 | contig 10760 bp, 9 predicted proteins | sample Lox_Sample_23_FD_206715 | JGI IMG/M metagenome (GOLD analysis project Ga0335074, IMG submission 206715) | Soil microbial communities from Loxahatchee National Wildlife Refuge, Florida, United States - Lox_Sample_2.3 | ecosystem: Environmental > Terrestrial > Soil > Wetlands | place: USA: Florida... | reverse complement strand
CGATACTGAAGGCCCACTTGTTGGTCGCGGTCGGCAGCACGTACGCGACCAGGATGCCGCTGATGAGCAGCCCGAAGACCAGCAGGTTGGCGCGGCCAAGCCGGTCGGCGAGCCCGGCGAACAGCGAGCCGAACGCGCCGATCAGGTTCCCGATCGCCAGGATCACCACAAAGAACGTGAAGCTTATGTGCACATTGACCAGCAGCAGCGTGGACACCGACCCGCCGACGTACAGCTCGTAGTACAGCGTGATCGTCGCGAGCACGGTGATGGTCAGGTAGAGCACGCGCCGCCCGTTCGACGGGTAGTGGTCGAGCTCGCGGCGCCACACCCACGCGAATTCGGACTCTGGCGCCTCGCCGCCGAATTGGACACCGAGGATGCCGATGGCCAGGAACACCAGCCCGAGCGTCAGACCGATCAGCGGCAGGGTGCTCTCGTAGAGGCTGATCGCCCCGCGGACGCCCTGGTCGCTGCTGACGCCTGCCTTGACGCTTGCCGCCGTCTCGGTGAGCGAAAGGTCGGGGCTGACCAATAGGGTGACCCCGCCCGAGGCCAGGGTCACCTCCTGGTTCTCGGTGATCTTCAGTGGCAACCCGGTCTCTGGATCCACGAAGTACGTGTTGGCAGCGCTGTAATACTCACCCGGCGACTGCCCGAAGGAATTCCGTGGCTCGGTGCCGATCCTGGTCGGGGCCACCTTTTCCACGTAGCGGTAGGTGAGGATCCCGCCGATCCTGGCGGTGCCCGCGTACCGGGCGGGTTCCGTCCGGCCCGCGCCGATGTCGAAGACCCGGTATGTCTGCCGCTGCGCGCCGAACGGCCAGACGAACCCGATCCCGGTCATGCGCACCGAGTATTCGGGCTTGCCGTTCACCGGGTTGGTGATGTACGCGCCGCAGCAGTGGACGAGTTCGCCGGTTCTGCGGTTGAGGGCCTCACGGAACGCGACATACGCAATCGCCGTCCGGTTGGTCGTGTCCTCGACGGCGACGAAACCGTCCCAGACGGCCGCGCCGCCGCTTCCGGCCACGTCCGCGCCCTTGGTCGTCTCGGTGAGCAGCACGGAGACGCCGACCAGTTCCTTTTCCTTGGCCGCGCTGAAGTACGACCCGGTTCCTGCCAGCTGGACGATCCGGTACTCGTCCAGCGGGAATTCGATCACCTTCGGCGCGACCCAGAACCGCAGCAGCACGGCGACGACGAGCAGGAAGGCACCGAGGATCGTGAGGACGAACCCGCTGACCCTGCGCATAGGAGCCTCCAGCGCACCGCCGTCAGGCGGACCAAACCTGCTGTATCGCTACAACCCAGGCATGTTAGGGCCAATGCGCGCCGCGGTCTACTGATGAGTAGGGTAATCAGCCATTCAGTCTTGCCGGCCAAGTGTGGGCCCGAACGAGCGCTCGACCTGACTAGCGAGTCTGTCGACGTCCCAGGGTTCGGTCCCGGCGATCGTGATGATCGGCTGCGGGGTGTTGTACAGCGCTACCTCGTAGCCCCTGGCGCTGACGATCTGCCCGTTGATCCAGCCGGACTGCGCGCTGGCCAGGTAGGCGACGACCGGCGCGACGTTGTCCGGTGACCGCTCGGCGTCGGAGGCGGTCACGGCGCGACGGCGCTCGGCCGGCACAGACTCGGTCATCCGGGTGGCCGCGCCGGGCGAGATTGCGTTGGCCGTCACGCCGTACCTGCCCAGCGCGTTGGCGCAGGAGTAGGTGAGGCCGACGATCCCCATCTTGGCGGCCGCGTAGTTCGGCTGGCCTGGCGCGCCGTGCAATCCGGACACCGACGTGAAGTTGATGATGCGGTTCTGTGCGGACTCCTCATGCAGCGAGCGCCAGTGCGCCGCCGCGAACTTCGTGGTGTTGAACGTGCCCCTCAGGTGGACCCGGATCACGTCGTCCCACTCCCGCTCGGACATCGTGAAGACCATCCGGTCCCGCAGGATGCCCGCCACGTTGACCAGCACGTCGAGCCGGCCGAACTGCTCGACGGCCGCGGCGATGAGGGCCTCGGCGGCACCGTGGTCGGAGACGTCGGCGAGGTTCGCGACCGCCTTGCCGCCCGCGTCGCCGATCTCCGCCACTACCTGCTGGGCCGGCGCCTCGTCGCTTCCCGACCCGTCCAGCGCGGCTCCCAGGTCGTTGACGACCACGGAGGCTCCCTGCGCGGCGAGCAGCAGCGCCACCGACCTGCCGATCCCGCGTCCCGCACCGGTCACGATCGCGACCCGGCCATCGAGTCGACTCATGCGGCTCACCAGTCCTTTCGGCAGGCTGTCTAATTTCCTAGAATTGCTTTCTGAAATTAGCTTGTTGGCGGCCAGGCCGGGCTGTCAAGGGTCGTCGGTGCCCGATGGGACCATGGGAGGGTCAGCCCGGGTGGGGGCCGCAACGGATCGGTGAGCGATGGAGAAAGAACTGCGACCCACGTCGCAGGGCCCGGCCGGGGCCGGTAGGTCCGCTGGGGTGGGTGGCTCGGTCGGGGTTGGTGGCTCCGCCGGGTCGCGTCACCCGGATGGCCCAGCGGGTCACGGCCGGGCTGCCAGATCCGGCGGCGGGGGGTGGCAGTGGGGGCGCACCGCGCACACCCAGCGCGCGCTCCTCGACGCGGCCAGGGAGGTGTTCACCTCCCGCGGGTTCGCCGACGCCAGCATCGCCGACGTGGTCGAGCGGGCCGGTTCCAGCGTCGGTAGCCTCTACCACCACTTCGGTGGCAAGAGCGAGCTGTTCGTCGCCCTGTGGCAGGAACATCAGCTGGCACATGAGCAGGCCGCGAGCAAGGCGGTCGCTGACGCGCGGAAGGCCGGCGTCGCCGACCCCGGGGAACTGTTCGCCGCCGGGGCCCGCGCGTTCCTGCAGGGCAGCTGGGAGCGGCGCGATCTCGCCCTGCTGTTCCTCTCCGGGGACGGCCCGCCCGGGTTCGAGGTGATGCAGCGGCAGCGCAGCCATGAATGGGTCGGGCAGAACGACGCCCTGCTGCACCTGCCCGACACCGCGCTGGACCGGCTCTACGCCTCCGTGCTCACATCGCTGATCGGCGAGGGCGCCCGCGAGGTCGCCACATCAGCCAGCCGCCGCCAGGCCAGCAAGATCACTGACGCGGTGATCGAGTACGCCAGGCGGCTGATGGCCGGCGGCCCGTCGAAGCCAGACGAGCCCGGCTGAGCGCGGGGTCGGCGGAGCGCCGCGTTCTGGCCGGTCTTAAGGGTTGACTTCGCCGGGCAGGCCGGGATCTCATCGGACTTGGAATGGCGTTCTAGGATTTGCGCCGGGAGGCCGATGGTGGAGCTCGTGGCGCCCGGCCGACTAACGGAGTTCTTCGCGCCGCGCAGCATCGCGATAGTGGGCGCCTCGGACACGTCGGGGTGGACGCGCTTCGTGGTTGCGGGCAGCCGGGCTGCGGGGTTCGGTGGCCCGCTCATCCCGGTGCATCCGTCGCACAGAACCGTCTTCGGCCGGCCCGCGGTGGCCAGCCTGCGGGACCTGGCCGAGCCGGTCGACCTCGCGTTCATCATGGCCCCAGCGGGCGCGGTGGAGGGCGTGCTCGACGACGCGGCGGCGGCGGGCGTGCGTAACGCGATCGTGCTCGCCTCGGGCTACCGGGAGACCGGCGAGCCGGGACGGGCGCGGGAGGACCAGCTGGTCGCGCACGCCGCGAGGAACGGGATCACGCTGCTCGGGCCGAATTGCCTGGGGTTCATCAACGCGCACGCCAAGGCAGCCCCGTTCGCGCTGACCGTCCCGCCGTCGGTGCCGGCCGGGCCTGTCGGGATCGCGCTGCAGAGCGGCGCGCTGGCCGGCGTCGTCCTCGCGTTCGCGCACGCCCACGCGATCGGCGTGAGCACGCTCGCGACCATGGGCAACGAGGCGATGATCGCCACCACGGACGTGCTCGAGTACCTGGTCGACGACGAAGCCACCCGGGTGATCTGCCTGTTCCTCGAGCAGATCAGCGACCCGGTGCGGTTCGGGGCGGCCGCCGAGCGGGCGAACCGCGCCGGCAAGCCGGTCGTGGTGCTCAAGGTGGGGGCGAGCCAGGCCGGCCAGCAGGCCGCGCTCGCGCACACCGGCGCGATCGCCGGGGACGACGCCGTCGTCAGCGCGGTGCTGCGCCAGCTCAACGTGATCCGCGTGACCAGCCTCGAGGAGATGCTGAGCACCGCGGCGGCGCTCGGATTCTCCCGGTGGCCCGCTGGCCGGCGCATGGGTGTGGTCACCACGTCGGGCGGCGCGTGCGACCTCATCGCCGACCGCGCCACGGCCGAGGCGATCGAGATCCCGCCGTTCGCCCCCGGGACCGAGGCGGCGATCTCTGCGCACGTGCCACCGTTCGCCGCGGTGCGCAACCCGATCGACGTGACCGGGTACTTCCTGGCCAACCGGCGGACCGAGGCGCTCACCGCGGTCGACCACGTGCTCGACGCGGTCATCGCCGACCCGGGGATCGACTTCGTCCTGTTCACCGGGATGACCGCGCCGGACGCCCGGCCGGAGGACCAGATGCTCGCAGGGATGCTCGCCGAGCGCGCCCGGTGGCTCGGCGAGAGGATCGCCTCTGCCCCGGTGCCGGTGATTCCGGTCGGCCACACCTGCGTGAACCTCAGCCCCTACGCGCGGGAACTGCTGGGCCGCAACGGCATCCACATGCTGCCCGGCATCGAACTCGGCATGACCGCGCTCGGCCATGCGCTGCGCTGGCTGGAGAACGCCGGGCGCGCAGCGCGCGGCGGCCTGGCCCGCGGCCGTCCTGGGCTGGCGCGCGCCGCCGGGGGTTTTCGGGGGGTGCGCGGGGGGTGTCCCCCCGCGGGTGCGGGTGCGGGTGCGGGTGCGGGTCCGTGGTCCGAGGCCGCCGCGCGGGACCTGCTGGCCAGCGCCGGCGTGCCCGTCGTGCCCGCGGAACTGGTGAACTCGGCGGAGGCCGCCGTGGCCGCGGCCTGCTGTCTCGGCCTGCCGGTCGTGCTGAAGGTCTGCTCCGCGCAGATCGCGCACAAGTCCGACATTGGCGGCGTCGCGGTCGGGCCTGCCACCGAGGACGAGGTCCGTGCCGCATACGCGCGGGTACGGGCTGCCGGCGAGGCGGTTCCCGGCGCCCGGATCGACGGCGTGCTGGTCAGCCCCATGCGCGCCGGCGGGGTGGAGCTCATCGCCGGGGTCACGGTCGACCCCGCCTTCGGCCCGGTGCTCGCAGTCGGGCTCGGCGGCGTGTGGGTGGAGGTGCTGGGCGACACCAGCCTGCGGCTGCTGCCGGTGGATCAGGCTGAGGTCAGGCGGATGCTCGCCGAACTGCGGGGCAGCCCGCTGCTGACCGGCGGGCGCGGAAGGCCGCCGGTGGACCTCGACGCGCTGGCCGAGGTCATCTGCCTGCTCGGGGACACGGCGGCACGCCTCGACGGCTCGCTGCGAACGATTGAAGTCAATCCGCTGTGGGCCGACGGCAGCCGGATCGAGGCGCTCGACGTGCTCGTCGTCACGGCAAGCAGGGAAGGACCATGAGGCTGGCCAAGCAGGAACTCCCGCGAGGCCGTGCACCGGTTCCTGGCCGACCGCGCGCCGCTGTCGCGGGTCCGCGAGCTGATGGAGACGCCGGAGGGGATCGACCGGCCGGTCTGGCAGCTGGCCGGGGGGCAGCTCGGCCTGCAAGGGATCGCTGTCCCCGAGGGATAGCGCCGTGCTCGCGGCCACGGCGCTGCTGTCGGCTTCGGATGTGGCGGCGCGCAGGGAGCTTCACCTGGGAACACGACGCCCACCCCTACTTCGAGCGGGCGACGTGAGCCAGCTCTTCCTCGGCGACGCCAGCTACCACCCCGAGCGTCTCGCGCAGCGGATCGGTCTGTGACAAACGCGGGCCGCGGTGGGCCGTCCAGCGTCTGCGCAGGTAAACCATCTTTGTTCAACAAACGTCGGTATACGTGTGGCTTAGGGTGGCGGGACCCGGGAACACGCTGCGGTCATCCCGGCCAGGCCACGTCCTCGCGTGGTGGACGGTTGCAATGATCGGAGGCAGGCCGATGGCCAGCTCGGGCGATAGCGCTAGCCAGTCGGGCGGGGAATGGACCAGGCCGGTCCAGCCTCCTGGTTACCAGCCTCCTGGCTATCAGCAGCCTCCTGGTTACCAGCCTCCTGGCTATCAGCAGCCGTCTGGTTACCAGCCTCCTGGCTATCAGCAGCCGTCTGGCTATCAGCAGCCGTCTGGCTATCAGCAGCCGTCATATGGCACTAACTCGGCCCCCGCTCCCGGATGGTATCCAGATCCCAGCGGCGGCCCTGCCCTTCAATGGTGGGACGGAGCTAGCTGGACCGGAAAAACACAGCCAGGCCCTGCGCAAATGGACTGGCAGAAAACGCATACCGGTAATACTTTCAGCATCATTGGCATAATCTGTGGTGCGATAGCGTTTCTCTTGCTTCCGGTCCTTTTCGGCCCAGCTGGCCTGATCCTCGGCGGTATCGGTCTGTCCAAAAAGGAATCCCTCGGGATCGTCGCTCTGATTGTATCCGGAGTAGGGATGATCGCCGGTTTTATAATTGGTGCGGTTGTTTACAATAGCATGATCTGAGGAAAGATACTCAGGCGATTCTGATGACCTACTCGCCGGGCGCGCCATACAGCGCGCCGCCTGGATGGTACCCAGATCCGTCGGGACAGCCGGGCATGCGATGGTGGAACGGCACCAGTTGGACGCTGCTACCCGCTCATGCGTCTCCGGGCCAGGCGCCGTTCGGCACGTCGCGGCCCGCTAATCAGGCCGCGATGTGGGCCCACCTGGCGCCGCTCTGCACGCTGGTAGCTGCACTCCTTATCTTTCCGCTGATCCTGTGTTACTGGGTCGGGCCGCTGGTCATACGGAACAGCTGCAAGAATGACCCCTTCGTCCGGCACCATGCGACTCAGGCGCTCAACGAATCGCTGACGGGGCTCTGCATGTTCGGCGGCCTGCTGCTTATCGGGGTGGTCGCGCTGATTTTCGACCTCGACGGCGCTTCTGCTATTGGCGCCGTGCTGTTGGTAACAGTGCTGATCGTGGCCGTGCTGATATTTGTGCTTGCGATCATGCGCCTGGCATTCGAAATCGTGGCGTCAATCAAGGCTTACCACGGTGAGCGGTTCACGTTTCCGCTATGGGTAGCCTTCCGTTTCGTCAAGGACGTTCCGTCGGAGCCGGCTGAACCTTAGCGCTCGGCCTGGACCGTGGCAGGCACGGCCGCCCCCTGTTTCGGCGCTGCCACCGGCGCACGGTGCGCCAGCGTGAAGATCCCCACGATCATCACGGCGAACGCCATTACCTCCATCGTGACGTTCACCGGCCCGCCGGCCAGCTGCTCGTGCAGCACGAGATGCGCGAGAGTGATCGAGACCAGCGGGTCGGCGGCCGTGATGACGGAGAGCACCGGCGACACCAGCACGCCCGCCTGGTACGCGCTCTGGTTGAGCAGAAAGCCGAGCGGGCCGATCACGATGACGGCCCACAGCGGCCATCGCTCCAGCAGCCCGATGAAGCCGCCGTGGCCACCGCCGGTCAGCAGCTTGATCAGGAAAGCCGTGGCGCCGTAGCAGACGCCACAGGCGAGCCCGAGCATGATCGGCCGGGTCATGCGGTGCCCGAACCTGGCCACGGTCAGGCACCCGACCAGCAGCGCGGCCACCGCGATGCCCAGTGGAATCGCCTCGGCAGCGGAGATCGTTGTGGTGCCGCCGTGCGGCCGGGCGACCGCGAGGAACCAGCCGAGGCCGCCCGCGCAGCAGGCCACCCCGATCACCATCACGCGGTCCGGCTTGGCGTGCCGGAAGAAGGCACCGAAGACCACGGCGAAGATCAGGTCGCAGACCAGGATCGGCTGGACGAGCGCGAGCGGCCCGAAGCGCAGCGCGAGTACCTGGAAGAAGACGCCGACGATGTTCAGGCTGATCGCCAGCAGCCATAGCGGCCGGCGCAGCAGCGCGAAGATGAGCCCGACCGCGAGCGCGCTGCGGTGCAGCTTCACCTGCTTGGTGCTGCGCTCGTCAAGGACCGCCGTGATGCCATCTGTCGCCGAGGCGCCCAAGGCGCCGCCGACCGCTATTACCGGGAACATTGACGGTCGTTATCCCCGCCGCGGCGGGTGCTCTACCCGATGCGCCCGGTTCCCGGGGGTCTATATGGTGATTCAGGCAGTTAATTCCGATACCAGCCTTGAACGCTACGTTGCCGCGGGTACCGTCACGCCGAGCTCGGTCAGCAGCTCCTGGGAGTAGGCGATCCGGCCGGTGCGCGTCTTCGGGTCGGCGTGGCAGAGCATCAGCGCCGCTTCGGCCATCACCGCGGGCGGTTCGGCGTTCGGGTCATCCTCGGTGGTCAGGTGGTGGAAGATCGTCCCTGGCGTGGGCACCACCAGGGTGGGCGATAGCGCGTTGACCGCGATGTTGTCTTCGTACAGCTCGGCGGCCAGGCCGGTCGAGAACCGCTCCAGCGCCGCCTTGCACATGCCGTAGACGGTGGATCTGGCCGGCGCGCGGGGTGGCAGCGACGGGTGGCGGGCGGCGATCGAGGAGATGTTCAGGATCCAGCCCCGGCCGCGCTCCCGCATGCAGGGCAGTACCAGCTTGGCGAGCTCGAACGGCGCTTCGACCTGAACCGAGAACATCAGTGCGTAGCGCTTGGCGCTGAAGCCGGCAACCGGGGTGAAGAAGGTCACCGCGGCGTTGTTTACCAGGATGTCCACCGGCCCGAGCTGGCGGGCTGTCTCCTCGACCAGGTGCAGCCTGTCCTGCGGCCGGGACAGGTCGGCGGTTATCGCCACCGCCGTTCCCCCGGCATCGCGGATCGCCTCGGCTGTGCTGGTGATAGTTCCCTGGAACCTTGACTGCCCGGGCTCCGCGGTCCTCGCGGCGACGGCGACGGCGGCGCCCTGGGCGCCGAACCGCTCGGCGATGGCCGCGCCGATGCCCCGGCTCGCGCCCGTCACGATCGCGATCTTCCCGTCCAGGACTCCCACGTCGATCACTCCCTCGGCCGGGCCGGTTTCGTTACCCGGGCGGCTGGCAGGCAATGAGATGCCGTCCAGGCCAGGTTGACACGGCGGGGCTACCTCCGAACACTATTTTTGGAACGAAATTCTAGTACCGGCGGACGGTGCTGGCCGACAGTGCCGAGCCCGGTTGCGCTTCACGGAGGTCAGCATGGCCCTGGACCACAGCCTCGTCGGCGTGCCGGCCGAGCCGCAGCAGCGCTCGTGGACGTCAAAGGACGCGCTGCTGTACGCGGTGGGGGTGGGAGCCGGGGTGCCAGACCCGCTGCAGGAACTCGAGTTCACCACCGAGAACAGCGAGGGCATCACGCAGCAGGTGCTGCCGACGTTCGGGATCCTGGTGGCACAGCCGCACTCCGGACGCAAGCTCGGCACCTTCGACCGCGCCATGCTGGTGCACGCCGAGCAGGCGTTCGAGCTGCACCAGCCGCTGCCCGTCGAGGGCACCGTGAACATCGTCACGACGGTGACCGGCATCTACGACAAGATCTCGGGCGCGCTGGTGGCCACCGAGAGCGTCGCCACCGACGCGGCCACCGGCGCCAGGCTCGTGACGTCGCGCAGCGGCGTGTTCATCAGGGGCGAAGGCGGGTTCGGCGGCCACCGCGGCCCGAGCAACGGCTGGCGCCGCCCGGCCGGTGAGCCAGACCACCGCGTGGCCCTGCCGACCAGGCCGGAGCAGGCGCTCGTGTACCGGCTCTCCGGCGACCGCAACCCGCTCCACGCCGACCCCGCGTTCGCGGCCAGGGGCGGGTTCAGCCGGCCGATCCTGCACGGCCTGTGCACCTACGGTGTGACCGGGCGGGCCCTGCTGCACACGCTGTGCGGCTCGGACCCGGCCAGGTTCCGCTCGATGTCGGGCCGGTTCACCCGTCCCGTGCTGCCCGGCGACACGCTGGTAGTGTCCGTCTGGCTGCCCCAGGACGGCGGCAACACCGCCCAGTTCCAGACCGCGACCGAGGACGGGGCCGTGGTCATCGACCGCGGCCGGATCGGTTTCCTGCCGCCACGAGACGAGGCGTGATGGCGGAACCCGCCGCGGCGATCGCGGGCATCCACGAGTTCGAAAAGCGCGCCGCCGGGGGGCTGAGCGCGTTGCAGATCAAGGCCGAGTCCGCGGCGCGTGCGCTGGCGGACGCCGGGCTGACCTGGGCGGACGTCGACGCGATCTACGACGCCAGCGAGGCCGGCCGGATGCAGGGCCTCACGATCGCCGAGTACTTCGGCATCACCCCGCGGGTGGTGGACACGACAGCGGTCGGCGGCAGCTCGTATGAGTTCCAGGCCGCCCACGCCGCCAGGGACATCGCGGCGGGCAAGGCGAACGTCGCGCTGCTCACGTACGGGTCGACGGCGCACAGCGAGTCCCGCGCGATCGGCACCGGCGCCCGCGTCGGCTCCGAGGCACAGCCGTCGTCGAACATGGAACGCCCCTACGGGCTGACCCTGGTCGGCAACTACGCCATGGTGGCGAAGCGCCACATGGCGCAGTACGGCACCACGCCGGAGCAGTTTGCCGAGATCGCGGTCACCACCCGCAGGCACGCGATGCGCAACCCGCAGGCGGTCGCCGGGCTGGCCGACATCGGCATCAGGACCGTCCGCGAGATCACCGTCGACGACGTGCTCGGCTCGCGGATGATCGCCGACCCGCTGCACCTGCTGGAGTGCTGCATCGTCTCGGACGGGGGCGGCGCTGTCGTGATCGTGTCGCGGGCCGTCGCGGCCGGCCTGCGGACCCGGCCGGCC
>Ga0335074_10015336_pt1 | contig 10760 bp, 6 predicted proteins | sample Lox_Sample_23_FD_206715 | JGI IMG/M metagenome (GOLD analysis project Ga0335074, IMG submission 206715) | Soil microbial communities from Loxahatchee National Wildlife Refuge, Florida, United States - Lox_Sample_2.3 | ecosystem: Environmental > Terrestrial > Soil > Wetlands | place: USA: Florida... | reverse complement strand
ACGGCTAAGAAGCCGGCGACGCCTGAGCCTTCTGAAACGCACTCAGCGCATCGTGCAGGCGGGCGAAGACCAGCGACGGAGGAATCACGTCTGCGAGATGGTGACGGTGAAAATCCGCCAGCGTGTCTGGCGGCATCCGCGCGAATCCCAGGACCACGCCGATCCTGCTCAGCTCGCCGTTGAGCTGAGCGATCACGCGCGATGCCGAGTAGTCGATCTGGGTGATCGCCTCCGCATCGACCACGATCCAGCGAACCGGCGAAGGGTGGGGTGCGGCGAGGCGGAGCAACTCCTCGGCAAAGCGGTTGGCGTTGGCATAGAAGAGCGCGGAGCCGAAGCGGTAGAGCACCAGGCCCGGCTCGGTAACCACTCCGGGAGCTACCGGAGCCACCTTCCAGGCGTTGCCGTTATCGAGCTGAATGACGCCGGTGTGGGGGCGGTAGCTGTGGCGCACGATCCGTACCAGAGACAGCCCCATGGCCAGCAGAATGCCGGCCTCCACGCCGACGGCGACCACGGTGATGGCGGTCAGGAGGGCCACGGCAAACTCACCGGGGCTTTCGCGCCGCATGGCCAGCAGCCCGCGCAGGTCGATCAGGTGAATCGCAACCAGCAGCACCAGCACGCCGAGCACGCACTGCGGCAGATATTGGAGGGGGCGGGTGAAAAAAAGCAGCACGCACAGGACCACCGCGGCCGTTGCCAGTTGCGCCTTTTGACTGCCGGCGCCCGCGGTCTCGACCATCGAGGTCTGCGTTGGGCTGCCGTTCACCACAAAGGTTCCGGTCAGGGCGGCCGCTACGTTAGCGGCGGAAAGCCCCACCAGGTCGCGGTTTTCGTCGAGCTTCTGGTCATGGCGCAGTGCGTAGACGCGGGCCGTGGCCGCGCTCTGCGTGATGATCATGATGGCGCAGGAACCGGCCACCGGAACCAGGTCCAGAATCTCCCGCCACGGCAGCACGCGCAGGCTCGGATGCGGCAGTCCGCCGGCAACTGCGCCAATGGTCGGAATTCCACGCGAGGAGAAGCGCCACACCGCGCTCGCCACAGTGACGCCGACGACCGCGACCAGCGGCCCCGGCACCCTGGGCGCGAGATAGCGCAGGGCCAGCACCAGGCCCAGCGCCGCAGCCGAGACGAGCAGCACGGGAAGATGGAGCTTCGGCAACTCGCGCGCAATTTCGATGAGCTGTCCGATGGTTCGATGCGACTGGACCGGCAGGCCGATGGTCTCGCCCAGGACGGCGATGCCCACCTGAAAGCCGACTCCGGTGAGGAATCCCACCAGTACGGTCTGCGAAAGGAAATCGGCGATAAACCCCAGACGAAAGAGGCGGCCCAGCAGGAGGAAGGCTCCGGTAAGCAGAGCGACATAGCCGGCCAGGGTTACCCACGCGGGACTCGCCATGGGCGCCATGCCCGCCAGGCCGCCGGCAAGAATTGCCGCGGTTGCCGAATCCGCAGCGACCACCAGATATCGCGACGATCCGAATATGGCGAAGGCTGCCAGGGGCGCCAGCAGCGTGTAAAGTCCGGTCACCACCGGCATACCGGCGATGCGCGTGTATCCCAGAACCTGGGGAATGTTCATTGCGGCCAGCGTGATGCCAGCGCGCGCGTCGCGCAGTGTTTCGGTCCGCCGAAATGGTCGAAGGCTCTCGAACAAATTCCTGGGTCCCGTATCGCGGGCGGTGCAGCCGGGGCGGCGTGGAAGACGCAGAGGAATTCAGGCTCTGCTGCACGGACGACTGTCGAATGATTTTACAGAATGATGAACGAGAGACAAGCAGAGCACCGCAGTGTCGAACCGGAGCGCCCACCGGGAGACACGATTTTGGAGCTAGTGCCGGCGGGCACGACTTACTCCTGCCGTTTCCCTTCCACCAGCTTCGGCAGCCTGCGATTGTGCGTGGCCTGTTCGTACGCGTAGGCATAGCCAATCAGGTCGCCGTCTTTCCAGCGCTTCCCTGAGATTTCCAGTCCGAAGGGCAGACCGTCGGGGTAGAAGCCCCCGGGCACCGAGACCGCGGGAATCTGAATGCGATTCACCCAGGCAGTCTCGCTCGGAGGGCCCCATTTGGAGGCGCCGGGTGCGGTTTCGTCGTAAGTGGGCTCCTGCAGGGCCGGATAGACAAAACCATCCAGGCGCCACCGCTTCATGGTGGCCTCATACTCCTCCAGAGCTGCCCGCTGCGGACCGTAGTAGTTCGCCTGGCTGTCAGGATCGGTCTCAATCAGCTTCTGCGGCGTTGTGCCGCCGAGCATAAATGCGGGAAACTGTGTGCCTGTCGCGGCCTCATACTCGGCAACCGAGTGATATTGCGGAGGACCGAAGTAGTGGAGGAAACGATCGACGCCTTCGCGGCGGTAGGGCAGCGGGTTGACTTTGCGGGTCATTGCGAAGAAGCTCTCCGGCAGGATGTCCTTGTCGATGATCACAGTAGCTCCGGCAGCGTGCAGCTGCTCGATCGCCTTCATGAATGCGGCACGCGTCTCAGGCGCCACCGCGCCACCATTCGGGGGCGCCCCCGGGCCGTGGCCATAGACGTCGGGTGATCCATTCAGCACAAACCAGGGCACGCCGAAGCGCTTCCCCCGGAGCGCGTCTTTCCTGAGGTAGCGCGTGTAGGGGCCCGGTTCGGCTTGATCCGCGCTGCCTTTGGTCCAGGGATCGAGCGGGTCTTCGGCCTGCATCACGTCCAGGGCGATAGCGGCGCTGGTGACATCGCGCGCCAGCGGCCCGATGTTGTCCCGCAGCCAGTCCAGCGGTTCCACGCCGGCAATGCTGGTCAGCCCTCGGGTGGGGAGAATGCCGACCAGGCTGCTGTTAGCGGCCGGCTGCCGGACAGAATTCGCTGTGTCCGTTCCCGTGCCCAGGACGCAATAGTTCGCCGCCACTGCCGTCGCCGTTCCCCCCGACGAACCACCAGGCGAGAAGCGCCAGTTGTACGCGTTGCCGGTTCTGCCTCCAGCAGTGCTGTTGGTGGTATCGCTGTAAGCGAAGTCGGGCATGTTGGTTTGCCCTAGGAGCACCGCGCCGGCGGCCCTCAGACGTTGCACGACCAGCGCATCGCGCGGCGCCACTAATTCCTTGCCGGGGATCAGAAATCCCTTCCACCCCGCGCTGGTGACCCAACCCTTCACGCTGGTGTTGGCTTTGATGACGATGGGGACACCCCACAATGCTCCGTGCCGCGCATTTCTCGGTTCGGCGTCTTCCTGAGCGGCGGTGCGCAGCGCACCGTCCTGATCGAGATACAGGATCGCCCGGTAAGTGCTGTCGTAACGCTCGATTCGATCGAGATACCACTGCGTCACTTCAGTTACGGTGTATCGGTGCTGGGCGTAGAGCTTTTCGAGTCCGGGGACCGTGATCTCCATAAGGTCGCGGTCCATATCCCGTTTCTGGCCGGCCGGCGTGGGGCGCGCTGCCAGTGCAATTCCTGTCGTAAGGAGCGCAAGGCACGCGGCACTGCACGCAATCATCTTCAGTCGCATCATTGTCCTCCCGTTCTAAAAGTCATAGCGCAGCGAGAATTGCTGTTTGCGCGACTGCACGAGCTGCGAGCTATACACCCCGAATCCCGGCCCGGTGGTGACGGTGTTATTCAGCCCGCCGAGACTGCTGATGGGATTGGTATCGAAGCGTGCGGAGTTCGAGATGTTAAAGCCTGCACTCCCATGGTGAAGTCGATGGTGGCCGGCTTGCTGACCAGCAGCTCGCCCACTTTGCTCTGGGAGCTGAAGCCACCGGCGCTCGCGGTTACCGTCCACGTCCCCGGACTGAGCTGCTGAAAGCTGTATTCGCCGTGTGCGTTCGTCGCAGTCCTGAGCGTCTGGCCGGTGGCTGCGCGCACAATCGTCACCGACGCGCCGGGCAGCACTGCTCCAGTAGAGTCGGTTACCACGCCGGTGAGAGAGGTGGTTGCCTGCTGGGCGATCAGGGTCGCCGAAAGACACAGAGACACGATTGCCGTCGCCGCAAGTGCTGCGGCCAGGATTCTGCCTCGCATTTCAACTCCTGATACAGATAGGGAAATGAGGTGCCATCCGGGATTCTTGTCTATGTTTTCCCGGAGCCCGCAATTATGTACGCCCCAGGCCGCTCTTGCAAGGGCATTTTCCGATGGCCGTGAAAATCAGGCAGTTACAGGAGGCCGAGCGGCTCAGTTCCGCGCGGCATCGCGCGGGGTCAGATCGGATCGGTCCAGGAGATAGAGGATGTATTCTCCGGCCCCGTAACCGACCATGGGCAGAGCCCCGGTGGGGTCGCCGATTTTGCCGGGAAAGAGCGCGCAGGGGAGGGCCACGTACATCTCCGGGATGAGATCGTGGTCGGCGGCCGCCTTGTCGACGATGCGCTTCAGGATTGCGCCGGCGAGCGCGTCGTTGCCCAGACGCCGATCAACTTCGGCGAGGTTGAAATCGACGAAGAGGAATTCCTGGCGCTCGTACCAGTATTCGAAGATGGCGGGATCGGTATAGGTGCTGCGGACGCGCCGGTAGCCGCCAGATGCAACTTTCAGAAGAGCCATGCGCTGCACGGTATTGCGCACGAGGGCCGGATCCTTGACCACGTCGAAATTAATCACCTGAAGCAGCGCGCCGTCGATGTCGTTCTTGATCCCCGGTTCGAGCGTCCCGTGCAGTTCGCCATCGCGGATGAAGGCCGCATTGAAGCCCTTCCGGAGCAGAGCCACGTGATCGAGGACGTTTGTGCGCGTGGCGTTGTCGCCGGCGAGACGCGCCACATCGGCAAAGTTCTGCAGACCGACGATGGCCATGGCGGTCGAAAATGCGAAGTGCTTCTTATCCTTCTCACGCTCCTCCCAGATCGACGTATCGGCGGCAACGATCTCGCCGCCGCCGTAGCTCTGGAGGTTGGCGAGGAGCGGCTTCACGATGAAGTCCCTGGCGCTCGCGTAGAGCGAGCCACGGTAGGTGGGCATGCTGAGGATCGCGGTGTCGTGCGTCTGGCGGAGATATTCGCCGAGCACCCACAGCGCTTCGCCCCAGTCGTCGTATTCGATGTTGGTGCTGCCTTCTTCGGTGAAGAAGGGCTCTTCCGATCCGTCACCGAAGTAGCGAACGACGGAGATCTGATAATCGGCGCCGGCGGTTTCTGCGCGCATCTTGCCCGTGGACCGCGCGTTGAACCAGGCGAGCAGGGCGGCTCGCGCCTCTCTCTGATGTCCCATGCGCGCGAGCGCCACCGTGGCCCAGGCCATGTCGCGCACCCAGGGCGTGAACCAGCCGCCGTTGGGCAGGCTGGCAACGATGAGGCCGTTGTTGTAGCGGCCTGGACGGTTCGGCTCGCGGCTCTGCGCCATGCGCAGCATCACCTCGCTCTGGCGCCACAGGTGTCGCTCTTTGTCGTTCGCGAAATGAACGGTCGGCTGCACGCGCCACTGTTCGAGCTCGGCGATCTCGCGCTGCGCGAGCGCCGGGGCAGCAAGGCCGGCGCGCCAGAGATTGAAATCCTCGACGGCCTCTTCCGGGTCTGCATCGCGCTCAACCGAGAGGAGAGCCCAGGCGCGGCTGCCCGCCAGCGGGGATTGCCCAGCCGCGGGGGTTCTCGCACCGGGATCGAGCGGGATCAGCAGCAGGGTCTCGTCAATTCCGCCGAATTGCAGGATTTCAACCGGCGTCCCCGCCATCTGCATGGCGCGCTGCGAATGCACGGGATGAGCCCAGGCGACATTCCAGCCATCGCTCGCCGCGGTTCCGGCCGCGGGTTGCCAGCGGATGATGAGCGCGGTTTGCAGCAGCCCGAACGGCATGAAAAATGTTCCTTCGCCCGTGCGGCTTCGCCCGACAATCACCTGCGAATCGTCCTCGTAGTCTGCCGAAACGCCGGTGATGGACTCCCGGCCCCAGGCAAGGCTCCGGATGAAATTGGCTGTGGGGAATCCTTCGCTAAGGCAGTTGTTCGGATCTGGACGCGTAAAGGCGTAGGGGTGCGCATAGAACTTCGTCAACGCTGCGGTCTCTGGCGAGACCACGGCGAAGCCGAAGCCGTTGCCGGTGACGAGGCTCGATGCGAATGCCGGCACGCATGCGAAGGCGCCGAGACTGAGAGTAACAACGAGACGTGGCAGTATCCGCATAGGCTCAGGGGTAAGGCGACGATGCTGCCCGCGGCGACGGAGCGATGTCCGTCGTCTGCGTCAGGCGAAGATCGCGCGACGAGGAGCCCACCTGCACCGTTCGTGGCCCCGTGGCCAGCTTCCAGTTGTTGCCATCCGGTGGCCAGTACTCGAGCGATCGCGGCGGGACGTGGAGCGTGACCTCGCGGCTTTCTCCGGCAGCCAGATGGACGCGGTCGAAGGCCGCCAGCGCGCGGACCGCGAACTGGGCGCCATCGGCGGGCAAATTCTCCGGCGGTCCAAGGTAGACCTGAGGAACCTCATCGCCGGCAATCGGTCCATCGTTACGCAGGACGAAGCGAACGTCGAGGCCGCCATCGGCGGCGCGGGACACATCCAGATGCGAATAGGTAAACCGCGTGTAGGAGAGGCCGTATCCGAAGGGGAACAGAGGCTGCAGCTTTTGCTGGTCGTACCAGCGGTAGCCCATGAAGATCCCCTCCGAATAATCCGACCTTCCCTTCCCTTCGTGCGGAGGTGACATGCGCTCCGGATGAGCCGGATCATTCGCGACACCCTGGCCGAGCCGCTGCGGCCAAGTGAACGGAAGCCGGCCCGCCGGATTGGCCCGGCCCAGGAGCACGCTGGCGGTTGCCCATCCCCCCTCGTCGCCGGGAAACCACATCAGTAAGACGCCTTTCACCTTCGACAGCCACGGCATCGCCAGCGGCTGGCTGGCGTTGAGCACCACCACCGTGTTGGGATTTACCGCTGCCACATCTTCGATGAGCTGATCCTGTCCATCGGGCAGATGAAACACGGGATCGTCGGCGCTCCACGCAAACACCACGGCCATGTGCGATTCTTTTGCGGCGGCAACGGCGGCATCGTGATTCGCCTGTTGCTGTTGCGGCGTGACCCAACTGAGGCGCACCTGCGTGGGGTGGTTGGAGGAGTCAGGCTGAACGGAGACCATCACTCTATGCGGACCGGCGGTCAACTGAATTTTCGTGCGCAGGTCGTCGAGCCCGTCCGTGGTCGGCAGCACGTTATCCTGGCCGGCCTGGGTCACGACTCCGTGGCCGACCATCTCTTCGTCGGAGACCAGCTTCTTGCCGTCCAGGGTGGGCGAGGCGAAGCAGCCGAGATTTTGCAGGTACAACCAGTAGGAGCCGGCGCTGGGGATGTTGAGAGTCCCGGTCCAGGTCGCAGTTGAGTTCGCAGGGAGCGCGCTGCTGCTGGAAAGCGCGAAGTTGATCTGCGCGTCTGTCGCTGCCGGTTCGCCCGTGCCTGGCGTGCGTATCAGGCCTGGTCGGCCATCGTGCGTGAAGAACTGCGGCGGTATCGGCGTGCCGGTCATGTCGTCGGCAACGGCGTAGTGCAGGTGAACGTTCGCATCGTCCGCCGTGTCTTTCTTAAGAGCGTAGAAGGGCCCGATTTCCCGGGCGGGTATTCCAACCGCCTTCTCATCAGGGATGCCGATGGCCATCGTCTGGCCCGCGCCGGGGCCGATCAGGGCCAGGGAGTGCAGATCCTCAGGGGTGAGTGGCAAGGCGCGATCGTCGTTCTTCAGCAGCACCGCCGCGTCTTCGCCGGTCTTCTCGACCACCGAAGCATCGGCGGCGGTATCGATCGGAGTGATGGAGTGCTTCGTTTTGCCATCGAGGAGGCCGAAGCGATCCATCTGGCAGAGAATGTGCCCGACGGCGCGATCGATGTCGGCTTCGGTGACCGCGCCCGAATGCACTGCGGCGTGCAGCGTGTCGACCATGTTGGTTTTCGCCATCGGTCCCGGCATTTCGAGATCCAGACCATCCTTCACGAAATACGGCGTGTGATTCGCGCCCCAGTCCGACGTGACGAATCCGCGGAATCCCACCTGATCGCGCAGGACTGTGATCAGCGTGTCGGGGTTGTTGCATGCGTAGGCACCGTTAATCTTGTTATAGGAGCACATGATGGAAGCAACGCCGGCGCGCACCGCGGCGGCGAAGGGCGCGACGTAGATCTCATGCAGCGCCTGCGGCCCGATGAAGACGTCGGTGCTGCCGTCGTATCCGACGTAATGCTTGGCCTGCGCCAGGATGCCCTGGCTTTGAATGCCTTCGATCTCTGCGGCTGCAATCTCTCCGGTCAGCAACGGGTCTTCGCCGAAGGTGTTGTAGCCGCGGGCGAAGGTCAGGTCGCGGTCCATGTTGATGAAGGGCTGCAACACGACGTCAATGCCCAGCGACCGCGCGTCGCGCGCGATCACGATCCCATTCTGCCGTGCATCCTCGCGGCTGAACGTCGCCGCCAGGCCCATGGTGGCCGTGAGAGCCGTCGATGGCACCCGCGTGAGCACACCCGGCGGTCCGTCGGCAAAGCGCATCGACGGAATGCCCAGCCGCGGCACGCCTGCCAGGTATCCGGCCTGGCCCTGGAAGGTTGCGGGATTCTCGTCGGAACCATCCAGTATGCCGACCTTCTCGGCAAAGGTCATCTCGCTGATGAGTTTGTCGACGCGTGGGTTTCCGGTAATCGGCGAGGCCGTGGTTTCAGCCTGCGTTTGCGGCGGATTTGCGCCCAATGCAGCGGCGATTACAGTGCACGCCAGCAAGGCGGCAGCGCAAAACGGCATTGCCCAGCCGGATCCTTTCCTGCGTTCCATAGGCCTCCAGAGCGATTGTGTTTCAGCTCACCTGCAGATACGTGGTGTAAGGCAGGTCGCCGACAGACGTGAACGGGATCAGCCTTACCGGGCCGCCGGCTGAGTTGGCCTGCCACTGGCGCTCGCTGACTCGCGTCGCGGCCAGCAGCTGCTGCCGGGTGATCCGCGGCAGGGGGTTATCAACGCGCTCCTTCACCGCCATCAGCACCAGTGGGCCGCGGAGCAAAGCCACGGTATCGGTGTGGCGCGCGTCGATCGCCTCCAGACGCATCGGCAGCGGAAGCTCCAGATCGACACGGTCGCCGCTGGACCATTCGCGCCGCACGGCTGCAAATTGCCCGGGCATCGCGAGGCCGGCCTGGCGCTTGCCGTTGACGAAGATCTCCGCGCCCGTAGCCCAGGCAGGAATGCGAAAGTGAAGCGTCTGATCCACAGGCTGCGAGCTGGTCAACGTGAATGCGACGTTCTGCTCGAAGGGATAGCCGCCCTCCTGCGTGAGCGAGAGAGCCGCGCCACTGGCCGCCCAGCGCAGCGTGGAAGGAATATAGAGGTTGACGTAGACCGCCTCCGGGCCGCGGAAATAGGTGTTGATGCGGTAGTCCGTCGCCACCTGCGGCAGCGTGCCCGAGCAGCAGGGCCAGCTGGAGACGTGGTACACGCGCGTGCCGTCGAAGTTGTAATCGGAGTAGTAGAACGCGTGGCCGTTCTCCTCGATCGGCTTGGCTCCCAGCACGGTGTTGTACATCACCCGTTCCATGCTGTCGCCATAGCGCGCGTCGCGTGTGATGCGCAGCAGGTAGCGGGTGAGCTTGAAATGCGCGTAGGAGCCGCAGGGCGTCTCGAAGCTGGCGTGCGTGTTGCTGAGGCTCGCGTAGACGTCGTTGCTGTCGGGCGCGCGCAGCTGTTCGTCAGGACCCCAGCCGCCGGTAGCGTAGCTTTGTGCCAGCACCATGTCAAAGCCGTTTTGTCCGGCGCGCAGATGCTTTTCGCTGCCCACCACCATCCAGGCCATCACCGCGGAATTCAGCGAGTTCACGTAGCTGTAGGCGTGGCGCCCCTGCAGCACGTTTTCGCCGCGCGAGAGCGGATCGAACCACGTTTTGTCGTCGAGGTATTGGCGGCCAAGGTCGAAGTAGCGGCGTCCCGCTCCGCGCTGATACGCGAGGAACAGATTCTCCGGCATCGTGTACGACTCATCCCACGTCCACGACTGGTTGTCAGCGGGCTTATCCATGCGCCAGCGAACGTTGTGCTCGACGGCGTGGCCGGGCAGGTGCGGCAGCGCGGCGTTGGTCGTTTGCTCCAGGATCGCCAGCGCCTGCGGATCGTTCACCAGGGTGTGCGAGTCCAGCAGGCCGAGCAGCAGCTTGTCGTAGGTGTACGCGGGAAAGCGGTTCAGCTCGTAAAACTGACCGGAGATGGTCTGCGCGTAGAGCTGATTCAGGCGCAGAACGCGGTCGCGCGTGGCGGCATCACCGGTGATTGCATAGGCGCGGGCCAGCGCCGAGACCCACTGCCCGAAGGTGCACCCCGGGGCAAAACCGCAGTCGAAATTTTTCCGGTAGTCGTAATTCGGATCGTAGTGGTACCAGCCGCCAAGGTCTTCGCCCGGCGCGGGCAGTCCGGACATCTGCCGGAAGGGCTTGAGCAGGCTGTCGTCGCTGAGCGACATCAGCACGGCCTGCGTCTCGCGCAGCTGGTTCTCGTGCGGATCGCTGCTGAGGATCACGTCGCCGTAGCCGAACTCAGCAAGCGGCGGACCGGCTGGCAGCTTCGATCCCCACGCCAGGCCGCGCCAGGAAGTATTGCCGGCGGCGGCAGCGGCCGCCAGCGTCCCCATTTGCAGAAACCCACGGCGCGAAAGCTGCACCTTTTTTCTCGAAGCCATCGAATTCTCTCCCCTGCTCATTTTGACGCGCCGATCCTCCGCTCGCATCCACGCCGCGTCATTTCCAGACAAAAGTCGCTACCGCGCCCGCAACCAGCGTGGCCGTCACACTCCTGCCCCGCAAGTGAATCGCAAA
>Ga0335074_10015335_pt1 | contig 10761 bp, 7 predicted proteins | sample Lox_Sample_23_FD_206715 | JGI IMG/M metagenome (GOLD analysis project Ga0335074, IMG submission 206715) | Soil microbial communities from Loxahatchee National Wildlife Refuge, Florida, United States - Lox_Sample_2.3 | ecosystem: Environmental > Terrestrial > Soil > Wetlands | place: USA: Florida... | reverse complement strand
TCTCATAGGACTCGAAGTTGCCCTCGAACCAGAACCAGTTCGATCCGCCCTCCCACGCCAGGATGTGGGTCGCTATGCGGTCAAGGAACCAGCGGTCGTGGCTGGTGATCACGGCGCAGCCAGGGAACTCAAGCAGCGCGTTCTCGAGTGAGGAGAGGGTCTCGACGTCGAGGTCGTTGGTGGGCTCGTCGAGCAGGAGCAAGTTCCCGCCTTGCTTCAGCGTCAGCGCCAGGTTGACACGGTTACGCTCGCCGCCAGACATGACTCCGGCCAGTTTCTGCTGGTCACCGCCCTTGAAACCGAAGGCTGCGACGTAGGCACGACTCGGGATCTCCAGCTTGCCCGCGCGAATGAAGGACTCGCCGTCTGAGATGACTTCCCACACGTTCTTGTCCGGGTCGATTCTTGACCTGTTCTGGTCCACATAGGCGATCTTGACGGTCTCGCCCACTTTGATCGTGCCGGCGTCCGGCTGCTCTTCGCCGACGATCATCTTGAACAGGGTCGTCTTGCCGACGCCGTTCGGGCCGATGACACCGACAATGCCGTTCGGCGGCAGGCTGAAGCTGAGGTCCTCGATCAGCATTCGGTCAGCGAAACCCTTGTTGAGGTCGTCGACCTCAACAACCAGGCTGCCCAGCCGGGGGCCCGGTGGGATCTGGATTTCCTCGAAGTCCAGCTTCTTATTCTGATCGGCCTCGGTCGCCATTTCCTCATAACGCTGGAGCCTGGACCGGCTTTTCGCCTGCCTGGCCCGCGGGCTTGACCTGACCCATTCGAGTTCTTCCTCGAGCCGCCGCCTGCGCTTGGCGTCTTTTTGGCCTTCTACCTTCAGCCGCGCGGCCTTCGTCTCCAGGTACGTGGAGTAATTGCCTTCGTACGGGTAGGCGTGACCACGGTCGAGTTCGAGTATCCACCCCGCGACATTGTCAAGGAAATACCGGTCGTGCGTGACGGCTACGACCGTGCCGGGATACTTTTCCAGGTGCTGCTCGAGCCACTGCACGCTTTCCGCGTCCAGGTGGTTCGTCGGCTCGTCAAGCAGCAGCAGATCCGGCTGGGAGAGCAACAGGCGGCACAACGCGACCCGGCGCTTCTCGCCGCCGGAAAGCACGCTGACTTCCGCGTCGGGCGGGGGGCAGCGCAGCGCGTCCATCGCCTGCTCAAGCTGACTCTCCAAGTCCCAGGCATTCCGGTGGTCAAGCTGCTCCTGCAACTGACCCATTTCCTCAAGCAGTTCATCGGAATAGTCAGTCGCCATTTGCTCGGCGATCTCGTTGTACCGGTCAAGTAGCGCCTTAGTATCCGCGACTCCCTCTTCAACGTTACCGAGCACGGTCTTGCCCTCATCGAGCCTCGGCTCCTGATCGAGCAAGCCGACAGTAAACCCTGGCATCAGGCGTGCTTCGCCGTTCGACGGCTGCTCAACGCCGGCCATCATCCGCAGCAGGGTTGACTTCCCCATGCCGTTAGGCCCCACGACGCCGATCTTCGCGCCAGGCAGGAACGCGAGCGTAACGTTGTCGAGTACGACCTTGTCGCCGTGCGCCTTGCGCACGGCGTGCATCTGATAGATGAACTCAGGCATGCATCAAGCCTAGGGGCAGCGAGCCCGCGCTTTGCACATCGGGAGCCAAGCGGAATCAAAGGCGCCGCCTGGCTCCCGAGCGGACTTACGCAAACAGCTTCCAGCCGGGGTGGCACCGCTAGAACGGCACCGCTACCGGCTCGGCCTCGCGCTCGGTCGCGCTTCCTGCCTCAGACTCGATCCGCGGCTCGGCTTCAAGGTCGGCCGCGGGACCGGCACTTGAATCGGCGCCTGCCACGGTGCCGCTGAGCCGGGGATCGTCGAGGAACGGGTCGTCCAGGTCGGCCGCCGAGCCTGGCGGCCGTAGTTCCGCAGCGCCGGCCCTCACCGCGTCGTCAAGTTGCCCGTCAAGCTTCCGTGCGGCCGCTTCGATCTCGGCGCTGGCGCCCCCGGCGGCCGCGCTAGCGAGTCCGGCTCCCGTGCTCTCGCCATTGAGAGCCGCATGCTGGGCAGCGGTCAGGCCGGGCGACGGCCTGGTCCGCTGGAAGATCGCGACGCCGCGGGAAAGGTCGTGTCCGACCGAGGTGGCCTCGACTTCGACTGAGATGCGCCTGACGCCGTTCTTGTCATCATAATTCCTGATCGACAGCCGGCCCCTGACCATCACCGGATCGCCCTTGCGAAGGGAGAGAGCGGCGTGAGTCGCCAGTTTGCGCCAGCAGATAACGGTCGCGTAGGACGTATTGCCGTCGACCCACTCCCCCGTCTCCCTGTCCTGCCTGCGGGGCGTCCAGGCAACCCGCATCGACGTGTAAACCGCACCGGAAGTCACCGATCTGACGGTCGGCTGCGTAGCGACGTAGCCGGTCACGCTGATCTGAGCCTCGTTCAAGAACATCGCGATCCTCTCGGACTTATCTCCAGGACTGGAGCGGAAGAAGCGCGCCAGCCACGCGAGGACTGCCGCTCCCGGCGACTGCCGTCGCCTTGTGGTCTCAAGAGTCGCAGTGCCAGCCGGGCCGGGCACTGTCTCGCGAGTTGCCTGTGGAAGGGCCGGGACCAGCCGGGATCGCTTGTGGATGGAAGGGAATCTAGGTGCTGGCCTCTTTGGAGGCGACAGCGTATTCCTCGCGGTAGCGGTCGAACTCAGAAAGTTCCTGTTCAACGGGAGCGACCGCCATCTCCTTGGCGATGCGCTGAACTCGCTTCCTGATCTCGGCGAGTACCTCGACGTTCTCGGCCTGAGCCCGCTTCTTCACCACGTTCATGCTGACCGAGGCGGTACCGATGCCGAGACCGAGTGCTGCTACGGCGAGAAGCACCGCCCAGAGCATGCTCAGCGGGTCACTGAGCAGGCTGGGCAGGCCGCTCACCGCATTGAACACGCCGAACACCACGATCGCCGCGAACCAGGCAAGCGCGACGGCTGCCGCACCGAGCAGGACGCCCTGCGCCAAGCCGGCCATCCGCCACCATCGTTCAACGCTGTCCTCAGCGGGCAGCGCCGCACCGATGGCTTCGCCGACTGCCGGAGGGATCGCGTCCGCCCGTGACCTGGCCGCCGCCCGTACTGTCTGCGACCAGGGCTTGATCAGTGGTTCTGCGACCTTGTCACCGAACTCGGTGAGCGCGTTGTCAATGCCGGCCTGCTGGGCACCAGCCGGCCCTGACGACACCGCGCGCAGGTCGTTCCACAGCAAGCCGAGCCGCACCTGGCGCAGCGGATCCCTGCCGGTCAGCCGCTGCATGATCCAGGCGACCGGCCAGCCAACGAAGTCCGCCGCCCGCAGTTCCCTTGCGCTGCGCAGAGCGTCCCCTACGGCCGTGACCCCGGCGGCGGCGTAGAACTGGTCGACTAGTTTTTCGATGCTGCCGGCCAGAATGAGCTGAGCGGGCCCGCTGCCCTCATCGGCCTCGCCAGCGTACGGAGCGAATCGCTCCACCACAGTGCTCACGTCAGCCGAGATCCGCGCCGCGGCCGCCCGGCGGGCCGCGACTCCCTCGGCGAGCAACCTCCGCAGCTCATCGAGCCCGGACCCGGTCACCGCCGAGGTCACGAGGATGGGGACGTCCTGAAGGTCCTCCGCGTCGAGCAGGCGGCGCAGGTCACCTACGCAGTCGTCGATCTGGGCCGCGGTCAGCAGGTCAGCCTGATTCAACACGACAGCCTGCACGTCCGAGTGCCCGGCCAGCGGGATAAGGAACCGCTGGTGCACTGCCGCGTCAGCGTACTTCTGCGGGTCAAGCACCCAGATCATCACGTCGGCAAGGCTCACCAGCCGGTCGACCTGGCCGGTGGCGTGTCCCATGACCGAATCATGGTCGGGCAGGTCGAGTAGCACCAGGCCAGCCAGCCCCGACTCACCGCCGTCAAGTGCGCTCGCTCGCGAGTAACGGTAACGCTGAGGTACGCCCAGCCATTCGAGCAGCGCGCCTGACCCCGAGTCGTCCCAGATGCATGCGTGAGATTCCTTAGTGATCGGCCTGGTCACGCCGACAGTGGAGAACTCCGCTCCGGCCAGCCGGTTAAACAGCGAGGACTTGCCGCTGCCAGTGCCGCCCGCCAGCACGACCACGGTGTGCGCAGACGACAGCCGCATCCGCTCCCCTGCCCGGCCGAGCACGTCTTCGGCCTGACTGAGCAGTTTCTTGCTGAACCCGTCGCGGCCGCTGCGCGCGGTCCCGATCTGGATCATGCGGGCGAGCGCCATCAGCCTGGCTGACAGTCCTGCTGCCTGCTCCGTCGCGTCAGCGTCAGACTCCGTAGCCCAGGCGGCAGCGGTTGCGCCACCTGCCGCGGCGCCACCTTCGCCACCTGGCCGCGAGGACTTGCTGCCGGCCCTGGCACCGCCGCGAGACGCCGCACCCGAGCCACTGCCAGAACCCGCCCGCGCCCGGCCGCGCTGCTTACTCGCCGGCACCCGCGTAGGCAGTGCACCCCTTCCGCCGGCCACCGCACCGCCCGCGGCGGCCGCACCAGCACCAGCACCAGCACCAGCACCAGGCTCGGCCGCGGTCGGGGTGCCGCTGGTGACTTCCGCCACGGTTGCGCTCCCTGCGCCTGCCTCGGCCACCTGGCCAGGCGGCGCCTGCCGTCGTGGACTCATCGCGCGGACTCCAACGAGTAACTTGCCTGATAGAGATCGGCCGACAGGCCCTCGTCCAAAGGTCCGACGGCATCGACCAGCGCCTTGAACCGCAGCGCCTCTTCGGAGTAAAGCACGCCGATCCGCTCGTGCAGGTCCTGCCTCGCCTGTCCGCCAATGTCCCGCATAAGACCCGCACCGAACAGGGAGGTAAGCAGTTGCTGCGGCACGGCACTCGCGCCCTCGCTGACCACGAGATCGCCGGCTCCGTAACCGAGCACGCCGATCGTAAGCACGAGCGCGAGCGCCTCAGGGTCGAAGGAAGCGACCCTGGCGATCGAGCGCTTGGTGATGTTCTCTGTCTGCACCAGATGCAGCAGGTGGTCCTGCCAGGCCGCCACGGCCCGGCCAGCCCGCGCCACCAGGTCCTCAGAGGACCTGGCCAGCGCATCAGTGCCCGCTTGCGGCAAGGCCGCCGCAAGCTCGGCTTGCCCGCCGGGGAAACCCCAGCTCAGCTCGCCCTCCCATTTGCGCAGCGAAGAGTAGGCCGGCTCGCCGTCCCCAGGAGAACCCGACTCATGGGCCTCCTCCGCCCGCACGAGCAGACCAGCGCCAGGAGGGCTCGATTGCCACCGCTCCATAGCGTCCTCGGCCGCCCGGTCGGCGAGAGAGCCGACCAGCGCCTCAACGCTCGATCGCAGCGCGGACTTGAGTGCCCGCGTGCGGCCGGGAGTGGCGGCGTGCCTGCGCGACTTTCTTTTTTCCTGGCGCCCCTTGCGGATCTCGAGAGTGCGCAGAAGATCGCCGGTCCCCGCGAACTCCTGCCAGCGGGCAAGTACCTCGCCGCGCAGCAGCGAGCCGTTCCTGATCGCCTCGTCGAACTCGGCAAGCCCGGCCGAGTAAGCCGCCTCGGCAGCCGAGATCAGCTCGGTGCGCAGCGCGATCTGCGTCTGCGCCTGCTCGGCAAGCGCAGGAATCCTGGTCTCGAACGTGTCGAGCACGCCGGACATGGTCTGAGTCAAGATGGCAGTACGCCGCTCATCCCTGCGCGCCGTGTCCGCCAGCCAGGAACTCACCGGCTCGGACACCTCGACCGGCAGCCTGGCATCGGTAATCGTGGTCTCCGGGATCACGAAGCGCTGCACGTCTCCGAGCCCGTTGGCGGCCAGCATGGCGTCGAAGTGAGCGGTGAGCTGCTCGTCCGCGGCCGGCGGGACTCTGGACAGGACGATCCCGAGTGACGCGCCCCTGTCTCTGGCGTCCTTGAGCATCTCCCACACCACCGCGTCGGCGTAGCGGCGGGCGGTGGTCACGAAAAGCCAGAGGTCAGAGGCGTCGAGGAACTGCCGCGCGAACTGCCGGTGCGCAGCGACGACCGAGTCGATGTCCGGCGTGTCGAGCAGCGCGACTCCTGGCGGCATGCCCTCGCTGGTCGCGAGGACGAGCAGCCCGTCGCGGCCAGGCCTGGCCAGGCCTTCCTGCCTGACCCTCGGCAGCGTGGGCAGGAACACGTTCTCCGCGAACCACTTCTCGTCGTCTGGGTGACAGGCGAGCACAGGACTGTTCGTCGTCGGCCGCCTGATGCCCGTCGCGCTGACCGGGCTGCCGACGATGCTGTTCAGCAGCGTTGACTTTCCTGCCCCTGTCGAGCCGGCCATCGCGATGAGAATCGGCGCGCCCGACTGGCGCAGCCGCGGTAGCAGGTAATCGTCGATCTGGCTGATGAGCTGCTGACGCTCCGCCCGCGTCGCCTCAATGCCAGCGTAATCAAATAGCAATGAAACCCGGGCGACGGTCTCGCGCAACTCGGTCAGCGCCGCCTGAAGCTTGCGTGCGTCCACCCGCACATGCGGCTCATCGCTCTCATCCTTACCGGCACTTGCGAAGGCGACCGCCGCAGGCGCCGCAGCGGCAGCCGCGGCCGCAGCCGCGGTAATCTCCCCATCGTCCGCCCCACCCCAGCGCAACGATGCAGGCACCACTCCCTGACCCTCTTTCATCCTCCGGGCCTCCGCTAGAACAAACTGGTGGTCGAAGCACCCATCCAACCAGGTCAATACCTCGATGCGAGCAAGTCGCTCAGATGCGGGCCGCAGCGAACATGACCTATGCGGCAATTGTGCGCCGCTACCGCAGGGTACCGCCGACAATGAGCAAAACAGACCCGAGGCATCTCCGATTGACTACGGTGCGTAGCCGGTATAACTCTCTGCGTATGACCCGGTCGGCGGAAGACGCATCCGGGGCGATAGCACGAAGGTCGACCGATACACTGACGAGGCAGCTATGCACCTGCCCACGGTGAGCTGACGCGAGGACTGAACGGTCTCTGACCGCGAAGCGGGGGATTCAGTCACAGCTCGGGCGGTTCAGGAAGCTTTTAACAAGATGTAACCAAAAATACTATCCTGTTCAAAAGCCACGACCATGGCCATTGAACACGTAGCGGCTAGGAGCGCTCATGTCGGATGGGAGTCCCTCCCAGGTACTCGTGACAGGCGGCGTCGGGTTCATCGGGCGCCGCGTGGTCCGCGCCTTGCTTGACGACGGTCACAAGGTCACCGTCGTGGACCGGCACGCGTTTCCTGACGAGCGAGTGCGGTCCGTGCCCGGCGACCTGTGCGACCCGGCCATCATCGGCGAGGCCATCGGAGCGCACACCGACGTCGTCATCCACCTGGCGGCGATCACCTCGGTGCTGAAGTCGAAGGAAGACCCGGAAGGCACCTACAAACTGAACGTCGAGGCGACGTTCAATCTGCTCGAACGGTCCAGGCATCACGGCGTGAAGAGCTTCCTTTTCGCATCGACCAACGCCGTCACCGGCGATGTCGGCTCGTCCACGATCAACGAGCGCATGCCGCTGCGCCCGCTCGTGCCATACGGCGCCACCAAGGCCGCGGCCGAGATGCTGCTGTCCTGTTACATCGGCAGCTACGGCATGACCGGCGCCTCGCTGCGATTCGCCAACGTCTACGGCCCTGGCATGGAGGCCAAGGACAGCTTCGTCCCCCGCCTGATGCGCGCCGCGCGCGACGGCACCGGCATTCAGATCTACGGCGACGGCACCCAGATCCGCGACCTGGTCCACGTCGACGACATTGTCCAGGGCATTTTCGCCGCCTGGAAAGCCGGGCACAACGGGCCGCTGATCCTCGGCTCGGGTGAGTCGGTCACCGTCAATGACATCCTGGCAGCAGCCCGGGCGGTCACCGGTGCGGAGATCCCGGCGGAGCATGTCCCGCCCAAGGCCGGGGAGATGCCAGCGGTCATCGTCGACATCTCCGCAGCGAGGGCGCTCGGCTACGAGCCCAAATATGACCTGAAGGCAGGTATCGCCACCGTGTGGCCTGAGTTCTCGGAGCAAACCAAGTGACATCCGAGCCCGGTACTAACGAGCCCAGCACCAAACCCCAGAGCAAAGGCAACCGGGTCGCGCGGACGCCAGAAGAAGACGAGGTCATTGACCTTAGCGCGCTTGAGGCGTTCACCAACCAGTACGGTTCGCGCGCCACGGAGATGCCGCCGCTCGCGATAGTGATCGCGGCGTTCAATGAGCAGGGCTCGATCGGCCCGGTCATCGAAGCGCTGCCCGCGGTCATTTCCGGACTCGACGTCATCAAGATCGTGGTCTCCGACGGCTCGGCCGACGGCACGGTCAAGGAGGCCGACGCCGCGGGCGCGGTGGTCTGCGACGTCCCTGTCAACCGTGGCCAGGGCGCCGCGCTGCGCCTTGGCTACCGCCTGGCCCGCGAGGGCGGCGCGGAGTACATCGTCACTACTGACGCCGACGGCCAGTACAACCCCGCCGAGATCCCCGCGCTGCTCGCGCCGCTCCAGGCGGGAGAGGCCGACTTCGTCTCTGGCTCGCGCACCCAGGGCAGCGAGGAAACCAAGGACCCGGTGCGCAAACTCGGCGTCAGGGTCTTCGCGCTGACGATCACGATGCTCACCGGCCAGCGCATCACCGACCCCTCGTTCGGCCTGCGCGCGATGCGGTCAGAGGTGACCGGTGCCGTGCGACTGCTTCAGCCGCAGTACCAGGCGGCGGAACTGCTCATCGGCGTCATCGCCCACGGCTACAGGGTCACCGAGCGTCCCGCTACCATTCACAAGCGCCAGGTCGGCACGAGCAAGAAGGGGCACAATGCCCTGTACGGCCTGCATTTCGCGAAGGTAATCGCGGGAACCTGGTGGCGTGAGCGCCGGCGCAGGAAGTCAAAAGCTTCATGATCCGCCAGTAAGCACCAGGCGGCTAATGCTGCTCGCCGGACTCATCGGTCGAGGACACGGGGACGCTGACCGGGGAGAGCGACTCGTTCTCGATCGGCCCGACGGGCTGGTTCTTGTCGGCGAACAGCACGTAGTGGAAGATCAGGAACCTCAGCACGAAAGTAATGCAGTTGGCAATGAAGTAGACACCACCCACTACCAGGTGCCTTTCGAAGTGATGCAGGTCCATATCGCGCGCGATCGCCACGCCGAGCTTGGTGGCGAGACCGAGCACCAGCCACGCGCCGACTGACACCAGCCAGAACGGGATCGTCTCGCGCAGCACATTCGGGCGGCCCTTGCGCTTCCAGGCCCAGCGGGACAGGAAGTAGCTCACGATCGCGCCGGCGATCGCGGCGCTCACCCCGGAGGTGCCCGCCGTGACGTGCAGCGGCCCGATCAGGATCGCCAGCGCCAGTTCGCTGACTCCCAGCGAGACGACCGCCACGACCACGAACCTGAGGAAGTGCGCGCCGAATCTGGTCCTGAGCTTGCTCGCCAGGGCGGCCGGTAGCCTGTCGATGAGCTTTTGCATTGATGTCCTCGCTGCGGAAGCATGCTCGTGATGGAGACACCTATACAGTACGGGAACCGGCCAAAGCCGGGACGAGAACGCCCAACCATGGTCGCTGCCCTGGGACAGGGTAGTACCCGCTGGGCACTGGTCGATGCCATCTCTGTTCAGGCATTGGGTTATCGGGAGCTAGGCCGATGAAAATTTTGGTACTTGGCGGTGACGGCTACCTGGGCTGGCCAACCGCGCTGCATTTGTCCGAAGCCGGGCACGATGTCGCGGTTGTCGACAACTTCGCCAGGCGCGGCTACGACTTCGAGATGGGCACGGACAGCCTGGTGCCGATCGAGTCGCTCCAGACCAGGATCAGGGTCTGGCGCCAGCTAACAGGTAAAGCCATAGGCTGCTACGTCGGCGACCTCACCGACGCTGACTTCACTTATCACGTGGTCAGGGACTTCCGACCTGACACGATCGTGCATTACGCCGAGCAGCGCGCCGCTCCCTACTCGATGGTGGACCGCAAGCACGCGGTCTACACGCAGGTGAACAACGTTGTGGGCACGCTCAACGTGCTGTACGCGATCGCCGAGATCGACCCTGAGATCCACCTGGTCAAGCTGGGCACGATGGGTGCGTACGGCACGCCGAACATTGACATCGAGGAAGGCTGGCTGGAGATCGAGCACAAAGGGAGGAAAGACCGCGTCCTGTTCCCCAAGCGCCCCGGCTCCTACTATCACCTGTCCAAGGTCCACGACAGTCACAACATCGAGTTCGCCTGCCGTATCTGGGGCATCCGCGCCACGGACCTGAACCAGGGCGTCGTGTACGGGCAGCAGACCCCTGAGACCGCGCGCGACGACCGGCTGGCGACCCGCTACGACTATGACGCCGTCTTCGGCACCGTGCTCAACAGGTTCGTGATCCAGTCGGTGCTCGGCTTGCCGCTGACCGTGTACGGCAACGGCAGCCAGGTGCGCGGCATCATCGAGATCAGGGACACGGTCCGCTGCCTGCAGCTCGCCTGCGAGAATCCGGCCGACCGCGGCGAGTTCCGCGTGTTCAATCAGATGACGCAGTCGCTGTCGATCACCTCGATGGCCGATACGATCAGGCGCGTCAGCCCCGAGCCGGTCACGATCGAGCACCTTTCCAACCCGCGCGTTGAGGAAGAGGGCCATCACTACAACGTGGTGCATTCCGGCATGCTCGACCTCGGCCTGGAACCGCACCTGCTGTCTGACACCCTCATCGAGTCCCTGTTCGAGATCACCAAGCGCTACGCCTACCGTGTCAGGCCAGAAGCCATGATCCCGACCATCGACTGGCGCCAGTCGACGAGCCCGATCGGCAACTAA
>Ga0335074_10015334_pt1 | contig 10761 bp, 10 predicted proteins | sample Lox_Sample_23_FD_206715 | JGI IMG/M metagenome (GOLD analysis project Ga0335074, IMG submission 206715) | Soil microbial communities from Loxahatchee National Wildlife Refuge, Florida, United States - Lox_Sample_2.3 | ecosystem: Environmental > Terrestrial > Soil > Wetlands | place: USA... | reverse complement strand
GCTCAGCAACGTGGAGACCGGAACCTACGGCGCGATCAACTATGGCCTGCTGCTCGCGGGCGCGGTCATCGCCATGATCCCGTGCATCGTGGTCTACGTGGCGCTGCAGCGCTACTACGTTCGTGGCCTGGTCTCCGGCGCGCTCAAGGGCTGAACCCCGCACTACAACGGCAGTGCAGCCAGGCACCCCGTGAACGGCCCGAGTTTCATGATCGTGGTGGCCATAAAAAGTCACCATGATCATGGAAAGCGGCCCACACAGCTGTTCGGGCCGGCCATCGCGCCGCTGAGCCCGGGCTGCCGTGCGATCGGCTGCGGACATGACGACGCCCCCGGAGCGTTCCGCTCTCGAGGGCGTGCCAGGTGCCGGCGCGTGGTCGCCTCTCGGCGAGTGGCGCAACGCGGCTCCAGCCAAACGGTATTCCGCGAAGGCAGTAGATGCGGCCCGGGGGACACACACGCCAGCGATTTCTAGGAACAGCAGGTCCGCCTGGGCTATTCCGCGCCCCGGGCAAGTTTCTGCGCTGCCCGCCGGCCCCGGCCACCTGAGCGCCGCGGCGGGCAGCGCCGTGGGCTGAGCCTGCCGCGCATGCCTACCGGCATACTGTGAGCATCGGCATCCGGGAGGCATGAGGAGCGGCTGACGGTGGCTCGGGAACACTCGCTCATCGGCTGTATCGGCGTTCTCATCGTGGCCACGCGAGGGGAGGCCGGTCCCGGCGAAGTGATGGTCAAGATCCGGGGCGGCTCCGAGGCCTATATAGCCTGGTCGCCTACGCCGCTGCCCAAGGGGGCGACGGTTCTTGTTATCGAATCCCGGGGAAGCAGGACGGTAGACGTCAGCGAGTGGGCCGACCCGCTCAGCCCGCTGACCGATGACCCGGCCCGGCCTCTTACCTGATGACCCGGCGCGGGCGTTCCCCGATGGCGGAGCTTATCCCTACCCAGCAACCGGGGCCTGCCTCCCGACAAGACCGTCCGGCCTCTTCCCTGATGACTTATTTGTGCAGTATGACGGGAGACAGCAAGAAGGCTGCCCGGGTCCGCCCCGGAAATCCCAACTGGAGATGAAAGATGCTTGGCTACCGTGTTCCCGCGCCCGACGAGGCGATGCTGATCTCGGGTGGCAGGTTTGGGCGCAACGGCGCGCCGTTCAAGGTGGTAACCGGCCACGGCGCGTTCGTGCCGCCGTTCGTCCGCAAGACCAACTTCCTGACCCTGTCCATGTGCGAGGCCGAGGTCGCCGAGCAGTGCGTGACCCGGCAGGGCATCTCGCTCAATGTCCGGGCCGTCATCGCCTTCAAGGTCGGCAACGACGAGGAGAGCATCATCAACGCCGGCCAGCGCTTCCTGTCCGACCAGGACCAGATGTCGACGCTGACCGGGCGGATCTTCGCCGGCCACCTGCGCTCGATCATCGGCTCGATGACCGTCGAGGAGATCGTCACCGAGCGGCAGAAGCTGGCCACCGAGGTGCTGGACGGGTCCAAGGCCGAGATGGCCAAGATCGGCCTCACCGTCGACTCGCTGCAGATCCAGTCCATCGACGACATGAACAGCGGCTACATCGACGCGATGGCCGCGCCGCACACCGCGGCGATCCAGCGGCAGGCGCAGATCGCGCAGGCCCAGGCCAACCAGGCCTCGGCCGAGGCGCAGCAGGAGTCGGCCCGCAAGCAGGCCGAGTACGCCCGGCAGACTTCGGTCGTGCAGGCCCAGTACAAGGCCGAGGTCGACAAGGCGCAGGCCGAGGCATCCCAGGCCGGGCCGCTGGCCCAGGCCCAGGCGCAGATGAACGTCATCGCCGCCCAGGCCGACCTGGCCCAGCGTCAGGCCGAGCTGCGCCAGCGCCAGCTGGTCGCCGAGGTGATCAAGCCGGCCGAGGCCGAGGCGGAGAAGGTCCGCATCATGGCCCTGGCGGACGCGCAGCGGGTCAAGACCCAGGCCGAGGCGGCGGCCTCGCACAACCGCATCGCGCTCGACCGGATGCTGATCGAGCAACTGCCGCAGATCGTGCGGGAGGCGGCTGGCGGCCTGTCCGGCGCCAACCTCAGCGTCCTGAACGGCGCCGACGGTCTCGGCGAGATCGCGGCCGGCCTGGTCGGCCAGGGGCTGACGATCCTGGAGTCGGTGAAGCGGAGCTTGGCCGAGCCCGCGGATCAGACCGTGACTCCATACGATGCGATTGCCCCTGGACAGGATGGCGTGGCCGACGGCAAGGCCGCCGACCAGAACCAGGGCTCAGCCACCTGAGCCGACGCCCCACCTTCGGAACTGCCAGACTCGGCCGGGCCAGACCACCGGCCACGGCGGGCTGCCCGGTCGTGACGGCAGCCTTCTGGCGTTTCCGGCGGCCGGCGCGGGGCCGAGCTGTCGGTGCGGTGTGCCGCTTTTCATGATCCCGGTGGATTGTCAGCACATACGACTGAAAAACTACCGGGATCATGAAACCCGCGTGCCGTGGTGCCTGATGTCAGCGCTCAGGCCTTCCGATCCACGGCGGCTGAGCGCGTGCAGTGACTAATCAGCACGAATGGCCAGCGTACGGGCTCTTTACGAGCAAGCCTGCCGTCGCTCAATCATTCCATCACGTCATATGTGAATAGTCGCCTTAAGTCGTCGATCGGATATTAAGAAACACTCGTCGGCCATGACAACCATGTACGGCAGCGGCGCGTCTTGCTTGCGGTAAATGCAATGGCATCGATTAAAACTTGGCTGTGCATTACCACATAGGTACCGATTTAGGTTTGGCCAGGTCGTTGGGGCACGCGCCGCGGGGGCAGCAAGGAGATCGCGGTCTGTGCGGACCGCCGGCGCCTGGCCGGCGTGACCGGGCCGCCCGGCTCGGGAGAAAGGGACGAATGGCCGCGAGAAAGGAAGGAATGGCGGCAAGGATGCGCACTCGTTGCCGACCGGCACTTAATGTGCCGACCCGCGCCGCCGCGCCAGAATTCGCGGCCGCTCGTACCGGCGGCCATCTTGGTCACAAGTTTATCACTTCAGGTAATCGAGTGACTACTCATGGTAACGTGTCCATTAATACTGGCAGGGCGGGATCACCTACGACAAACAGCCAGGCTAACCCCCAAACCGCGACCGGCTCACGCCTGACCGCCCAGGCCGCCGCCATAAAGGGCAGCCGGTATGGCAAGCAGAGGAAAGGAATCACCATGCACATCCGCTTTACCCGGGCGGGCTACGCTCTGGCGGCCGGAGTGGCCGCCACCGCGATGCTCGGCCTCTCGGCAGTCGCTGTCGCCAGCACCAGCGCGCTGGCGGCGACCAACGCCTGCGGCAAGAGGTGCATTGACCTCAGCTTCAAGGTCCCGGGGCGAAACGGCATTCTGGCCGTGCACAGTGGCCTCAACCTCTACAACAACAGCATCCGGCTGCTGCAGGGCAGCAACGGCGCGCCCAAGGAGGACTTCTCCGCGCAGCGCCTGAGCAAGGTATCGCCGCTGTACTGCACGAAGTACGGCCAGGCGCAGCCGGGCTCGGTGTTCACGTCCAACCAGTGCGCGCTGATGAAGAACGCCGGGCTGCTCTATGACACCACGTACCAGCTCGCCTTCAACCCGAACAACGGCGGGCCAGGGAACCTGTGCGTCGGTGCCTGGAACAACAACAGCCCGATCACCGGCGGCCGTCTGCGCCTGGTGACCTGCGGTGTCTCGGCTGACACCGTGCTGATCGCGGCCAACCGGCTGCCGGGCGGGAGGATCGCCGCCAAGGGCTACTACTGGCTGATCACCGGGGCCAGCAGCAACTTCTCGAACCCGGTGGTCGCCACCTCGGCTGGTTACATCCCGTCCGATGTCCGCTGGGCGACGGTGTCCTTCAACGGCCTGAAGGGCATCGACACCCAGGAGGTCACGGGCAAGGACGGCCCGTTCTAAATACATCCGGGCCGCGGTCGCGTCCGGGCAGCCCGGCGCGCAGGCCCGCAGCACCGCGGTGCCCCCTTCGTCACCCAGGCGGAGGGGGCACCGCCGCGTTCTCACCGATTAGCCAGAACGTTACGTCTGCGCGCTGGCCGGGCCGCCAGCGCCGTCATGCCCGGCCTGAGACGGCGATCGCCATAGCCCGGCGAGCAGGCACACCGGGGCTGTGGCCAGGCCGGCCAGCGCCCACGCGAGCCCGAAGCGCTCGGCCAGGAACCCGACCGCGAGCGGGGCAGCACCGCCGAGCAGCCCGGCGGCACTCGACAGCGACACTACGACCCCGCTCTGGTCGGGCAGGCTGCCGTACAGCTGGGCCTGCAGCACCGGGTACCACGGGGCGGTGATCACGCTCACGCAGCCGAGCAGCAGCAGCTTGGGCCACAGTCCCGGCACGAGCAGGAAGCCGGGGAAGGCCACGGCGGCCGTGGCGGCGGAGGCCCGCAACAGGCGCAGCCCTCCGGCGTGCCGCAGCGCGCGGATGAGCGCGGCATCCCCGGCCAGCCCGGCCCCCAGCCTGATCGCCACGCCCAGCGCCGCCTGTGCGGGCGTGGCATGGACGACGGCCACCAGGTACAGGGCCAGGAACCCGGTAAATACGTCCAGCTGCAGGTCGCTGACCTGGAGCAGGAGCAGCCAGCGGAGCACCCCAGGTCGGCGCGGCGCGGCGCGGGCGCGGCGCACGGCGGCCAGGGTGCCGGGCTGGTCTGGGTGCGCGGTGGCTGTGGTGCCGGGCTGGTCTGGGTGCGCGGTGGCTGTGGTGCCGGGCTGGTCTGGGTGCGCGGTGGCTGTGGTGCCGGGCTGGTCTGGGCGCGGAGCGGCGACATCGCCGGCCTGGTCTGGGTGCGGGGGTGCCGCGGCGCCGGGCGGGTCCGGATGGGTGACCGCGGTGGCCGCGGTGGCTGTGGCGGCGGCCGGGTCCTGGTGGGCATCGGCGGGGGGTGGCTGCGGGGGGTTCCTGGCTACGCCCAGCCAGGCGGCCGTCGCGACCAGGGCGAGCACCAGGTATGCGGACCGCCAGCTGCCCCCGGCGGCGAGCACGGCGATCAGCAAGACCGGGCCGGCCATCGAGCCCGCCGACCCGGCCAGATCCCAGCGCGCCATGTGCTGCTCCCGCCGGGCGGGATCCGCGTCCATCAGGCCGGACTGGGTCAGGCTGACAAACGCCCCCGACGCCGGGAAGAACACCACGAAAGCGACCAGCAGGCCGGCGAACGAGCGGGCGGCCGCCGCGCCGGCCAGCGAGAGAACGAACACCGCCCCGCCGAGCAGGACGGCGACGCGGCGCCTGCGGCCGTGCCCGGCGAGCACCCCGAGCGGAAGCTCCAGCAGGCTCCCGAGCAGCAGCGGCACCGATGCCAGCAGGCCGATCTGACCGTAGCTCAAGGCCAGATCCCGGCGGATCAGCGGCAGCGCGGCCGCCTTGACCCCGTCGGCTAGCTCGTCGACCAGTTCTATTGCGAGCGCGGCAGCGATCACTGCCGCTCCGGCCAGGATCGGCCTGGCCTGGCCCAATGTTGGTGGCACGAATTCTCCTCCGTTCTCGTCTCATCGGCTTGGCCAGACGAGGACGGAGGGCCGCGGGCGCGGTCAGGTCACAGTCAAAGGAAACCCATGGACGCGATGGTAGCGCGACGGAACCCCGGCGCGGCTCAGCCCATGCGCGCGTCCAGGCTGGCCAGGACTCGGCCAGAAGAGGAGAATTCGAGACCGCGGCATCTCGCCAGCCAAGGAAGGAACTGGCGCATGACGCTGATCTTCCTGATACAGCACGGGGAGTCCGAGCCCGGCCCGGGCGATCCCGGGCTGACCGACGCCGGGCGGCGGCAGGCGGGCCGCATTGCGCAGTGGCTGTACGGCTGTGGCCTGAACGCGGTGTATAGCAGCCCGCTGCTGCGGTCGGTCGAGACCGCGGAGCACATCGCCGCGGCGGCCGGGCTCCGTCTCCAGCGGGACGTGCGGCTGCGCGAGCGCACGAACTGGGACGGCAGCCAGACCTTCGAGCAGTTTCTGGCCGAGTGGGACCGATCGGTCCTGGACCGGGACTTCGTGCCCGGCCGTGGTGACTCCTCGCGGCAGGCGGCCGCGCGGCTGCGCGCCTTCCTCCTCGATCTGGCCGCCGAGCCCGGACCAGTGGCGGCCGTCACGCACGGCGGTGTCACGGCGGACCTGCTGCGCACGCTGGTCGGCGACGGCGGGCTGCCGCCCGGACTGCTCGAGAAGGGCGTCCCGTCGGGTGCCATCACGACGTTCCGCAACCTGGATGTGGTCGAGATCGCGTCCGTGGCCCACCTGGCCTAGCGGTACCAGCTATGCACGACATCCTCGGTCAGGGCGGCGACCGCCAGCCCGGTCCCTGGCCGCGCCGCCTGGCCGTGATCGCAGCGTTGCTGCTGGCGGCGGTGGTCATCGTGCTGCATCTGCCTCGGCACCAGCGCCCGCCGGCCAGGCCGGCCGGGGCGGCCGCGAGTCAGTCCCCGCGGCCCGCGGCCAGCCAGGCGGCCCAGCCCGACGGGGTCATCGGGCAGACCTTGCCCTGGGCAAGCGGCCTCCGGCTGCCGGTCGCGGGGGAGCAGCCCGCGTGGTTCTGGCCGGCCTCGGGCCGGGTGAAACCGATCGGCGGCCTGCCGCGCGACAGCTTCGGCTACCAGTTCACCGCGGTCGCCGGGGGCTGGGCGGTCCAAGCCAGTCCCGGTGCCCAGCCGGCCTGCGGCGGCTGCGCCGGGCCACCGCGACCGGTGTATTTTCTCGCCGACCACGCGCAGTCCGTGACCGAGGTCGGACTGGCCAACGCGGTCGCCCCGGGCGCCGCTCCCGGCACCCTGTGGCTGAGCAGCTATCCGGCGGAAGCGGATACGTCTGTCGCGGCCATGGCGCGGGAGGTCAGCGTCACCGGCGCGCCGCTCGGGCCACAGCTGAAGCTCCCGGCCGGGTATGCGATCGACCAGGCGACCCGCCAGGGCCTGCTGCTGGCGCCGGTCGCCCTGCAGCCGGGAACCACCACCGACACACTGTGGGATCCGGCTGGCCAGCAGCCCGGCCGCACCTTCGACGGAGTGATCGCGGCCAGCGCGAGCGAGATCGCCTGGGCGCCCAAGTGCGACCCGTTCTGCCGGGTGCAGGTGCTGGACCTGGCGACGGGCAGGCACACCACCGTCGATCTGCCCGGCGCGAGCTCGGCGGCCAACGGCGCGTTCAGTCCCGACGGGGATTTCCTCGCCATCGAGGTAAGCATCTACAACGGGGGAGATGACGGGGCGCTGGCGACCATGCTCGACGTGGTGTCGATGGCCAGCGGCCGGCTGACCGTCGTGCCAAGGACGTTTGCCAGCAGCGACGCCCTGGCCGGCTTCGGGTGGCCCACCGACGGCGACAGCCTGGTCGCGGAGCTGAGCTTCACGACCAAGGTCCAGGTGGCGTCGTGGCAGCCGGGGGCCGCCCGGCTGGCCGTCGCGGCCATCCGCCCAGGCCAGGACTCGGACTCTCTCATCGTCGGCTAGCGCACGTACCGTTCAAGATCATGAATGAATTGCGGGCTGAGACGCGGCAGAGCGGGCCTGTGTTTTGAGCCGTGATGTCGGGTAGTGACATATAAGCGGAGATTCGCGGTGAGGAAGTGATCGGCGTGCGGCGCTATTTGCTCGTGCTGGACATGGACCTGCTCGCGCTGGACGAAGAGCTCGATTTAGAGCCGATCAACTATCTCGTCGCTCGCCGGGAACAGGGGCCGTGCGAGGCGGTGGTGCTGTCCCTGACCGACACGCGCCAGGCCAAGCTGCCCTCCATGGAGCTGCTCCTCGGCGCCCAAGTCGGCAAGTTCCCGGTGGCGCCCCAGCCGGGTCACGACGTCAGCGCCGCGGCCGAGCATCGGATGAACCTGGCCGTGCGGCACCTGAAGGCGATCAACTGCCGGGCGAGCGGCGTGATCAGCGACCAGGACCTGGTGAAGGCGGTGCGCTCCGAGACCCGCGGACATGACTATGAGGAGGTGATCGTGGCGACCAGCGGGCAGAGCGGTTCGAGGCTGGCCCGGGCGCTGCACCTGGACCCGCTGCACCAGCTCCGGCGGCAATGGGGAAAGCGTCTTGTCCTATTCTCCGCGGCCACGCACACCGGGTAGCGTCCCGCTGATCCCGTGGCCCGCTGCGGATCGTGATAGGCAGGTAACCGCGCGAGTTCACTGCCGGCTAAGCCGGGTCCCGATTGCCCTTATTCCCACTATAGCCGGATTTCAGTGATAATGGGCATTCTCTGATTTTGGCTATAGTGCAGCCACGCAGACTCTCATTTCGACTATAGTGCGGCAATGATGATCCTTGTGGTCATGTGCATTTCCGTGGCCGCTGCGTTTTCCGGCGCGGCTGCTTTCTGGAAACAAAGCTCGCGTTCCGTGAGTAATTCGACGTGACCCAGGAGCCCCCGATCACCCCGTCGCCGCTCGACCCCGGGCTGCTGCGGGTCATCCGGGCGTCGGCCAATCGGCTGATCGAGCTGGAGGACGCGTTCGTCCGCCAGCTGCAATACGAGCTCGCGACGCTGATACCGGACTCGGCCAGCCTCCGGGCTGCGGGCGGCTGGGCGTTCTGCGAGCGGATGGCGCGCACGCTGCTATGGGCGGCGGTGACTGACCAGCCGCCGGATGTCATCGCCGACACGCTGCGCAAGCTCGGCGCGCAAAACTGGCTGGACGGATTCTCCGAGACGCAATACATAAGCGTTGTCCACGCGCTGGTCCGTGCGGTGCGCGACCTGTGTGCGGACGACTGGTCCACCTCGATGAGTTCGGCGTGGATCAGCTACTTCACGTGGATCAAGCCGCATTTGATGCTCGGTGCTCAGCAGGCCGCCGCCCAGCAGGCCGCCGACCGGAAAGCCGCAAGCCAGCAGGCAGCCGTCCAGCAAGCCATCAACTTGGCCCAGGCGACTGAGCAAAGCTCGCGCGGCGGGCTCGCGCAAGCGCCCGCCGGTGACGAGGATCTGGAGGAAGCGGATGACCTGCCCGAGGACGAGGACGAAGACCGGGCTGAGGATGACGACGACGAGGACGTCGGCCCGGTCAGATCATGGTCTTGACGTTTCCTGACTCGGGCCGGTCCTGACTCACGCCGGGAGCGCCCCCAGCGGGATCGGGGTCGCCGCGATAGCCACGCCAGCCATCCTGCCAAGCGCCGTCGCCAGATGTCACCGCGGTTTTCGGTGGTGAGGCGCTAGCCGTTCTGGCTCCGGGGCATATGACACGTGCGGCAGGTCGGCCGCGGCCGGCGGGTTGTGACGCATCGCGCGGCCCATCGCGGGGTGGCCGGTTCGCTATATTCGCGGGCGTGAATGCGGCAGTCGGCGGCTGGCAGAGTTGGAGCTGGGATGAGTCCCTATTCGCCGGAGCCGCCGAATACTACGAGCAAGGCCGCCTGCCCTACGCCCCCGGCCTGGCGGATGTCCTCGCCCGCAGCCTGGCCCTGGATGGCCAGGGAAGGCTGCTGGATGTCGGATGCGGGCCGGGGACGGTGGCCCTGCGGCTGGCCCCGCTGTTTGAAGCGGTCGTGGGCCTTGATCCGGATGCGGGAATGCTGGACCGTGCGTCCCGGGCCGCGGCCCGGCTGGGCATCGGCAACGCTTCCTGGGTACGTCAGCGTGCCGAGGCACTGCCCGCCGGTCTCGGTAGCTTCCGGGCCGTGACGTTCGCCGCGTCGTTTCACTGGATGGACCGCCCCCGAGTAGCGTCAGCTGTCGCAACGATGCTCGACCCAGGTGGCGCGGTGCTGCAGGTGGATGCGCCTGGCTACCGGCCCGACGAACTGGCAGCAGAGGCCCGGCAAGGGTCTCTTCCTTTTCCGCCCCCGCCCGACGAAGCCCTTGACCAGCTACGGCGCGACTATCTGGGGACCGGCCGGCGGGCCGGGCAGGGCATCCGCAACACCTCGCCTGATGGTGAGGAGCAGGTGTTCCGGCAGGCAGGCTTCCTGCCCGCCGAGACAGTGACCGTACCCGACCAGCGCGCAGTCGAGCGAACCGCCGATGATGTCGTGGCCCTGGTGTTCTCGACCTCCTCGACCGCGCCGCACCTGTTCGGCGACCGCCGCGAGGACTACGAAAGGGACGTGCGGCAGATCCTCGCGCACGCTTCTCCGGCAGGCCGGTTCTCGGTTCGCCTGCCCGACAACATCGTGCGAATCTGGCGGCTGCCAGCCTGAGGACGTCGCGGGAGCAAGCGCCGCCTCAAGCGCCGCCTTGAGCCGTCAGAGCGGGTTGAGGCGGGCCTTGAGCAGGCAGAACTCATTGCCCTCGGGATCGGCAAGAACGTGCCAGGACTCCTCGCCGGTCTGGCCGATGTCGGCCGGGCGCGCCCCGAGGTTCAGGAGACGTTCGAATTCGGCGTCCTGATCGCGGTCGGTGGCGTTGACGTCGATGTGCAGCCGGGACTTCCCCGGTTCCGGCTCGTCCCTGCGGCTGAGAATGATCGTCGGCTGCGGGCCGCCGAACCCTTCGCGCGGCCCGATCTCGAGGGTGCCGTCGTCTTCGCGATCGAGCACGACGAAGTCCAGGACCTCGCACCAGAACCGGGCCAGCACCTCGGGGTCGCGGCAACCGAGCACGAGTTCACTGATACGACATGCCACTGACGAAACCTGCTCTCAGCATCGGAACGGCCGGGGCCGCGAGTGGAACTCCTGGGCTCCCGCAGTGGGAACACGCTCGAGACCGTAGCTGGCGAGGCGAGCAACTGCGAAGGGTTTTTCGGGCCCTCTGGCGGCGCCTCAGTTCGCCTTCCGCCAAGTTGTATGACAAACTCAATACATGACTGATGAGGCGGGAACAGCGC
>Ga0335074_10015333_pt1 | contig 10761 bp, 8 predicted proteins | sample Lox_Sample_23_FD_206715 | JGI IMG/M metagenome (GOLD analysis project Ga0335074, IMG submission 206715) | Soil microbial communities from Loxahatchee National Wildlife Refuge, Florida, United States - Lox_Sample_2.3 | ecosystem: Environmental > Terrestrial > Soil > Wetlands | place: USA: Florida... | reverse complement strand
TGCTGGCCGCGGCCCTGCGCGAGCGCGGCCTCGACGTCCGCATCTACATCGGAGAAAAACCGCAACTGCCGCACTGGAAGCGGCTGCTCGACGAGCGCCAGATCCCGGTCCTCGAACCGGAAGTTTTTCATGCCGATCGGAAATGCCGAGGGATCGAACAGCAATTCGTCCGCCGCGTGGCGGAAGATTTTGCGACATGGCGCCCGGACATCATCCATGCAAATCCGCCCGGGAAGCTCATGGTCTCGTGGCTCGAGTTGCGTGCCGGGCCTGACATCCCGGTCATCGCGACCGAATGCACGACGCCGTCCGCCAACTCGGCGCATTGGTACCCGGCCGAACTCCCGCTATTTATCGATGAGATCGCCGCGTTTACCGCCGGCTGGGAGGCCGGACGCGCAGGGATTCGAGCTTTTCACCGCTTTTCGGGTCCGATTTATCGGGTGCCCCAACTCGTCACCCCGCCGGCCAACCTCGAACGCTTCACAATCGACCCCGCGAACCGGGCACTCGGCTGCATCAGCCGCCTCTCGGTCGAAAAAGGGATCGATTACCTGCTGGGGGCGTGGGTGCAGATCGTTGCCGGCCTGCCCGAAGCGAGTTTGCACCTTTATGGCCAAGGGCCGGACGAGATCCGGCTACGAGAGCTCGCCGACTGTCTGGGGATTACCGACACAGTCCATTTCGAAGGCGCTTTCGAACCATATGTCGGGATCGACGCGGTCGCAGGCCGCCATACGATTTTCGTGCAGCCATCATTATTTGAGGGCTTGCCGATCGCATTATTGGAGCTGATCGCCCGCAAGCGCGTAGTGATCGCGACGCAGGTCGGCGGCGTTCCCGAACTGTTGGATGGCCATCCGCCGGCCGGCCTGCTGATCGCTCCAGCCAGCACCGAGGCGATCGCAAATGCGGTGCTTGAGCTCACCGGCGATCCGGAGCGCATCGCGGAGTATAGTCGGGTCGCCCATCAGAAATTTCTGACTCATTATGATTTCGACGCTTCGATCGACGCGATCCTCGATGTCTATCGCGCGGTGCTGACGCAAGAGCACTCGCGGTCGATGACGGTTGGTGCGTGAGTTCCAGGATCGTGATCGCCCGACAACCAGTTCGCGCGAGCAATCTCATCCGGAAGCCTCGATCTCGTACGGGTCAAATGTCGGCAACGGGTTTAGGTGAACGCCTTTTGTTCTTTCAACTCCGCGCGGCCTCAAGACAAGGCTGGCCAGCCTTCCGCTATCCCGATATCCCTATGGCATCGGACCCGGAAGGTGGCTTTGCTTGTCCAGTCGTCGTCGCATTGAAGGTTACGCTATCGTTTCCGCGGATGGCATGATCGCGGATGCCGCGGGTATTATGCCGGACACGCTCAAATTCGAGGCTGATCTGCGCTTTTTCGAACATGGACTCGACGGGGTCGATGTAGTGGTGCATGGACGCCATTCGCATGAGCGCCAGCCGCGTTCGTTCTTGCGCCGCCGATTGATTCTGACCCGGCGAGTGCCGGGTATCGCGCCCGAGCCGTCGAATGAAAAGGCGCTATTCTGGAACCCGGCCGGCGCTTCGTTCGAGCAGGCCTTGGCTGCGCTCGGAACGTCGGACGCCCGCATCGCCGTCATCGGCGGTACAGACGTGTTCGGGATGTTTCTGGACTGTTATGACGTCTTCTACCTGTCGCGGGCGCCGAATGTGCGACTGCCCGGCGGGCGATTGGTTTTTCCCGAGGTCGCCATGCACACCCCCGAGGAGGTGCTTGCAAGTCACGGTCTCCACCGCGGCTGGCAGAAAGTCCTCGATCCGGGAAAAGGTCTGGTGGTCGTCGGGTGGGAACGTTCCTCTTCTTAACGCACCAGGTCCACGTCCGCCGACGGTCCGCTGAGACCCGGTCCCTGGCGCTGCCATCTCGCGAGCTCGTACCGTGGGCAGATGACACCGGGCCGCGCCCGGCCGATCCCGTCGCGAGCGCATTGGCGATCGCGATCAAGCGGGCGGTAACCTCGCCACCCGGCACGCACGATGATGTGCAGCCGTTAGCGGGCACTTGTCCGGCGCTGCCCGACCAGCGCCATCGAGGGATCTCGTCAGGCGAGTGGCGCGGACACGTTCTGGCCGAAATACGCGTGCTCCAGCCGGTTCGGCAGATCGGCCTCGTCGGTTTTCGCTTCAAGCACGATCGTGCCGCGCGCCAGCGCGTAGACGCGGTCGGCGAGCCGAAGCGCCTTTTCGATCAGCTGCTCGACCAGCAGGATCGCCGTGCCGGTCACACAAAGCTGCGCCGCCGCCGCCAGCACGCGGTCCACCAGCACGGGCGACAGGCCGGCGGATGGCTCGTCGAGCATCAGCAGCCGCGGCCGCCGAACCAGCCCCTGCGCCACCGCGAGCATTTGCTGCTGGCCGCCCGACAGCGCGCCGGCGCGGTCGAACCGCTTCTCGGCGATCTCGGGAAAGAACGACAGCGCCTCGTCGACCCTTCCGGCCCGCTCCGCTCGCTTCATGCCATAGCTGGCGAGCAGCAGATTGTCGAGCACGGTCAACTGGGTGAATACGCGGTGTCCCTCGATGACATGCACCAGCCCGGCGCGGACGGCCTCGGCGGGGCTGGCGGCGGAAAAATCGGCGCCGCCAAAACGGACGCTTCCGGTGCGCGGCAACAGGCCCGAAATGGCGCGCAGCAACGTTGTCTTGCCGGCGCCGTTCGGGCCGAGCAGCGCCACCGCCTCGCCAGCCCCGATCGACAGATCGACGCCGTGCAGGACACCGATCTTGCCATAGCCGGCCGACAGCCCAACAACCGCGAGGAGCGGCTCAGGCGCCGAGATAGGCACTAACCACCTCCCGGTGCGAGCGAATTTGTGCCGGTGTTCCCGCCGCCAGCACCTTGCCGAGATTGAGCACGGTGACCCGGTCGCAGATGTCGAAGATTAGCTCGGCATGATGCTCGACCAGCAGCACGCCGGCCCCCACTCGGGCGATCGCGACGATCAGCGCACCGAGCCGGCGGATCTCCTCGGCGGAAAGTCCGGCGGCCGGCTCGTCGAGCAGCAGGAAATTCGGCCGCAGCATCAGCGCCCGCGCGATCTCCATAAACCGCAATTCACTGTGCTGCAGCCGGTCTGCCCGGACGGCGGCAAGCGCATCGAGCCCGACCACCGCCAGCGCCGACATCGCCGCGTCGCGCAGCATCCGCTCGTCTTGCAGGTGACGTGGGAAGGAGAGAAGCGACTCGGCGAATGTTGCACGGCCGTCGATCGTGCCGCCGATCATCACGTTTTCCAACACCGAGGCGGCGCCGATCAGCCGTGGTGTCTGAAAGGTGCGGGCAATGCGCCGGCTGGCGCGCAGGTGCGAGGCGCCGGGCAACAGTGGCTCGCCGCCCAACCGCACCGCGCCGCGATCCGGCGCGTTATAACCCGAGATCACGTTGAGCGTCGTGGTCTTGCCGCTGCCGTTGGGGCCGATCAGGCCATGCACCTCGCCAGGACGGATTTCGAGATCGAGCCCGTCGATGGCGTGCACCCCGTCAAAACTCAGCGCCACATCGTCGAGCGTGAGCGATTGGTTGCCTCCAGCCTGGTGCAGGATGCCGGCGACCATTTCCGGCCGTGGCACGATGTCGCGATGCTGTTCGAGCGGGCGGCGGTTCTTGTAGTCGATGAGATCGGCGATGCCGCCGGGCATCAACAGAACGATCAGCAGCAATAAAGCGGCATAAAGAAACGTCGACCAGGCCACGAGCGGTGCGGCGAACTCGGGCAGCACGGTCAGGATGATCGTGCCGAGCAGCGGCCCGATGATCGAACCGCGTCCGCCAATCAGGATCGCGATGAAGAAGAGGACCGAGAGATCGAAGGTAAAGGCGTCGGGCGTAATATAGGATTGCAGCGATGCGAACAAGCCGCCAGCGACCCCGGCGACGGCGCCGCTGAATAGGAAAACCATCATCAACACCGCCGGCTTGGCGACGCCCGATGCTTCCGCCGCTACCTCGGCGTCGCGGATCGCCACTAAGGCGCGGCCGAAACGGCTCGCCGCGAGGTTCGCCGTCATCCAGGTACATAGCGCCGCCAGCCCGAGGCAGAGATAGTAGAAGCCCCACTGGCTTGAAAACCAGCCGGGAAAGAGCGGGCCGGGAACGCCGACCCCACCCCCCGTGACGCTTTGCCAGGCCAGCGCGATCTGAGTGACGATTGTCGCGAAGCCAAGCGTCGTTATCGCGAAGTAAAAGGTGCGCAGTCGCAGTGCCGGCAAGCCCACGATCAGACCGACGATCGCTCCGGCGACCCCGGCGATGATCAGCGCCAGGAAAGGCGACAGCGCCGGCGTTGCGGTCCCGGCTGTCAGAACGCTGGCGGTATAGGCGCCAAGCGTCAGCAGCGCCACCCAGCCAATCGCGATTTGCCCGGCAAAGCCGACCACGAGGTTCAGCCCGGCAACCAGCACCCAATAGACGCAGGCGCGGGTCGCGATGATCCCCCAATAGGTATCGCCGCTCAGCGGCAGCGCGACGGCGGCAAGGCCGAGGGCCAAATACGGCCACAGCGCCTCCAACCGTGCGGCGAGGCCACGACCTGCCGCACCACCCGTGATGGCAGCGGATGAAGAGACCGGCGTGTCGGTCATACGCGACGAGCGGCGGTGGCGCCGCCGAGACCCTCGGGACGTGCGAGCAGGACGAGAATGAACACGACGAATACGGCGACGGAGGCGAAAATGCCGCCAACCAGGAAGTTCGCGGCCTGCTGGAAAAGGCCAAGCGCCATGCCGCCGATTACCGCGCCGCGGTTGCTGCCCATCCCGCCCAGCGCGACCGGGACAAAACCGTAGAAATTGAGCATCGGTGCGTTGGCAAAAAAGGCCAGCAGCACTTCGCCGCCGGCGAAGCCCGCAAGCGTGCCGATCGCGCCGGCGAGCGCATAGCTCGTCATCCGCAGCGCCTGCTCGGGCAGGCCAAGCGCGCGTGCAGCATAATTGTCTTCGGCGATTGCCAGAAAGGCGCGCCCGATCAGCGTGCGGCGATACAGCAGTTCAAGACCAACGACCGTCGCCAGACAGGCCGCGATCGGCAGCCAGAACTGCTGGTCGAAAACGCCAGGTCCGATGTTCAGCAGTCGCGGGAAGGGCTGCGGCTCGGTGCTCCACTCGATCGCGGTAAATTGCTGGATCAACAGCGCGAAGGCGAGGGTCGACAAGACATAGAGATGCTGGTCGAGGCTCTTCAGCACCGGGCGCACGGTGAGGATCTCGGTCACGATGCCGATCGCCATGCCGCAGCACAGGGTCAAGATGAAGCCGAAAGCCACCGGCATGCCGAGGCGGCGAATGAACAGCGAGCCCAGCACCCCGCCGAGCATCCCGAGAACCCCCGCGGTAAAGCTGAAGACGCGGGATGCGGTGAACATCACGTTATAGGTGATGCCGATCAGCGCGTAGATCGCCCCCATCGTCAGACCATAGGCGATGATCGACTGAAGCATCGGGATCAGGCGGCGTAGCCGGGCGCCAGCTTGAACGCGCCACCGTCGAGCGAATTGGCCCGGCACATGACGATTTCATCATCCGGGAAGCCGTTGCGCTGATCAGCACTCCAGGTGATGTCGCCATAGACACCGGGCCAGGCTTTGAGCGTCTTCCAATAGCCGGCAATCTGATCCGGGCTGCTGCCCGACGCCTTGACGGTGTCGGCAATCAGGCGCGGCGCGTCATAGCCCAGCGCGATCCACCACAACAGGGTGTCGCTCATCTCGAGCTTCGCCGCTTTCAACTTTTCGACAAAGGCCACGGTGCGCGGCGGCAATTTGCCCGACGCGTCGTAGGCGCAGTTACGGAAGTTGTTGGCATAGACCTTTTCCCAATTTTCGGGTTTGTCGAGCAGCGCCTTGGTCTGGCCCGAGCCCAGCGTCGTCTGGCCGACGATCGGCACGTCCCAATTCATCTGCGCGCGTGTGTTGATGATCCGTGCGAGGAAGCCGGCGTTGACGCTCCACGGCATGATGACCTGAGCCCCGGCACTCTGCATGCGCAGCATTTCCGGCTTGAGGTCGGGATTGGCGGCATCGACACTGGCATGGTAGACGACGTCGGCCTTGATGTCGGCCAACATCGGCACATAGGTGTTGACCGAAGCGGTGCCGTAGCCAGTGGTGTCGCCGATCACGGCGACCTTCGGCAGTTTCAAGATCTCGACCACATAGTGATTGGCTGCACCGCCGATCTGGTGGTTGGTCGGGGCGTTGCGAAACGCAAGCGGGTATTTTTTGGGGTCGGTCAGGCTGTCAACCCAGCACGGGTCAAGCTGCGGGACGCCATCCCGCGCGATCAGCGGCGTCGCCGCAAGCGACTCGCCGGAATTGAGCGGTCCGAAAATCACATGCACCTTTTCACGCCGCGTAAGCTCGGTCGCGGCGTTGACCGCCTTGGTCGGATCGCTCTGGGTGTCGCGGGTGATCAGTTCGATCTTGCGGCCGTTGACGCCGCCGGCGGCGTTGATTTCATCGACCGCCATGATGGTGCCGCGGTTGATCCCGATACCGGTCGACGAACTGGGGCCGGTCAGCGCCGGCAGGAATCCGATCCTGATCGTTTCGGTCTCGGCGGCGGCGCGACGAACAAACCCGGTTTTGAGCGCGGCCGCGCCTAACGCGCTACCGGCAATCAGGCGGCGGCGTGTGATCAACATCGAGTTCCTCCCGTAGACGGATGCGAATGTTCTGAGGCCGCGGCTTATAAACATGGCGGCCCGATCGTCAATGGATTGATTCCTGTCGGGTTCGCGACAGCTGCGGCAATATCCTATGATTGATCCGATGGCGCCGGCCGGGTTCGTGCACCGGATGGCGGTGCCCTCGATGAAGTATTCTTGCCGGCACAGCCGCCCTGGGCGAGATTGACGCCCTCAGGTTCGGTCGCGGCAGCCGGTCGATTGGCTAATCGAGAGTGAAACCGCGGGAACGCAGATAGCCGGGAAAGGTTCGACCTTCGGGCTGGGCCGCGGCTTGGCGGGTCTTATCCTCGGACCAGCCGTAGGAATCGGCATAGCCGAAGATTTCGGGAGCGCGCTGCTGCTCGCGCGGTGGTGAATAGCGCGCGCCGCGGCGATTGTCGTAAGCGGTCACCCCCTCGGCAAGATCTTGATCGCTGTAATGGTCGGTATGCATCGTCACGCCAAGCGGCAGGCGCAGGCTGACAAAACCGGCGGTGGCGGGATAGCCGACGCACAGTCCGGCTATCGGAAAGACCTTGTCGGGCAATTCCAATATTGCGGCGACGGCGTCGGGGTGATTGCGCAACGCGCTGATCGGACAACAGCCGAGCCCCGCGGTTTCGGCGGCGAGGATAAAAGTCTGCAGAACCAGAGCGGCGTCGATCGCGGCGTTAAAAAAACCTTCAAGCCGACCGTTGTCGCTCGCATGCCCGCGAAACTCGCCAAGCCGTTCGAGCCGGCGGGCATCGCCGCAGAACACCAGAAAGACCGGCGCGGTGCCGATCCACGGCATGTCCGGGATCAGTGCCGACAACCGTTCGCGACGTCCGGGATCCACAACGCGGATCACCGAGACCTGCTGAAAATCCGATTTCGAGGAGGCCGAAAAAGCTGTTCCCAGCAAAAGAAGCAGAAGATCCTCGGGCACCGGCTGCGGCCGGTAGCGACGATGGGTGCGCCGCGACAGCACCTGCCGCAGCCACGGGAGATCGGGAAGCGTGTCCGCCACCAGGTCCGAAGGCTGGCCAAAGCGCGCCTGCCATTCGGCATCATAATCTGTGGTCATCGGCGCACTCGAACGCTGCCGAGGGATCTCCAAGCCGCTCGAGTCGGGCTTGACCTGGCCATCCGCGTCTTGTTCAGAAGGGGCATTTGGGCCTTCGGGCCGGTGGATACCCGGATCAATCCGGGCAACGCGCGCTCCAGATTGCACCCGACCCTGCCATGCACGCGTCACGCCGGGGCAAGGCGGCTGATCTCGTCGGCGTCGAATGTGTACCGGCGACTGCAGAATTCGCAAGTCACCGTGGTCACCCGCTCCTTTTGCATATCGTCGAGCTCATCGGCGGGAAAGGCCCGCAAGATCGTCTCGATCCGCTCGCGCGAGCAGCGGCAGCGGGCTTCGAGCGGATGCGTGTCGTAGACCCGAACGCCGTCTTCGTGAAACAGCCGAAACAACAGCCGGTGCGGGGCCAGCCCCGGATCGACCAACTCGCTCGATGTCGCCGAACTCATCAACACCATTGCGCGCCGCCAGCCATCCTCGACATCATCGGCGATGACGCCATAGCCGCCCTCGGGCGGGACCCGCTGCAGCATCAGCCCGCCGGCGCGCCAGGTCCCTCCCGGCCCGGTTTGACCGACCGCGAGCTTGATCCCGGCCTGGATCTGTTCCGACTGGCGAAAATAATGCTGCGCGCAATCCGCGAGGGTGGCGCCGGCCAATTCGACAATGCCCTGATAGCGATCGGTCTCTTCGCCCTGATCGACCGTAAAGGCGATGTAGCCGCCGCCGAGCAGCCGCGGCACCGAGAGTCCTGCCTGCGTACCCCTCGCCTCGGTCACGGCGTCGAGCTTGTGCTGATCGTATTGGGCATAGCCGCGCACCGCGCCATCGGTCGACACGTCCGCGACCATCAGCCGGATCGGGCCGTCGCCTTTGGTCTGCAAGGTGAAGATGCCGTCATATTTGAGCGCGCCGGCCAGCACCACCGCGAGCGTAATGGCCTCGCCAAGCATTGCCGCCACCGGCTCGGGATAGGCGTGCTGCGACAGGATACGGTCAATCGTCGGGCCGAGCCTGACAAGGCGCCCGCGCAGTGCGAACGGGTCGATGCGAAACGGTTGAACAAGATCATCGGGTACGCGGCCGGTTGGTGAAATCAAGATCGCAGATCCTTTCCGTGGTTGCCGGCCCCAATCACAGGGAAGGTTGACGCCAACTGGTGCTCAGCCAAGGCACCAGGTCAGGATCCCCTTTTGCGCGTGCAGGCGATTTTCAGCCTCATCCCAGACCACCGACTGGGGGCCGTCAACCACCCCGGCGGTGACTTCTTCGCCGCGCTTGACCGGCAGACAATGCATAAATATCGCGTCGGGCTTGGCCCGTGCCATCAGGGCTTCGTCGACCCGGTACGGTGCGAGCAGATTGTGGCGCCGGCCGGCGGCTTCGTCGCCCATTGATACCCAGGTATCGGTGACGATGCAATCGGCGCCGGCAACCGCCTGATCCGGCTCGGTCGTCAGGCTGACACGGCCGCCCTCGCGTCGCGCCCAGTCGAGCAAGGCCAGGTTTGGCGACAGCTCGGTGGGGCAGGCCAGCCGCAGCCCGAACCCGAACCGCACCGCGGCGTGGACCCAGCTCGCCGCGACATTGTTGCCATCACCGCTCCACGCCACGGTCCTGGCTGAAAGCGGCCCCTTTTTTTCTTGCAGGGTCATGACATCGGCCATGATCTGGCACGGGTGCGAGGCGTCGGTGAGCCCGTTGATCACCGGCACGGTCGCGTATCGGGCAAGTTCCTCGAGCTTTTGCGGCTGGTTGGTGCGGATCATGATCACATCGACATAGCGCGACAGCACGCGCGCGGTGTCGCCGACGGTCTCGCCGCGGCCAAGTTGGCTGTCGACGGTGTTCAGATAGATCGTGTCACCGCCGAGCTGGCGCATCGCCACCTCGAACGACACGCGGGTACGGGTCGACGGCTTTTCAAAGATCATCGCCAAGGTTTTGCCGGCGAGCGGCCGGTCGCGCCGGCCATTTTTATAGCCGGCGGCGACATCGAGAATGCCGCGCAATTCCGCGCTGTCGAGCTGATCGATATCGAGAAAGTGGCGCGGCGCCAGAGGTCCATCGACCAGTGCTGGACCCGCGGCGATGCGTCTTACACCGACCATTCCCGCGCAACCTTGTAAAGCGTGTCCATCGCCTGGCCGATCTCAGCCTCGCTGACAATCAGCGGCGGCAACAGGCGCAACACGTTGTCCCCGGCGGTCAGCGCCAACAGACCATTCTCGCGCAGCCGGGTCACGACATCGCCGGCCGGGACGACGCAGCGGATGCCGAGAAGCAGCCCCGAACCGCGCAGTTCGGCAAACAGCTGCGGATGGGATTTCACCAGCTCCTCGAGCCGGCCGCGTAACAACCGCGCCTTCTTCTGGACCTCGTCGAAAAAGCCGGGTTCGAGCATTACGTCGAGAACCGCGTTGCCAGCTGCGACCGCCAACGGGTTGCCGCCAAAAGTCGAGCCATGGGTGCCGGGAACCATTCCGACCGCGGCGCGCTCGGTCGCCAGGCAAGCGCCGATCGGGAAGCCGCCGCCCAGCGCCTTGGCGATCGACATAATGTCGGGGGTCACACCGGACCATTCGTAGGCAAACAGCTTGCCGGTCCGGCCCATGCCGGATTGCACCTCGTCAAAGATCAGCAGCAGACCGAACTCGTCGGCGATCGCCCGCAGTCCGCGCAGATATTCGTCCGAGCCCGGGCGCACGCCGCCCTCGCCCTGCACTGGCTCGACAATGATCGCCGCAGTCTCGCCACCGACGGCGGCGCGCATTTCGTTCAGGTTGCCAAAAGCGACATGGTCGTACCCGTCCATCGGCGGCCCGAAGCCTTCGAGATATTTTTCGTTGCCGGCGGCGGCGAGTGTGGCAAAGCTGCGGCCGTGAAACGAACCGTCGCAGCCGATGATCCGGTAGCGTTCGGGATGGCCGGTATCGTGCTGGTATTTGCGTGCGACTTTCAGCGCCAGTTCGCACGCCTCCGCCCCCGAGTT
>Ga0335074_10015332_pt1 | contig 10761 bp, 10 predicted proteins | sample Lox_Sample_23_FD_206715 | JGI IMG/M metagenome (GOLD analysis project Ga0335074, IMG submission 206715) | Soil microbial communities from Loxahatchee National Wildlife Refuge, Florida, United States - Lox_Sample_2.3 | ecosystem: Environmental > Terrestrial > Soil > Wetlands | place: USA... | reverse complement strand
CACCAGGCGTCGATGTCGTCGAGTTCGGTACCGGAAAGCGGCTCTTGATCAGTTGTATTCATTGTGAAGCTCCCGCCGGTTCGAGTGGTCTGGCATGCTCGGTTGCCCGGGCGTAATGAGCGGCACCGAGCAGCGCCGTGTTGTCGTTGAGGATCACCTGCACTGGAATCTGCCCAAGTAGTTCCGCATAACGGCCCTTCGCGGTAAACGATCGGAGGAACGCGCCGTCATGGAGCTTTGGCAGGATCTGAGGGCCGATCCCCCCGCCGACGTAGACGCCGCCGGTCGCGAAGTACTTCAGCGCCAGGTTCCCGGCCTCTGCTCCGTAGATCGAGACCATCACGTCCAGCGCCTGTACGCAAACCGGATCACGTGCGAAGTCGGTGTGGCCGCCCTCATTTGGTGTCCTTTCTCGTAGTTACCTGGGAGCGTCCGTCGCGGCCGGGTGAGGATGCGTCATCCGTTCGGCATGATCCGCGGGAAGCCGCGGGCACAGGCCGGCGCCTGCCAGGGCACAGGCCAGGGTGTTCCCCGGGTACGACCGCAGCTTCCGTGCGGGATTATGGACGCCACTGGCGCGAGCAGAAAGAGCAGCACATGACTCAGACTCTTACCTACCGGCAGATGGGAACGACGGAGCGCGGCCAAGCGCACGCATTGTTCTCGCAGACCATGGCGTATGTCGCGGCCACCGCCGGCTTGTTCGCGCTCGGCGCCTGGGCGGGCCGCAACCTGACCGGCGGCGTGGCCATCGTCGCGTTCATCGCCGCCTTCGCCTGCCTTATCGGCATGCGGTTCGCGGCCAAGCGGTCCGCGCAGGTGAGCATCTGGCTGCTTGCCGCGTTCGGCCTGCTGATCGGGCTGGCCGTGGCGCCGACCGTCGCCTACTACGGCAGCATGGACCCGCGCGCGCTGTGGGAAGCCGGCGGAGCCACCGCGCTGTTCATCGCCGGGTTCGGTGCCGCTGGCTATGCCACCCGGCGCGACCTGACCGCCCTCGCCCGGGTGAGCTTCTGGGCGCTGCTGGCCCTGATCGTGGTCGGCATCGTGCTGATCTTCGTGAATATCCCTGGTGCGGAACTGGCCTACTCAGTGCTCGGCCTGGTCATCTTCGCCGGGTTCACCATGTTCGACTTCCAGCGGCTGCGCATCAACACCGATGAAGCGGCAGCGCCACTGCTGGCCGCGTCGATCTTCCTCGATGTGCTGAACGTGTTCCTGTTCTTCCTGGAGATCTTCACCGGCGGAGAGCGGTGATGAACGGCATCGAGGAATCCGGGCCGCGGTTGCCTGCCCGGCCAGCTCATCCGGACGAGTCATGCAAAGCGATGACTTTTCATGAGCGGAGTTTCCCGTGCGGATCCGCTGAGCAGGCGCTAGCTCGCCGGCGAGGGCTAGCCGAGTAGCGAGCGCTTGCTCAGCGTGAACCAGGCTCGTACTTTCCGCGGTAAAGCTAACCGGTAAAGGAGAGCCGTGCATGAAACTCCACCGCTCGGGTGGCCCGCAAAGCCCTCGTAAGCAGTGCGGGCGGCTACGCCGCCGGATCGCGATCATCGTGGCGGTGCTGCCGCTCAGCCTCTTCGCCGCGGCGGCCGCGGGCGGCGGCCACGCCGAAGCACAGGCCGCCTCCTGCTCGGCGAGCTACAGCACGGAAAGCGAGTGGAGCGGGGGGTTCGTCGCTAGTGTCACCGTCACCGACACCGGCACCACCGCGCTCACCGGCTGGACCGTGACGTTCACCTTCGGCGGCGACCAGACGGTGACTGACCCCTGGAACGCCGCGGTGACCCAGAGCATCGAGTACGTCACCGCGACCAACGAGAGTTATAACGGCTCGGTCGCCGTCGGCGCGAACACTTCCTTCGGCTTCCAGGGCACCTGGTCCAGCAGCGACGCCGTCCCCGCCAGCTTGACGTGCACCCCGAGCACCACCGTGACCCCGGCCATCGTCACGAACGTCACCAGCTCGGTGCCGGTGATGCAGGGATTCACCAGCAGCTTCGAGGTCGCGCTCTCGGCGGCGCCGGCCGCCAGCGTCACGGTCTCGGTGAGCGCCACCGCTGGCGATACCGGCCTGTCGGTCAGCTCCGGCTCGAGTCTTACCTTCACCTCCTCCGACTGGGACACACCGCAGGACGTGACGATCGCCGCGAACACCTCCGGTACCGGCTCGGCGACGTTCACCGCCAGCGCCAGCGGTTACACCCCGGCCACCGCGACCTTCACCGAGATCGCCAGCACTCCGGCGCCGCAACTGCACGTATCCGGCAATGAGCTGGTCAACGCCAGCGGCAACCAGGTGATCCTGCATGGCATGGACCGTTCCGGCACCGAGTACGCCTGCGTGCAAGGCTGGGGTATTTTCGACGGACCGAACGACGAGGCGTCTATCCTCGCGATGAAGAGCTGGGGAAACGTCACGGCGGTGCGGGTGCCGCTGAACGAGGCCTGCTGGAACGCGGAATCGTACGTCGACTCCACCTACGCGGGCACCAACTACATCAACGCCATCAAGACGTACGTCGGCCTGCTGAACGCCAACGGCATTGTGGCGATCCTCGACCTGCACTGGACCGACGGCCTCTACACGGGTAACTCCTCCGGGTGTTCGTCTGCCGAGGCCGTCTGCCAGAAGCCGATGCCGGACGCGGCGGAGGCGATCCCGTTCTGGACCTCGGTGGCGAACACCTTCAAGGGCAACAACGCGGTCATCTTCGACCTGTTCAACGAGCCCTATGCCTCCCGTGCGACGGGCAGCACCACCACCGGCTGGGAGTGCTGGCTCAACGGCGGCACCTGCTCCGGCATCGGCTACCAGGTGGCCGGCATGCAGTCGATGGTCAACGCGGTCCGCTCGACCGGGGCGAGCAACGTGCTGATGCTCGGCGGCGAGGAGTACGCGAACGATCTGAGCGAGTGGCTGCAGTACGAGCCGACCGACCCTGACAACAACCTCGTCGCCTCCTGGCACTCCTACAACTTCAACACCTGCGACACGGAGTCCTGCTGGACTTCCGAGGTCGCTCCGGTGATCGCGAAGGTGCCCGTGATCGTCGGCGAGATGGGCGAGAACGACTGCGGCGGCAGCTACATCGACTCGCTGTCGTCGTGGCTGGAATCGGAAAACACTAGTTTCCTCGCCTGGACCTGGGACGACTGGGCAAACGGGTGCTCGACCGGCCCGACCCTGATCACTAACTACGCCGGCAACCCGACCCCGTACGGTGCCGCCTATAAGGCAATCCTGCAAGCACTCCCGTAACCGGCATAAGTGAGACCTGGTAAACGCCCGCCGGGCGGGGCTATGGTGGTGCCCGCCCGGCCGGCCAGGACGTCGGCGGCGTCGGTCAGCGCGCCGACCGCGGCCGGCTGACCGGTCGCCCTGACGAAGCGCATGCACGCCTCCACCTTGGGCCCCATCGACCCGGCCGGGAACGTCATGGCCGACAGGGCGTCGGCGTCAATGGCCGCGATCGGCTGGGCGGAGGGCGTGCCGTAACCGCGGATGATCGCCGACACGTCGGTGAGCACGAGCAGGCGATCGGCTTTGAGCGTGATCGCCAGCTCGGCGGCGGTCAGGTCCTTGTCGACGACGGCTTCCACGCCGGTCAGCTTGCCGCTTTCCGATCTGATCACCGGCACGCCGCCCCCTCCGCCGCAGACCACGAGCACGCCCGCGTCGGCCAGGGAGCGCACCGTCTCGATCTCCACCAGCGCCAGCGGCCTGGGCGAGGCCACCACGCGCCGCCAGCGGGACCCGTCGGCCGCGATGGCCCACCCTAGACGCGCGGCCAGTGCCTGCGCTTCGTCCTTGCCGTAGCTGGCCCCGACGAACTTGGTGGGCTTGCCGAATGCGGGGTCGGACAGGTCGACGACCGTCCGGGTAAGCACGCACACTGCCCGCGCGGCGACACCCGCGTTCTGGAACTCCTGGACCATCCAGTACCCGATCATGCCCTGGGTCTGGGCCACGAGTTCGTCGAGCGGATACGGCCGGGTGAGGCTGGTATCGGTCTGGCTTTCCAGCGCGAGCATCCCCACCTGCGGCCCGTTGCCGTGACACAGCACGAGCCGGTGATCGGCGCCCAGCGCCGCCAGGGCCGCGGCGGCCTGCCGCACATGCCGCCGCTGGATCACCGCGTCCGGACGTTCGTCCCGCTCGAGCAGGGCGTTTCCGCCCAGGGCAACGACGACTTTCACGAACCTTCGCCGATCGTGGCGATCATCAGGGCCTTGATCGTGTGCATCCGGTTCTCCGCCTGCTCGAATACCACCGAGGCGGGTGACTCGAAGACCTCGTCGGTGACCTCCAGTGCGTCCAGCCCGCGCGTGTCGTAAATCCGCTGGCCGATCTGGGTATCGCGGTTATGCAAGGCGGGCAGGCAGTGCAAGAACTTCACGCCCGGGTTACCGGTGGCGTTCATGACACCGGCGTTTACCTGGTACGGGAGAAGCTGGTCGATCCGGGCGCCCCACTGATCCTCCGGTTCGCCCAGGGACAGCCACACGTCGGTATAGACGAAGTCCACGCCGGCCACGCCCGCGTTGATGTCCTCGGTCACCATGAGCCTGGCGCCCGACCCGGCGGCCAGGTCCGCCGCGATGCCGCGGACCTGCTCCGAAGGCTGCAGCGCCGCGGGCGCGCAGATACGGACGTCCATGCCGAGCGTGGCACCGGTGACCAGCAGCGAGTTCGCGGTATTGTTCCGGCCATCCCCCAGGTAGCAGAAGGACACCGCCGCCAGCGGCTTGCTGGAATGGTCGCTCATGGTCAAGATGTCGGCCAGCATCTGGGTCGGGTGCCAGGTGCCGGTGAGCCCGTTCCAGACCGGCACCCCGGCGAACTCGCCGAGGATGTCGGCCGACTCCTGAGTGAAGCCGCGGTATTCGATGCCGTCAAACATGCGGCCGAGCACGCGGGCGGTGTCCTTCACCGACTCCTTGTAACCCAGTTGCGACTCCCCAGGGCCGAGGTAGGTGACGTGCCCGCCCTCGTCATGGGCGCCGACCTCGAAAGCGGACCGGGTCCGCGTGGAAGTTTTTTCAAAAACAAGCGCGATGTTACGGCCCGCCAGTCGCCGTCCGGTCACGCCCTGGCGCTTGTCCGTCCGCAACCGCCGCGCCTGATCCACAAGGAAGGAGAACTCCTCTGCGTTGAGGTCGGTCATCTTCAGCAGGCTGCGTCCGTGCAGGTCCATCGGATACTCCTCGCGTCGCTAGGCTGGATCGCGCTCGATCGGGCAGGTCATGCAGCGAGGACCGCCGCGGCCGCGGCCGAGTTCGCTGCCGGGCACGTCGATCACCTCAATGCCATGCTTGCGCAACATGGTGTTGGTGGCGACGTTCCGGTCGTAGCCAAGGATGACGCCGGGGGCAACGGCCAGGTAATTGTTGCCGTCATCCCACTGTTCGCGTTCGGCCGCCCGGATGTCCTCGTCGGTGATCAGCACGGTGACCGCGTCCACGCCGAGCGCCTCGGCGAGGGCGTCCCAGAGGCTGCGGTTGCGGGTGACCTTCAGGTGTTCCCCGTCGGGAGTGATAGTCCACGATCGCGGGTGGCGGTCAATGAAAGGGTAGAGCACGAACGTCGTGCGGTCGATCATGGTCATCACCGTGTCGAGGTGCATCATCGCGTGCGATTTGGGCAGCTCGATGGCGATCACGGTGTGGGCCTGGCCGCTGGCGAACAGGGCACGGGAGATGATTTCCGCCGCCATCGGCGTGGTCCGCTCCCCCATGCCGATCATGACCGTGCCATGTCCCAGGACATGGACGTCGCCGCCTTCCACGCTGGCCGGCAGGTGACTGGCATCGTCACCGCCGTAATAGGTGACGAAACCGGCGCCGGCGAACATGGGGTGGTAGCTGTACACCGCGCGGATATGCAGGCTCTCCCGCTGCCTGGCGGGCTTGGCCATCGGGTTCATGGAGACTCCGCCGTAAACCCAGCAGGAGTTGTCCCGGGTGAACAGGTGATTGGGCAGCGGCGGGAGCAGGAAGTCATCGGCCCGCAGCATGTCCCATTTCAGGCCCTTGGCCCCCAGCGGCCGCAGGTCGGCCTTGAGCACCCCGCCAACCAGGTACTCGGCCAGCCGCGGCCCGTCAAGATCCTCGAACAGCTCGCGGAGCGGGCCGGTGAGCGTCGGGCCGAGGATCTCGGGAGTGCACACCCGGTCGAGCACGAACGCCCGGCCTTCGGCCAGCTCCAGCGTCTCGGCCAGCAGCTGCCCGAAGTAATGCACCCGCACGCCCCGGTCGCGGAGCGTCTCGGCGAACACGTCGTGTTCTTCCTTGGCCTTCTTCGCCCACAGCACGTCATCGAACAGCAGCTCTCCGATGTTCTGCGGGGTAAGCCGGGACAACTCCAGGCCCGGCCGGTGAACGATGGCCTGCCGCAGCTGGCCAACTTCCGATTGCACGCTGAACGTCACGGCTATCCCTCCACGGTCGCAAGGTCGGTTGGTGCCGGGACCTGGCCGGAGCTTTCACCGTGGGCCCGGATGAAGGCGTAGAGGATGATTCCGGCCAGGACGACGACCATGGCCTGGTACACCGCCGAGTAACCGGCGGCGAAGGTGACCCACAGCGAGAACAACGCCGCCGCCGCGGCTATCGACAGGTCCCGGGCCAGCAGCCACCTCTGCACCGGGCGGCGGCGGGACACCAGGTAGGTGAGCTGGGCGCAAGCCGAGAACAAGTACGGGATGGCCACGGTGACCACGGTCAGATTGACCAGGTAGGTGAACACCGTCAGCCCGGAGCTGGTGGTGTAGCGCCACAGCATCAGCAGCGACGGCAGCGCCGCCGCGACCACCACACCGAACCAGGCCGTGCCCTTGCGATCGGTCCAGGCGAACGCACCCGGGAACAGGCCGTCGTTGGCCGGTGCCCGCGACACCTCGGCGGTGACCAGGGTCCAGCCGATGAGCGCCCCGAATCCGGAGGTCGCGGCCAGCGCGGCGACCAGCTTCCCTGCCCAGGCGCCGTGCGGGAAGATCGCCTGGAACGCGTTGACGAACGGCGCCCCGTTGTTCACTAGCGCGCGCTGGGCGACCAGCCCCATAACCGCGGCCGACACGGCCAGGTACACGATGGCGCTGGCGCCGGTACCCAGCAGCGAGGCGCGGCCGACGTTACGGCGCGGGTCCCTGACCCGCTTGGCGGTGATGGCCGCCGTTTCCACGCCGATGAACGAGAACAGCGCCACCCCGGCGGCGATCCCGATCGCCGAGTAGAGGCTGCCGCCGGAGGCGTTGAACGCGCCGAAGTGGGCCTTGGTTACGAAGAACCAGCCCACCACGCCGACGAAGAGCAGCGGCAGGTACTTCAGCACCACGGTGATGTTCTGCAGCCAGGCTGTCTGCCTGAGCCCGGCCAGGTTCACCGCCGCCGGGATCCACAGCCCGACCAGGGCGATCCCCCAGTTCCCCAGGCCCGACGGGTTGATGCCGAACAGGGCGTCGACATAGAACACCCAGGAGGACACGATTGCCGCGTTGCCTGCCCAGGCCTGGACCCAGTAGCACCAGCCGGTGAGATAGCCGGCGAAGTCGCCGAACTCGTGCCTGGCGTAGGCGTAAAGCCCGCCGTCGGTGTTCGGGACCCGCTTGGTCAGCTGGCCGAACAAGACAGCCAGCACCATCGCGCCCACGGCGATCACCGCGAGCACGACGAGCGAAACGGTGCCCGCGCCCGCGAGCACGGCCGGCATCGTGAACACGCCGGCCCCGATGACGGTGCCGACGACCAGACCGGTGGCCGATGTCAGGCCCAGCGTATGGGCCTTCTGCTCATCCTTCGCAGTCATCAGCTCAGGGTCTGGATGCAGCCCGCCCGGCGGGTGGGCGCTGACAGCACTGGACATTGGTCCCTCCTCCTTGTGCTCGCGTCCACCGTCGCGTTACAGACGGCCCCTTCGCACCCGGGAGAGACCCTGGCCGCCACCCTGGGGTCTGCGCGGTGACGAGTGCCGGTTATGTACCAATGATGCTTAGCTTGCGCGGGCGGCCAGGGACGGCAACCGGTCTCCCCGCAAGTGTGCCAGAGCCGTTTAACGTGGAACTCTGCCGCATCGTGGAAGGCTACCCGTCGTACACGTATGACAGACGGGCACGAAGCGGCAGGCTTCCACGTTATTCCCGCTAGCGAGCGCTCGCGCAAATGAGAGATGCTTGGTGTCATGACCGCGGTCTCCAGAGGGAGTCGCGCGCGGGCATAAAGGAGGCGGCAGACGTATGGCCACTGACGAGGAACTGCTTATCAAGGCTGCCCGCCGGGAACGCAGGAACCACCGGTCGGGCCGTAACCTGCTGCTCTCGCTGGTCGTTGCGGCAGTCTGCGCGGCTATTGGCTGGGTCCTAGTCTTCCGGGTACGCACGTTCCTCAAGGGGATCCCGTTCCTGCCCCTCGGCACAGTGACCGCCTGGGTGTTCGTGATCGGCATCATCGCCTTCGCCGTGGCCGGCCTGATCGTCGCGGGTGCTCTGCTTATGGCCAATCCCCGCAAGCGCTGGGGTGACCCGCTCGTCGGCAGCTGCCCGGCCTGCGGCAACTGGACGCTCCGCCAGGGCACGGTTACGCCTGCTGGCAATGGCCCCAGGGGTGTCGTAATCCTCTGCGATAGCAAGGGCTGCGCCCATGCCAGCGCCACAGTCACCACCGCCAGCCGCGCCAGATAACGCCGGACATAGCCGGGTAGACCCGGTTCTCGTGCTGCACGTGCGCGGCGGCTTGACTGGCCGGGACGCCTGGAAGGCGCGACCAGGGCGGGTCCGGGGGTTTCCCCGGGGGCGATCGTGCGCCTCGGGTGCGATCGTAGGGCACCGAGCACATCGAGAAGTTCCCGCGGGCCCGGATTCACTAACCAGACCGGACCCCACCTCTCGCCTGTAACTTCAAGAATCAAGGAGCCCGCGCGCCATGTACAGACCCTCGACCACCACGTCCATTCTTCTCGGCATCCTCTCCATCATCGTCGGGCTCATGGCCTTGGCCTGGCCGGGCATCACGGTTCTGGCCATCGTGCTGCTATTCGCCATATACGCGTTCAGCCGGAGTTTCGTGCAGGCAGCGCACGCTTTCCGCAGCCGTTCCGTGGGTCCGGTCCTCGGCCATCTGGTGCTGGCGCTGATAGACGTGGCGGCCGGCCTGTTCGCCGTGGCCTGGCCCGCTCCCACGGCGCTCGTCCTGGTACTGGTCCTGGGCATCTGGGCCGTCACCGCCGGGGTCTTCGAGTTCTTCGCGGCGTTCCGCCGCGGCGAGGGGGCCGGGACGCGGGCTATATTCATCATCGGCGGGCTGGTAGCAGTCATGTTCGGCCTGGTGATACTGGCCCGGCCAGGCATTGGCGCGCTCACCCTGGCGTTGTTGTTCGGCCTGTTCAGCCTCGTCTACGGCGCATGGCAAATCGCGTTTGGCATCGAATTGCACAACGCGAACTAAGCACCACTGTTGTTATTTTCATTAACTGTGGTGATGCTTATCCCGCAAATAGGAAATGCGGCGGGGATGGCTGCCACGTAACGCCGCCGCGTTCGGGTCAGGTGTGAGGCTCAGGCGCACATTTCGGGATGATGATGCTCCCGCGGCAGGCTGATCACGCAGCCGCCGTCGGCCGGCAGCTGCCGTACCGGGGCAGAACGGACGTCCAGCGGCCCTTTTCGATGATCGTGTGTACTTACACCCCTGATGAGGGGTGTAAGTAAACACGATCATTCGCATAACCCCTCCTGGCGGCACGAGATGCGGTCAATCCGCGCGGCGAGCCCGGCGGCCTCTTGTAGTTACCATCCCGTTATTTGAGCCAGAGCCAGGTGTGACTGACATGGCACCGAGCAGGCGCGCGTTTTCAGCTTCCTCTTGTGCTCGCTGCCTGTGCACCCGCGCGGGCACCACATTCTCCCGCGGCGCGGACGGGAAGAAGTCGAGCTGGTCAACGCCAAGACCACGCAGAACCGCTCGTTCCACCAGGGAAAAGTCACCGGCGTCTGGTCGGCTGAAGTTCATCGGCTCGCGTGATGCCAGCGGCGGGTTCGTGATGATGCGGGAAATGCCCAGCACATTCTGCGACGTCGCGTGCAGCGTATACGGATGCAACAGCACCACGTCACCGGCTTGGCCGGTCACCTCCACGAAGTCGGCACACTGCCCGACCAGCCCGGGGTAATCGAAATCGCCTGGCAGCACCCCTTCCGGGTGGTCGGCGAGGAAGCGGGCCACCACCGGCACCGAATCAGCAGCGACGAACGTCCCTCCTCCCTTGGGCAGCACGTCCGTCCACAGCACAAGGGTCAGCAGCGCTTGTTCTGGGGAATCGAGGAAATGCCGGAAGAAATCTCCGTCCTTGTGCCAGCCGCCGACCGTAGCGGACGGGGGCTGCCACGGCCGGTCATCGCCCACCCCCAGATTGGCGATGAAACCGTCACCCCACAGCCAAGGCAGCACTACCCGGTCCTCGCCGCCAGCAAGCTCCACCGCCGCACGCCAGGCGGCGGGAGCGAACGTCCGTGCATCGACATGCGACCGCGCCGACAGGTGGATCCGTTTCTCCGCCCAGCTTCGCGGATCGTGACGGTCATACCCCAAGCGGATCCACGCATCGTCCAGCCACCGCTGCGCGCCGGCGGCATCAAAGGCACCGCTCACCGTCACGAAACCCCGCTCCAGGAAATGCTCCACCTGATCGCCAGTCAGCTGCCGGTAGGTCCGCGGCATGCGGCCACCTCCTGAACAAGAACGCTGACGCCGCGTCGGTGTACCCCC
>Ga0335074_10015331_pt1 | contig 10761 bp, 6 predicted proteins | sample Lox_Sample_23_FD_206715 | JGI IMG/M metagenome (GOLD analysis project Ga0335074, IMG submission 206715) | Soil microbial communities from Loxahatchee National Wildlife Refuge, Florida, United States - Lox_Sample_2.3 | ecosystem: Environmental > Terrestrial > Soil > Wetlands | place: USA: Florida... | reverse complement strand
TATATCGCCTTCGAACACGTTTCAAAGTCCTTTGGAGACGTTCACGTGCTCGATGATGTCAGCTTCTCTGTTCAGGCGGGAGAAACGCTTTGTATCCTGGGCCGGTCCGGAGTGGGGAAGTCGGTTTCGCTGCAGCACATCATGGGTTTTCTGAAGCCCGATTCGGGACGAATCATGGTCGCCGGCCAGGATATTACCCACTTCAACGAAGACCAAATGGGCCCCGTGCGCAAGAAAGTCACCATGGTCTTTCAGAGCGGTGCTTTGTTTGACTCGCTCAGCGTGGGCGAAAACGTGGCCTTTCCTTTGCGGGAGCGAGGACAACTGCTCGAAGACCAGATACAGCAGGTGGTGAACGGCCTGCTGGACATGGTCGGAGTGGCGGGAATGGCGGAGCAGCTTCCTTCCGATCTTTCCACGGGGATGAAGCGCTCGGTTGCGATCGCGCGCGCACTTTCGTCGCAGCCGGAAGCCATCCTCTACGACGAACCGACCACAATGGTCGATCCACTCATGGGCCGGCTTCTGGGGAATTTGATCCAAAAACTGAAACACCAACTCCGGCTTACCAGCATTGTGGTCACGCACGATATGCGCTTCGCGGAGAGGCTGGCGGATCACGTGCTCTTTCTACACGAAGCCAAGGCTTACTTTTTCGGCACCATGGACGAGCTCAAGCAGACCAGCGATCCGTTTCTGAGAGAGTTCCTCGATTTGGACAAGCTGGTGCTGCCCGAAGGCTAAGTTTCCCCGCTTAGGCCAGGGAGTAACCCCTTATTACTTTTCGGTTATCACGTCCCAGAATAGTAACCACACTTTCATCGTTACTTATGCCCGAAACAGGGTATCCGATGGTATGCTCGGTTGCGTAAGGGAGCACATCCTCAGTTGTTTATCCAGGATGCCTCCTGCGCGAAAAAACCCCTGCATGGTAATGGCACGGAAAAAATGCAGGGGATTTGTGGATGTGGCTTAACTCCCGAAAAACAAAGGTTAAGTTAGCAATGCGGCCCCAACTTTTCAGTTTCCTTGCGGACATCCAATCCGGCGATTTCGGCGCGAAAACGCCTGCATCGATCGCCTTACCTGGCGGACAGTTTCATGGCCAGCCGGGCTTATCAAAGCGAGCGACCCATACATAACCGGGGAGCATCCCCAGTATCTGACTAGTAACAGAGTAACTACGACATTTTTTGTAATTTGGGCTCCAGCGAGGGGCAAAGTGTAAGTACCCTTGTGACCCTCGAGCCTCTGGCGGGATAGCGATGGCGACGTCCGGACTTCTAAAGCGTTTGGCAACTCAAAGCCGTGAGGAAGCGCGGCTGGGCGCCGTTGCCGTTGACCCTCGACCGCACACACACGGCAAGAGCAGCCGGATTGGAATGTTGTGGGTTCTGGGCGATGTTCTCATCGTCCTGGCCGCGCTGATGATCGCGGTTCGCGGCTGGCTCGGCGAGGGTCTGTTCGGTGAAGACTCTCCTTATCGCACCAATATCATGTTCAAGCACCACCCCACGATCCTGCTTTTCTGTTTGGGGTGGTTCATTCTTTCGCTGGTCCTGGTCAGCAAACGCTATCACCTGTATGGCCCCATGCAGTTACGCAATACTCTGCACGAGCAGCGGCTAACCATCCAGGCGGCCCTGACGGCAGGGCTTTTACTTTCCGGAGCGCTGTACCTGGTGCGGGGCGAGATCATCTCGCGCGGCGTGGTGATCATCACCGTGGTGGCAACCACAGTATTGCTGTGCGTTCGCCGGCTGGCATGGCGGATGATGATGTACCGCCGATTTGAAAACGGCCTCGAGGTGCGGAACATCATCATTGTCGGCACAGGCCGAGTGGGGCAGGCCATGCGCCAACACCTGGATAGCATCCGGCATCTCGGATACAGCTTCAAGGGTTACGTGAGGATTCCCGGGGTGGATTCGGAAAATCCAGCGATGTCCGGGGAGGTCCTGGGCACGCTGGAGCAGTTGTTGCCGCTGGCCCGGCAATATTTCGCCGATGAGATTTTTCTTTCCGCCCCTTGTGATGCCCGGGTGGTCACAGGCATTGTGGAACAAGCGCGGGAGGCCGGCGTCGATATCCGGGTGGTGCCTGAGTTGTATGACGGTTTGGCATGGAACAGTCCGATCGAATATATAGGCCAGTTCCCGACGATCCCGCTGCATCGTGGGGAGACGCCGGTTATCGGTCTTTTCCTGAAGCGCATTCTCGACGTGCTGCTTTCGTCAGTGGCGCTCCTTGTGCTGTTACCACTCCTGGTCTTGATCGCGCTCGCGGTCAAGCTCGATTCGCGGGGCCCGATCTTCTACTGCTCCGACCGTATCGGGAAGAAGGGCCGTGTATTCCGCTGCATCAAATTCCGCACCATGGTGGCCGATGCGGAGCGGCGCCGAGCCGAGGTTCTGCACATGAACGAGCGCGATGGAGTGCTTTTCAAGGTCCAGAATGATCCTCGGATTACTGGCATGGGCCGCTTCCTGCGTAAGTACTCCCTCGACGAACTACCACAGTTTGTCAATGTGCTGCGCGGGGATATGAGCATGGTGGGGCCGCGACCCCCAATTGCCAGCGAAGTCAAGCGCTATGACCTCAGCCATCTGCGCCGTCTGGATGTGCTGCCCGGTATGACGGGATTATGGCAGGTGCAGGCGCGCCAGGATCCCTCTTTTGACAGCTACATTTCCCTGGATACGGCCTACATTCAGAACTGGAGCATCTGGCTGGATATCAAAATCCTGGTTCGCACTTTATCTGTGGTGGCGGGCGGGACCGGATCCTGAGGCTTGCAGGAAAAGCCAGGACGCGTCCTGGCTTTCGAGATTCCAGTGGGCTCTCTCTCTGAGGCCCGTACCCTCCACAAACATCTGATTCAGACGAAAACCGATGCGGAACGGGCAGCCTGATTGCGATTGGTAGACTGTAGAGGTGAAGATCGCTCTCGCCCAGATCAACCCTACGGTCGGGGATTTTCAGGGGAATACAAGGAAGATCATTGAATTCGCGCAGGAGGCGGCAGCCGCCGGCGCGGATCTCGTCATGTTTTCTGAACTCTCGGTTTGCGGTTATCCTCCCGCGGATCTTTTGGATAAGCCGTCGTTTGTCGCGCGGGCTGCCGACGCGGTTGCGGAAATTGCGGCGACAGCGACCAGCGGCAACCAATTGGCTATCATTTGCGGCTATGTGACCCAAGCGCCGCCGGGATCGGGCAAGCGGGTGGCAAATTCGGCGGCGCTCTTGCGCAACGGCGCCGTGCAGTTCATCCAGTCCAAGCGGCTGCTCCCCTTCTATGACGTGTTCGATGAGCAGCGCTATTTCGCTCCCGCAGAAGCGCAGCATCTGTACAAGGTGAATGAGCAACGCGTGGCGCTTACCATCTGCGAAGATGCCTGGAACGATAAGTCTTTCTGGCCCAAACGGCTCTACGACGTGGACCCGGTCGAAGACCTCATGCGCGCCGGAGGCTCCGTCATCCTGAACATCTCCGCCTCCCCCTACTGGCGTGGGAAAAGGGAACTGCGGCACCGCATGCTGGCCGCCATCGCCACGCGGCACCGTGCTCCGGTCGTGATGGTGAACCAGGTGGGAGGGAACGACAGCCTGGTTTTCGATGGGACCAGTTTTGCCCTGGCTCCCGATGGTTCCGTGGTTGCACAGGCTCGATCCTTCGAAGAAGACCTGGTCTATTTCGAAACGGCGACGCTTGCCGGCGATCGCCGGCCACTGGATCCCAGCGAGGATGCGGGTGTCTACCAGGCGCTTGTTCTGGGAACTCGCGACTACGTCCGCAAGTGCGGTTTCTCGAAGGTGCTGGTGGCGCTCAGCGGCGGCATCGACTCGGCGCTGGTGGCAGCCATCGCGGTGGATGCCCTGGGAAAGGAAAATGTAACCACCATCGGAATGCCCAGCCAATATTCTTCGCCGGGGTCGATCAACGACGCGCGCGTTCTGGCGCAGAACCTTGGTATCTGCTACAAGACGATTCCGATCAACGACCTCTTCGGCCAGTACATCAAGGCGCTGGATCCACTCTTTCAGGGCCGGGAACCCGATATCACCGAAGAAAACATCCAGTCACGGATCCGCGGAAATCTGCTGATGGCGCTTTCAAACAAGTTCAACGCATTGGTGCTGACCACCGGCAATAAGTCGGAAATGGCGGTTGGATATTGCACGCTCTATGGCGACATGGTGGGAGCGCTGGCGGTGATCGGCGATGTGGTCAAGACAGAGGTCTATCAGCTCTGCCGCTATCTGAACCGGGAGCGGGAGCTGATTCCACAGGCAATCCTGGACAAGGCCCCTTCCGCGGAGCTACGTCCGGGGCAGAAAGATACCGATTCACTGCCGCCCTACGAGGTGCTGGATCCGATTCTGCAGGCTTACGTCGAACGTTACGAGACTCCGGAGCAGATTGCTTCCGAATACCATTTCGATCTGGCAACCGTCCGTAAGGTGGTGAAGCTGGTTGAGCGCAGCGAGTACAAGCGGCAGCAGGCAGCCCCGGTGCTCAAGGTCACCAGCAAGTCTTTCGGCATGGGGCGCCGGTTCCCCATCGCTGTCAAAGTTCAGGTATAAGCAAGCTTAGAGAGGAAATGAATGCACCTTCGGACTACTTTGTGTCTTTATGTTCTGGCCGCTGCAAGCGCAGGCGTACTTGGCCAGAACGGAACCCCCCCGGCCCCTGTTCCTCAGGCGCCCGCTCCACAAGCCCCCACCAGCCCGGCGCCGGCAGCACCCGCTGAACCTTCTGCTCCAGCGAACCCGTTTCCTCCCGTCGATCCGGCGAATTTTACTGCGACTTCGCCAACGAAGCAGACAGTAGAAGATTTCCTGCACGCATTCTGGGGATACGATCAGAGCCGTGTGTGGCAGATTCAGGCGATTCTGCCGACACCGGCTGCGGGGGTCAGCCGGGTGCTTGTCCTGGTGAAGGCAGCCAACCCGAATCCCAAAGAAAAAGATCAGATTGCTCAGCTCTCGTTCTTTACCCTTCCCGACGGCAAATGGCTGGTGGCGGATCAACTGCTTCCGTTCGGGTCCAAGCCATTTGAGAACTATCGTGATATTTTGCGGGCTGACGCAAACGGTCCATCGAGAGGGGGAGCCTCGAAGGCCCTGGAGTTGGTAGAGTTTTCCGATTTTGAATGCCCGCACTGTAAAGACGCCCAACCGATCATAGAGAAGCTGCTGGCCGACTATCCCAGCGCCCACTTCGTCCACGAGGATTTTCCGCTGACGCAGATACACCCGTTAGCGTTCAAAGCGGCAACGCACGGTTATTGCGTAGCAAAGATCGGGGGGAATGATGCGTTCTTCAAGTTTTCCGACGCGGTTTTTACGGGGCAGTCCGGCCTGACTCCGGCCACTGGGGATGAGACCCTGAAGGATGCGGAGACGAAGGCGGGCCAGGATCCAGCCAAGATTGCGGCCTGTTCCACCACTCCCGAAGCCAAGGCTGCGGTAGACGCATCGAAGGCCTTGGGCGAGAAGGTCGGTGTGAACCAGACGCCGACGCTTTTCGTCAACGGCCGAGCCCTACCGGTCACGGGCATTCCGTACGAGATGCTGCAAAAAATCATTGAGTTCCAGGCCAAGCTGGATGGAGTGGCTTTGCCGCCCGCGCCTGCGGCTCCGGCGCCGAAACCGGCTCCATCGCTGCGCTAACGAACTCAAGAGTTCGGTACCCCGCAGGTGAGGTACCGGAGGTTTGGAAGGGCTGAGGCCCAGCCTCGCGAGGATGAACGACGGAAGCGTCAACTGAGATCCTGTCTTCCCCGGGGCGGCGAGCGGAATATGCAAGCCGGCGGGAAAACCTGTCGGTGGTTCGTTCCCAGCTACAGTCACGGGAGCGGGTCACCGGCTATGTTCAGCTTGGTTTGGCGGCTTTCTGTTTGGGCTGGATTCTGTTTCGGCTCAGCCGTTTTAGTAAAGCCGATCTCCTGATTCTGCTACCCGTGGCGGCTTTCCTCGGTCTCGCCGCGCTGCACTCGAAACTAATCCGCAGAGTAACGCTTTGCTCACGTGCCATCCGGTTTTATGAACAGGGGATGGCGCGCATCGACGGTAGCTGGGCGGGGCAGGGAATCCCCGGCGAACGTTTCCTGGAACCCTCGCATCCCTATGCCCGCGACCTTGATCTGTTTGGGCGCGCCTCGATATTTGAGCTGCTGTGCACGGCGCGCACGCGCGCGGGTGAGGAGGCGCTTGCCGGATGGCTTCTTGCCCCCGCGTCTCCAGACGAGGTTTACAACCGGCAGGCGGCCGTCGGGGAACTGAGCGGCCGGCTCCAGTTTCGAGAGGACCTTGCCAAACTTGGCGAGGATGTGGCGCTGGGTGTTCGCCCCACGCTGCTCACCGCCTGGGGAGAAGCAAAGGCGGTTTTCCCATCCGGCATGTTTCGCATCGTGGTCCCGCTGCTCGCAGGGGCCTGGATACTCAGCGCGATCGCATGGGGGCTTTGGGGTCTGCCGTGGTCGTGCGTGTTAGCCCTCACGCTAGTCAACCTGGTGTTTTCCAATCGTGTCGGCAGGCGTCTCAATGAAGCCACTCACGCTGCCGAAGAAGCAGGCAACGGCCTGAAGCTGCTGTCTCAGGTGCTGGCAGTTTTTGAACTGGAGCCGTTTACCAGTCCCCGACTGCTTGATCTGCAGGCCAAGCTCAAGCGGGAGGGCGTCGCACCGTCACAGGCTATCGCTAAGCTCAGCCGGATGGTTGAGTCTATTGAATCGGCGCACAACCTTTTCGTTCGCATGTTCGACCCCGTGATCTTTTGGCGGCTGCAATTTGTGCTGGCGGCGGAACGCTGGCGCCGCCGGTACGGAGGATTGGTTGGGCAATGGCTGGGCGCGGTTGGGGAACTGGAAGCGCTCGCCTCCCTCGGGGGCTACACCTATGAACACCCCGAGGACGTTTTTCCTGAATTTATCGAGGAATCGCCCTGCTTTGCAGCCGAGGGGCTGGCCCACCCACTGGTCCCACGGGACCGGGCGGTCACCAATGATCTGCGTCTGGGACCGGAGTTGCAGTTGATGATTGTGAGCGGGCCTAACATGGCCGGCAAGAGCACCTTCCTTCGCGGAATTGGCGTGAACGCGGTGCTGGCGCAATGCGGCGCGCCGGTGCGCGCAGCCAGGCTTAAGCTGTCGCCCCTGACGGTAACCGCTTCCATCTGTGTTCTCGATTCGCTGGAGGGAGGTGTTTCGCGCTTCTACGCGGAGATCCAGCGGCTCAAGCAGATCATGGACTTGACCGACGGTCCAGCGCCGGTTCTCTTCTTGCTCGATGAGCTACTCTCAGGAACGAACTCGCATGACCGGCTGATCGGGACACGATCTTTCGTTACCAAATTGATCGAAAGGGGCGCAGTGGGACTGGTGAGCACGCACGACCTGGCGTTGACGGCGATTCCGGGGGAAATTGGGTCGCGGGCGGTCAATTGCCACTTTGAGGACCACCTGGAAACAGGGCAGCTGAAATTTGACTACAAACTATACCCCGGTGTGGTTCAGACCAGCAACGCGCTCACGCTGATGCGCTCAATTGGGCTTGAGGTCTGACGGAGGGGCGGGAGCCAGCGGATGCCCGTTTTCAGCCTGCTCGGTGGGTTCCTCGCCGGTAGTTTCAGTCCCACTGGACGAGTCCTTAACCAAGCCCGTGCTGGTGATACGGGCCGTCCACAGAGGGTGCAGGCGGTGATCGTTCCGGCCAATGGCCGAGAGACGGACCTGGGCAAACCCCGCATTGCACATGTAGTCCTGAATTTCGGGTGAGGAGAAATAGTCCTCGATCACGGAACTCACGAGGCGGGCGTAGGCATTCGCCGGCCAAGCGGCGGGGAACTGTAAGGACAGGATGTTGGCGTGGTCGCCGAGCAGGTCGACGGTCATTTTCCGCGCTCTGAAGGCCGCTTCCATCTCATCGGCCTTCTTCAGGCGAGCCTGAACGGCGGTCGCTCGCTGGTCCCGTGGCCGCAGGAGAATATAGGAATAGCAACTGTCGCGGACGCCGAGATGGTCAATCTTAGAAGAATCCGACTGCACCGCGGCATGAAACTCCGTGCCAGCGGCGTGAGCGACTGGCAACGAAAGCTGTTCTTGCCGGCACGAAGTTAACAGGAACAGCAACGGGGTGAGTACCAGAAATCTGCCTGCCATTTCGCCTCTGAGAAAGTCCTCAAGAGCTTGTGGTCTTATAGGATGCACCCTTTGCGGGGCGGAGTTCAAGTCTTGGGGGCAAAAATCCGATCAGAAACTGTGTTCGTTCCAGAAGAATTTCACGATCTGAAATCCCGGGAGGGGCTCAGCTGTGGCGTTCGAGAGGGATGAGCGGCCCGACCATGTCGCTATGCCTTCGGCGGAGAATGTGGGGGGTAATGAGAATGGCCAGGTTACCGACGTCGTATTCCTTTGTGGTGTTGCTCAGTGACGTAAAACCAGGCAGCTCACTGAGGCCGGGTGTACCGCTGACAGCCAGTGATTCGGTGCGGGACAAATCACCGACCACCAGCGCACTCGCTCCGCCACGGAGACGAATTTGGGCTTCGTAGTTGCGATTGGTCAACACCGGCAGGCCATTCAGGGTTCCACCCTGGAGCGCCTGGATCTGAAGGGAAAGCTTGAGTGCTACATCGTCGTTGCGTTCGATTCTGGGCGTCACCCTCAGGGTCAACCCGAGATCCTGATACTGGACCTGGGGAATGACCTGAGCGGAGGCCAAGCTGCTGGCGTTCACGCCCAGGCCGCTCAGAACACTGGAGAGGCCAGCGCTGGTGATTCCCGGGATGTTGACCGAGGACGCAGCGATGCTCGAATAACTCGAGGTGGTGATCGGGTAACGCGTGCCGTTCTTTATCGTGCCTTCTGAGTTGTCATCGAGGCGGAGCTGGACGTGGTCGAGCGAACGCGTGTCCGCCACGTTCAGGCTGAGGTTGCCAGTCACGCTACCGGGAGCCAGGCCGGTCAATGATTGCCCGTTGCCAAAGATGGCAAAGGGCTGGGTCAAAATGGAATTCGTAACTTCGCCGGAGGCAATTAGAATCGCAGCGATGGCCGCATAGTCACCGGCGTTGGCGAGTCCGCTGGAAATGATCTGCTGTACCAGGCTGGAGTTTTGCGAGAGAACGCCGTTCAACTCGCTGGGCACATTGAAGACGGTTGTGGATTGCGGCAACTGGACGCCGACCACGCGGGTTCGTGTGTTCTCCACCTCAAAGATCTTTACGTCCAGCAACACCTCGCTTTTTCCATCGAGGAGGTTGGCCAGGGTGCGGTTCAGGGCCGCCAGGTTGCTGGGGGTGGAGCGCACGGTAAGCGTTTCCGCACCCTGATTCACCACCGCATTTTGGATTCCGAGCACATTCCGAGCCAGATTGTTCATGTCACTGATCTCAGTTGCAGTGAGGCCCGGGAGACGGACGGTTTCCACCGCTAAGCGGTCATATTTGGTGTGATTCTCCTTGGTCTCCTTAGCCACCATGACTCGGACGGGATCGAGGGGCACCATGAAGGAGTCTGTGGCCAGGCCCAAAAGATACGAAGCGTGGGCGAAGTCAACATCATCCACGTCAAAGCGAATGGTCTTGGTGGCCAGGGAACCGTCGTCCACCATTCTGATTCCATAGGCTTCGAGCACGCGACGCAGAACCTCCTGTTCGGTGCTGCGAAAGTGAAAGCTTTGCTTTCCGGGTTTGGGAGTCAGATCGATGGGGGGCGCGTAACTGATGCTGACGTCGTCGGACGGGAGAGCAGCGAGACTTGCCAGCTGGTCGATATGCTGAGCCACGTCCAAATTTTTGGGATCCAGCGCCAGGGCCTGGGCGAGCTTTGCGCGCGCTGCTTCAGGCTGGCCCAGAGCCTGCGCCTTATCCGCGTCCTGCAGGAGCCTGGTGACGGTTTGCTGGCGGGCGACCTGCCAGTCTGTAGCGTAATCGCGGTTGGTGGGATCGGCCTGTGAGGCCTTGGCGAAATCCTTTTCCGCCACCGCAACGTCTCCCTTGCTCAGGGCGCGCACGCCCTGGGCATAGAACTTCTCTGCCGCCCGGATCTGTTTGGGAGAAGGACCGGATGCCTGCTGTTGATGCGACTGCGACTGCTCCGGTTGAGGCTGTTGCTGGGCAAGAGCAGCCAGGGGCGCGAGCACGCACCATGCAGTCAAATAGCGGGCTAGACGCATGTATCCATGGTAGGTGGGTAGTCTGCAGCGGGCAAGTTACGAGGGACCGGCCAGTTCTGTTTTCGACACCGGGGTTAGACGGGTCTGGTGGCCAGAAGGGCTTCGAGAGTAGGGGTGCAAACCTCGGGCCGATGCGGCACCAGCTCCTCGTAGGAAAAGTGCCCGGTTGCGACTGCGATGGTGGGCAGTGCATTGACCCTGGCGGCGGCAATATCCGAGGGGGTGTCGCCGATGACGCATACTTTTACAGCCGAGCCGGCCAGCTTCCGGGCCTGGCCGAGCGCGTCGGCGATCATGTCGGCACGGACAGGGTAACGATCGCTGAACCCGCCGAACTGAAACCAGTTCCGTAGTCCTGCGATTTCGATTTTGAGCCATCCGATCTGCTCCAGATTTCCAGTGGCGACGCCCAGGAGCTTACCTGATGCTTTCAGGTAAGCCAACATGGACAGGACGCCGGGCATGATGGTTACGCTCATGTGCTCGCGGCGCTGATGGACGGTTTTGCGCATGCAGGCGAGGATTTCTTCGAGGCGAGGCTGCCAGACTTCCTCGGCAATGGCGGCGCAGCGAAATGCCTCG
>Ga0335074_10015330_pt1 | contig 10762 bp, 9 predicted proteins | sample Lox_Sample_23_FD_206715 | JGI IMG/M metagenome (GOLD analysis project Ga0335074, IMG submission 206715) | Soil microbial communities from Loxahatchee National Wildlife Refuge, Florida, United States - Lox_Sample_2.3 | ecosystem: Environmental > Terrestrial > Soil > Wetlands | place: USA: Florida... | reverse complement strand
GTGTCGGGGCGCAGGGTAGCATATATCTGCTTGGCGACCGCTTCTGCCCGGCGGGCGCTGATCGTTCATGGTTGGGCAGGGCCTCCCATAGTCACCAGCGCTGCCAGCGCGTGAAGTTGCGACCCGACCGCGTCATGCCCGCGGCAGGCATCCCTGGGGACGCACCATGCCTCGGGGTGGCGGATCGATTTCTGCTTTACGCAGGAATGACGAGGTGCTGCACCCGTCGGTGTGGTCTTCTATTTGTGGCTTCGTTTGACACGATCTCGTCCGGGCGCTGAGCGTTCCAATCATCTCTGCGCGGACCTACGACCTCTGCCCAGGCCCGCACCGCGGGATGGCAACGCATGCCCTTGCGCAGTTCGGAGACGACATTGGTGTCAAGGAGCCAGCCGCGGGCGGCGGTGGTACTCACGCCTCGAAATCAGGAGCATCTCGGACGGGGGCGCGCTCACGCAACAGGCTATCCTCGAACCGTTCCAGCCGAGCAGACGGGCTGTCGGCGAACAATGCCGCCAAGCTGGTCTGGCAGCCGCCGGGGCAAGCCGCGCGTAGTCAGCCGCGGACAGCACGACTACGCGTCGTGGCCGCGTACTGTGACGCGCTGCGGGCCATGACGGGATGGGCGCGCCACGTTGCTGGGTCATTCGATCGGGCGACCAATAGGGCCGGGTTGACCCCGCAGCGATCTCGGCCACCGGGCAGTGGCTGCGTGCCTCGTCCCTGTGCAGTGGCTTCAATAATGTCGCCATGCTCGGTAATGGCGCCCGCACCGCCCTCCAGGAGCGCATTCGAAGCGTGGCGGCATATCGCCGCCGCGACCAAGGCCCGGGTGACGGTTCTGCCAGGGATACGGCTGGTGCGGCATTGCTCTGAACGCGTGCGGGGCCGCGTGAGGTGGTCTGGGGGTGCCGTGCCGGCGCGGCGTGCCATGCGGCCCAGGCGGCCGACTGGCTCCTCGCAGGTGTGTGGCGATGAAGCCACCGTGGGGTCCTCGATCGAGTTGGACGATTGCGCGGTGCGTGCCCGCCGGCACGGCGGTCCCCGGCGCCACCGTCGCCAGCAATCGCTGTCCCAACCGAACGTGGCCGTCGGCGCCGCTGACATAGGCTTCGATAACCATCCTCCGTACACGGCTGCCGAAAAATGCCGCGGGGTTCGAGCTCAAAATATCGGGTCGGGCTGCCGTGGCTGACAGTACTCCGTTCATGATGTTGCCCTGGGCAGTAATGTCTTCTCCCTGGGTGAAGCTGGTACCTTCTGGTGGACGAACCGGAAGGCCACCAATCCGCCAGCCCCCGGCGCTCGGCATTGCCGGTCCACGCACCAGGACCGGACCGGGCACCCGCTGATCGATCCGACTGGCAACGATGACGCCATCGGGCTGACGAAGTCCGCTCACCGTGATCCAATCCCCGGGACGGACCGTCCGCAGGCCGTCAGTGTCGGCTCCGACCGCAACCCGCTGCCCGGCAACGGTGAGCATCTGACCGCCCGGGGCGCCATCCGTGCGAGCCAATGTCACCGGGCCGGAAACCTCGTGGCGCACGTCGATGCTGACGGCCTGCAATCCATGCTCGTCGCCGGCCACAATGGCTGCCAGTTGCCCCACGCGCAACGCGGCGCCGGTGTCAGAGACGCCGTCCACGGTCACCGAAGTGCTTTGAGTGTAGGCGATCTCCAGGCCATTGACGATGACGCTGCCGAAGCCGGTGATGACACCGACAATACCGGTGCCTCCGATGCCCCGATCGCTGATCTGGGGTCCGGTGGCGGGGGCACCGGTGCCCCCGATGCCTCGGTCGGAAGCTGGTGTGGCGGCGCGCGGAACGCCGGCGCCCAGCAGCGCCAACAGCAGGCATATCGCCGGGCGGGCCACTTTCATGGCTGCTCACCGGATGAGTCATCATCGACAAACAGATAAACGCCGAGATTGAGTCGACGCCGCGGCGTTTCCGGCGCGCTCTCCAACTCCCGGTCGTTGGCATCCAGTAATTCCAGCGCGTGGCGGTTGAACTCGGTCAGCAGTCGCTGCGCCGCCTCCCGGCCCATCGCTTCCAGTTGGGCGGTCGTTGTGGGCGTCAGGTTATCGTAATGCGCGGCGCGCTCGACGAAGGGCGTCGGTCCGCGGCCGGCCACGTTCGCGGCGGCGGCGGCGAGGTGGTCATGCAGATTGCGGCCGAAATAGAACAACTGCTCGGCGCTGCCGGGCCGCGGCACGAACGCTGCAGCGTTGAGTACGACGCGGTCGGTGGTGTCCAGAGCGACGATACCGTGCGTCAGCCAGTCGTCCAGCACCGCGCGCGGCCGCACGTCCGAGGTCACGGACTGCACGAGGCTCTCGAACGAGGGACCGCCCTCGGGACGCGGGAGGCGCGGTAGAGGCTGTGGCTGCCCTTCTGTGTTCGTGTACTCCGGGGCGCTCAGCCAGCGGGCCATGATCTGGCTTGTGCGGGTGATCACTGGTGGCACGGTTTCCAGTGCATGGGTTTCCGAGCGCCAGCGGCGGATTTCCTTGCGATGCACACCAGTGAGCAGGCTGATCCGGCTGTCGGTCTGGGCGCGGGGATCGTTGAGCAGATCGCGGAGGGCGACCTCGACGTAGAGGCTACGCAACAGCTCCGCCAACACCGGATAGGTGACGCCGCTCTGGATCAGCAGCCGGACCAAGGGCCGCAGCAGGCGCCGGACCGGCCGGAGCAGCGCGCCAGACTGAAGAGTGAAAATGGGGGGCGGGGGCATCCGGTCAGCAGTGCGTGCGGCCAGTTTGGGGAATGTGGGAGGTATGCTCACATATCAGTGACGTGGGAAAATTGCCCACATAGTTATTGACGTGGGAAAAAGTCCCACATAGGCTACCACAGATCAACCCCCTTTGGGCTTGCCGCCAGGACTTTCGACAGTGACAGATGCGAGGCCAGCAACGACCAGCCGCGACCCACGGGATGAACCCGGGTGGGTGGGGCGCGGAGTCCCGGCAGGCGACTGCGATTTTCGTCAGCTCCGGCACCATACCAAGAATGTGCTTCAGCAGATCGTGCTGCAGATCGAGCACGCACGAGATCTGGAGGCGACGGTACTCGGCCGCCGACTACTGGCCGATTTGCAGTGTCGCGTCGTTTTGTCGGCTCAGATATCCGACGCACTGTTCGGCATAACCTGTTCCCCGCCTCCGATGTCGCAGCGGCTGCGGCTGCTGAGCGACAGCACGATCCGGATGCTTGCCGACGGCATACAGGTTATCCGCCTGGATGTCGCGGTCGCCGGCGACTGTCCGGAACCGCTGCAGCAATTGGTGCTGCGTATAACTCATGAATTCGTTGGCAACGCTGTGAAACACGGCATGCATAGACGGGTTGTCGGCACGATCTCTGTTCGTTTGGCAACCGGCATTGATGGCCGGACCGCGCTTGTCGTCACCGATGACGGCTGGGGGTTCAGCGGCATCCCCGATGCTGGCGAGGGGCTGACAGTTGCGGGCGATCTCGCCGCTACTGCGGGGGGCACAATCAGTTTGCTCCGAACTCAGGCGACGGTGGCCAAGCTTGAATTGCCGCCGCCGCGCGCACAGCGCGGTTCTCGTGACCGAAGCTGCGACCCGAGCCGCAACTAATTGCTTGGGGCTCACCGGCGGAACTGAAGAGAGGTCCAGGATGAAATCGTCAATCGTCGCTGCGTTTCTGGTTGGCATGGCTCTGCTGCTGAGCGGCTGCGTCGTCGCGCCCGGACCGCCGGGATGGTGCTACTACCACCCGTATCGCTGTTATTACCGCTGATCTCCTCCCATACGGATGTGGCCGAACATTGGGTGCCGCATCCATGGATCGGGGTTATCGCCATCTCCCGAATTTGCACGGCGTCGGAGAGACGCCGTGCGAAGATGGGCGATGGCGATAATGACAGGCGGCCTGCATGCCGCTGGGGTCCGGCCCGGTTGCTGGAGCTGACGTTAGCGGCTTGCGGCGTGCACGCTGAAGTTGCCCCTGCATGCAACGGCCGAGCGTCACTCGCTGGGTAGCGTCACCGGCCTGAATCCGTTCTTAACCATCGCATAGAGGTCTCGGGCGAAGCTGGCTCCGTCTCAAAGCGTAAAACCGTTCGTGTCAGCCGAACCAAACCGCTTGCTCGATGGCTGCCGCTGCAATTACTCTCTGCGCGCCGAAAAATCGGCATAGGAGGAAACACAATGGATCGGCGTCACTTCCTGCGCGCAGCCGCCGCCGCGGCTGCGTCATCCGTTGCCGCGGTCCCTGCCCTCGCGCAGGGCAGCGCGTCCGACCCGCCGGGCACGGTGCCCCCGCCGCGCGACTGGAACGATCCCTCGACCGCGATCTATCCAGATCCCGCGTTCGAGGTGTTTGACCCGCGCTTCGCCAAGTACAGCGGCGGGACGGCCGGCTTGGTGCGCATCTGGACCGGCGGCGTCTGGACCGAGGGGCCGGTATGGTTCGGCGACCAGCAGCGGCTGGTCTTCAGCGACATCCCGAACGACCGGCTGATGGTTTACGACGTCACGACAGGCCGCACGCAAGTGTTCCGCCAGCCGTCGAACTTCGCCAACGGTAACACCCGCGACCGTCAGGGCCGCCTGATCTCCTGCGAACAGGGCACGCGCCGAGTTACCCGCACCGAGTATGACGGGACGATTACCGTGCTGGCCGACAAGTTTAACGGCAAACCGCTGAACTCGCCCAACGGCGTCATCGTCAAGTCCGACGATACCGTGTGGTTCACCGACCCGAGCTACGGCATCCTGGGTGACCACGAGGGCAACCGCGAGGAGTCGGAACTGCCGCGCAATGTCTATCGCCTCGACCCCAAGAGCGGCAAGCTCGACATCGTCGTTGGCGACTTCAGCATGCCCAACGGCCTGTGCTTCTCGCCGGACGAGAAGAAGTTTTATGTTACCGACACTGGCGAACTGGGTGGTCCGTTCAAGCAGACGCTGATCCGCGTCTACGACGTGGACGAGAACGGCAAGCTCTCCAACGGCCGGCTGTTCCACGACTTCAAGAATGTGGCTCAGCCCTACATCGCCGACGACATTCGCTCGGATGAGGACGGCAACATCTGGGCGGCAGGCGGCTGGTCACCGAACCACGCGATGAACGGCGTGCGCGTGTTCGCGCCGGACGGCACGCCGCTCGGCGCGATCGTGCTGCCGGAAGTCGCTGCGAATCTCTGCTTCGGCGGCCACCACCACAACCGGCTGTTCATCTGCGCCAGCACCTCGGTTTACGCGATGGACGTAGGGACACGCGGCGTCGAGCTGTAATGCCTGCCGCTGGAAATTCTGGTTCGTGGGATTGAACTCACGCGCTTGAAGCGGCGTTGAGTGCGAATTGTTCGGTGTGCTTGGTGCATCCTGACACTACCTTGGCACTCGGACAACTACTTAGGCTCTCTACCGGGCCGGGACCCAGCGGAGTTCATGTTGCGTCCCGGTCCGGGCTGCCTACTGACGCTGTTGTCTAGCCGGCTGACAGGCGATCCAGCGCGAGATTCAGCTCCAGCACGTTGACGTAGGGTTCACCGATGATGCCGAACAGACGGCCGGTGATGTGGCCCTCCACGAGTTGGCGGACCCGTTCGGCTGGCAGGTTTCGCGCCTTGGCGACACGCGGCACCTGAAACAACGCCCCCGCCGGGGTGATATCGGGGTCGAGTCCGCTGGCCGAGGTGGTAACGAGGTCTGCCGGGATCGGCGTGCCCGGGTTCTGTGCGGCGAGCGTCGCCGCGCCGGCTTTCACGCGATCGACTAATGCCTTGGACGTAGGACCGAGGTTGGAGCCACTCGAGTTGTCGGCGGCATAGGGCACCGCGATGGTCTTCGACGGGTCCTTGGGATCAGTCTCGGTGGTCGCGGACGGCCGGCCATGGAAATATTTGTCGGATGTGAAGTTCTGGCCGATGAGTTCGGAACCGATCACCTTTCCGTTCTTCTCGATCAGGCTGCCGCTCGCCTGATACGGGAAGATCGCCTGGGCGATGCCCGTCATGACCAGCGGATAAACCAGCCCGGTGATTACCGTCATGGCGATAATCATCACGATTGCCGGGCGAATGTGCTTCATCGGAGTTGTTCCTTACGCAAGGCCGATGGCGGTGACGAGCATGTCGATCAGCTTGATGCCGATGAACGGTGCCGCGATTCCGCCCAGGCCATAGATCAGCAGGTTGCGCCGCAGGATCGCGGCGGCGCCGATCGGGCGGTAGGCGACGCCTCGCAGCGCGAGCGGGATCAGCGCCACGATGATCAGCGCGTTGAAGATGATCGCCGACAGGATGGCGCTTTGCGGGTTGCCGAGGTGCATCACGTTCAGCGCCTGAAGCTGCGGGTAGAAGGCGATGAACATCGCCGGGATCATGGCGAAGTACTTGGCGACGTCGTTGGCGATCGAGAACGTGGTCAGCGCGCCTCGGGTCATCAGTAACTGTTTGCCGATCTCGACGATCTCGATGAGCTTTGTGGGGTCGCTGTCGAGATCGACCATGTTGCCGGCTTCGCGCGCCGCCATCGTGCCGGTGTTCATGGCGACGCCGACATCCGCCTGCGCCAGCGCCGGGGCGTCGTTGGTGCCGTCGCCGCACATCGCCACCAACTTGCCCTGTGCCTGCTCGTCGCGAATCAGCTTCAGCTTGGTCTCCGGTGTGGCCTGAGCGAGGAAGTCATCGACGCCAGCCTCCGCGGCGATTGCCGCGGCGGTCAGCGGGTTGTCACCGGTGATCATCACGGTGCGGATGCCCATGCGGCGCAGCTCGTTGAAGCGCTCGCGGATGCCGCCCTTGACGATGTCCTTGAGATAGATGACGCCAAGCAGGCGTCCGTCCTTTGCTACCGCGAGAGGGGTGCCGCCGGCTCTGGCGATCTCTTCCGATTTCGCGGTCAGCTCGCGAACAGCGGTTTCCGACACCATCGACTGCACGGAGACGCCGCCGTCGCCGTAGCCTGTGCCGTTGCGCACCCAGGCCTGCACTGCATCGACCGCTCCCTTGCGGATCGAGGAGCCCTCGGAGTCGATGCCGCTGAGACGTGTCTGTGCCGAGAACGGGATGAAGCGCGCGCCCATCGGCGCCATGTCGCGGCTGCGGATACCGTATTTCTCCTTGGCCAGCACGACGATCGAGCGGCCTTCCGGCGTTTCATCGGGCAATGAAGCGAGCTGCGCTGCGTCGGCCAGCTCCATCGGCGTGACGCCGGTCAGCGGGAAGAACTCCGTCGCCTGGCGGTTGCCGAGCGTGATGGTGCCGGTCTTGTCGAGCAGCAGTGTATCGACATCGCCGGCGGCCTCCACTGCGCGGCCTGACATCGCCAGTACGTTGAAGCGGACCAGGCGATCCATGCCGGCGATGCCGATTGCCGAGAGCAGCGCGCCGATGGTCGTGGGGATCAGGGCAACGAACAACGCCACCAGGATCACGACGGAGACGGCGCCGCCGGCATAATGGGCGAAGCTCGGGATCGTCGCCACCACGATGACGAAGATGATGGTGAGGCCGGCGAGCAAGATGTTGAGCGCGATCTCGTTCGGGGTCTTCTGGCGCTCGGCGCCCTCCACCAAGGCGATCATGCGGTCGAGGAAAGTCGAGCCTTGCGCCGCGGTGATACGCACCTTGATCCAGTCGGACAGCACGCGCGTGCCGCCGGTCACGGCCGAGCGGTCGCCGCCGGATTCGCGGATGACCGGGGCTGATTCGCCGGTGATGGCTGATTCATCGACGGAGGCAATGCCTTCGACGACGTCGCCGTCGCTTGGGATCAGCTCTCCGGCTTCGACCAGCACGAAGTCGCCGGATTTGAGCTCGGGTGCGGGTACGGTTTCGTGGCGGCCGTGCGGGTCATAGCTGCCATCGGTGCCGGGCAGCAGGCGCTTGGCGAGCGTCTCGGTGCGCGCCTTGCGCAGGGTTGCCGCCTGCGCCTTGCCGCGGCCCTCGGCCACCGCTTCGGCGAAGTTCGCGAACAGCACCGTGAGCCAGAGCCAGAAGATGATCTGGACGGTGAAGCCGAGATGCGCGTCGCCAGTGATCAGCTCGCGGATCAAGACGATGGTGGTGAGCGCGGCGACGATCTCGACCACGAACATCACCGGGTTGCGGATCAGGATGCGCGGGTCGAGCTTGACGAACGACTCCCGGATCGCCGGTACCAGGATGGCGGAATCCAGCATGGTCGATTGCGCGCCGCGCTGCTTGTTGCGGATGTCCATTTTCGTCACCTGGATCAGTAGAGCGTGCCGGCATTCAGGGCGTAATGCTCGACGATCGGGCCGAGAGAAACCGCGGGGAAGTAGATCAGGCCGCCGGTGATGGCGATCACGCCGACGACCAGACCGACGAACAGCGGGCTGGTGGTCGGGAACGTGCCAAGCGAGGCGGGGACGATCTTCTTCCGAGCCAAAGAGCCGGCGATTGCCAGTGCCGGAATAATCACCAGGAACCGTCCCATGAACATCGCCATGCCCAGGGTGTCGTTCCAGAACGGCACATTAGCGGAGAGGCCGGCGAAGGCACTACCGTTATTCCCGGTCGTTGAAGTGTAAGCGTAGAGGGCCTCGCTGAAGCCATGCGGGCCGGCATTCGCCATTGCGTCCAATCCCGGCTTCAGCACCACCGCAAGAGCCGTCCAGCCCAGGATCGACAATGGCAGGATCAGGATGGCAAGCATTGCCATCTTGACCTCCTTCGCTTCCAGCTTCTTGCCCAGATATTCCGGCGTTCGCCCTACCATCAGCCCGGCCACGAACATGGCAATGATGACGAACAGCAGCATGCCGTAAAGACCGGAGCCGACGCCGCCGAAGATGATTTCGCCCAACATGATGTTGACCATCGGCACCGCGCCGGCGATCGGCAGCAGGCTGTCGTGCATGTTGTTGACGGCGCCGCAGGAAGCATCGGTCGTGGTGGTGGTGAACAGGGCCGAGTTGGCAATGCCGAACCGGACCTCCTTGCCTTCCATGTTGCCGCCGGGCTGCAATCCGTCTGGCGCCTGATCGACGTGCAATGCGGCAAACGCCGGGTTGCCGTATGCCTCGGCGTGGTAGCAGGTGGTTACGCCGGCCAGGAACAGCACGAACATCACGGCAAAGATCGCCCAGCCCTGGCGCGGATTGCCGACCATGCGGCCAAACACGTTGGTCAACGCCGCGCCAATCGAGAGCATCGACAGCATCTGGACCAGATTGGTGAGCGCGGTCGGGTTCTCGAACGGATGCGCCGAGTTGGCGTTGAAGAACCCGCCTCCGTTCGTGCCCAGGATCTTAATCGCCTCCTGCGATGCCACCGGACCCTGTGCAATCACCTGCTTGACGCCTTCCAGCGTTGTTGCATCGGTGTACGCCGAGAGATTCTGCGGAATACCCTGCCAGACATAGAAGATGGCAGTGACAAAGGAGATCGGCAGCAGGATGTAGACCACGCAGCGGGTGAGATCGACCCAGAAGTTGCCGATGCTCTGCGCCGAACGACGAGCGAAGCCGCGGACCAGTGCAATCGCAAGGGCGATGCCCGTGGCGGCGGAGACGAAGTTGTGCACCGTCAGCCCGGCCATCTGGGTCAGATAGCTCATGGTCTGCTCTGGCGTGTAGGACTGCCAGTTGGTGTTGGTGAGGAAGCTCACCGAGGTATTGAACGAGAGATCAGAGGATTCCGCTCCAAAGCTTTCGGGATTCAACGGAAGCACCCCTTGCAGTCGCTGAATGCCGTAGAGAACGGCGAATCCGACGAAGCTGAAGGCCAGCATGGCGATCGCATAGCTGATCCAGTGCTGCTCCTCCGCCTCGCCAACGCCGCAGATCCGATAGAGGCCAACTTCGAGCGGGCGCAGTAACGGCGAAAGCAGTGTGCGTTCGCCGTTGAACACGCGCGTCATATAGCCGCCGAGCGGCTTCGTTACCAAAATAAGCAGGGCGGCGTAAATTGCGATCTGCACCCACCCGTTGAGGGTCATGTGGCCCATCATTTATGTTGCTCCTCGGAGCCGAACTCAGAACTTCTCTGGGCGGATCAGGGCGTACACCAGATAAATCAACAGCGATACGGCGACGATCGCGCCCAGGACATAATCGAATGTCATGGCTTTGGACCTTACAGGTGCTCGCAGGCGATGGCGTAGAGCGCGCATCCACCCAGGAAAGCGGCGCCTATCAGCAGGTAGATGACGTCGAGCATGGGGCTCCTTGCGGGTGTGCGGTCATGATGCCTGGTTAACGACGGCGGGGCGTGCACGCAACGCAGAGCGGCCCCCTCCGAGTGCTGCGGTGCGGCGAAGATGACGACAGGTGCATATAGATTCCATGCCGGGTCCGTCGGGCACGCGTATAGATAGCATATAAGCGCGGGTTCGACTCCTCAGGGCCCAGCCCCAAAAGCGCAGCGGAGGCCATCGCATTGGACCGGCACCCCATCACCGCGACAGCCATGACCGGCGATCCCCGCGTTCGTGCGCGGTCCGGCCGATCGGCAGACAAGCGATGCGATTGCCACTGCCGCTCAGGCTGATCGTCCCAGCCAATTGCTCGATCTGGATGGTGTTGCCGCTGGCGTCCACTGTTGCTTCATTGCTCGGACTGTCAGCGGCGACACGCCGCCAGACTGGGTGGCCGCCGCGGTTTGTGCGTATGACGCCGGATGGTGTGCTTTCAAATCGGCCGGGAGGCGGCGGCTCGCCTCGGGGATGATCTCGACGCCGCGCTCGATCAGCCACAGCTTGCGCCAGTCGGCTTCGAACGAATCGAGCGGAACGTCGGCGATCTCGTCGCGG
>Ga0335074_10015327_pt1 | contig 10763 bp, 7 predicted proteins | sample Lox_Sample_23_FD_206715 | JGI IMG/M metagenome (GOLD analysis project Ga0335074, IMG submission 206715) | Soil microbial communities from Loxahatchee National Wildlife Refuge, Florida, United States - Lox_Sample_2.3 | ecosystem: Environmental > Terrestrial > Soil > Wetlands | place: USA: Florida... | reverse complement strand
TGCCTGGCCCGCTGGCCTGCTTGCATTAGCAACCTGGCTTGCGGTCGCGGGCGTGTTCCGCATTTCCTCGCTTTCGGCGCTCACCGCCGCCGCGCTGGCACCGATCTACATGATGCTGTTCGGCAGGCCGCTCGACGCATTGCTCGCACTCGTGCTCGCGCTCCTCATCTTCGCCACCCATCGCGAAAACATCCGCCGCCTCCTCGCCGGCCGCGAACCCCGCATCGGCGCCAAGGCGTAACAATTACCATTCCCTCCAATCGCCCGCGAACAATCGCGACAAATCCCCAATTGTTGCTCTCGTCGAACCTGGTTATTTTGACACTAAGAGCACGAAGAGCACAAAGATGTTCCAAGCCGTCTCGTCCGAGGCCGAGGTGATAGCACGTCACGCGATCGACGGGGGTCCGCCTGTGCATTCCGCGCCGGGTGCCGGCCTGCTTTGCGGCTCTCCGGTTGCCGCCCCGGATTCCTGATGGGTTTCAATGTTCGCCTGTTCAAAGGCGGTTTGAAACGCGCGGCACTACAGCTTTGTGCGCTTTGTGTTTGAACATTTCTTCCTGAAGCGAAATGGACATGAACGATCGAGCTCTTTCCCTTTCCGAGCGCATTGCATGGCTGAGGCTGGCGCGGGCGCAGAATGTGGGGGCGGTGACGTTTGCGGCGCTGATCGCGCGCTTTGGTTCTGCGGCGAGGGCGCTCAAGGAACTGCCCCGGCTCGCGAAGCGCGGCGGCGCGGCGGGCGACCTGCGGATTCCAAGCGAGCCGGATGCACAGCGCGAGATTGAGGCGCTCGCACGCATCGGCGCGCGTCTGTTTGTCTCCTGCGATCCTGATTTTCCCGCCGGCCTTGCCGCGCTCGATCCGCCGCCGCCGGTGATAATCGCGCTTGGCCGCACGGAAATCCTGGCGCATGAAATGATCGCCATTGTCGGCGCCCGCAATGCCTCCGCGCTCGGCCGCAAATTTGCGGGACACCTTGCGGGCGGACTGGGCAGTGCGGGCCTCGTAATTGTTTCCGGACTTGCGCGCGGCATCGATACGGCGGCCCACGAAGGCGCGCTCGCGACGGGTACGGTCGCCGTGCTCGCGGGCGGCGTCGACGACATCTATCCGCCGGAAAACGCGCGGCTCTATCAACGCATCGCCCAGGAAGGAGTAATTATCTCCGAAATGCCCTCCGGCCAGAAGCCGCAGGCCAAGCATTTTCCGCGGCGCAACCGGATTATTTCCGGGCTCGCCCGCGGCGTGGTGGTGGTGGAAGCGGCCGAGGGATCCGGTTCGCTGATTACGGCGAACTTCGCGCTGGAACAGGGCCGTGAAGTCTTTGCCGTTCCCGGCTCTCCGCTCGATCCGCGCGCCAAAGGCACCAATCGTCTGCTGCGCGACGGCGCGACCCTCACCGAAAATCCGGATGATGTTCTGGACGTGTTGCGGCCGCTGATCGGCCGTGGTTTCCGCGAGCCGGAGGAGACATCCCGTTTCCAGCCAATCGACGAACGCGAAGAAGCAGGCGACGACGCGCTTCGCCGCCACGTGGAGGAACTCCTGGGGCCTGCGCCGACGTCGGTGGACGAGCTGGTCCGGCAGTCCGGAGCGCCGGCGGGCGCGGTCCTGTCCGTTCTGTTGGAGCTGGAGCTGGCCGGACGCCTTTATCGCGAATCGGGCAACCGCGTCGTGCTTTGCTGACCGGCCTTGTGCCCAATTAGTACGGAATCTACAAGTATAAATTGCAAACACAGGGTAAATTGGGGAAATCGCAACCTTTGATATGCAGAACTCGTCGATATCGGATTGACACCCCAGACCTGCGTCCCTATCTGCGCCCCCGTCACAATTCCCGGCCAAGGATTCGTCCCCCGGTTCAGCCCCACGCGGTTTCCCCTTCACATGAACGTCCTCGTCGTCGAGTCCCCGGCCAAGGCCAAGACCATCAACAAATATCTGGGCTCGGGCTACCGGGTGCTGGCGAGTTTCGGCCATGTGCGCGATCTCCCGCCCAAGGACGGCTCGGTGAAGCCCGACGAGGATTTCGCGATGACCTGGGAAGTGGATGCCCGGGCGCAAAAGCGCATCAAGGAGATCGCCGACGCCGTCAAGAAGGCGGACAAGCTGATCCTCGCCACCGACCCCGACCGCGAGGGCGAGGCGATTTCCTGGCATGTGCTGCAGGTGCTGAAACAGAAGCACGCACTGGGCGGCACGCATGTCGAACGGGTGGTTTTCAACGCCGTGACGCGCAGTGCGGTGCTCGATGCCATCGCAAACCCGCGCGCGATCAACGAAGAGCTGGTCGATTCCTATCTCGCACGGCGGGCACTCGATTATCTGGTCGGGTTTACGCTCTCGCCGGTTCTATGGCGCAAGCTGCCCGGCGCGCGTTCGGCCGGCCGCGTGCAATCCGTGGCGCTCCGCCTTGTCTGCGAGCGCGAAGATGAGATCGAAGCCTTCAAGGCGCAGGAATACTGGACGGTCGATGCCGATCTCAGCGCAGCAACAGGCACGTTCGTGGCGCGGCTCACCCATCTCGACGGCAAGAAGCTCGAGAAATTGTCGCTCGGCACCGAAGCCGACGCACGGCGTGCCGTCGAGGCGATCAGGGCCCGGCAATTTGCCGTCGGCGAGATCGAAATCAAGCCGGTCAGGCGCCACCCTGCCCCGCCCTTTATTACCTCCACGCTCCAGCAGGAAGCCGCGCGCAAGCTCGGCTTCGCCGCCAAGCGCACCATGCAGATCGCCCAGCAGCTTTATGAGGGCGTCGATGTCGGCGGCGAGACGGTCGGACTCATTACTTATATGCGCACCGACGGCGTACAGATGGCGGGCGAAGCGATCGGCGAAGCGCGCGACCTGATCGGCAGGAACTATGGTTCGCGCTACCTGCCCGGCGCGCCGCGTGCCTATACAAGCCGCGCCAAGAATGCGCAGGAAGCCCATGAAGCCATCCGTCCGACAAGCTTCGGGCGCCTGCCGGAGAATATCGGCCGCCATCTCGAAAGCGATCAGGCGCGCCTATACGAGCTGATCTGGAAACGCGCGCTGGCAAGCCAGATGGAGAGCGCGGAACTCGAACGCACGACCATCGATGCCGTCTCGGACGATGGAAAAATCACTCTGCGCGCGACGGGCACCGTCACGCTGTTTGACGGGTTTCTCACCCTCTACCAGGAAGGCAAGGACGACGAGACCGACGAGGACAGCGCGCGACTGCCGAAGCTCGCCGAAGGCGATGTGCTGAAGGTCGAAAAGATCGCGCCGACGCAGCATTTTACCGAACCGCCGCCGCGCTATTCCGAAGCGAGCCTGGTGCGAAAGCTAGAAGAGCTCGGCATCGGCCGGCCATCGACCTATGCGACGATCCTCTCGGTGCTGCGCGACCGCGCCTATGTGCGCATGGAGCGCGGGCGTTTCGTGCCGGAAGACAAGGGGCGCATCGTCACCACCTTCCTGAAAAGCTTTTTCAGCCGCTACGTTCAATATGACTTCACGGCCGATCTGGAAGAGAAGCTCGACGAAGTCGCGGAGGGCAGCCTCGCCTGGAAGCAGCTGTTGCGGGATTTCTGGCGGGATTTCTCCGTGGCGATCGACGAAGCGAAGGACCTGCGCGTCTCGCAAGTGATTACCGAGCTCGATGAAATGCTGGGGCCCCACATCTTTCCCGCGATCGGCAATGGCGAGGACCCGCGCCGCTGTCCCAATTGCGACAACGGAAAGCTCAGTCTCAAGCTCGGCCGCTTCGGCGCCTTCATCGGCTGCTCGAATTATCCCGAATGCCGCTACACGCGAAAGCTGGGGCAAAGCGAAAGCGAAGCTGCGAATGGCCAGCCGCAGGTGCTGGGCGATGACCCGGAAACCGGAGAGCCCGTCAGCCTGCGCAGTGGCCGTTTCGGCCCCTATGTGCAGCGCGGCGATGGCGAGAAGCCTCCGCGCGCCAGCATTCCCAAGGGGATGGATGCATCCGCCGTCGATCTCGAACTGGCATTGAAATTACTTTCGCTGCCGCGCGAGATCGGGAAACATCCCGAGACCGGCGAACCGATCACCACGAATTTCGGCCGCTACGGCCCCTACGTAGCCCATCAGGGACAGTATGCCTCGCTCGATGCACCCGATGAAGTGTTCACGGTGGGCATCAACCGCGCCGTCTCGCTGCTCGCCGAGAAGAAAGCGAAGTCGAAAAGCTTCCGCGGGCCGGAGCCATTGAAGGAACTGGGGACGGCGCCCTCTGGCGCGACAATCAAACTTATGCGCGGCCGTTACGGCCCCTATGTCACCGACGGCACAATCAACGCGACGATCCCGCGCGACACCGATCCTCTCGGCGTCACGTTCGAACAGGCGCTGACGCTGATCGCCAAGCGCGCCGCCAAAGGCGGAAGCAAGCCGGCGAAGAAAACAAAGAAGAAAGATTCTACCAATTTCGAAGCAACGAAGACAGCGGAGCGCGGCAAAGAAGCCGGCGCTCCCAAGAAAAACACTGCTCCTGCAAAGAAAGCAGTCGGCAGAAAACGAAAGCCCGACAAGGCGGAGAGCGGATAGCAACTTGCCGCGCAAACGCCCGGGCACGCCAACTCAACCGCTCGACAAGGCGCGCGTATTGGAAGCGTTGGCGAAGGAGCCGGCAGGCTCGAAGCGCGATCTCGCCCGCACGCTTCGCATCAAAGGTTCCGAACGCATCACGCTGAAGCGGATTCTCAAGGAACTGGAAAGCGAAGGCGCGATCGAACGGAGTGCACGCCGGCGTTACGCGCCGGCCGGTGGACTCCCGGAAGTCGGTGTTCTGGAAATCATCGGCCAGGATCCCGACGGCGAATTGTTGGCACGGCCGCAGCGCTGGGAACAGGAAGAGCCGCCACCGAGAATTCTCATCGTACCAGGCCGCGAAACCGAAGCGGGGCCTGCGATCGGCGTTGGCGAGCGCGTGCTGGCACGGCTGTCGCGAACCGACGAAGGTTACGAGGCGCGCATCGTCAAGCGCATCGGCGCGGGCGTGCATCGCGTGCTCGGCGTCTATCGCGAGCATGCGGGCCAGGGACGCATCGAACCGATCGACCGTAAGACGCGGCACGAATTTGCTGTCGATCGTCACGACAGGGGCGGGGCGGAGTCGAACGAATTGGTCCTTGTCGAGCCGCTCGCCGGCCGTGCCCTGGGCCAGCCGCGCGCGCGCGTGATCGAGCGCCTCGGCAGCATGAGCGAGCCGCGCGCGATCAGCCTCATCGCGATCCATGAGCACGGAATTCCGACGGAATTTTCCCGCGAAGCGCTGGCCGAAGCAGAAAATGCTGCGCCGCCGCGGCTCGCCGGGCGCACGGACCTTCGCGGCATTCCGCTTGTTACCATCGATCCCGAAGATGCGCGCGATCACGACGATGCAGTGTGGGCAGGACCGGATCCCGATCCAACAAACAAAGGCGGCCATATCGCGATCGTGGCCATCGCTGATGTCGCGCATTACGTGCGGCCCGGCTCGGCGCTGGATCACGAAGCCCGCAAGCGCGGCAATTCCGCCTATTTTCCCGATCGCGTCGTGCCCATGCTGCCGGAGCGGCTGTCCGCAGACCTTTGTTCGCTGCGCGAAACCGAAGACCGTCCCTGCCTTGCAGTGCGCATGGTCTTCGACGCGAAAGGAAACAAACACCGTCACGAATTCCTGCGCGGCGCGATGCGCTCCGCGGCGCGGCTCACCTATGCAGAGGCGCAACGTGCCTTTGACGGCAAACCGGACCGCGATCACCGCGACATTGCCGCGCGCACGCTTGAGCCTCTGTGGAATGTGTATCGCACGCTCGCCGCAGCGCGCGAACGGCGCGCGCCGCTCGATCTCGACCTCCCGGAACGGCGCGTGGTGCTTGGCCCGGACGGCCGCGTCGCTTCGATCGCGTTTCGCGAGCGTCTGGAATCGATGCGGCTTATCGAGGAGTTCATGATTCTTGCGAATGTGGCGGCGGCGGAAACGCTCGAAAAGGCGCACACCCCGCTCATCTATCGCGTTCACGAGCAGCCCTCGCAGGAGAAGCTTTCGGCCTTTGCGGATTATCTGCGCTCGATCGGCATGAGCTTCGCGAAAGGCCAGGTGATAAAGCCGCAGACTTTCAATCGTATCCTCGCCGCAGCCAAAGGCGGCCTGCATGCGGAGGTGCTGAACGATGTCGTCCTGCGGACCCAGGCGCAAGCCATCTACGACACGCAGAACATCGGCCATTTCGGACTCAATCTGCAGCGCTATGCCCATTTCACCTCGCCGATCCGGCGCTATGCCGATCTGGTGGTACATCGCGCGCTCATCCGTGCACTGAATTTCGGTAGCGAAGGCCTATCCGATGGCGAAATCGCGAAACTGTCCGACACCGCCGAACACATCTCCATGTGCGAACGCCGCGCGATGGCCGCCGAACGCGATTCCACCGATCGCTATGTCGCGGCCTTCATGGAAGACCGCGTCGGCGCGGTGTTTGCCGGCCGCATCACCGGTGTCACGCGCTTCGGACTGTTTGTAAGGCTAAAGGAAACGGGCGCCGACGGCCTTGTTCCCATCCGCACCATCGGTGCCGAATTCTTCCGCCACGACGAACGCCGCCATGCGCTTGTCGGCGAAAAGAGCGGTATGGCCTACACACTTGGCGACACAGTCATGGTCCGCTTGCGCGAAGCCGCGCCGCTGACCGGCGGGCTGCGGTTCGAACTTGTGGGAGATACGCTCGCATCGGAGCGGCCGATCCCATCGAAAAGAAATCCATTCCGTTCGCGCAGGGCGCAGGCAAAATAGCCCCGGGAGTTTCGGGCAGAACCGGCAGGACAACCTCGAATGGCGTCTCATCTCGTCCATCTGGTTTGCGGCTCGACCGGTGCCGGAAAGACGAGCTATGCTTTGCGGCTCTGTAGTCAACTGAACGCGGTCCGGTTCTCGATTGACGAATGGATGGCTCGGCTGTTCTGGATGGACAGCCCGCAACCGATCGAGGCCGCATGGGCGACGGAGCGCGTGATCCGCTGCCAGGACCAGATATGGTCGGTGGCGACCCAGGTGGCGCAGCGGAATGTCCCCTGCGTGCTGGATCTCGGCTTCGGACAAAAGGCGCACCGCCGGAAGTTCTACAAGCTGGCGACAGACGCAGGACTGCCGCTGCAGCTTCATGTTCTTGACGTACCGGCTGAAGAGCGTTGGCGACGCGTGGTGGATCGCAACCGCGAAAAAGACCATCAGCTCTCATTCGCAGTGACACGCGAAATGTTCGACTTCGTCGAGAGCCTTTGGGAACCGCCGGACAAGGAGGAAATCGCCGCGTGCAACGGGGTGCGGGGCGAGTCTTCTCCAATACGACCTGACTAAGAGTGGCTACGCGGTCGGTATCGGCTTGTGGAGAATGCTCGCAATGCTAAGCAGTCGTGCCGCGGAAATGCAGCTTCGTCTGCACCTGGGAGAGCGTTTCGCAGACAGCCTGATGAATACGGTCATACGTAATTACCGTATTGACTCCCGAGGCATATTCTCCCGGCAGCACAGCACGGATTGAAAGCACCGCGCCTGGATCGATCAGAACTGGCAGTCCGTTCGGCCGCGTGAACCTGACCGGCTTGCCATGACCGGTCAAGAATTCCCTCCCCGCGACCGCCGCTGTCACGCGCGCGAGATACGAGCGGGTTTCTGCCGGTAATAGTCCTGCATCCAGCAAACGCGCTGCCAGGTTTCCCGGCCCGTCATTGTAGGCGGCAAACAACGCGGGATAGCCGTATTTCCCATCGAGCCAGTGCAGGTAAGCGGCACCCGCGAGAATGTTGTCGCGCGGAGAATATGGATTGGGACCAAGCCCGTGATCCGCCTGCATGTCGCGATATGTCGAAGGCATGATCTGCATCAGCCCCATCGCGCCGGCGCTCGACGTGATGGGCTGGTTCTCGCCCGACATGGTACGGCCGCCGCTTTCCACCTGCATCACGCTGCAAATCCAGATTTCGGGAATGTCGAACCGCTGCGATGCTTCGGCGATCAACGGATTCCACCTTTGCATCAGCTGCCGGTAGCTCATCTGCTGTTCGGATTGGAAAGCACTCGGCTGGGCGGCGGCGAGCGATGGCGCTGTCGCAGCAAGCACTGCGGTGAGCCCCAGAAGAAATGAGGTTCGGCGAAGAAGATCCATGGTTCCGTCCGGTGCATCTCCTACGGTGATCGCGCGGCCGCACCAAGGCGACCCCGAGGGAAAAGTAGGCAGGAAAAGCCGGATTGCCACTCCGCGGATGCAAATTGGCAAAAAGGCCCAATCCGCCAAGGGCTTAACGGACAGGTTTCGGGGCTGCCTTGACAATGGGTTCCCGCTGGCTAGTTTGGCCGCCGCTTTCAGCAATGGCCCGACAATGGCAAAGCCGACAACCGCGAAGATCCGCCTGAACAGCTCGGGCGACACGGGCTTCTTCTATGTGACCAAGAAGAACACCCGCACCATGACCGAGAAATTCTCGATCAAGAAATACGACCCGGTGCTGCGCAAGCATGTCGAGTTCAAGGAAGGCAAGATTAAGTAATCGGCCTTCCCGAGCCGATCTGAGCGCGCCCGGCCCTGCCCGGCGCGCTTTTTGTTTTCTTCCCCCGCATGCGGGGGAGAAAAACTTGTTCGCGGTATCGTTTTGGTGGTGGCGAAGGGATAAACTCGCGTCCGAGAAGTATTCGCAGGAGACGGATCATGGCGGCAGCAGTGGATTGGCATGCGCAGGCGAAGGGCCTGGAATTTCGCGCGCAGGCGTTTATCGGCGGCAAATATGTCGGCGCAGCGAGCGGCGAGACCTTTGAGGATGTTTCGCCGATTGACGGCAAGATGCTGGCGCGCGTCGCGGCCTGCGACAAGGAAGATGTCGACCGCGCCGTGAAAGCCGCGCGCGCCGCCTTCAACAAGGGCGCGTGGTCTGATGCGCCGCCCAAACAGCGCAAGCGCACGCTGCAGAAATTCGCCGATCTTATCGCCAGGCACGCCGACGAGCTCGCGCTGCTCGAAACGCTCGACATGGGCAAGCCGATCGGTTTCGCCCGCACCGTCGATATCAACGCGGTCGCCGAAACCGTGCGCTGGTATGCCGAAGCGATCGACAAGATCTATGACGAGGTCGCTCCGACGCCGAAGACCGCGCTCGGGCTCATCACCCGCGAACCACTGGGCGTGGTTGGCGCAGTGGTGCCGTGGAATTTCCCTCTGCTGATGGCGGCCTGGAAATTCGGACCGGCGCTCGCGGCCGGAAATTCGCTCGTTCTGAAACCCGCCGAGCAGTCGCCGCTGTCGGCCATTCGCGTGGCGGAGCTTGCCGCGGAAGCCGGCATTCCCGAAGGCGTATTCAACGTCGTACCGGGATTCGGCGAGACTGCCGGACAGGCGATCGGGCGCCACATGGACATCGATGCGGTGGCGTTCACCGGTTCGACGGAAGTCGGAAAATTCTTCCTGAAATATTCCGGCGAATCCAACATGAAGATCGTGAGCCTGGAATGCGGCGGCAAGACGCCCAACATCGTCTTTGCCGATACGCCCGATCTTGACGCCGCGGCGGAAGGCGCTGCATCCGGCATTTTCTTCAATTCCGGTCAGGTCTGCGTCGCCGCATCGCGCCTTCTGGTCGAGGAGCGCATTCACGATGCCTTCGTCGAGAAGGTGAAGGCCATGGCCAGCACCTTCCAGCCGGGCGATCCCCTCGACACCAGGACCATGATGGGCTCGATGGTCGACAAGTCACAGATGGAGCGCGTGCTGTCCTATGTCGACAAGGGCAAGAAGGATGGTGCGGCGCTCGCGGCCGGCGGCAGGCAGGTCCGCACCGAGACGGGCGGTTATTACATCGAGCCGACCATCTTCGACGGCGTTGCCAACGACATGACCATCGCTCGCGAAGAGATATTCGGTCCGGTGCTCGCCACGCTCACGTTCAAGGATGCCGACGAGGCGATAAGGATCGCAAACGATTCGATCTACGGATTGCAGGCGAGTCTGTGGACGAACGATCTTTCGAAGGCCCATAGGGTGGCGCGCGCGCTGCGCGCCGGTACGGTCAACGTCAACAATGTCGATGGCGGCGGCATCGAAATGCCGTTCGGCGGCTACAAGCAATCCGGCTTCGGACGCGACAAGTCGCTGCACGCGCTCGACAAATACACCCAGCTGAAAGCGACCTACATCACCTTCGGCTGATTTGCCACAAAGCGCGCCAAGAGCGCGAAGACGCAGTGCGTAGCTTTGTGCTCTTCGCGCTCTTTGTGGTTACCCCGCAGCCTGCATCGCTTCGGCGTAGCGGTCGAGGATAGGCAGAATCTTCTCGCGGCCGGCGGGCGGCAGCGTTGTCACGATCCGCACCACTCCCAGATCCCGGAAGCGCTTGATTGCTTCAGCATCGGATCGCGGGTGCCAGGCTGAGATCGGCACATCGGCAATGTCTCGCCCCGCCTCTTTCGCCATGGCCTGATATTTCGGCACGAGTTCGGCGAGGTCTTTCGCGCCCATGATGGGCAGCCAGCCATCGCCGTAGCGGATGGCGCGGCGGGCGCCTTGCGGAAATCCACCGCCCACAAGGATCGGCGGATGCGGCTTCTGCACCGGCTTCGGCCAGGCAAAGATCGGATCGAATTTGACGATCTCGCCGTGATATTCCGCTTCCGGTCTGGTCCAGATTTCCTTCATCGCCTCAATGCCTTCGCGCACGCGCTGGAACCGCGTCGCGTAATCGGTGCCGTGATTTTCCATTTCTTCCCGGTTCCAGCCGCCCCCTATGCCGAACAGGAAACG
>Ga0335074_10015325_pt1 | contig 10763 bp, 9 predicted proteins | sample Lox_Sample_23_FD_206715 | JGI IMG/M metagenome (GOLD analysis project Ga0335074, IMG submission 206715) | Soil microbial communities from Loxahatchee National Wildlife Refuge, Florida, United States - Lox_Sample_2.3 | ecosystem: Environmental > Terrestrial > Soil > Wetlands | place: USA: Florida... | reverse complement strand
GGGCAGGTCCAGCCGCCGGGTGCCGTCCGGCCGGGCGTACCGTACCTCGCCCGCCTGCACCGCGGCCAGCTGCGCGCCCCGCGCCACCAGCACCACCTCCCGACCGGCGCGCTGCAGCTCGGCGGCCACGGTGACGCCGATGGCGCCCGCCCCGACGATGACGTAGCGGCTCACAGCTTCTCGCTGACCGCGATCGGCGGCAGCTCCGCGCCCAGCCGCAGCCGTTCGAGGAACAGCACGATCGTCGCCGCGACGGTGCGGTGGGTGACGTCGTTGAGCACGTCGTGCACGCCGCCGGCGATGCTGACCAGTTCCGCCCGAGGGGCCTGCCGGTAGTGTTCGCGGGCGGCGTCGAGCGGGCTGACCGGGTCGGCCGTGCCGTGCAGGCCGAGGGCCGGCTGCCGGATCCGCGCCAGGTCCGCCAGCGATTCCCAGCCGGCCGGGACCGGCTCGAACAGCGCACCGCGGCGCAGCCCCTGGCCCGCCAGCCGTCCGCGATGGGTGGGGCAGGCGGTCCGCGCCGCGAGTTCGTACTCCCACGACTCCCCGCCAGGCCCGTCGGCGACGGCTGGCCCCGCAGCCGTCGGCAGCCCGGCCAGGACCACCGCGTCCACCCCCGCGACCTGGCCCGACGCGACCAGCCCGGCCGCGAACAGGGCGCCCGTGTCCGATCCGACGAGCACGTACGGACGCACCTTGGTGGTGATGACGAGCACCTCGGACGTGGTGCGCGCGGGGTCGCCGACCGGGTCGGAAACCACGTGCACCCGGTACGCGTCGCCGGCGATCCGGCGCCCGAAGCGCTCGTACAGCTCCGGCCCCTCGCCTCGGCCCGGAATCACGATCAGCGTCCCGCGCGGGGCGACGCCCTCCGGCTCGCTCCAGTTCGCCGTCGTGGCCCGCTCGGTGGTCACGGTCATCTGCGACCCCCGGGAAGACTAGCTTTTCCGTCCATACCGATTAAAATAGTAGGGATATGGTGGAAGCGTCCAACGACGATCTCGAATCGGCTTCGATCACGGACCCTTATCAGTGGGCCCGGGCGGGCCGGTGCAGTGGAATCGAGGTGGAAATGTCACGCGTGCTGGACATCGTTCCGCTGCGCAGCCTGATCGCGGTGGCCGACGCCGGCGGCTTCCACCGGGCCGCCGCCGACCTTCAGCTCAGCCAGTCGGCGGTCAGCCAGCACATCCGCCGCCTGGAGAAGGCACTCGGCCGGCCGCTGGTCGAGCCGGACGGCCGCCGCGCGCGGCTGACCAAGGCCGGCGTCGCGCTGCTGTCCGAGGCCCGCCGGATCGTCGCGGCCCACGACGAAGCGCTAGAGCGACTCGGTCCGGCCGAGGGCCCTGAGTTCATCATCGGCTCGACCGACCACGGCGCGGACCACATTCTGCCGCCGATCGTGACCGAACTCGGCGTGACGTCGCCCGCCCTCAACGTCAAGTTCCGCTTCGACCGGACCACGCCGCTCAACGAGGCGGTCGACCGGGGCAGCGTCGATCTCGCGGTCTTCATCACCGAGGCGAGCGCGCGGCCGGGTACCCTCGTCGGCTCGCTGCCGCTCGTCTGGTGCGCCGCGTCGAGCTGGACTCCCCCGGCCGGGGACGCGCCGTGGCCGCTGCTCGCGATCGAGGCGCCGTGCGCGATCCGCGGCCGCGCCCTCGCCGTCCTCGACCAGCACGGCATCCCCGCCACCGTGGTCGGCGAGGCGGCCGCGCTCGGCGGGGTGCTCAACGCCACCCGGGCCGGACTCGGCATCAGCCTGCTGGCGCTGGCCGGACCCCCGCCCGAGGGCCTGGTCGAGGTGCGCGACCTCCCGCCCGCCCGGTCGATCAGCCTCACCGCCCGGGCCAGGGACGGCGCCGACCAGCAGGCGGTGCGGGTCGCGCTGCGGGTGCTGCATGCGACCCTGGGGACCGGGCGGACCGATTAATCCGCTCCCGGCGCGCAGTCAAAGCAGGTGAGAGACCCGAACCCGGTAGGAGGTTGGCATGGCTTTCCCCGACGTCGTGACGCGCGAGGAGTGGCTCGAGGCAAGGAAGCGACTGCTGGTCAAGGAGAAGCAGGCGACCCGCGAGCGGGACGCGCTCAACGCCGAGCGGCGGCGGCTGCCGATGGTGGCGGTCGACAAGGAGTACGTCTTCGAGGGCCCGGACGGCAAGGTCACACTGGCCGACCTGTTCGACGGCAGCCGGCAGCTCATCGTCCAGCACGTCATGTTCGGCCCCGACTGGGACGCGGCCTGCCCGGGCTGCACGGCCGGGATCAACGAGACCTCGGACGGGATGATCAAGCACCTGAGGACCCGGGACACGAACTTCGTCCTGGTCTCGCGCGCGCCGCTGGAGAAGCTGCGGCAGTACCAGGCCGCGATGGGCTGGACGATCCCCTGGTACTCCTCCTACGGCAGCGACTTCAACTACGACTACCAGGCGACCGCGGACAAGGAGCGGCAGCAGTTCGTCTACAACTACAAGGAGCAACCCGACCTGCTCGAGGACGATGACTCGACCGAGCTGCCCGGGTTCAGCTGCTTCCTGCGCGACGGCGACCGGCTGTTCCACACGTACTCGACCTGGGCCCGCGGCACCGACACGACCGGCAGCGCCTACTCGTTCCTCGACCTGACCGCGCTCGGCCGGTCGGAGGAGTGGGAGGAGCCCAAGGGCCGCGCGCCCAAGCCGCACGGCGCGGACCCGACGTTCAGCGACTGATGCGCGAAGACGAGTTCACCGAGCTCGCCACCGCCTATCAGGCGGAGCTGCGCGCCCACTGCTACCGCATCCTCGGCTCGGTCCACGACGCCGAGGATGCGCTGCAGGAGACGCTGGTGCGCGCGTGGAAGGGCATCGACCGGTTCGAGGGGCGCGCGTCGGTCCGCTCGTGGCTGTACGCGATCGCCACCAACGCCGCGCTCGACATCGCCCGGCACCGGTCGCGACGGGAGTTCGCGGTCGACCTGGGGGCGCCGGCCGGGCCGGGGGCCCAGCTCGACCCGCCACTCACGGAGCTGCCCTGGCTGGAGCCCTTTCCCGATCGGTGGCTGACGCCGGCCGGCCAGCCGACGCCGGAGGCGCGGTACGAGCAGCGGGAGAGCATCGAGCTCGCGTTCGTCGCCGCCGTGCAGCACCTGCCGCCGCTGCAGCGCGCGGTGCTGCTGCTGCGCGAGGTGGCCGGCTTCTCGGCGGCCGAGATCGCCGGCCACCTCGGCACGTCGGCCGCGTCGGTCACCAGCGCCCTGCAGCGGGCCCGGGTCACGATGGCGGCGCGCGGGCCGGCCAGCAGTCAGCAGTCCGCCCTGCGCACGCTGGGTGACGCGCGCACCAGGGACCTCGTCCGGCAGTACGCGGACGCGATGGAGAACGGCGACATCGCCACCCTGGTCGGCATGCTGACCGTGGACGTCACCTGGTCGATGCCGCCGGTCCCGACCTGGTACCGAGGCCTCGGGCCGGTGCGGGAGTTCCTGGTCAGGTACCCGCTGACTGACCGCTGGCGGCACCGGCCGACCTGGGCCAACGGCCAGCCGGCGGTGGCCGGCTACGTCTACGACGAGGACCACGGCCGGTTCATCCCGGCCTCGATCGACGTGCTCAGCCTCTCCCCCGAGGGAGGTGGCAAGATCGCCGCCGTGACCGGCTTCCTCACCGCCGACCTGCTCGGCCCCGAGGACGCCGGTCCCTGGATCACGGGCGCGGAGCTGTTCGCCCGCTTCGGCGTGCCCGCCGACCCGCCCTAGTAGGCCGGCGACTGGCGGCTGCACGGCCGGCGACTGCGCGACTGGCGGCTGCGCGGCTGCGCGACTGGCGACTGGCGCGGTCGCCTCGGCCGGGTTAGATTGGCCGCAGAATCGGTGAAAGTGGCTTTCACTGAACGAGAGAATGGCGGCCATGGCGCACATCCCCTCCCCCGGTGACGACGTGCGGTTCGTCGGCGGCCTGGCCTATGCCGCCCCGATCGGGTTCCGCCCGCTGCTGCTCGACCTGTACCTGCCGGCCGCCGGGGCGGATCCGGCGCCGCTGGTCGTGTTCATGCACGGCGGCGGCTGGCTGCGCGGCGACCGCTCGATGGTCAGCCCGGCGTTCGCGTCCTGGCGGCCCGGGCCGCTGGCGCGACTGGCGGCGGCCGGGTTCGCGGTCGCCTCGGTCGACTACCGGCTCAGCGGCGAGGCGCGCTTCCCGGCCCAGCTCGAGGACGTGTCGGCCGCCGTGGAGTGGCTGACGGGGCAGGCGGAGGACTACGGCTTCGACCCGGGCCGGATCGTGCTGTGGGGCGAATCGGCCGGGGCGCATCTGGCCGCCCTCCTCGGGCTCCGGTCGCGAGGGCGGCCGGTGCGCGGGGTTGTCGACTGGTACGGGCCGGCCGACCTGGCCGCGCTGGACGGGCAGGTCGGGGCGGCGGGCGCGCTCACCGACGACCCGCTCGACACCCGCGAGGCGCGGCTGCTCGGCGCCCCGGTGGCCGAGGCGCCCGAGCTCGCCCGCGCGGCCAGCCCGATCAGCCACGTCCGGGCCGGGGCGCCGCCGTTCCTGATCGCGCACGGCACCGCCGACCGAGCGGTCCCGTTCTCGCAGAGCGAGGCGCTGGCGGCGGCGCTGGCCGAGGCGGGAGTCGGCGTAAGCTTCGAGGCGGTCGAGGGGGCCGGCCACATGTGGGTCGGGGTCGCCGATCCGACGCCGCTGTTTGACGCCGTGGTCGCGTTCGCGCGCGAGGTCGCCGGGGTTTAGTCCGGGTCGGTCCGCGTGGTCTTACCGATCGTCCCGTTGCGGTTGCCGGCGGCGCGGCCAGGCCGTGTCCCCCTAGAGGCGGGTTTGTTCCCAGAGCCGCCAGGCGGTGTCTTTATGGTGGCGCGCGAGGCCCTTGGGGCGGCCGTGGAGGGATCGCGGCGAGCCGACTGGGGCTGGGGCCGTGATCGTGTGCTTTTGGGGGCGGCGGTTTCCGGCCGCGGGCGTGAGCGTGTGCTGCTGGGGGCAGCCCGCGACCCGAACTACCCACGATGACGCCCATGAGCGTCCGGCTTGGTGTCAGTGGTGACGATGAGGATGATGAGGATGATGTGTCGATGCCCGGTCGCCGGACGCCGGATATCGCCCAGTGCAGAGGCGGTCGGCCACGCCGGGGACCGCAAAAGTCAACCATCGGCCGGCTGCGACGGTGACCGCAAAGTTCACCATCGGCCCGGCTGCGACGGTGACCGCAAAGTCAACTAAGGGTCGGCTGCGCCGGTGATCGCTGTTAAGCCGGGGAGGGCTGGGTGAGCTCGGGCTGCTTGTGGGCCCGGCCGCCCTGGACGATCCACTCGAGGTTGGCCGGGTCCTGCAGCAGCGTCACGTCCTCGGCCGGGTTGCCCCGCACCACCAGCAGGTCGGCCAGGTAGCCGGGGGCGAGCAGGCCGAGCTCGTCGCCCATGCCCATCAGCTCGCCGCCGAGGCGGGTGGCGGCGGTGAGGGCCTCGACCGGGGCGTAGCCGAGCAGGTCGACGAAGAGCTGCAGGTCCCGCGCGTTGCGGCCGATCGGGTTGTTCGGGAACCCGTAGTCGCCGCCGGGCAGCGCGCGGATCCCGCGACGGCGGATCTCGGGGTAGATCTCGGTCATCGCCTCGAGCGCGGCCACCGAGCCCATCTTCTCCGCTGTCGCCCGGTCGATCCCGTACTCGGCGCCCTCGTGCACGTTGGCGTAGATGATGCCGGGGGCGGGGGAGACGAAGACCTCGTCCTTGACCGACTCGAGCAGGTCGAGAGCCTCCTCGTCGGCGTAGGTGCAGTGGTAGATGGACCGGAAGCCGGCTCGGACCGCGAGCTTGACCGACTCGGCCGACTGCGCGTGGCAGTTGAGCCAGACGCCGGACGCGCGCGCCTGCTCGCCCGCCGCCTGCGCCTCCTCCCAGCTGTACTGGGTGATCTGGGATCCGCCCGGTACGAACACATCGTCGTTGCTGAGCAGGAACTTCACGCTGTCGAAGCCCTGGGCGGCGTTCTCCACGACGTACTGACGGCAGGCGTCGGGGCCCTGCCAGTCGGCGACGAAATGCCCGTCGGGGCGTAGCGGGTGGTTGTCCCGCTCGGCGCTGGCGGCCCGCAGCCGGGGCCCGCGGACGGCCCCGGCCCTGATCTTGTCGCGCAGGATCACCTCGACCGGCATCGGCAGCAGCGAGCCCGCCGAGTAGGCCGAGGTGAAGCCCGCGTCGAGCAGGATGGCGGCGTTGCGCTCGGCCCGGGCGAGCTCCGCCTCCATGCCCTCGATGTGATGGAAGAAGCTCACGTCGAGCGGCGGGTTGAACGAGGGGTCGATGTGGCCCACGGCCGACGGGAACGTGAGGTGCGCGTGCGATTCGATCAGCCCGGGCATGATCGTGCGCCCGGCGATGTTCACGACCCGAGCGGTCCCGTGGTCATCGCGCCAGCCGGAGCGGACCTCGACGATGCGGTCGCCGTCGACGACCACCTCCCCCGGTGCCGGGTCGGTGCCGGTCGCGTCGAACACCGCCCCGCCGGTGAACACGGTCCGTTCCATGGTCAGCTCCAGGTTCGGTCTGGCACTTTCGCTCTGCGAGAGTAGCTTTCAGATAATTGAGGCTTCCTGTGAGTCTCCCTGCCGTGCCTCCGCCTGTCAACCACGGGCGCCGTCCGCCGTTTGGGCCGGCGCAGGCCGGCGGGTGAACTCGGCGGTCCAGTTGGCCTCCCAGGTTTCCCCGCCGTCGGGCGAGAACGCCTGCTCCCAGCGGGCGGAGTCCGCGGTGATGTGCGACCAGGTGAAGCGCACCCGGATCGCCCGGCCGTCGAGCACCTCGTCGGCGTAGAACCGGCCGACGCCGTTCTCGAACCGGCCGGTGACGGGCGGCACCCCGAGGATCCCGTCGCGGCTGTTGGCCCAGTAAATCGACCAGTCGCCGGTCGCCACGTCCCTGAGCCTGACCGTGAGCCCGGTGAAGCCCTGGTCGGGGAAGTCCACCTCGTCGATGTTGCCGGCGCCGCCGAAGACCGACCAGCAGCGGGTCCGCGACTTCATCTGGTACCACTCGTCGCAGTCGGCCAGCCACGCCTTCCGGCGGCGCTGGGTGCCGTCCCACTCGCCGATCAGGAAGTCGAAGTCGCCTGCGCCGTGGTTGTTCTCTGTCGATGTCATGCCCTTGACGCTAGAAGTCAACCCTGACACGTACTGTCAGGGTTATGCGCCGGCGCCAACTGTCGCGGCGATGGTTTCCCCGGGCCGGCATCGCCGTTCTCGTCCGACATTTTCACCTGACGGTTATGGTGATGCGATGGCAACTAGGCCGCGCCTGAGGACGACCGTGACCGCGCTGCTGGCCCTGGCCTCCGTTACCTGGGCGCTCGGCGGCGGGCCGGCCGGCGCCGTCACGCGGGCGCCGGGACCCGCGTCGTCCGGTTCGTGGACGGGGTATGACGGCAACGGCGCGTCCGGGTCGATGGCCGCGGTCAACACGACGACCCCGGCCTGGACCTCGCCCGCTCTCGACGGCGAGATCTACGGCCAGCCGCTGGTGTCATCGGGACGGGTCTACGTGGCGACCGAGGACAACACCGTCTACGCGCTGTCGGCCGCCACCGGGGCGGTGGTCTGGTCCACGCGGGTCGGCCGCCCGGTGCCGTCAGCCGACCTGCCCTGCGGGGACATCGGGCCCACGGCGGGCATCACCGGCACCCCGGTCATCGATCAGTCCCGCGGCGAGATCTTCGTCGTGGCCGACGAGCTGGTCAACGGCAGGCCCGCGCACATGTTCACCGGCCTGTCCACCGCCTCGGGCAAAATCGAGGTGACCCAGGACGTGGACCCGGCCGGCGCGGATCCTGCCGCGCTGCTGCAGCGCACCGGGCTGGCCCTTGACGACGGCCGGGTCGTGTTCGGCATGGGCGGGAATGACGGGGACTGCGCTTCGTACCGGGGCCGGCTGATCGCCGTGCCCGAGCAGGGCGGAACCCCGGACATGTTCACCGTCGACGCCGCCCCCGACGAGTCGCAGGGCGCGATCTGGATGGGCGGGGCGGCGCCGGTGGTGGACTCGAGCGGCGACGTCTGGGTCAGCACCGGCAACGGGTCGGTCTACTCGGCCAGTCATGCCTACGACGACAGCGACTCGATACTGCGGCTGTCGCCGTCGCTCAAGCTCCTGCAGTTCTTCGCGCCGGCCAGCTGGGCCGAGAACAACTCCAGAGACCTAGACATGTCGGTGGCGCCAGCCCTGCTGCCCGACGGGCAGGTCATCCTGACCGGGAAGTCGCGCATCGTCTACCTGCTCAACCAGGCGGACCTGGGCGGTATCGGCGGGCAGCAGGCAGCGCTTGGCTCGGCCTGCAGCCAGGACATCGACGGCGGCGTCGCCGTGCAGGGCACAACGGTCTACCTGCCCTGCACGAGCGGCATCGTCGCGGTCCGGGCGGTGAAGTCCCCGGCCGCGCTGCACCTGCTGTGGAGCTCGGGGACGGGCGGCGGTCCCCCCATCGTGGCCGCGGGCCTGGTCTGGACCATCGGGCAGAACGGAACGCTCTACGGGCTGGATCCGGCCACCGGGGCGGTACGGCAGCAGGCCTCGATTGGCGTGCCCGCCAACCACTTCCCCAGCCCGAGCGCGGCCGACGGCCTGCTGCTGGCCGCCTCGGCGGATCAGGTGGTCGCCTTCCCCGCCGCCGCGCACCCTCCGGCCGCCAGCCCTTCCCCGGCCCCCAAAGGAGTCCCGGCGGCCGGCATCGCCGTCGGCGTGGTCGGCTGCCTGGTGGTGATCGGCGCCGCGGTGTGGCTGGGGCGACGCCGACGAACCTGACACCTATTGTCAGGGATATGCGCGCGAGCCGGCTTGTTTCAATTCTGCTGCTGCTGCAGACCCGCGGGCGGCTGACCGCGCCCCAGCTCGCGGCCGAGCTCGAGGTGTCGGTGCGGACGATCTACCGTGACGTCGAGTCGCTGAGCGAGGCGGGCGTGCCGATCTACGGCGACGCCGGCCCGGCGGGCGGCTACCAGCTGCTCGGCGGTTACCGGACCCGGCTGACCGGGCTGACCGCGGCCGAGGCGGAGGCGCTCCAGTTCGCCGGGATGCCGGGCGCGGCGGCCGAGCTCGGCCTGGGCACGGTGCTGGCGACGGCGCAGCTCAAGCTGGACGCGGCGCTGCCGCCGGAGCTGCGCGAGCGGTCGGCCCGGATTACCGAGCGGTTCCTCCTCGACGCGCCCGGCTGGTATCACGACGGCGACTCGACGCCCCACCTCGACGCGATCGCGGACGCAGTCTGGAATCAGCGCCGGATCGAGGTCCGCTACCGCCGCTGGGTCGCGCCGACCGACGTGACGCGGACCCTGGAGCCGCACGGCATCGTGCTCAAGGCCGGCAAGTGGTACGTGGTCGCCCGCTGCGACGGGGCGCTGCGGACCTACCGGATCAGCCAGGTGCTGAGCCTGACCCCGCTTGAGGAGGAGTTCGAGCGGCTGGCGGGGTTCAGCCTGCCGGAGTACTGGGCCGGGCACATTCTGCGGTTCCGCGAGGGTCTTCAGCAGGGCGAGGCCACGATCCGGCTGTCGGCGGACGGCCGCGAGCGGGCGCGCGATCTGCTCAGCCAGGCGGTGACGGCGGCGGTCGACGCGACCGCGGTGCCGGACCGGGACGGCTGGGTCACGGCGGTGGTGCCGATCGAGTCGCTGCCGCACGCGCAGTCCTCGTTCCTCGGCCTGGGGGCGGAGGTGGAGGTGCTGGCGCCGGAGGACCTGCGGGCGGCGATGGCGATCGCGGCGGCGGGCATGGCCCGGTTGTACGCGGCCTCCGCCATGACCGCCGGATCAGGTGTTGAACGAGCCCTCGGTTCTCAATAAACAATTCGCGCTATGCGCCGCGGAAAGTAGTGGCGATAAAAAGTTTCTTCGTGACAATGACGCGATCCGGGGCAGTCCAATGACCGTGCGATGCCGCACCGCGCTCTGCGATCCCGTGGGCAGGTCAAGTTACGGCGGTTAGTCGCCGATCTTGAGTACGGCCTTGCCGAGGACCTCGCCTGCCTCCAGGGCGCGGTGGGCGTCGGCGGCTTGGTCGAGCGGGAAGGCGGCGCCGACCTGGACCCGGAGCTCGCCCGCGTCGAAGTGGGTCGCGGCCTGCTCGAGGATCCCGCGCTGGCGTTCCCTGTGCCGCTGCCAGCCGAATACCTGGGGGGACGGCATCCAGGTGAAGGAGACCCGCAGGTTCCGGCTGTGCATGGTCTTGATCACCTCGTCCTCCCACGGGCTCTCCACGTTGGAGACCAGGTCGCCGTACGGGCGGACGAGCTCGAAGCAGGCGGTGAAGGTCTTGCCGCCGACGGTGTCGTGCACCACGTCGGCGCCGTCCATCCCGGTCCACGCGCGCAGCCTCGCGGGCACGTCCTCGCGGGTGTAGTCGATGCAGAGCTCGGCCCCGAGCGACGACGCCAGCTCGGTCTTCGGGCCGGGCGAGACCGTCGCCGCCACCCGGGCGCCCGCCAGCCGCGCGATCTGCACCGCCATGTGGCCGACGCCGCCCGCGCCCGCCTGCACGAGGACCCGCTGGCCGTCCTCCACCCGGGCCCGTTCGCGCAGCGCCTCCCAGGCGGTGATGGTGACCAGCGGCGCCGCCGCCGCCTCGACGAACGAGAGCCGCTCGGGCTTGCGCGCGAGGAGGCGCTCGTCGACGATCTTGACCTCCTGGTAAGTGCCGGGGGTCGGCCCGTAGCCGCCGTCGACAAAGTAGACCTCGTCGCCTTCCCTGAATCGGGTGACGGCCGGCCCGGTGCCCTCGACCACGCCCGCGC
>Ga0335074_10015324_pt1 | contig 10763 bp, 11 predicted proteins | sample Lox_Sample_23_FD_206715 | JGI IMG/M metagenome (GOLD analysis project Ga0335074, IMG submission 206715) | Soil microbial communities from Loxahatchee National Wildlife Refuge, Florida, United States - Lox_Sample_2.3 | ecosystem: Environmental > Terrestrial > Soil > Wetlands | place: USA... | reverse complement strand
CTCCATCTTTGACCACAGCAACGCCGAGATTTCGCACTTGTCCTCGCGCTCTTTCAAGTCGCTCCGCTCGCCTTCGGCTCTGCTGGGACCGCACGGCCCTACCCCGTGGGGGTGCGTCGCAAGTCCTGGATTCGTGCCCGGTTACGCCTCTCACGGGTCGATTGCCCCGAGCCCCTTGCCGGGCTCCGCCACGGGCGGAGCCCTTACGAGGGCACGAGCGTTGGCGGGCTACCGTGGCTGCCCACAAGATGGGCGGAAAGTCGCTTCCCCTTCGGGTTCGCACGCTAGAGAGAGGGCGCCTCGTTCCGTGCAGGACCCACGGGGGAAGTGCTCATGACGCAGGTCTGTAAACTCCATCCGGTAGGGTCCCACGACCGGTTCCAGTGGCCCGGGAGTTCCACACGGGGGGGGTGGAGAGAGGGCTGGGTGGAGCTCGGCGCTAGGGGTTTTCAAGAGTTGCCATAGAACCGGAAGACATTGGAACCTCGTCTCCATGCGTCCGTAAAACAGGCTTTACTGAAGGAGTATACGCCGCGGAAAAATACGTTCTCCGGGATGGATGCGACGAATCCCACGACACCGGATCCACCCCGAAACCAGAGCACGAGGAGCAGGGCCAATAGACTGCCAAGGCATCGGGTGCTCGAAACTCTCCGCGAAGCACTCGACGGTCCTTTCGATCTCTCAATCGACCGGAAGGCAGAAGCGCAGTACTATCACATGCAAACTCGATTCATCCACATCGGGTTCGATGGAAAGCGTACTGGCCTCGAAACATATCTGCTGAGGCTCGGCTGCACTCCCGCCGCTATCTCCGGTAAGACGTTGGATGAGTATACCTGCCGGGAGTTCGGTGTGCAGCTCGGGAGTGATAGGCTCGCGACACTCCCCGTGCTGCAGCACTTCACCTACCAATTCGACTACCTGTCGGGTGTGGGCGGGAAAGGTCCCATGTTCGGGATTCCCCAGGAACCGTTCGAGGGGTTGAAGGACGACCGAGGGAACCGACTGGCTCCCGACGTCTGTTATGCGACGTACAACAACTTCGTCGATTTCCATGCGCTGAGCGACGTCTTTCCTCGACCCTTGAAACACATCAAAGGAATCGAGGAACTGAAGGCTGTCGGTGATCGAATAGTTTATCCGGGCGCCTTTACGGAGGCACCCGTCAGTCTCAAAGGGGTGGTTAGGCCAGGTTCAGTCTTCCGCAACGGGGAGCTCTCTCTTGAACTCAAGGGCGTCAGCCTCGTCGATGATCGCCCGTGTGCGCTCGTAAACTACGACTCCGGGGAAAGTACTCTGCGGATGGCGTTCATGCAGGGCGAAACCGAGGACATGGTGACTGAGGGCGGGTCCGAGTATACGGGGGACCTCTACATCGACCTGGAGAGCGGCTGGGTACGAAAAGTGACTCTCAATGAGTCCGTCGTCACTCAGTCGAACACCGTGAGCCGGCCCAACAAGATCCCGGGCTACACCGTTAGGCACATCTTATTGCGGTTAATCAGCCAGCAGGATTTCGAGAAGCCGATCTCGGCCTTATCCTGACGAACCCCGAGGCGGGACCGGGGATACGCTCCTCGTGATCCTGGCCGACCTCGAGAACTGGGCGCCTCAAGGGGTGCGCAAGTGGGGTGGACAGCACCCGGGGAGGTGCGCAAGCCACTGTGTTGCGTCGCAGGTCCCTCGCAAAGGCATGGTTTGGCGGTGCGACCCGCAAGCGGACGGTTGATGAGGGAGGACCGTCGCGGGCAACCGAGAGGGTCTGTGCGATTCGGTGGGAGGCCTCGTGGTTCTGAAGTCAAATTTGACTCACGATTCGTAGAAACTGCAGCTGCAAGCTACGGTCGTTGGGGGTGACCCATGAGTTCGGGACGAGCGGTTGACGACCGCGAGGCCGCGACTCACGTCAGCCCGCTTGCGCCTCCTTCACTTTCCTCAGTTGCTTCGATCGGGAGGTTTGCCGCGTCGCTGGCCCGGGTGGCCGCGTTGACATATCTGATCGGTCAGATGATCGAAGTTGCGGGAATCCTCCCGACCCCTTGGTCAGGGATAGCAGTCTACGCGCCGTGTCTTCTGATGGCGATGCCGTTCATGGTCGCGATGACGGCACTGCACTACCAGACTCCTCCTGCGTACAGATTCTGGAGCGGAGTGGCAGTCCTCATCGCCGCAATGTACGCGACCTTCGCCACCCTCGAGTATGTGGTCCAACTGACCGTCGTCCTCCCGTACGACTCGTCCAACGCCATCATCAACGCAGCATCGCCGCACACGATGTTCTGGTCAGTCGACGCGGTCTCGTACATCCTGCTCGGACTGTCGATGTTCTTCGCGTACCGGCTGTTCTGGCGGCCCGGGATCGAACGGTGGACTCGTCGGTTCTTCCTCGCCAACGCCGCAGTGACGCCATTGCTTTGCGTCGCCTACTTCTATCCTTCCGTCAGCACCGCGCTCCTGATACTCGCCAGTCCATGGGCAATCACGGGCCCCGGAGCCCTGCTCTGCCTCGCCCTCTACTTTTCCTCCTTGGTGCGGTCAAGTCGCCCGAGGGCTGCGGGACTATCCGGGCCGGCCAACACGATCGCGAGGCGACTCCGGGCGAAGCGATTCGGCTTTCGGCGGAGGTCTCAAAGCTAACCACGTAGCTGAGCTAGGGATCCCGTCGGATCTGGAAGCCGGAGGCGCACATATACGGGAAGCGATTCCCGGTGACGGTTCGCAGGCGCGAGGTCGTGGGTTCGGTCGGCGGTTGGCGCTCCGGCGTTCTTGGATACGAGCTGCTAGGATGGGTGCCACCTCGGGCGATGAATCTGGGTCGAGGCGGCGGGAGCCAAGAACGGGCTTGGTCAAGTGTGGTTAACCACCGGGTCATCTGGCGTCTCTACCCTGAATTTCATCCGATTTGAGATGTCCGGGGCAGACTACACTCTCGCTCACAGGGAGATGGGAAAGTGGGCCTCCCTCGCTGTCTCTATCCTGGTGTTGGCCTACGTTCCGACTCTGGTCCTGGGATTGCTTTCCCTAAAGAACTCCCAGGCCGCGATTGGCGACCCTTACTTCACAATCCTCGAGATTCTGATTGTCGTGATGGCACCCTTCATGGTGCTGGTCATGGTCGCCATTCACGGCTACGCGCCGCGCGACTACAAGGCGCTCAGCCTCGCCGCATTGGCGTTCATGGTACTCGCCGCAGGAATCACCTCCTTGGTCCATTTCATCATTCTTACGGTGAGCCGACCGATTGCGGCCGCGGGAGTACCGGACACTTCGTACTTCTTCTCGTTCACATGGCCCTCGGTTCTGTACGCAGCGGACATTCTCGCCTGGGACCTCTTCTTCGCCCTCTCCATGGTACTCGCTGCGCCCGTATTCCGCGAAGGTGGGCTCGAACGGCGGATTCGCTGGGCGATGCTGGTGAGTGGAACCATCAGCTTCGTTGGCTTGGCTGGGATACCGTTTCTGAGTCAAACGGCGGTTGTCCGCGACGTCGGCGTCGTCGGCTATGCGGGTGTCTCCCTAGTCACTTTTCCGCTACTATTCCAGCTGTTCCGCCGAAGTAAACCCGTAGCCCGGTCGGCCTAGCCTCTGACTCGACCCTTAACTGAGCACTTCAATCACATCCTTGGGGCTCTCCCGTCGCTCGCCCTCCTTACGGCAGGGATGGAGATCGTTCGCGCGCCCCCGCATCAAGCCTGTGGGTTGTCTCGTTTAGACTTCGGATGATTGAGCAGACCCAGCCGGATCAGGCCCGCCGTTGTTGGACGGAACCCGCAGGCCCGGTAAGACGGTGCCGATGGAGCCACGTAATCCACGTGGACCCACTCGCATCCCTGATCTCTCGCTACCTCGACCGCTATCCGAACCAGCTCGCTGCCGATCCCGCGGTGGCGGAGTCGGGACAACACGGTGGGTTCTAGGAGGAAGGCGTGCTGAGCGCCATCCCAGGCCATGTACACTGACCCCACCAACTCCTTGCCGTCGTACGCACAAACGAATCTTAGACACTGTCGGATGACGGGGTCGAAATCGAACGACATGTGATGGGGCCATGCCTTCGCGTACAGACGGTTAAGTTGCGCACTCGACACCTTCGGGAAAACTTCGAATCGGACCGGCTTCATTGTCAACGTTAAACGAGGAGGTGACTCGAGCCTTAGACATTGTTCTGGTGGTGTTAGGAATCTACACGAAGGTGACCCCATACCTCAGATAGGGCGTCGGGTTCCTCGCTCTGGCGGTTTCGCCCGCGCGCTGATTGCGGCCCTGTCATTGGACATGATACGTTCCGTCCATGTCCGCGGGTTCCAAGGCCCGTCGCCTCCTGTACCGGCCTCGGAGGCGACCGATGGAGATCTCCACGTACGTGGGATTCGACGTGAGCAAGAGCAGTATTGCGGCGACCGCAGTGGATCCGCTGGGACATCGACTCCGTCAGGAGAAGCTGGGCACGAGCGATGAGGAGATTCAGCGATTCCTCACCAATCTCCCCCGACCCACTCGGGTCGTGCTCGAGGCGTGCAACGTCTGGGAGCACGTCTATGACGCGGCGGCTGCGACCGGGGCTGAAGTCCTGCTGGCCAACCCATTCCAGACCAAGCTGGTCAGCAAGACGACCCTGAAGACGGACCGAGTCGATTCGGAGAAGTTGGCCAAGCTCGCACGACTGGATGCGATTCCTGAGGCTTATGTCCCCTCCCCAGAACAGCGAGCTCTTCGCAAGTTGGTCCGCGAACGGGTCTACTACACTCAGTCGTGGACGGGGGTGGCGAACCACGTCTACGCCGTCCTTCTCCAGAAGGGGATTCCCTTCAGCCCAGGCCTCCTGCAACGTCGTACTCTTCGATCGCGCGTGATAGATCCCCGCTTTCCGGAGATTGAGCGCGGGCTCCAGGAGCTCGCCTCCATCGAAGAGACCACGCACGCCCTGGACCGCGCGATCCGAGAGGCCTTCGAGGCCTCTGAAGAGGCCCAGCTGCTCGCCACTTTCCCCGGGGTTGGGCGATTCACCTCGGTCGCCCTGGTCGCCTTCCTCTGCCCGATCGAGCGATTCGAGAGCCTCGATGCCGTCGTGAAGTACTGTGGGCTCTGCCCCTCCGTCCACCAGTCGGGAACGACGAGTTACAACGGCCGCCTCGTGTGGGATGCGAATCACCTTCTCAAGTGGGTCCTGGTCGAGGCCCAGTGGAACGTCCGTCGGCACGAGGCGAAGGGAGACGTCTATCGAGTGGGCCATCGGGTCGCGCGTCGGAAGGGCGCGGGGAACGGGGCGGTGGCCGCAGCCCGGAAGCTCGTGCGGATCACCGCTTCGATCCTCCGTCGCCACACTCCCTACCAACCTGACGCTCCTGAATCGTCGAGCCGCCAGCGGCCGATTGCGGCGTCGTGAGACGGCCGCCCCAGTCATTGTGCCGGGAGGCGATTTGGGAGTTCGCGGCCGCCGCTGTCCAAGTGCGCATCAGGCGCCGATAGCATACTGCGCGCGCGAACACCTCGAGAATCGGAGGTTCATGTAGCACCCTAGAATCCGGCGACAATCAACCGCTCGGGACTCGGCTCCTTGCCGACGGAACGTACATAGCATCGGCCGCGCGCGTCCTTAGTCACTTTGTCAGGAGCACGTCCACGAGTTGCGTTGCGAATTCGTTTGGATAGGTCGCGTAGCCCACGTGGCCTCCTGGGAAGTCGATCACGTGGAGGTGGAGGGCTTCCGCGAGCACTGTGTTCGGGCGGTACGGAAAGTTCTGTCGCGAGTCGCGACCGCCGGCCAGGATGAGTCGATCCGAGACTGCCTTTAAGGCCGTCAGGTTGGGGACATATCTCGGATACGATCGTACTTCGTGCTCGAAAAAGAAATCGAGATTCCTCTGCATCCGCGCGATCATCTCCCTAACCCGAGGATCGAGTTCGGCGCCGGGGGGCAGGATAGGTCCATCCTCCAAACCCTCGGCCGCGCTGAACTTTCTCATAGCTTCCTCCGCTCCGGAGGTGCGGAACGTGTCGTAGACGTTGTCGAGAATCGCTAGCTGCTCCTCGGCGTCAGGAACCAGGGTAGCGAGCGGTGGTTCGTGGGCCACAACCCTGCGGATCTGTTGGGGGTATCTCGATAGGAGGTCGAGGGCAACGATCGCCCCGGAACTGCTCCCCAGCACATAGGCCGGCCCGTCCGAGATCTCTCCAAGGAGACGATGAGCATCGGCGCTGTCGACCTCGATTCTCTTAGAGTCATCTGGTGGGGCGTCGAGGACGCTGCGAGAGAATCCCCGTCGGTCGTAGGAAACGACGGTAAACCGCACAGCGAGCGCACGGGCCAGCTGCTGGAACGGCGAGACATCACCGCTTCCACCGGGGATCAGCAGAAGGGCAGGTCCCGTTCCAACGACCTCGTAGTAAAGGCTGGCGCCGGGCACTCTCAGCGTCTTGACTCTCGGGTCGCGAGCGGCTTGGCGCGCCTTCAGCACGTTCGGCGAACCCAGGGGGAGTTCTTCGGGCGGTGCGTCCGCCGCGCGTTCGATAGGGCTACCCCCGGGCTTGACTTCCGTATCAGACGACATCTCAACCTCAGCGGCCCTGCCGTCGGAACGCGTAAACCGCAAGCGCGTTGAGGAGCACCCCTACGATCGCGATCGCCGCGAACGCTTGGCCGATCTCGGGCCAGTTGAAGCCCGTGAGGATCATCGCGCGCGAAGCGGTAGCGACGTAGCTCACCGGGTTGAACATCGAGAACGTCTGGACCCACCCGGGTAGGAGGCTTAGCGGTACCATCGCCGTCGAGAGGAAGAGCAGAGGGAAGGTGAGCGTGAACGCCACCATCATCGTCGTCTCTGTGTTCTTCGTGAACAGCGCGACCGAGTTCGACAGACCCGAGAACGCGACCCCGAAGAGCGCGGCGAGCAGGACGATCAGGAGGCCCCCGAGGATGCCGGTCGCGAAGGGGATCTTCCAGCCGAAGGCGAGTGTGAAGACGTAGGCAATCCCGAGCACGATAACCGCCTGACCGGCCATTCGTATCGCGTCGCCGAGCAGCTTTCCGACCAGGACCGAACTGCGGCGAATCGGCGCAACGAAGAACTTGTCCATGAAGCCAGTCTCGATGTCCGAGACCATCGCAAACCCGGACTGCGACGCCGCCTGGATCGCGGTCATGATGGCAATCCCGGGCAAGAGAACCGCGATGTAGTCGTACGGTAGCGCAGCGGCTCCGGGAAGGCTCTCCGCCCTCGAGAACACCGTTCCGAAGGTCTGGCTGAACATCCCGAGCCAGGTGAGCGGCATGATCAATGTGAACATCAGGAGGAGTGGGTTCCGGGAGAGCTTCTTCAAACTCCGGTAGCAGACCCAGCCGATATCGGAGAAGAGGGAACCGAATCCGGATGAGGGTACCGATAGCTCGGGGAGCTCGTAGCCGTGGCCGGTCTCGGTCGCCATGCTACCGTCCCATCCCGCGGCGAGACATCCGTGTCATCGGCCTCACTTCCTCCACGCGCATCTCGCGACCTGTGTGCTGGAGGAAGACCTGGTCGAGGGTCGGGGGCGAGACTGCCACTTCCTTGACCGGGACATGACTCGACTCAAGGCGGCGCAGGATCTCGACGAGAGCCGCCCCTCCGTTTCGGGCTTGGACGGTCACCCCGAACTCAAAGGGCGCCGCGCCGACCACTTCCGGAACCGTTCGGACGAGCTCGAGGGCTTCCTGTCGCCGCGCCTCGAACCTCTCGTCGAGCGGGAGGCGGATCGTGACGCTGTCCGCCCCGATTTCGGCTTTCAGCTGCGCCGGAGTTCCCTGCGCGACGATACGGCCGTGGTCGATGATCGCGACGCGCTCGCAGAGCTGATCGGCCTCCTCCATGTACTGCGTCGTCAGAAAGATCGTGACCCGGTCACGGACGTGGAGCTCTCGGAGGTACTCCCACACGGCGTTGCGGGTCTGGGGATCCAGTCCGGTAGTCGGTTCGTCTAGGAACAGGAGCTTCGGCCGGTGGACCAGCGCCGAGCCGAGGTCGAGACGGCGTCGCATCCCACCCGAGTACGTGAACGCGGGGCGATCGGCCGCTTCGGTCAGCTGCAAGAGCTGGAGAAGGTCTTCCACTCGGTCCCGGACCTCGGGACCGGGCAAGTGGTACAGTCGGCCCATCAGCATCAGGTTCTCCCGGCCGGTGAGGTCCCCGTCTACGCCGATCGACTGCCCGGCGTAGCCGATCTGCTCCCGCATCCGGGCCCCATCGTGGTCGATGTCGAAGCCCGCGACCCGAACCCTTCCACCCGTCCGGCCGAGCAGCGTCGTGAGAATCTTCATCGTCGTCGTCTTGCCGGAACCGTTCGGGCCGAGGAACCCGAAGAACTCTCCCTCGGAGACCGAGAAGCTGATGCCGTCGACCGCCCTGACCTCGGATTCGGCGGCCGGGCCGCGACCGCCCCCGTAGACCTTGACGAGATCCTGGACCTCGATCATTGAGTCGGAACTGAAGGGACCTGAGTCGAAACTCGCAACGGTGCTCGTAGGACGGGCGGCGGTGGCCATGCCCCCTCCATATTCGTTCAATAATAAAACATTTTTGGCTGAATGATTTGGTTGCGAAGGTTGTATGCCCTCCGCGGCGATGGGGGAACGACGGGATGATCGAGGCGGATCGGGACGAGCTCATCGAAGAGACGCTGGGATTGCTCCGACGAGTGTTCCGCCGGGCGGTCCCCCGGTTCGGTCCGCATTTGCACACTCAGCTCCCGATGTTGCACCACCTGACCCTCCATGCCGCTCAAGCCCCCCGCGGGATCACCCAGAGTGAACTCGCCCAGTTCCTGGGCGTCAGCCCGGCTCACGTGACAGGGATCATCGACCAGATGGAGCGTGACCACCTCGTGCGTCGCCGCCGCGACCGGGAGGACCGCCGTGTGGTACGTGTCCAGACAACTCGCGTCGGCTTGCACATCCACACTCACGTCCACAAGCGGCTGGCCCACTACCAGGGGTTCTTCGAAGGCTGGGAGACTCAAGACCTTCTCCAGCTCCGCGACCTCCTCAAGCGCTTGGACGAACGGACTTCGCTAGTGGGGAGGGGTGACGAATCTCCGGCCCCCCGACGCGACGACAGGGCCCTGAAGTCCTGATTGGCGACGCCACCCGGTGACCCACCCACTTCGAACTCGGCTCGACTGAGCGCTCAGGGCTCGTCTTCTTTGCACTAAGCGAGGCCTTCGAGCACGTCCCCACGGTGAGGGCTTGAGCGCTTCGCTCCGGTCCCTCCCGTGGCTGGCTCTCCCGCGATCTCGTCCTTACTTTCCCTCGCCGGTTCTGCGGGCGGTGGACTCGGGCGAATGGCATGAACGAAGTCCCCCCATCGCATCGGTGCCCTCGCCCGGTGAGCCGTGGAGCGGAGCCCCAAGCTCTGAGATCGTGGCCAATACGCGAAGCTGGAGCACCTTCACCGGTCCTGTAGCACGTATCGCACGTGACCGGCTCCGACGCCGAGGTGATGAAGGTCCCTGCCCGCGAGCTATGGCTTTGTTTGGACAGGACGGGTCTGCTTTTCCTCGAAGGCGCCCCAGTCCAGGATGGGGGGGTCTACGTCGATCTGCCACAGGAGGGCGTTCAGCTCCCCCCGGTGTTGCAATTCGTGCTCGATCACATGCAAGAGAGTACTGCGAACTCCTGATGTGAAATCCTCATCCCACCAGGGTGGCATCTTCGGGACAAGGAAGGTCCGGTCCAGGTCTTTGTCCGAGAGCCGGGAGAAGAACTGGTCGACTTTTTCCTCCACCCAGCGGTCGTACTTTCGAAGGTCGTCGAGCGACTCCGGCTCGGGGAGGTCGCAGTGGGGGAAGGGTTCTCCGACCAAAGCGGACATCCGAACAATCCAGGTTTCAATGCCACCCGTGGAGTGGCCGAGGATGTCGAGCAAGGTCGGGAACGACGCGCCACGGTCTCGCTTCAATTCCTCCGGCGGAAGTTTCGACAGGGTCGCGAAATACCCTTGCCGGGCGGCCGCGTTGTACGCATACCACTTGCGAATCCACTCTACTTCGGACACTGGATCCCCTCCCTATGTGGTCCTCTTGTCCTCGGCCACGAAAGAACTCATCCGTTTGATCTGGCCGTTCTCCAATTCATAGACACTGAGAGCTCGGCCAACGAAGTGGCCGCCTTTCTCCAACGGTACTCGAACTACGCACTCCGCGACGACGACGTTGTTCTCCTCCGTCAACCGAGTCGCATGGATTTCGAACTTTCGTGGGGCCTCCATCTCCTTGAGGACCGCGGCCTTCCCCCGCACGGGAACTCCCGACGAGGGGAATCCATCGGCCCACTCCACCCTCTCTACGTCGTCCGTCAGGAACGAAGCCACGGCGGCCCAATCCAGGTTGCCCAAACTCGCCTGGTAGGTTTCGACAACCTTCTTGTTCGGACTCATCGCCACCGAACTGTGACTTCTCGTTAAAGAGTTGCGCGTCGGTCGATGCGAGGGGGTCCGGTAGCACCGGTAGTCCAGAGCCCTAAACCAGCACTTACGACGCATCCCCCGGGGCCTGCGTATCGTCAGAGACCGACCTGTGGAGGCGCGCAGAGGGTGCCGGAGTGGGCGCCGGGTGTGTCGTGCCCCGGGTCTGAGGTGCTGCTTGACCTGCCATTGCCCATAATTGCACTCTCAACCGGTTGGGGACGAGTCAAGCCGTGACGACGGTTGGATGGGTTCACCGTTCCCAATCGCGAGACCCTCCTCGAGCCACGCGGCAAAGTCGGAGTCCAGGTCCTCGGCGCACCGGAC
>Ga0335074_10015323_pt1 | contig 10763 bp, 8 predicted proteins | sample Lox_Sample_23_FD_206715 | JGI IMG/M metagenome (GOLD analysis project Ga0335074, IMG submission 206715) | Soil microbial communities from Loxahatchee National Wildlife Refuge, Florida, United States - Lox_Sample_2.3 | ecosystem: Environmental > Terrestrial > Soil > Wetlands | place: USA: Florida... | reverse complement strand
CTGCTGCCCGTGACGCGGGGACTTTATCTCAATCGCTTCACCTCTCCAGCAGGGCGTCTGGCGGATGCAGTGCCCTTTCTTCGCCGCGATGCTGTGGTGTCGCTCAACAGCGCCTTGGATGAGGCAGGCGTCTACAACAATCCTCCCGCCGCCGTGACCGCGGTGGTGCCCCTCGATACCGGACCGGTCCGTCCTCGGGTTGGTCTCATCGAGACCGCGCAAGGAAATGTCTTCATTCGAGCGATGCCCCGGCGAATGCTCGAAGCAGGGTCGATCGAAGATCGACTCGATCTGGAGCGAAGCCTCATGCATCCGCAGGCCAGCGCTGAAAAAGCGCTCCTTGATTGGTTGTACCTTGCCCAAAGTCCTCGAAGCGCGCTGACCGCTCCCGCCTTGCATGACATTGACTTGGAAGAGCTTGATAGCGCGAAGCTAAAGCGGCTGGCGAAAGCCATGGAGCTCAGGCAGACGTTGAGCGCCTGGCGGAGCGGGAGGCTTTCGACGAAACGTGCAAAAGTTCCGGCGCGCGTCCTCCACCCGTCTCCTGATGACTAAGCATCGACTCTCTGTTCCCGGTCGCACCAGCGGGGGGTATCAGCACGGCGGGTCCGCAGGATTGGTGTCGGGACTTTGCTCGGACGAGTTGTCCTATCGTGGAAAATTGCGACGTATGAGTTTGGCGGTGTAGTGGCGCTCGAGCGCTTCGGTCAGCGTTTCTCATATCGGGTCATATTTAACATAATATACATTATGCGCAGTGCGCCGTAAGGCGCACTGCGGGCGCGGAGTCATGACGCGGGAAAGCACATCATCCGATGTTCGTTGCGGGTAACTGCGCGGGTAACTGCGAGACGGACCATCCGACGCGCTCTGCGAGAAAAGCCGCAAACGGGCCAATATCAAGGTCAATGCTCGCGCGGTCCAGCGCGTGAAGGTAACGCGTGCGATCCTCCACTCGTACCACAGTCCACGGATATCCGCCGGACGCGAGCATGGCATTCATTAGAAAGCGGGCTATGCGTCCGTTGCCATCCATATAGGGGTGGATGTAGCCAATCAACCAGTGACCCAAGACGGCTCGAACGGCGGGCTCGCGTTCCGATTCAAGAAGATCAAAGAGTGCGGGCATCGCATCCCGCACGGCTTCCCAGCGGGGCGGCACGTAACGCGATGTGCGCAAGAACACAAAATCGTTTCGATAGCCGGCGAGAGCGGCGGCTGGAATCAGTCCCGCGGCGACGGATGGTTGGAAGAGCTCTCGATACCATTCCCGGTGAGCGGAACGAACGAGCGTGCCGGGATTTGCTCCGGTTATGATTTTTTCCACGGCGCGCTTGACGATTCGAAACGCTTGCCAGTAGCCCCGTGCGGCAGGGGCATCGCCACTTTTTTGATCAGCTTGGTTCGACTCCGGCCGCCAATTTCCTGAGCGAACCCGCTCGATCAGATCGGGCGTCACACGATACCCCTCGATCGACAAAGAGTGATAGGCATCGCTTTGATAGATCTCATCCACCAAATGAAGATACGCGGTTCCATCGGCCGGAAGTCCCGGAGCCGGCGGAAATGCGCTCAAGACGGTGCCGCGCATCGACCCCCACATGCTCTGTATCCGTCCGACGATGGGCGCGGCGGCGAGAGTCAGCTTGCCGATTTCCTGGCCGGGAACGAAGGGATCGGACTCGCGCACGGAGTAACCTGCGCCCGTCATTGCGGCACGAATTTCCTCCGCGGTATCGGCGCGACCGACGCGTCGAAATGCGCCTACCAGTCGACCGGCGACGACCGAGTTTCCGCCGTCCAGGAGTCGGCGCAGCAGCGCTGAAGGTTCCCGAACACTGGCAAGCGCCACGTGAGCTTCGACTGGCTTGGCGGCAAAGAATGCTTGGGGCACCTTGATGAGCGCAGGCTCGGTCGCGAACAGGCGGAGGCCATCTTTTACGATCAGATCTCCGGAGGGTGGCGGTTGGCTTTCCTTCAGATCATAGAGAGAGGTACCGAAGAGCAAGGTGGTCGTGTTGTTGGCACCCTTCGGGCTGTAGATGATCACTTGCCGTGGAATCACCGTGTTTTCCGCGGAAATGAGCAACGATTGCTCCGGGGAAAGATGCCAATCTTTTGAGAACCGCGCCTCGCAATAGCGGGCGCAGAATTCCCAGAACGAAGCAAACCAGGGTGTGCTCTCCCCTTGCGCAGATCCCGGGCCGGAAGAAATCAACCAACCCCTGACGACTTGCTGTAAGTAGCCCGCGTGGAGGAGGCGTTCGCGATGAACACGCGACAGTTCATGGGATCTAAATGCGCGCCGGCCTCCGACCTGAAGCCTTTCGAGCTCCGCCATCGACTCCGCTAACTTTTCATTGGGCGTCGGCATGGCACAAGTACAAGTCTCAGATGCTGCATTATATCAAGTTTTAGATGTTTTACTAAAACAAGTTTTAGATGTGCATAAGAGCAAGTTTGAGCTGTCCGCGGGACTCGGTGGACACACTCCTAGCCGGTGCGCCCAGAGGGGATCGGTCCAACAATTTCGATGATGTGGCCTTCGGGATCGCCGACCACCGCGGCGCGAACGCTGTGTTCAGGTCGATCTTGAGCGGGCCTCAATATCGTGCCGCCCGACGCTTGTATCGTCGTGAGCGTGGCGTCCACATCCAAAACCCGGAAGGCAAGCCAAACTTCGCCCGGGTATGTAGGCCGGCCCGGCGGCGGCAGCTCGAGGAATCGTGTCAGGATGAGGGTATGGGTAGTCGCGTCCCCGGAGGCTGACAGCCAGCACTGCTGTTGCCGGACTTCATCTTCGCCCCCAAGGTTCCGGTTTACGAATTTCAATCCCATTGCGCGATAGAAGCGCTCAGCCGCTTCGAGGTCGCGAACCACGAGCTTCGTCGCAATCAGTGCAATGCTCATGCCGGTCTTCCTCTCTTTCGTTCTCGAGTATATGCGCGGGCGCGAAGCAGTAACACGAGCGCCACTGATTGTCGGGGGGCCGTCGCGAGCTCAGCGGGCATGGCACCGAGCTCGGCATTCGCCTCGACGGAGGCCTCGAAAGCTCCTCGCCGCCTCGAAATCGACGTCCGGTATATTCTGAAGCCGGGGGGACCCAACGTCATCGATCGGCCACAGAAACGGCAGCTGCACTGGGCGAGAGTCCGCGCCGAATCGCGCGCTCGCAAGGTCGGCTGGCTTTCAATTTTGCCGCCTAAACTCCTTGGGCTGTTTGGAGCGAGGCGCCCTCCTCTCTCGGATCTACCTCGCGGACAAGTGAGCTTTCCGTCTCCCTCTTCCTTGTCTTTCATGGCCGGCGGGCACTTTGTCGGATGATCGAGCACCACCCGCCCTGGTCCTGCTGCCCGGCCTGGACGGCACGGGAATATTGTTTCGCCCGTTCGTGGAGACCCTTGGAGCGAGCATCGACACGCAGATCGTCACCTATCCAGCACATCAGCCATTGGGCTATACGGAGCTCGAGGCGCTGGTGAGAAAGGCGCTGCCCGGGGACCGGCGGTTCGTGGTCCTCGGCGAATCCTTCTCGGGGCCGATTGCGATTCGCCTGGGAGCGGATCCGCCGCAGGCTCTGGTCGGGATAGTCCTGTGCGTGACCTTTGCGCGCAATCCCTACCCACTGCTCGGGTGGGTTGCACCCTGGGTGGGCGGTGTTCCAGTCAAGTCGATGCCGAGTTGGGCGCGAGCGCCATTCATGTGGGGAGCGTGGACGACCGAGCGAGCTCGACGGGAGAGCGCGCTGGCGACCGCTGCCGTCAGCGAGGCGGTTCTGCGACATCGGATCGCTGCCGTCCTGACGGTCGATGAGGTGCAAGCGCTCACCCGGATTGGGGTTCCAACGCTGGTGCTGCGCGCGAGCAGAGACCACGTGGTGCCTCGCGCGGCGACCGAGCTCATGATTCGCGCGCTTCCGGCGGCGGAGCTCGTCGAGATAGAGGGACCGCATCTGTTGCTGCAGAGCTGCCCGAGCGAGTGCGCCACGGTGGTGAAGCGGTTCATGCACGGGCTGTAGGGAGGACCGGCCGCCGCTGGGAATGGCAGGGATCGCCGCCATGGCGGGCCGCCACAGTGCGTGTGAGCGGGTACGTTTCGGTGTTCTATATTCCGACATGGATCATAATGTTGCCCACGGCCTCGATATCCCCGCGGCTCACCAGGTTCCGGGCGCGCGGACTCTATCAGTGAGCTCGCCACGCAGCTCGGCACTTTGCGGACCCGGAGCGAATGGATGAATTGGATAATCCTGCCTCGTTTGGCTCAGGCGCATTGCCGGGGGGCGCTCCTGGCGGCAGCCGCCACGGCGCTGCTGCTCACGACCGCCCCGGCCGCCTACGGCCGGGAAACAATGCTCGGTTCGGTTGGTCTCGAGCTCCCCAAGCATTGGAAGATCCAGATGGATGGCACGGAGCGGCTGACTGCATCCCCTTCGGGCAGGCCGACCGCGCCGCCGCTGGTGATGGCGGAATTCTGCGCTGCTAATCCGCAGCGGCCGTGTCCGGCGGCCGTGGCCCCGGACGCGGCCAAGACCGGATGCGTCAATCCGCGATTGGATACCAGACAATGGCCGCGCGGCGTCGTTGAGAAGCGCTGGGTATGTCCCCCGGTAGCTTCGCCGGCCGGCGCATATATCCTTGCCGTGGGCCATTTCACGACGCCGGCCTGGACACTGCGCGTGGTGTACGTGTCTGCCGCCAAGGGCGAACCGCCGAACAAGTTTCTCGATGATCTGGCTAAATCGCTCCGACAGCACTGACCAGGCTAGGCCAGAGGAGCGTTCTACCGTCATGATACGATGGCGGCTGCCGAGCGCGCCGTTACAACCCGGTGTACACCGACTTGGTCTTCATATAAGCCTCGACACCTTCGAGGCCGTACTCATAACCCCAGCCCGACTGCTTGTAACCTCCGAACGGCATCGCCGGATCCCAGGCGAACTGGGCATTGAGCCAAACGGTGCCGGCTTCCAGTCGTTTGGCGAGCCGATGAGCACGGGTAATATCCTGCGTCCAGACCGCAGCGGCGAGGCCGTAAATCGAATCATTCGCCCAGCCGAGCGCTTCCTCTTCGTCGTCGAACGGCACGACAGCGACGACGGGACCAAAGATCTCTTCCCGCATCAGCCGCATGTCCTCGCTTACCTGAGTCAGCACCGTCGGTTTGACGAAGTAACCGCGGCGATCCAGACGCTCGCCCCCCGTGACGATCTGCGCGCCATCGCGCCGTCCTTCGTCGATGAATCCCATCACTCGGTCGAGCTGCTTGCGACTGATCAACGGGCCGATATCCACGTTCGAATCCTGCGGACCGCCGAGACGCAGCGCCCTGGCGGCGCGCGCAAGACCCTCCAGCACCTCGTCATAAACGCCCCGCTGCACGTAGACCCGTGAGCCGCATACACAGCCCTGCCCCGAATTGATGAAGATCCCGAGCGCAGCACCCGCAATTGCCTTGGGCAGGTCCGCATCGTCGTAGATCAGCACCGGCGACTTGCCGCCCAATTCCAGCATGACTTTCTTGAGATTGCCGCTCGCTGCCTGCACGATCAGCTTTCCCACCTCGGTGGAGCCCGTGAACGCGATCTTGTCGACGTCGGGATGTGCCGCAAGAGCGGCTCCGGCGGTGTGACCGTAGCCGTTGACGATGTTGACCACCCCCTCGGGCACGCCCGCGGCGGTCAGTATTTGCGCGAGCACCGGCGCCGATAATGGCGTTTCCTCCGCGGGCTTGAGCACGACGCTGCAACCGGCGGTCAGCGCGGGCCCGAGCTTGATGATCGCGTTGAGCGCCGGTCCATTCCAGGGAACGATGCAGCCGGCGACGCCAAGGGGCTCCTTGAGGGTGTATCCCAGCAGATCGGCCGTCTTGCCCGTGATTCCTCCCGCCATCCTGAGGTCGGCAGACTTCCCGTAGATCTTGGTGCACCAGCCGGAGTAGTAGCGAATCTGCTCCGCACCGGCAAAGACGAGGTTGCGCGCATGGCTGCGGGCCATACCGACGTTGCGCGAATCGATGGCCCCCAACTCTTCCGCCCGCTTCTCGATGAGCTCGGCCACGTTGTTGAGGATGCGGGCACGTTCCGAGGGCGTCTTGTTGCGCCATACACCCGCCTTGAACGTCTCGCGTGCCCGCCCGACCGCCTCATCCACGGCCTTGGCGCCGCCGTCGGCGATCTCCCCGATGCACTCCTCGGTTGAGGGATCATAAACGGCAATTGCGGCGGATTTCTGGGACATGCTGATGACCTCCGGTGCACGCTGCTGAGTCAACCCAGCCGAACGGATGGCGTGAAGCTGGAGCACGTGGTTTTACTCCATTTCGATTGGCGGTTACAAGCCGGACCCTCGGCTGCGACGCAGCTTCAGCCATCGATTCCCGCGAGCTTCGCGGACTCTGCCCAAAGGCGCCCCGCAGCCACGTCATCTCTCGCCCGCGCTGAAGGGGTCGCCGCCCTGCACTTGTAGAAGTATGCCCCGCTTACCTTCGACACTTCCGGCGATGAGGCCAGATACACGAGGGTCTGTGCTCCCTTCTCGGGTGAGATGGCGAAGGTCCGCCCCACCGCGATCAACCGTGCGATCAGCCCCCCGCTCCCCGCGCCAAAACGCGATGCCACGAATCCGGGGTGAAAACAGTTCGCCGTGACTCCTTCCTTGCCCCAGCGCCGAGCAAGCTCTCGGGTGAACATGATGTTGCAGAGCTTGCTTCGGCCATAGACCTCGAGAGGCGAATATCTCTTCGCAGACTGCAGGTCGTCGAAATCGATGGAGCACCCCTTGTGAGCCGATGAGGAGGTGTTCACGATTCGCGCGCGAGAGAGAGTCAGGCGTTCGCGCAGCATGTGGGTGAGCACAAAGTAGGCCATATGATTGGTCGCGAAGGTCCGCTCCCAGGTATCCTCCGTTACCTCTCTCGAGCCGAATAACGCCCCCGCGTTGTTGATCAACACGTCGATCCGCGGCTCCGCCGCAGCAATCTCGAGGCCCATTCTTTTCATGTCGGCGAGACGCGACAGATCCCCATAATGGGCCGAGTGCGATGCGTTGGCATTGATGGCGCGCAGTTGAGCCAATGTCGCCTCGGCGCGAGCGGGGTCGCGCGCCACGAGCACGACTCGCGCCCCCATGCCGGCCAGTTCTCGCGCGGCAACCTCGCCTATGCCCGAGGTCGCTCCTGTGATGACCACGGTCTTTCCCTTCATGATTTGACCCATCTCATCGCTCCGTCCCTATCGTAGCTCCGCTGTCCATTTGCAGGGGATGTGCTCTAATCCACACCACCTCGTCGGCGTGCCCAGCACTCGGCGCCCGACTCTCACTCAATTCTCACGCCGTTGCTGGCGGTCAGTTCGGCATCCGTGGGCGGCTCCCAGAGAGTCTCGACGAAATCAAACATCTCGCGCGTCACATCAAAGGGCAGCCGATGCGCGGCGCCTCTGGCGCTATTGCGCGCTGCGACTCGGCGCCACCGCTCCTCCACCGGAGCGTCCAGGAAATGCAGCCGCGTCGATAGCCCAAGCTCCGTCGCCATCCTGACGAATCGGTCCCGACTGCTCGCTTGACCGAGACCCGCATCGAGTATACAGGGCACTCCGCGCGCGGCGATGCGCGCCGCCATCATCCACATGAGGGTGTGACAGCGTTCGACTCGTTCCATCGACCAGGCGGCCTCCAGAGGCTGCGGACTATCCATCCAGAAGAGCGCCGTCATCCATTCGTCAATGGAAAGTCGCACGCCGCCGATGCGATTGCTGAGTGATTCGGCGTAGGTTGTTTTTCCGGCGCCCGTCGAACCGCACACGAGATGAATCAAAAACTCCGACACGACCACTTCTCCATCCGACGGGTCATTGGCTCGCGAAGGATCACGAGACCGCACTCACCTGGTGCCGCGTTGCGACATGTCATCCGCCGAGCAGCCCTGCCGGATTGTAAGATTTTCCATCGACGATCACGGCGCCCGATCCCGACAAAGGATGCGGCCTTTGGGCAAGCGAGCACGCGAATCATGGATTCTATTTATCGAGCCCATAGATAGATTCTATTTCACTTATGGAGTCGCAAGGTCCAGTTTGATTGCAGCATCGGCGTTACCGTCACGCCAGAGGAATGAGCCATGACCGAATCGACGAAGGCAACCACCACCGACGCGGGCGCCGCGGTCGCGAGCGACGAGCATTCACTCACCATCGGTGCCGATGGCCCGATCGTCCTGAATGATCACTATCTGATCGAGCAGATGGCGAACTTCAATCGGGAACGTATCCCGGAGCGTCAGCCACACGCGAAGGGCGGCGGCGCCTTCGGTCATTTCGAGGTCACCCGAGACGTCAGCCGCTATACGCGAGCCGCCGTCTTCCAGCCGGGCACCAAGACGGAGACCCTGATCCGTTTCTCCACCGTGGCCGGCGAGCGCGGGAGTCCCGACACCTGGCGCGACCCGCGCGGCTTCGCTTTGAAGTTCTACACGAGCGAGGGCGTCTACGACATGGTGGGCAACAACACGCCGGTATTTTTCATTCGCGATCCTTTGAAGTTCCAGCATTTCATCCGCTCGCAGAAGCGCCGCGCGGACAACGGCCTGCGCGACCACGACATGCAGTGGGACTTCTGGACGTTATCGCCCGAGTCGGCGCACCAGGTGACCTGGCTCATGGGCGATCGAGGCATCCCCAAGACTTGGCGTCATATGAACGGCTATTCCAGCCACACCTACATGTGGGTCAACAGCAAGGGTGCGAAATTCTGGGTGAAGTATCACTTCAAGACCGATCAGGGCATTGATTTCCTGACTCAGGCCGAGGCGGACCGTCTGGCCGGGGTGGACGGCGACTATCATCGGCGTGATCTCTTCAACTCCATCAAGAAGGGTGATTTCCCACGCTGGACGCTCAAGATGCAGATCATGCCGTTCGAGGAGGCCAGGACCTATCGTTTCAATCCGTTCGATCTCACCAAGATCTGGCCTCACAAAGACTACCCTCTGATCGAGGTGGGCAAGCTGACGCTGGACCGTAACATCTCGGATTTCCACACCGAAATCGAGCAGGCCGCCTTCGAGCCCAACAACCTGGTGCCCGGTATTGGGCTGAGTCCGGACAAGATGCTGCTCGCGCGCGGCTTCTCCTACTCGGATGCGCACCGCGCGCGGCTCGGCGTCAACTACAAGCAAATTCCCGTCAACCGGCCAAGATCACCCGTGCACAGCTACAGCAAGGATGGTGCAATGCGCGTTCAGAATGTGTCGGATCCGGTTTACGCGCCGAACTCCTACGGCGGCCCCAAGGCCGACCCGGAGCGCACCGACACCGCGGGTCTCTGGTACGCCGACGGTGACATGGTGCGCAAGGCGTACACCCTGCGCGCCGAGGACGATGACTTCGGTCAGGCCGGTACCATGGTGCGTCGAGTTCTCGATGATGCCGCGCGCGCCCGGCTCGCAAGCAATATCATCGGGCATCTGAGGGATGGCGTTTCCGAGCCCGTTCTCGCGCGCAGCTTCGACTACTGGCGCAAGGTCGACAGGGAGCTCGGTGATCGGATCGCCGCGGGAGTGAAGGCGAAGTAACGGCCGCTCGAGCCATCATGAGTCGGCTCATGGAGCAGCGGCTTGATTGGATTGCCCGTACGATTCGCGTCGGCAAGCGGCCGCGAGGGTGAGCTGAAGGATGCCAAGGTCCAGGTTTGACGGCCATCTCAGCTAATCCCGAGGAAGGCTACAAGGAGGCGGCGTGGCATCGGTACACAGGCCTGTTCTCATGTCGAAAGTCGCGCCCGTTACGCTATCGTCATCCGGAGCGGTGGCGAATGAGCTGCAAGCGGTCGCCAGCCAAGCCACTGCGATGATGCTGATGATGAATTTCATGGGTTGCTCTGCGCGGTCTTGAAGAGGGCTCGATTTCGTGACTCAAGCAGTGTCTCAGCGCCCGATTGCGCATCCGTTTCCGGATTTTGCCACCGCGTTACAGCTGTGACTTGGCGTTACGGCCCTGATTTGGGACGTGCGTCCGGCGCGGCCGCTGCCCCACTCGCCCCGACCACGGCGCTCGTCGAGCGGGAGCATCATTTCGCACCTTGGTGCTATGCTTGGCGGAGCATGGGACGCGCTCCTCACGCCGTCGGCCCCGCCGTTCTCGATGCCCATCGGCGTCCCGATGTACGCACCATCGCCTCCGGCCGCGATTGGACCGTCAGCGAATACACCTGCCATGCGGGACCGCAAGACCGCCCTTTCGAGGAATCGCATGGAGGAGTCTCCATCGCCGCAGTCGTTGACGGCACATTCAGATATCGAACCGACACGGGGCGTGTGCTCATGCACCCGGGATCGTTCCTGCTCGGCAACCCGGGCGCTGGCTTTGAGTGCAGTCACGAGCATGGTCGCGGAGACCGCTGCATTTCCATTCACTTGGCGCCGGAGCTGTTCGCCGATATCGCGGCGCTGGCTGCAAATTCGAGTGAGTACCGGTTCGCGCTGCCGATGCTTCCTGCCGCGCAGCGCACGATGGCCTGCGTGGTCGGCCTGCAGGCCATCGATCGACGCTGCGGGTCGCTCGAGATCGAAGAGGCCGTCGCCGCGATCACCGCCGAGGTCGTATCGCGCGCGTCAGAGCATGCGGCGATCCGAACTCGCACGCCGGCCCGGGTTGAGCGCCGCATCGCGGACATCGTTCGTCATATGAGCGAAACCGCGAATGACCCCCATTCGCTCGCCGACCTGGCCGCGGCAGCTGGTTTGAGCCGGTTTCATTTCTTGAGGAC
>Ga0335074_10015322_pt1 | contig 10764 bp, 9 predicted proteins | sample Lox_Sample_23_FD_206715 | JGI IMG/M metagenome (GOLD analysis project Ga0335074, IMG submission 206715) | Soil microbial communities from Loxahatchee National Wildlife Refuge, Florida, United States - Lox_Sample_2.3 | ecosystem: Environmental > Terrestrial > Soil > Wetlands | place: USA: Florida... | reverse complement strand
TGGTTGTCCTCGGCCGTGGAGAAGACCTCGCCCTTGCGCGTGGGGATCGTCGTGTTGCGCTCGATCAGCTTGGTCATCACGCCGCCCTTGGTCTCGATGCCGAGGGTCAGCGGGGTGACGTCGAGCAGCAGCACGTCCTTGACGTCGCCGGCGAGCACGCCCGCCTGGATCGCCGCGCCGACGGCCACCACCTCGTCGGGGTTGACGCCCCGGTGGGGCTCCTTGCCGGTCAGCTCCTTGACCTTCTCCTGCACCGCGGGCATGCGCGTCATGCCGCCGACCAGCACGACGTGGTCGATCTCCTTGACGCCCTTGGCCTTGGCGTCGTCGAGCGCCTGGCGCACCGGCGCGACCACGCGGTCGAGCAGGTCGGCGGTCAGCTCTGAGAGCTTGGCGCGCGTCAGGCGCGTGTCGAGGTGCTTGGGCCCGGAGGCGTCGGCGGTGATGAACGGCAGGTTGATCTGCGTCTCCTGCGTGGTCGAGAGCTCGATCTTGGCCTTCTCGGCCGCCTCGTAGAGGCGCTGCAGCGCCATCGGGTCGGCAGACAGATCGATCCCCTGCGAGCGGCGGAACTCGGCGACCAGCCAGTCGACGATGGCCTTGTCGAAGTTGTCGCCGCCGAGGTGGTTGTCGCCGGCGGTGGACTTGACCTCGAAGACGCCGTCGCCGATCTCCAGCACGGACACGTCGAAGGTGCCGCCGCCGAGGTCGAACACGAGGATCGTCTGGTCTGACTCCTTGTCCAGGCCGTAGGCCAGCGACGCGGCGGTGGGCTCGTTGATGATGCGCTTGACGTCCAGGCCGGCGATCTTGCCGGCGTCCTTGGTGGCCTGGCGCTGGTCGTCGTTGAAGTAGGCGGGGACGGTGATGACCGCGCCGTCGACCGACTCGCCCAGGTACGCTTCCGCGTCGGTCTTGAGCTTCTGCAGGATCATCGCCGAGATCTCCGGGGGCGAGTGCTGTTCGCCGGCCACTTCGACGCGGGCGTCGCCGTTGGGCCCGGCGACGACCTTGTAGGGGACGATCGACTCCTCCTCGCGCACCTCGGCCTCCTTGCGGCCCATGAAGCGCTTGATCGAGAAGATCGTGTTCTGCGGGTTGGTGACTGCCTGGCGCTTGGCGACCGTGCCCACGAGGCGCTCGCCGGAGGCCGTGAATGCGACGACTGAGGGGGTCGTGCGACCGCCCTCGGCGTTCTCGATGACGGTCGGCTCGCCGCCCTCGAGCACCGCCATGCACGAGTTGGTCGTGCCCAGGTCGATGCCTATGGTCTTGGCCATGATTCGAAAGTGCTCCTTCGTCTGCTTTATAAATCTGAGTCTTAGTGTGGCAGATTTCCTGCCATCGTTCAAGTGGTGGCGAAAGGCCTGCAAACCGCCGCCAGCGGGGCCCGAAGCCCCGACCCGAACCGCCGCCAGCGGGGCCCGAAGCCCCGACCCGAACCGCCGCGAGCGGGCGCCGAAGCCCTGACCGAGAGCGTAGCCCAGCCGATACCCCCCAAACGGGGGTAAGGCGGGGGTTGCGCAGTAACCGGCGCGAGAGCGCGGGTATGACTGGCGAGTGACCCGCCTGGAGCGCAATGTCAACATCGCAGCGGTCGTGATCCCGTTCCTGGGCGTGGTGGCGGCGGCCGTCCTGCTGTGGAGCCGCTTCCTGGGCGCGCGCGACCTGGCGATCTTCGCGGTCATGTACCTGGTCACCGCACTCGGCGTGACCGTGGGCTTTCACCGCCTGCTGACGCACCGCGCCTTCCAGACGCGGCCGTGGCTGCGCTACACGCTGGCGGTGCTCGGCTCGATGTCGCTGCAGGGCCCGGTCATCGACTGGGTCGCCGACCACCGCAAGCACCACACGTTCACCGACGAAGAGGGCGATCCGCACAGCCCCCACGCCGGCCACGGCGCGGGCCTGCGCGGGATGCTCGCCGGGCTGTGGCACGCGCACGTGGGCTGGCTGTTCCAGACGCACGGCCAGGCCTCCTCCAAACGCTTCGCGCGCGACCTCGTGGAGGACCCGGCGATGCGGCGCATCAACAAGAGCTTCCCGCTGATCGCGCTGGCCAGCCTGGGGCTGCCCTTCCTGGCGGGCTTCGCGCTGAGCGGCGGCTCGCTCGTCGACGGCGGGCTGTCCGCGCTCTTGTGGGCGGGCCTGGTGCGGATCTTCCTCGTGCACCACATCACCTGGAGCATCAACTCGATCTGCCACTTCTTCGGCAGCCGCCGCTTCGACACCGACGACGAGTCGACCAACGTGTTCTGGCTGGCGCTGCCCTCGCTGGGCGAGGCCTGGCACCACAACCACCACGCCTTCCCCCAATCGGCCTTCCACGGGCTGCGCTGGTACGAGCTCGACCCCTCCGGCTGGCTGATCCTGGGACTCGCGCGCGTGGGCCTCGCGTGGGACGTGGTCACGGTCACGCCCGAGCGCGCGCGCGCGAAGCTGAAGGGCGAGGCCGCCTCCGCGCACGGCTGAGAACGCCGGCGGGCGGGCGGGCGGGCGCGGGGGCGGCGTCGGTCGCGCTACCTTCCCTCCATGGAGATGATCTCGGCGGGGGCGCTGAAGCCGCGGCTGCGCGGCGTGCTGCACGAGTACGCCTTCTTCGTCTCGCTCGCCTGCGGCGTCGCGCTGATCCTCGCCGCGTCCGACGGGCGGGCGCGGCTGGCGGCGAGCGTCTACGCGCTGGCCGTGTCCGCGCTGCTGGGCACGAGCGCGCTGTATCACCGCGTGACCTGGCGCCCGCGCGCCCGGCGCTGGATGCGGCGCCTGGACCACTCGATGATCTTCGTGCTGATCGCCGGCACCTACACGCCCGTCGCGCTGCTCGCCCTGAAGGGCTCGCTGGCGAGCACCGTGCTGGTCGTGTTGTGGGCGGGCGCGGTCGCCGGCATGCTCTTCAAGCTGCTGTGGATCGACGCTGGCCGATCTCGGATCGGCAAGTGGCTGTTCGCGGCCGTGTACGTGGCGCTCGGCCTCGTCACCGCGGCCGTCTTCGGCCAGCTGCCCGCGACGATCGGCTGGCTGGGCGCGGCCGGCCTGGCGACGGGGGGGCTGCTGTACGCGATCGGCGCCGTCGTCTATGCCAGCGGGCGTCCGAACCCGTGGCCACGGGTGTTCGGCTACCACGAGGTCTTCCACACGCTCGTGATCGCCGCCGCCGCGCTGCACTACGCGGTGATCGCCTTCGCGGTGCTGCCGCGGGGCTGACCGGCGGCGCGCGGCGGGCGCTCACGCGAACAGCTTCCGGCTCGGGCACATGCGCGCGAGCGCGCACTCCCGGCAGGCGGGCGCGCGCGCGTGGCAGGTGCGCCGCCCGTGGCGCAGCAGGTTGACGTGCAGCTCGAGCTCCTGGCCGGGGGGCGTGAGCGCGAGCATCTGATCGTGCAGCTCCTCGAAGGGGGCGCCGGGGCGCAGCAGGCGCAGGCGCATGCCCACGCGCGAGACGTGCGTGTCGACGGGCACCTCGCGCAGGCCGTAGGCGAACAGCAGCACGCACGCGGCCGTCTTGCGCCCGACGCCGGGCAGCGCCACGAGGTAGGCGCGGGCGGCGGCGAGCGGCGCCTCGGGCAGCCAGTCCAGCGAGAGCTCGCCGCCGGGCCTGGCGCCCGCCGGCGACGGCGACGGCTGATCTGAGATCGCGCGCAGGATCGCCTGGATGCGGGCGGACTTGACCTTGGAGATGCCGCCCGGGCGGATCGCCTCCTCGACCTCGGCCAGGGGCGCGTCGCGAACGGCCTCCCAGGCGAACCGCGGCCCGCCGAAGCGCTCGCGCAGGCGCAGGTAGGCGACGTCGCGGTTGCGGTCGTTGGTGGACTGCGAGAGGACCGTCAGGACGAGCTCGGCGATCGGCTGCCCGTGGGGGCGCATCAGCGGCGCGCCGTAGATATCGCGCAGGCGTTCGCGGACCCTCACGACGCGAGCGCGCGTGGGCGCCGTCCAACCATCGCGCGGGGCCGCGGCGGCGCGGCGATGGGCCTTGGCGGGCACCCGCTCACCGTATCCGCAGGGGGATGCTCGATCGCGGGCGGGATGCTCGATATATGCTCGCGCGGGGATGCCCGCGCTGAGCAGGAGCCGACGACGCCTCCGCGCGCGGCGGCTGCCCCCCGCCTGGACGATCACGGCGCTGCTCGGCCTCGCCTACGTGATCGCCTCGCCGCCGAGCAGCGACCTGGCCGCGGCGGCCTACCGCAGCGAACTGCTCTCGCGCGTGGGCTTCACGCTGTGGGACGACTCGTGGTACGGCGGCCATCACCTGCTCGCCTACTCGGTGCTCGCGCCCGCGCTCGGCGCGCTGGTCGGCGTGCAGCTGCTCTCGGCGCTGTCGATGACGCTCGCCACCGCTTTGTTCGCGGCGCTGCTAGCGGGGCGCTTCCCGGCGCGCGCCGCGTGGGTGGCGAGCGCCTGGTTCGCGCTCGGCGCGGCTGTCGCGCTGCTGGCCAACCGCGTGCCCTTCGACCTCGGCCTCGCGCTCGCTCTCGCCGCGCTCGGGCTCGCCCAGCGCGAGCGGCACGGCGCGGCGGCGGCGCTGGCGCTGGCGAGCTCGCTGGCGAGCCCGGTCGCGGGCGCGTTCCTCGCGCTCGCCTTGCTCGCCTGGGCGCTGGCCGGCCCCGAGCGCGCCTGGCCGCTCGCCTTGACGCTGGCCGCGCTCGCGCCGATCGCCGCGCTGGAGCTGGCCTTCCCCGAAGGGGGCGCCCAGCCGTTCGTGGCCTCCGCCTTCTATCCGGCGCTCGCCGGCGTGCTGGCGATCGCGGCCGTCGTGCCGCCCGAGCGGCGCGTGCTGCGCGCGGGCGCGCTGCTGTACGCGCTGGCGATGACCGGCGCGTACGTGCTGCCGAGCGCCGTCGGCGGCAACGCCGACCGCCTCGGCGCGCTGTTCGGCGCGCCGGTGCTGGCGCTCGTCTTGCTGGGAGGATCGACGATCGGGCGGCGCCCGCGCCTGCTGCTGGCGCTGGCGCCGCTGCTGCTGTACTGGCAGGCCAACGCACCGGTCGCCGACTTCGCCGCGGCGCTCGGCGACCCGGCGGTCCACGCCTCCTACTACGCGCCGCTGCTCGGCGAGCTGAAGGCCCTGCGGATCGGCTACGGCGGCCCGCCCACCCGTCCGGCGCGCATCGAGGTGGTCCCCAGCGTCGATCACGGCGAGGCGCGCTGGGTGGCGGCGAAGATCATGATCGCGCGCGGCTGGGAGCGCCAGCTGGACACGCTGCGCAACGCGATCTTCTACGAAGAATCAAAGCCGCTGACGGCGGCGCGCTACCGCGCGTGGCTGTCCGCGCAGGCGATCTCCTACGTGGCGCTGTCCGACGGCCCGCTGGACTACTCGGGCAAGGCGGAGGCGCGCCTGCTGCGCGGGGCGCAGCGGCCCGCGTACCTGCGCGAAGTGTGGCGCTCGGCGCACTGGCGCCTGTTCGCGGTGTCGGGAGCCACGCCGCTGGCCCAGCCGCCGGCGCTGCTGACGCAGCTGGGCAGCGACTCCTTCACGCTGCGGGCGCCGCGCGCGGGCACGTTCGCGGTGCGCGTGCGCTTCACGCCCTACTGGGCGCTGGCCGGCACGGGCGGCTGCGTGCAGCGCGCGCCCGGCGGCTGGACCGACGTGCGCGCGAGCAGGCCCGGCCGCTTCCACGTGGTCATCCGCTTCGCGCTCGCGCGCGTGTTCGACCATGGCGCTCGCTGCGCGTGAGCATCGTCTAGGCTTTCTCGGCGATGGTCGCCCGCGCTCGTGTCCTGCAGGCGCGCGTCCTGCCGCATGGATGGCTGGACGCGCTGCGGCAGGTTTCGCTGTTCGCCGCCGCCTACCTCGCCTACCGGCTCGTGCGGGGTTTCGTGGAGGGCGACGCCAACGCGGCCTTCGCCCACGCGCGCGACCTGATCTCGCTCGAGCGCACGCTGCACGTGTTCGTCGAGCCCTCGATCCAGGCGTGGGCCTCGGGCAGCCACCTGTTGATGGTGCTCGCCAGCTGGCTGTACGTCAACGCGCAGACCAGCGTGACGGTCACCGCGCTCGTGTACCTCTACCTGCGCCACAACCGCAACTTCTACTTCGTGCGCAACATGCTGATGATCGGCATGGGCATCGCGCTCGTCGGCTACGCCGTGTTCCCGACCGCGCCGCCGCGCTTCATGCCCGAGTGGGGCTTCATCGACACGGTCGCCGACATCACCCACGTGCACGTCTCGCACGCGAGCGCGTCCTTGAACGCGCTGACGAACCTGTACGCGGCGGTGCCCTCGATGCACGTGGCGTTCGCGCTGATGATCGGCTGGACGCTCGCGCGCCTGGTGCGCTGGCGGATCGTGAGCGTCCTGTGGCTGCTGTACCCGTTCCTGATCGCGTTCGTGATCGTCGTGACCGCCAACCACTTCATCGTCGACGCCGTCCTCGGCGCGATGACCGCCGGCGTGTCCGCCTACGGCGCCAGCTGGCTGGCGCGCGCGCGGCCCAACGCATGGCGCTTCTCGGCCGTCGCCTCCGCCCAGCCGGCGGGCGGATAGCGCGGCCCGCAGATGGCGCCCAGGCAACGCGCTCCCGTCCGCCGCATCCGCGGCCGCGCCCCCCACGCGGGCGCGAACGGCAGGGTCACGCTCGCGGTCGAGCAGCGGCGCGAGCTGATGCGCAACCGCCTGATCGAGTCGCGGCTGACCCCCAACGCGATCTCGCTGACGGGCTTCGCGCTGAACGTGCTGGCGGCGGCGCTGGTGTGGGAACGGCTGTTCTTCCTCGGCGGGATCGCCTTCGTGGTGGGCTCGATCATGGACACGCTCGACGGCCGCTACTCGCGCATGTCCGGCAAGGGCACCCCCTTCGGCGCCTTCCTGGACTCGACGCTCGACCGCATCGAGGAGGGCGTCGTGCTGACGGCCGTGGCGGCCTACTTCGCGCTGCACGCCAACCGTGTGGCGGTCGCCGCGGTGGTGATCGCCGTGCTGGCCTCGCTGATCGTCAGCTACACCCGCGCGCGCGCCGAGGCGCTGGGCGTCGAGTGCAAGGTCGGCCTGGCCACGCGACCGGTGCGCGTGGTGATCCTGGCGATCGGCCTGATCTTCGCCCGCGGCGCCTCGCTGGGGAACTTCGAGTTGCTGGCGCCCGCCGTGTACGTGCTGGCGGCGCTCAGCGTGGTGACGGTCGCGCAGCGCATCTGGCACGTACGCCGCGAGCTGTCGGTGTGACCTGGCGCGCACGGCGGAGTAGTTAGCACGAACTTCTAGGAAGGAACACCTCTGTGAGCACACACGGCAACGCAAGCAACGGGCACGCCGCACCCCATGGGGCACAGGCCGGCAACGGCGCGGCCTCCAAGAACGGCCTCGCGCGCCTCCAGTCCGAGAAGGTGCGCGTGGCGGTCATCGGCGTGGGCAACTGCGCCTCGGCGTTCGTGCAGGGCGTGCACTACTACGCCGACGCCGACGCCGCCGAGCGCGTCCCGGGGCTGATGCACGTCGACCTCGGCGGCTACCACGTGCGCGACATCGAGTTCACGGCCGCCTTCGACATCGACGCCACGAAGGTCGGCAAGGACCTCGGCCAGGCGATCTGGGCCGGGCAGAACAACACGATCAAGTTCGCGCAGGGCCGGCGGGCGGTGCCGAAGAAGCTCGGCGTGCCCGTGCACCGCGGCATGACCCACGACGGCCTGGGCAAGTACCTCAAGGAGAAGATCGTCAAGGCGCCGGGCGAGACGGCGGACATCGTCAGGATCCTCAAGGAAACGCACACCGACGTCGTCGTCTCCTACCTGCCGGTGGGCTCCGAGCAGGCGACCAAGTGGTACGTCGAGCAGGTGCTCGAGGCGGGCTGCGGCTTCGTCAACTGCATCCCCGTGTTCATCGCCCGCGAGGACTACTGGGAGCGGCGCTTCAAAAAGGCGGGCCTGCCGATCGTCGGCGACGACATCAAGTCGCAGGTGGGGGCGACGATCGTGCACCGCACGCTCGCGCGCCTGTTCGCCGAGCGCGGCGTGGAGATCGAGCGCACCTCGCAGCTGAACGTGGGCGGCAACATGGACTTCTACAACATGCTCGAGCGCGAGCGCCTGGAGTCCAAGAAGATCTCAAAGACCAACGCGGTCACCTCGATCATGGACCACGAGCTGGCCCCCGACGACGTCCACGTCGGCCCGTCGGACTACGTGCCGTGGCTGACCGACCGCAAGTGGGCGCACATCCGCGTCGAGGGCCAGGCGTTCGGCGACGTGCCGCTGAACGTGGAGCTGAAGCTCGAGGTGTGGGACTCGCCCAACTCGGCGGGCATCGTGATCGACGCGGTGCGCTGCTGCAAGCTGGCGCTCAACCACGGCCTCGGCGGCCAGCTCGACGGACCCTCCTCCTACCTGATGAAGTCGCCGCACCGCCAGCGCCCGGACGAGCAGGCGCGGGCGGACACCGAGCGCTTCATCGCGTCCTACGGCGTGCGCCCCGCCGCCAAGCCCGAGCCCAAGCGCGCAAAGGCGGCCCAGCGCACGGGATAATGGCCGCAGCGATGGCCGACTCCTTCTCAATCGCCCACGTGACCCCGTACCCGTGGGAGGCGGAGGGTAACGAGGTCAACGCGCACGTCAGGCGGGTCTCGCGCGAGCTCTCCGCGCGCGGGCATCGCGTGCTCGTGCTCGCCCCGTCGCGCTCGCAGGAGCGGGTGCGCTCCTCGCGCAAGGCGCTGCGCGCCGCGCGCAGGGACCCGCAGAGGCTGCTGGAGGGGACCGACGGCGGCAGCCCGCGCGTGCTGGCGGTCGGCGAGGTGCTGGACTTCCGGGCGCCCGGGCGGGCGGGCGAGACGGGGCGCCGGACGACGGCGCTGCCGATCGACGTGGCGCGCACGGTCGAGGAACTGCTGAGCATGCTCGAGCTGGACTTCGTCCACGTGCACGAGCCGTTCGCGCCGAGCACCTCCAACGCGGCGCTGCGCCACTCGCGGGCGCTCAACGTGGGCTCCTTCCACTCCTCCAGCGAGCGGCTGCTCTCGACGCTGCTGGCGCGGCGCTTCGTGGAGAGCTTCCTCGGCCGCCTCGACGCCCGCACGGCCAGCCTGCCGGCGACGGCGCAGCTGATGGCCCACCACTTCCCCGGCGACTACCACCTGGTGGCCGACGGCGAGGGTGCGGCGGCGGCGCTCGAGCGCATCTACGAGGACCTGGCCGCGCGCCGCCACGCCGCACACGGCGACGCGGAGCTGCAGCGCGCGCTGGCGCAGCGGCCGCTGATCGAGGCGGACCTGCACATGCACACCGACCACTCCGACGACTGCGCCACGCCCGTCGAGGTGCTGCTGGCGACCGCCCGCGAGCAGGGGCTGGGGGCGATCGCGGTGACCGACCACAACGAGATCTCGGGCGCCCTGCAGGCGCGCGCGCTGGCGCATGAATTCGGACCCCACGCACCCAAGGTGATCGTCGGCGAGGAGGTCAAGACGGCCGGCCAGGGGGAGGTGATCGGCCTGTTCATCGAGGAGAAGATCCCGCGCGGGCTGAGCCTGCGCGAGACGGTCGCGGAGATCCACCGCCAGGGAGGCGTCGTGTACGTTCCCCACCCGTTCGACCGCATGCACTCGGTGCCCGACTACGAGCACCTGCTGCCGATCCTCGACGAGGTCGACGCGATCGAGGTGTTCAACCCGCGCGTGGCGATCGCGGCTTTCAACGAGGAGGCCGAGCGCTTCGCGGCCAAGTACCGGCTGCCGGCGGGCGCCGGCTCGGACGCGCACGTCGCCCAGGGCCTCGGCTCGGTGCGCATCCGCATGCGCGACTTCGACGGGCCGCGCGAGTTCCTGCAGTCGTTGCGCGACGGCGAGATAACCACGCGACCGTCCTCGCTGCTGTACGTGCAGGCGCTTAAGTTCCTGCAGACGCGCGCCACCCCGCGCTCGGCGCGGCGGGCGAGCAAGGCGCGGCGCCTGAAGCGCGTCAGGCGGGCCTCGGGGAGCGGCGGACGCAGATAGCCGAGCGCAAGTACTGATGCACCGTCAAGGACAAGACGACGCCCCGTCAAATCCCACGGGGTCGATGCCGGTGACCGATGACGAGATCCGCGAGAAGTACCTCGAGCGCGCGATCAGGGAGCTGAACGCGCTCACGCGCGAGCTGCAGTCCTGCCCGCACTGCCCGCGCGGCAACCTCATGCCGGTGCTCGGATCGGGCCATCCGCAGGCGGACATCATGCTGCTCAAGCACTCCGCGCTGCCGTCGGAGATCGAGGAGGGAGTGGCCTTCTACGGACGCGCGGGGGGCGCGCTGATGAAGTCGCTCAAGCGCCTGTCGATCGACCCGCTCGCCGTGTACGGGACGCTGTGCGTCAAGTGCCCGCTGAGCGACTCCTCGCTGGCGGACCTGGCGTGCGTGGCGAGGGTGGTCGAGGAGATCGCGATCGTGGCGCCCAAGATGATCGTCGTGATGGGCGCGGAGGCGCTCGCGGCGCTGGGCGAGATGGAGATCCCGCTGGCGGCGCCGCTGCAGGAGCGCCTGGGCGTGGTCCAGCGGCTGACGCCCACGATCGAGGCGCTGTACGTGCCCAACATCGACGACTCGCTCGACGAACAGGACGCCAAGCGCGCCTTCTGGGCGGCCTTCCGCGCGCTCGGCGACTGGTACGCGGCGCAGCCGCCGTATTGAGCCGGGCTACTCGCACCGGGCGGGACCTGCTCTGCGGAGGACGGACCGCTACACGGTGAGCACGATCTTGCCGAGCTTGCCGCCGGCGGCGAAGCGCTCGTAGGCCTGCGCGGCGTCGGCCAGCGGGAACGTCTGGGCGATCGGCACGCGCAGCGCGCCCGTGTCG
>Ga0335074_10015321_pt1 | contig 10764 bp, 5 predicted proteins | sample Lox_Sample_23_FD_206715 | JGI IMG/M metagenome (GOLD analysis project Ga0335074, IMG submission 206715) | Soil microbial communities from Loxahatchee National Wildlife Refuge, Florida, United States - Lox_Sample_2.3 | ecosystem: Environmental > Terrestrial > Soil > Wetlands | place: USA: Florida... | reverse complement strand
GATCGCTGCCCACGGCTGCACGTAACCCGACGCCGGGGTGATCGCGGCCAGGCCGGCGACGGCGCCGGTAGCGATGCCCACACCCGATGGCTTGCGGCGGCGCCACCACTCGATGCCCATCCAGACGAGCATCGCCGTGCACGCCCCCAGCTGGGTGTTCACCAGCGCATACCCGGCGACCTGCCCGGCGGACAGCGCGCTGCCCGCGTTGAAGCCGAACCAGCCGAACCACAAGATCCCGGCGCCGAGCAGCACCAGCGGCACGCTGTGCGGCCGCTCCAGCTGGTGGCTTCGCTTCAGATAGATGGCGGTGGCGAGGGCTGCCGCCCCGGCTAGCTCATGAACGACCGAGCCTCCGGCGAAGTCGATCGCGTGCAGGCCGCCCGAGCCGAGAAACCCGCCGCCCCACTCGGCGTGCGCGAACGGGCTGTAGACGATCAGCGACCAGAGCGCGATGAAGACGAGGTAGCCGCGGAAGCGCATCCGCTCGCAGAACGCCCCGGCGATCAGCGCCGGGGTGATAACGGCGAACTTCATCTGGAACGCCATGTACACCAGCGACGGAATCGTGGGCGCGTAGCTGTTCGGCGTGCCGTTGACGCCGCGCAGCAGCACGTTCTGCAGGCTGCCGATCACCCCCCAGTGATCAGCGCCGAACGCGAGCGAATAGCCGATGACGACCCACAGCAAGCTGATCAGGCCGATCGCCACGAACGACTGGACCATCGTCGCGACCACGTTCTTCGCGCCGACCAGCCCTCCGTAGAACAGCGCCAGCCCCGGCATCATGAAGAAGACCAGCGCTGTCGAGGTCAGCATCCAGGCGGTGTCACCAGCATTGATGTGCATGCCAACCTCCAGCAACCGCGGCGCCATTGCCCCGGGATTCCGATGATCAACATAGCCCATCGCCGGTTGCGCGCACCGGAAATCGCAGCGCCCAGGCCGATGAGGCCAGTGGCCTGCCCGCTCGCCTGACGCGCTCCCTGGGTCAGACCCGGAGCTGGAACGGGGCCAGCGTTATCTGGTCGATGTTCGGCGCCGTGCTCGACCGGAGATCCTGCCCGATGCCCTGGCCCGAGTAGATGACGCCGATGGTGGTGCTGTCCCAGTTGTACTGGGGGTTGGCGATGAACGTAATGGTGTTAGAGCCCCGGTGGAGCGCCACCGGGATCGTGAGGTTCCAGAACTGGTTCCAGTCGAAGGTGTTGGCGAAGTTGACGTGGAACGTCGGCGCGCCGTTCACGCTGATGTCGGCCGGGGCGGTCATCAGGTCCGGGTTGTAGTGGTTGGCCACGAGCTGCTGGTTGTTGGCGAACCGGACGGTCATCCCGTAGGTGCCCGCCGCTGGTGCGTGCACGGTGAAGGTCAGCGAGTTCGCCGGGCCATTGCCGATCCCGGTGACCACGCCGCCATCGGCCTGGCTGTAGCTGTTGTCGACGTGGGCGGTGCCGGTCATCGCGCCGTCTTCGGCCTGGTACGTCGTGACGTATGGCGCCGTGGCCGGGCTGCTGGCACCGACCGGAGTGACGGTCAGCTTGTCGAGGGCCACCTCGCCGCCCTCGCCGGTGACCACGACCTTGTTGATGCCAGCGCTGAGGTACACCCGGTCGGTTTGGGTCGACCAGTTCTGCGCGCCGCCACCGTCCAGCCAGCCTTGCAGCGGCAGCGTGTTGACCGAGGACCGCGCCGTCCCCTGGCCCTTGTCACGGAATGCCAGATCTGAGTAGCCGTCGCTCGCGGAGTAGACCCAGAACGTCACGCTCTGGCCGCGGCCCATGTCGACGGCCCCGGCGCCGGACTGCCCCTGCGCGCGGTAATCCGTCGTGGCGCCGCCGCCCAGATCGGCCTGCTCGGCCTCGTAGATGGCAGAATCCTGGACCGCGGGATCGTCGAGCTGCAGATCGATCTTGTTGATGATCGCGTCGCCGTTGGTCGCGGCGCCGTTCGCCCCTGTCGTCGACAGGCTTATCTCGTGCTCGCCCGCGGTCAGGTGCACGGTGGTGTCGGCGTGGTTCCAGATCACCCAGTTGTACCCGACCGGCAGCCACACCTCCTGAGGGCTGCCGCCGTCGACTCGCACGAAGATGTTCGTGGGGCCGAACACGTCGGAGGCCGCCGAGTCGCTCCCGTCGAATATGGACAGGCTGTAGTTACCTGTCTGCGGAACGTTCACGCTGAACGTGATGACCGTGCTCGAGCCCGTCCGCAGCCCACCGACGTCCTGCTCGCCGGCGGTGGCGTACCCGCCGAGGTTGCTGGGCGTCCCTTCGGTGTTGATGTTCCAGCCGGTGCCGGTCATGGTGGCCTGGGCCGCCAGGTAACTGTGCAGCCAGGTGGCGTCCGTCGGAGTGGCCGAGCCGGTTCCTCCCGGGGCGAGGATGACCTCGTAGGCGTCCATCGTCGGCGGTACGGACGGGTCCGAGATGATCGTCCCGTTGCGCCCGTTGCCGGAGGAGTCGATCACGGTGGCGCCGCCGGTCTCGTCGAACTTGTAATCCGCGACATTGCCAGCGCCGGCCTGACCGCTGGCGAGGGTGGCGATCTGGGCGGGGCTCAGCGCGCTGCTGTAGATGTTGAAGTCGTCGACCTCGCCGTCCAGGTAGGGGTCGGCCGGGTACTGCGAGTGCCCGATCCAGTCCTGGGTCGTGTCGCCGAGGTCGGCGGGAGTCAGGGTCATGTCGGTGTTGGTGCCGACTGCCGTGCCGTTGACGTAGAGCGTCCCGGTAGTGCCCGAGAGCGTCACCGCCACGTTCGACCAGGTGTTGAGGGGCAGCTCGTCGGTGGTGTTGATCTGCTGCTCTCCTCCCGCGCCGCTGGTGGTGATCGCGAACCGCAGCGCGCTGTCGGCTGCGTTGAGCGTCAGGAACATGTAGTCGTTGGTGCCGGTGCCGAAGTCGAATACCCGTGACCAGGCGGTATCCGCCGAGGGGTTGACCCAGGCCGAGATCGTGAAGTCGCTGACGCCCTGCATGATGCCGGACGGCAGGCTGACGTATTCGTTGTTGCCGCACAGGGACACGGCGTTGCCGATCTTGCCCGGAACGCGGGGCCCGGTGGCGTCGCACGACGCGGCGTTGCCGCCGGCGCCGTCGCCCTGATCGCCGCTGGTCACCGGAAGCGTGACCGAGCCGTCCGCGGCCACCGGCACGTCGCCGTCGAACGTCCGGGCCGGCTCGGCCGCCGCTCCGGTCATGCCGCTCCACCGGTCCTGGAAGATCGTGGCGTGCACCGTGTGGCCGAAGATGGCCGGGTCGATGTTATTGACGGTCACGCCCTGCGGCCCGGCCGGCCCGCCGCCGAGGATGATCCGCGCCTGCCGCTTCGCCTTGTCGAGCGTGGCCAGGCCCTGCAGCGTGTCGTCGGTGTTGCCGTCCGGCGTGGTGACCGCCACCGTGCTGCCGCTCATCGAGGAGTACCAGTTGTACAGCCACCACTGAGCGTTCGGGATGTTCTGCTGCGCGACCGAGTCGCCCAGGGACCCGTTGATGTTCCAGTACGCGAGGTCCCCGTCGACCTTCTCGGCCTCGAGCGCGGAGAGCCACGCGACCATCTGGCCGGGGCTGGTCAGCTGGTACCGGGCCGCGTACTCGTCGATGTTGATCGGCAGGTGACGGGTCATCCCGACCGTGGTCTCCAGCGCCCGGTAGGCCGCCACGTCGGTGCGCACGGTCGACGCGACGGCCAGTTCGTGCCAGGTCATCACGTCCGGCAGGCAGTCGTTGGCCACGCAGAACTGCAGGAACGAGCCGAGTGCGGCTGGGTAGAACCCGCTGAGGTTGGGCCCGGCGATCCGGGCCTGCGGCCACAGGCCCTTGATGAAGTCGTACGTCTGCAGCCACTCGGCCTCGAACGCGGCAAGAACCGTGGGATCGGTGGTCAGTCCCGCGAACCAGTTGCCATCCGGCTCGTTGTAGGGCACCAGGACGATCCGGTTCCTGTAGGGCGACGACAGGACCTGCTCGATCTCGGTCTTCATGTAGCCCTGGTACTGCGCATAGGTCGTGCGCTCATACGGGAAGTCGCGGTACACGTCGGTCATGTAGATGTAGATGTCCTGGCCGCCGCTGTCGAGGAACGGCTTGGCGATCTCGAGCGCGTCCGACCCCGGGTGCTGCTGGCCGTCCTGCGCCTTCGTGTCCGTGGTCGTCAGGCCCATGCCCTCGATGAGGTTGCTGCTCGGCACGCCCTGGTCGTAGATGCCGTACAGGCTCCCCGACGCGCCGCCGTCGAATGGCCCGGTGGGCGACCCGAGATCCACGACAACGTCATTCGGCGCGGCGGCGGCGGTGGCGGCCGCCGTCGTGGTGGCGCGGGCGGTGGTGGTGGCGCGGGCGGCCGTGGTAGCGCGGGCGGTAGTGGTGGCGGGGGCAGCCGCTGTGGCGGCGCTTCCGGGTGACGCCATCCCGAGGGTCAGTCCGGCCGCGGCCAGGACGAGAGCAGTGAGGCAAGCGCTGACACGCACGGGTTTCATGGCTGCTCCCGGACTGGCGTAACGGCTTCTGCAGGAACTCCCAGGCTTCTCGGGCCGGTGGGGAAACGTTTCCTCACCCAATATGCCGAGAATGTTCCGCCGCCCAGGGCGCGTCAAGCAGCAGACGCGGCCGTTATCTAACCGTTACCAATTGCGCGGCTGCACCTGCTGCCGTGCCGCTGGGGGCCGCGTGGATGAACCAAAGGGCTCGATAGATGCAGCCCTTTGGTACATCGATGGTTCGGCAGGCACCCGTGAGCCGGAGCGATCCCGGATTCCGCAACGCGCGCGTGCCGATGGCACACTCACGGCATGACCAGACGACGGCCGGCCACGCTCGTCGAGGTGGCCAAGCGCGCCGGCGTGTCACTGACGACCGCCTCGAAGGCGATCAATGGCAAGAACCGGGTATCCGAGGAGACGCGGGCGCGCGTCATGGCCGCCGCGGAAGAACTCTCGTTTACGCCCAACCCGATCGCGCGCGGCCTGATCACCGGGCGGAGCAGCACCGTCGGGGTCATCATCGCCGACAGCATGACCCACCGCTTCGCCGTGCCGGTCATGCTCGGGGCCGAGGCCGCGCTCGGCGAGATCGACCTCTCCATGATCACCTGTGATGCCCGGGGGGACCGGGCGCGCAGCCTGGAGCTGGCCCGGATGCTGGCGGCCCGCAAGGTGGACGGTGTGCTGCTCGTCGGCGACAACAACGTGGTCACCGCCTCGGTAACGCGCTACATCGACGTCCCGGTGGTCTACGTCTACGGTGAATCCGACGACGCGAGCGACCTCGTTCACATGCCCGACGACCAGGGGGGCATCGGCCTCATGGTGGACCATCTGGCCGCCACCGGACGGCGGCGCATCGTCCACCTCACCGGGCCGCGCCACGCGACCGCGGTCACCAACCGCGTTCATGGCCTCCTTTCCCGCTTGCGCAGCCACGACCTGCGGCTGGCGGCCCCCGTGGGGTATGGCGAATGGTCGCAGCGGTGGGCCCGCGCTGCCGTCACCGCCCTGCTGGAGCAGGTGCCGGATGTCGACGCCGTGCTGTGCGGATCCGACCAGATCGCCTCGGGGGTTCTGGTTGCGCTGGACGAGCTGGGCCGGCGGGTGCCAGACGACATTGCCGTCACCGGCTATGACAACTGGAGTGTCTTCGCCCTGGAAACTGAGCCTCAGCTGACCACCATTGACATGAACCTCGAGGCGCTCGGCGCGGCCGCGGCCCAGGATCTTTTCACGATCATCGACGGCGCCCCTCGCCAGGGCGGTGTCCGGCGGCACACCTGCGACCTGGTAATTCGCGGCTCCAGCGACCGCTGAGCACCGTCGTTCCGGGCGTTGCCGAGGTCAACTCGGAGGCCAGCGCCGCCTGGAGGCGGTCCGCTGCTCTATCCTCCTTCGGCAGTGAAAAGAAAAATCGCTTTGGTGATGGCCAGTGCCTTGTGCGCTCTTCTTGTCGGAGCTGGCTGTGACTCCTCGGGAAGGGCGGACGCGCCGCCCGCTCCGCGGCCGAACTTTGTTTTTGTCCTCACCGACGACCTGTCCTGGAACCTGGTCAGTCACATGCCGCACGTTGTCGCGCTGCAGAGGGCCGGGATCACGTTCTCGCACTACTACGTCGTCGACTCCCTGTGCTGCCCGTCGCGGTCCGCGATCTTCACCGGCGAGTACCCCCACGACGACGGGGTCTTCACCAACGTCGGTGCCGACGGCGGGTACGGCTCTTACAACGCGCACGGCGACCAGCAGAAGTCGTTCGCGGTGGCGCTGCAGAAGTCCGGCTACCGCACCGCGCTGATGGGCAAGTACCTCAACGGCTACGATCCATCCGATCCGGTCGCGCCGGGCTGGAATGCGTGGGACGTGGCGGGCAACGGCTACGGCGAGTTCAACTACAGCCTCAACCAGAACGGCACGCAGCATGAGTACGGGGACGCGCCCGGCGACTACCTGACCGACGTGCTCTCGGCCAAGGCCACCTCGTTCATCGGCTCGTCCGCGCGCTCGCACAGGCCGTTCATGCTGGAGGTCGCGACGTTCGCGCCGCACGCGCCGTATACCCCGGCGCCGAGCTATACAGATGCCGCGGCGAGCCTGCAGTACCCGAAGGACGCCGCCTACAACCGGCTGCCCGTCAACCCGCCGCCGTGGCTGGCACGGCGAGCACCGCTGACCCCGGCGCAGCAGGCGGCCATCACCGGCGAGTACCGCGACCGCGTCGAGGCCGACCTCTCCGTCGACGACATGATCGGCCAGATCGAGCACGAACTGCGGGCCAAGGGCGTCGCCAGGAACACCTACATCGTTTTCAGCTCCGACAACGGCCTGCACATGGGCGAGTACCGGCTGGAGCCGGGGAAGCAGACCGCGTTCGACACCGATATTAGGGTGCCGCTGATCGTCAGTGGCCCGCACGTCCCGGCGGGGCGGACGGTCACCCAGCTCGCGTCGAACATCGACCTCGCGCCCACGTTCGAGGCACTGGCCGGACTCGAGATCCGCAAGACCATCGACGGGCACAGCCTCGCCGCGTTGTGGCACGGCCAGCGGCCGAAGGACTGGCGGCAGGCCATCCTGATCGAGCATCACGGTCCCGACGATCTGCCGAGTGATCCGGACGCCCAGACCAAGGCACAGGCCGATCCGCCCTCCTACGAGGCGGTGCGGACCGAGAACGCGCTGTACGTCCTCTACGCCAACGGCGACCAGGAGTACTACGACACGGCCACGGACCCGCTCGAGCTGGACAACATTGCCCCGGACGGTGTGCCCCCCGACCTGGTGAAGGCGCTCGTGGCCCTGGAGAACTGCCACGACGGCGTCACCTGCTGGGCCGCTGCCCACCTGCACTGATAACGCGGTGCGGCGTGGTGCGGCGCTGGCCCTACCCTGGAGCGCATGACGCTTCCCTCCGGTGTCGCCATCGACGAGCTCGATCCTGGCATCCGCCCGCAGGACGACCTGTTCCGGCACGTCAACGGGCTGTGGATTGCGCGGACCGCGATTCCCGCCGACCGGGCGCGCGACGGCGCGTTCCGGGTCCTGGCTGAAGAGGCCGAGAACGCGGTCCGCGAGATCGTGGAAGAGGCCGCGTCGGCGCCTGAAGGCAGCGAGGAGCGGAAGCTCGGCGACCTCTACGCCAGTTTCATGGATGCGGACCGGGTGGAAATGCTCGGCTCGCAGCCCATCAGCCAGACGCTCGCGGGCGCCCGGGCAGTCAGCTCCATTCCGGAGCTTCTGGAGACGCTCGGGCGGCTGGAGCGACGGGGCGTCGGGGGCCTGTACCGGCTCTTCGTCAACGCTGACCCCGGCGACCCGGAGCGTTACCTGGTGTTTTTCGGGCAGGGCGCGATCTCGCTCCCGGACGAGAGCTACTACCGCGAGGAGCGGTTCGCCGGCGTCCGTGACGCGTTCGTTGGCCATGTGCAGCGCATGCTCGAGCTGGCCGGGCTGCCGGACGCCGACCTGGCAGCCAGGCGGGTGTTCGCGCTGGAGACGGCGGTGGCCGGATACCACTGGGATCGCGTCGAGAGCCGCGACCGCGAGAAGACGTACAACCTGCTCACCTGGACCGGCGCGCTGTCGGAGGGCCCGGATCTGCGCGGGTGGCTTGCGGCCATGGACCCGCCCGCTGGCGCCTTCCACGAGATCGTGCTCCGCCAGCCCAGCTTCAGCGCCGGGCTGGCCTCGCTGCTCACCGATGAGCACCTTCCCGCGTGGCGGGACTGGCTGTGCTGGCAGGTGATCCACAGCGCTTCCGGGTACCTGTCCGAGGCGTTCGTCCAGGAAGATTTCGACTTTTACGGCCGCACCCTGAGCGGCACCCCTCAGCTGCGTGAGCGCTGGAAGCGTGGTGTCTCGCTGGTCGAGCGGGCCATGGGGGAAGCGGTCGGCCGGGCCTACGTCGCCCGGCACTTCCCACCGGGAGCACGGGAGCGGATGGATGTCCTGGTAGCCAACCTCCTCGAGGCCTACCGCCAGAGCATCGAGACGCTCGAATGGATGGGGCCAGACACGCGCACGCGGGCGCTGGAAAAGCTGCGGAAGTTCACGCCGAAGATCGGCTACCCGGCCAGATGGCGAGACTACTCCAGCCTGGAGATCGACCCGACGGATCTCATGGCCAACGTGCGGGCCGCCCACGCTTTCGAGTTCCACCGCGAGCTGAACAAGATCGGCAAGCCGATCGATCGCGACGAGTGGTTCATGACCCCTCAGACGGTGAACGCGTACTACAACGCGAGCATGAACGAGATCGTGTTCCCGGCTGCGATCTTGCGGGATCCGTTCTTCAATCCCGGCCGGGACGACGCAGCCAACTACGGCGCGATCGGCGCGATCATCGGCCACGAGATCGGCCACGGCTTCGATGACCAGGGTTCCAAGAGCGACGGTGACGGCAGGCTTACCGACTGGTGGAACGCGGCGGACCGGCGGGCGTTCGAGGCGCGGACCCGGTCGCTGATCGAGCAGTACAACGCGCTGGCGCCGGCGCAGACTCCTGACCAGCATGTGAACGGAGCGCTGACGATCGGGGAGAACATCGGCGACCTCGGAGGCCTCGGCATCGCGTGGAAGGCCTATGTGGTTTCGCTGCGCGGCCAGGAGGCACCGGTCATCGACGGCCTGACGGGCGCGCAGCGCTTCTTCCTGTCGTGGGCACGTGCCTGGCAGGGAAAGGCCCGGGATGAGGAAGTCATCCGGCTGCTCGCCATCGACCCGCATTCCCCCGCCGAGTTCCGCTGCAACCAGATCGTGCGCAATCTCGACGAGTTCTACGCCGCATTTGATGTCGGCGACACCGACGAGATGTGGCTGGACCCCGCGGCCCGGGTCCGTATCTGGTAGCCAGGCCCATTGCGGCCCGGCGGGTCGGACCCCGCTCACGCATGTGTGATCCGGCCACGCGCGGGTAGCCACGCCTTTCCGGGATCCCTTCGCTTGCTTTAGTAAGCAATGCTTGCTAAAGTTAGCAAAACGATCTGGAACCCGAGGAGTAGATATGAACACCCTGACCAGGCAATACAGCACGGCGGCGCACCAGGCCCGATCCGCGGCCGGGAAGACGGCGGACTTCTGGACCCAGCGCACGCGGACGCTGGCGGACTCCCTTCCCGGGCTGCCGCAGATCGACCTCGTCGTGGCGGTCGAGCGCTACTTCGACCTGGTGCAGCGGACGGTAGACCTGAACCGCGGGCTCGCCGTGAAATGGGCGGAGGCCGCGAGCGCACTGCCCGGTGTGGTTCGCGAGCAGGCCGAGTCGGCAGGCGAGGTCGTGCGGGACAAGGCGGCCACGGCCGAGCAGGCCGCTCACGTGCACGCCGAGAGGGCGTCGCATGAACTGGCCCGTGAGGCACGCAAGATCGAGCGCGAGCAGGCGAGGAAGGCTCAGGCGATGGCCCGCGAGCGCTACGAGGGCCTGACCAAGGCCGAGCTCAGCGACCTGCTCGCACAGCGAGACCTGCCCAAGTCGGGCAATGTCGACCAGCTCATCGAGCGGCTGGTCGAGGCGGACAACAGCTGACAACCGCTGCCAACCGCCCTAGCCGGCCGGCAGCTGGTAGCTCTTGATGCCCTTGCGCGGGTTCAGCTCGATCAGCGCGCCCTGCAAGACGCCGTCCGCGTACGCGCTGCCAGGATTGATGCACAGCGTTTTGCCGATCTTGACGGCGCCGCGCGATTCGTGGATGTGCCCGTGCAGCGAGAGCATCGGCTGGTGCCGCTCGATCACGCGGCGGACCGCGACCGACCCGACCGACTCCATCAGCACCGCCCCGCCCTTGACCACGGGCTTGAGCGAGCTGTCGAGCACCGGTGCCTGGTCGATCGCGGTCCCGGCGGGCGGCACATGCAGGTTGAAAACCGACCTGGCCGGATCGGGCACCTGGCTGGCCAGCTTCTCGATGTGCTGATCCAGGTCGTCCTCGTCCATCTCCCTGGGCGAGTCCCACGGGGTCCGGTTCGACCACCCGCAGGAGATCATCGTGAACCCGTCCCCGAGGTCGGTCAGCTGGTCTTCGGGGTCGGTCAGGACGGCGGACTGGCCCAGGTACTCCCGCAGCTCCGGAGGGTCGTCGTTGCCCGTCATCACGTACAGCGAGACGCCGCTCCCGGCCATCTTCTGCTCGGCCCAGGACATCCACCGGTCCAGGCTCTCGAGCATGAGCCGCAGGAACACCCGCTGCACCGCGTCGCGGTCCTGCCAGGTCCGGTCGAGCTCCTCGTCGGTGGTCCGGAACGGGTAGAAGCCCGTGTCCCGGATTTTCGCCTCCACCTGGTCGAGTTCG
>Ga0335074_10015320_pt1 | contig 10764 bp, 13 predicted proteins | sample Lox_Sample_23_FD_206715 | JGI IMG/M metagenome (GOLD analysis project Ga0335074, IMG submission 206715) | Soil microbial communities from Loxahatchee National Wildlife Refuge, Florida, United States - Lox_Sample_2.3 | ecosystem: Environmental > Terrestrial > Soil > Wetlands | place: USA... | reverse complement strand
CAGTTCAGCAAGCTAGCAGTGTTCTCAGCCCCATTGCGGCCTTATTCGTCTTCTCTGCCGTTGTTGCCATCCTCCAGTTTGAATCCTTCCGCGATCTTGTATCGGCTCTTCTCAAGCACACCCATTCATGCCGGCACCTGGCTGCTTCCAACTCAACCTGAGAAGAAGAGATCACGGAAAGGCCGCCCGCGTGTCCCTACAGGGGGATCTTCTAGAGGAACCACTGTAGTGTGGGGCGACTATGGTTTGCGGATGTGCGATCATCATCGCAGGGTCAGTGCATCTCAATTGAAGAACGGTGAAGATGCTATAAAAAATCGGCTTCGTGGCATGCGATACCGTCTTTACACAAGGATATGTGCCAACATAGGGGTTTATACCAGTGGCAACGAGGTAATCTCTTTCTCTACCCCCAGGATATATAGGAAAAATTTTGCAGTTGCTAACGCCAGACAGGTTCGCATGGGAAAGGGTAAAGGTTCATTCGATCACTGGGCGTCAAGGGTCGCAGTTAGCAAGATTATCTTCGAGTTGAAGGGAGACATACATGAACAGGTAGCACGGGATGCGTTCCGATTAGCTGGAAACAAAATGCCTGGTACGTTCATTGTCAAGTATAATGTCTTGACAGAAACTATCCAAAATAATAACTAACTGGGAAAATAGGCTCGTATGAGTTTGTCAAGAAAGGCGACCCTCCCGTAGTTGGAATCACGAAGCTAGATGGAGTCACTATGGAGGAACTGAAGCGACCTCGACGAGCAATACCACTTAGCTCTTTGCCCGCGAATGCTACAATGGGGTCAGCGCCAGCCACAGTTTCGGCGTCTTTCTCGCCAGATGCCTGATATAGACTAGTAATTGTAGAAATAGTGTAATATGACTAGACTAGACTACATGCATTGCTATACACCTTGGTATTTCGCTCGTTGTCCCATTTAGCCGCACAGTGGAACATGGATTGGGTCGGAGGAATATTATTGAACAAATCTCCAAATTGTGAACATGCTTAAGAGTATGGCAAAGTTAAGCCTTGGCAAACATATATCCAAATTACATAGTAAAGGGTGATACATATGTGAAATCATGTGACCGTAAACTTTTCGCGTTTGGTCACGTGATCGAATTTTCGTGTAGTTCAATTTACGCGTTCGCGAACACAATTCAAAGAATTGAGTGAGACAGTCAAGCACAAGAATGGCGCTGCTTGTGGATAAACATCGCCCAAGGTCCTTGGATGCCTTGACATATCATAAAGATCTCTCAGAGCGTCTGAGATCACTTGTTTGTAACAATATTTCATTCCCTTGAAATCATTCTAACATATCACCAGGCGCAAAGTGGAGACTTCCCACATCTCCTGGTCTATGGGCCATCTGGAGCAGGCAAGAAGACACGAATTGTTGCGACTCTGAAAGAACTCTATGGACCAGGAGTTGAGAAGATCAAGATTGATTCCCGTGTCTTTCAAACGACCAGTAATCGAAAGCTTGAGTTTAATATCGTGGCTTCCGTTTATCACCTCGAAATCACGCCCTCAGACGTCGGCAACTATGATCGAGTTGTGATTCAAGACCTGCTGAAAGAGGTGGCGCAGACACAGCAAGTCGATCAGTCTGCCAGGCAGAAATTCAAGGTTGTCGTCATCAATGAGGCAGATCACTTAACAAGAGATGCGCAGGCCGCGCTGAGAAGGACCATGGAGAAGTATTCGCCAAATCTCAGATTGATTCTCTTGGCGGATTCAACCGCGAACATCATAGCACCAATTCGGTCTAGAACATTGCTGGTTCGTGTTGCTGCACCTACTGAAGCAGAAATCTGCGATGTGCTTGCGAAGTCGGGAAAGAAGGAAGGCTGGCCTGTGGCAGAGAAATTGAACATGAAGATAGCTAAAGAGAGTGGCCGGAATCTCCGAAGAGCATTGCTTATGTTTGAAGCAGTTCATGCACAGAAGTAAGTCGGCCTCTCTTTTTACAAGTGCCACGCTCTGACCTTGATTCTGCAGTGAGAAAGTAACAGACAACACCCCCATACCACCGCCAGATTGGGAAGCCTTGATTAGCCAAGTTGCAAGAGAGATACTAGAGGAACATTCGCCGGCAAGGATTCTACAAGTCCGGGCGAAATTATATGATCTCCTGACGCACTGTATCCCACCAACAACGATCCTGAAGACCTTAACATTCAAGCTCATTCCAATGATTGACGATGTCTTGAAAGCAGAAGTCATTAAGTGGTCAGCTTTCTATGAGCATAGGATTCGGATGGGCACGAAAGTCATCTTCCACCTGGAGGCATTCGTAGCCAAATTTATGCGGATACTTGAGACGTATCTTATGGATATGGACTTCTAAGCTGAAGAGATCGTCCTACTTCAGATAACGGCACTATTTCATAGGGAGGCGTTTCCCCAGGACGGATGTGTAAGTACTTGGGCGTTGCTAATTATGGGAATAATTCATGGCTCTGTGGGGTATACGAACATTTTCTGTATAAATAATTTCGCCATGGACTATTTACAACAAAAATGGCTGCATGAGTATCGGAGAATTGTGAAAGCATCTTTTACATGACAGTTGCTTGGCTTCTGGTCGCGTGTATAGTACTGCCACACTGCTGAATGGAAATGTTGAGGGAACTGTCCGAATATGTCACTTCAATTTAACGACAATTATTTAGCTCGTTTACAGTATATCAGGCTTTGACCGTCAATGAGATTCAACGATGCTGTTTATTGCGAATTTCAGTATTGCTTTATTTCACCATGTCTGAAGATACAAGCATGAATCTCATGGACATTTCGCCGGGTGGAGAGAATATGCAGTAAGTGTCTCAGTTACAATACATTATAATGAAGTTAATTGACATGGCTTCAGGTACAAGTCAACCAAACACCTACAATAAGCCTCACGCGAAAGAAAACGGACAATTCAGCGGTAAGAACCCAACCACCTCTGCGGCTACTTGTTGCATTTTTACATAAAAGGCATATAGACCCGATAGGTACAGAAGCCCAACAAGAAAAGTATGAACGGGAAAGCACAAGGTAGAGAATATCAAATATGGGAGGCCGTTAGGGAACACGGATTCGGAGGCAGGACTGAGGAGTTTAAAGGAGCACAAGAGACGATTCACACGCGAGAGGAGCAGGGTACGGGAAGGAACTAGTGTCGGTGCATGACATGTTGCGCTCCACACATCTGCAAGTACCAAAGTAGTCTTCCCTGTTCATGTCCGAGAAGTGTTCGAAACACTCTGTCAAGACATCACATCAGCATTATGCGCTTTAATTTACAAATATTGGGGTCGGCCCAATACTGGATCATCTGGCGGCCCAGCGGAATAAGACCTTGATCAAATATACTTCAAGGGTCATGCGCACAGCGCCATAGAATACCCGATACGCCCATATAATCTCGTACCTCGAGTACCTTCGGGAGATGTCGCTTTGAAGACTGTTGGCTTACTTGCCTTTTATCTTATGTGGTGTAACCGAACACTGCTATTTCTTACTTACCCCCACAGCACAACTGCGACTCGATCAGGGGCATTCCGATCTGGCCGGGAACGCAAGATAACGACCCAGACAAGGATTGAGCTGCAGAAAGCGCAAGGCAGCTTGCCGTATCTGTGTCCTCCACGAGTTGTACTGTACGTGTGGTAGCCTTGCCCGATATGACCCCGCAGTTTAATGGGGGCGGTTGGAGAATTGGATAGCCAATCATCGGAAATTCCTTTTGGATGGAGGCACCACCCCGCCGTCTGACCGGCCAGGATGCAAAAGCCACAAATGGCACTCACAAAAGACCAACATCCAATATTTCTACTACAGGCTCTCTCCTACGCAACTAGGTGAGCACATGAGCACCCACGTCAGCAGTGCGGGACTGGCTGCAACAAAGATTTCTTTTGTGAGCTCGGAAAAATCGAACTGCAGGAGAGAGCGAGTGGCATGTACCATTACGAAAAGGGTGTTTCGGGGGTTCTTGCGCCTTACGCTAGGCCCCACCAACTACGAGCAGTCTCTTCTCAATAATTTGCATTGGTCCGGACGATGGGATGACGAAGGTCAAGATGGGAGCACTGAGTCTCTACAAAAACAGGACTGCGCCACGACTAGAGCATGTAACCCCACTCCCAAAGATATGGTAATTAAAGCTGGTGCTCCTCCCATAGCCGAGCTAAAGTAGGAGCTGCCAGACGTAAGGAACAGCTGCTGCGGTTAATTACTTCCATTCTCCCGCATTGCCGTCTGCCGTTCTACTTCCCTTCTCTTTATATATCTCTGCACGCACCTCGGAAGTTTTACCGTAAAGCATATTACTCCAGTCATTGTTCTGAGCTTTGTTTGCAATACCCCAAGGCTGCGTTTGCGTCATACATCATTTCGTACCTTGCACCCACTTGATAGCCGACGATCCTCTCACCAGCCAATTTAAAAGGACTACCCCGCCACCCCCGCAATCAGAGCAACTTGAACCAATTCTCATTGACTTCGCAACAACTTCAACAGCGCAACAGCAGGGACCGCCAAAATGTCCGAAGGCGATAGGAAACCGCCCACCAACCCAGTGGTGGCCGAGGCCCATGAGGTCGACACATACCGTAAGTAAAATCATGTGTCCTGTCCGCTCCGGACGTCATTCCGAGAACTGACCCTCTATAGACCCGCCAAAGAAAATGCTTGCCAGTAAGCCTCGCGCCCAATTGCACCCACCCAAGTGATTGTGTGACTTCAAACAAATGCTAATATCCCAATAGAGCATCCAAGCAAACCTCATTTGAGTAGTAAGTTGATTCTAAGCAAAATGAAACATAGTTTCTAATTTTTTCCAGATCTGGAGGAATACCAGACACTTTACAAAGAGTCAATCTCAGAGCCAAAAAAGTTCTGGGGCAGGATGGCTCGTGAGCTGCTTACATGGCAGAAAGATTTCCAAACTGTACACTTGGGCAGCCTCACCGGCGGCGACAATGCCTGGTTCTTGGAGGGACAACTCAATGCCTCGTATAACTGTGTCGATCGTCATGCAATCAAGAATCCGCATAAGCCAGCTATAATTTACGAGGCTGACGAGAGTACGGACGGTCGCACATTGACCTATGGCGAGCTTCTTAAGGAAGTCTGTCGGGTGGCACACGTTCTCAAGCAGATGGGCGTCAAAAGAGGAGACACCGTTGCAATTTACCTTCCTATGATTCCAGAAGCTCTAATTTCTCTATTAGCCTGTACTCGTATTGGTGCAGTGCATTCGGTTGTCTTCGCCGGCTTCTCTTCTGATTCCCTTCGTGACCGTGTCGTTGACGCCCAATCAAGAGTTGTTATTACAACTGACGAAGGCAGGCGAGGCGGCAAGGTCATTGCAACAAAGAAGATCGTGGATGATGCACTTAAACAATGCCCTAACGTTACACACTGCCTCGTCTATAGGCGAACTGGTGCGGGAGTACCAATGACCAAGGGCCGGGATTGGTGGTGGCACGAGGAGGTGGAGAAATGGCCCAACTACATTCCACCTGAGCCAATGAATTCAGAGGACCCTCTATTTCTGCTTTACACTTCTGGCTCCACCGGCAAGCCCAAGGGTGTCATGCATACCACAGGCGGATATCTTATTGGTGCAGCTCTGACGGGAAAATACGTCTTCGACATTCATGAACATGACAAGTTCTTCTGCGCTGGTGATGTTGGTTGGATTACCGGACATAGTTATGTTCTGTACGCACCTCTGCTGCTTGGTGTTGCAACGGTCGTATTTGAGGGCACACCTGCTTACCCTAATTTTTCACGATACTGGGATGTGGTTGAGAAACACAATGTCACCCAGTTCTATGTTGCGCCTACTGCATTGAGACTACTGAAGCGTGCTGGTGATCAGCATGTCAAAGCGCAGATGAAGCACCTCAGAGTTCTAGGCTCTGTCGGAGAACCGATTGCTGCCGAGGTTTGGAAATGGTACTTCGAAATTGTCGGAAAGGAGGAAGCACACATTGTGGATGTATGCCTTACTTTTTCTTGTGTCTGTTTAAGTCGGATGTGCTAACAGTCTTCCAGACTTACTGGCAAACCGAGACTGGCTCAAACGTCATTACTCCTCTGGCTGGTGTCACGCCCACAAAGCCAGGCAGTGCTTCGCTACCTTTCTTCGGTATTGAACCTGCAATTATCGACCCCGTCTCAGGAGAAGAAATTCATGGCAACGATGTTGAGGGTGTCTTAGCTTTTAAGAAGCCGTGGCCTAGTATGGCCCGCACTGTTTGGGGTGCCCACAAGCGATACATGGACACATACTTGAATGTTTATAAAGGTTACTATGTAAGTAGGACGTTTTCTAGGCCCCTAGCTTCTTTACTAAGTAGTTGGATAGTTCACTGGTGATGGCGCCGGACGCGACCATGAGGGTTACTACTGGATCCGTGGCCGCGTGGACGACGTCGTCAACGTCAGTGGTCACCGTCTCTCCACAGCAGAGATTGAGGCTGCTTTGATCGAGCATCCCGCAGTTGCTGAATCCGCTGTGGTCGGTATCAGCGATGAGCTCACGGGCCAAGCAGTTGCCGCATTTGTTGCTATCAAAGATGGCAATGAGCCATCAGAGGAACTTCGGAAGGCTTTCATCCTACAAGTCCGGAAGAGCATTGGTCCATTTGCAGCGCCGAAGCAGATATACATTGTTCCAGATCTACCAAAGACTCGAAGTGGCAAGATCATGCGCAGGATTTTGAGGAAGGTTTTGGCTGGAGAGGAAGATCAACTTGGTGATACCTCTACTGTAAGATGACAGCACACTTGGGATTAGTGAGTTTAATAGCTAACACATTACAGCTCTCGGACCCAAGCGTTGTTGACAAGATTATTGAGACCGTTCACGCATCAAGGAAGTCCAAGAAGTGAGAAATTGAGGCACAGGCACAAGGGCAGTCTTAGAATTTCCTTTCATGCTTTCCCGTCTCGAGCGGTATCTTTGAAGTCTCGACTCATAGCGCAAGTACCCAAGCAATTTACTATTTAGTAAAAAGATCGTTAAAATGTGAACATGGGTTTTGGTCATATCCATGACCGTCTATTTTACAAGACAGGCCCTACTATTATTTGAGTCCAAAAAAGGTGCTTTGCTTCGTCTCAAGGCACTCTCAACACTAGCTAAAGCTGGCTTTGGAACATTGCTCCAGTCTGATCTGTAAATCAGGCATGAAAGTCTCAAAAATCGATAACGCTCTAACGCTCTCGGATAATTAATACCATGGTTGATATTTTAATTTCAGGTACCGCCAACGTTTTTCGTAAAAGTGACTTTTTCCACGCCTACGCTCTCAACACCATTCGCATCCTTCCGCAGCTGATAGACGTAAAGTGTAAGAGAGATACCTTGGACCTAATAGTGTATATTATCTTAGCCTAGCTTCGAAGCAGATCATATCATGAGGACTTACATCCATCAGACAAAAGCTCGGAACCATTTCTTCCCCATCCGCAACCCATCCCGTTGGCATAGCCCCAGTAGCACTTCCCGGGTTCACGAAGAACTTGTCCATATATTCATACGCATCGAACCTGTGCGTACCGCCCCAGCACAGGACATCCACGTCTAATTTGTTGGCCTCTGCTAGGAGTAGATCTGCTTCTGTGGGCGCGACAACTGTGAAGCCTTCCATGAAACCGATCCGTAATGAACCATGCGTCACGACTTGGGATAGTGGGAGAGATGTAGCGTCAGAGTCAAAGCGGCCTTTGACGATCTTGAGATCGGGGGATATGCTGCGGAGGTATTCATAGGTGGTCTTATCCGTGAGATTGCCCAGGCAGAGCGTTTGGCCTATTTTGCCGGGAGTGAGGAGCTTTTTAAACTAGAGAGCTTCAGTATATTTCTAGAGCTTGAATGTGCATAGGAGAGTTCTACCTTCGCGGGGATATCGAGGGCACGATCTGGGATGTGGAGGTCGCCAATAACGAGGACAAGGCGGGAGGTCATTGTTCAGATGGGAGGTGCCCGGTGTGGGCGGTGACGTTGACAGGGGAGGGATGGAGAGTTTGACAAGCTGAGAAGTCAATTTTACAGCATCTGGGCAGGCTTATGAAGGGCTTGGTTTGATCCGTGGAAAGGGATATCTTAAAGTGGGACTGCAACAATGCTGAGACCTTGGACGAGAAGTACTCTTGGAGAGATCGCAGTTCGCTTGTATTGCCTCGACCGCAAGGCTGAAACATCAATCAGCCAGTACATTTTCCATGTTGCCAATCATTGTTTCTACTTCGTTCAGATAACTTTTTAAGCATTGAGACTTCGGATTGTCTCTATTCTACTAAGTCTCTCTATCTACTGAACTTGATTATCTCGTCATTTGGCAGGTTAAGCTAGCAGGTATGATAACATACATATAGAATGGCCTGAACGTCATTTTTTGTGATCTCAAAGGTCTTCCACAGGGCTTTGTATTTCTCATTAGAGGCACGATAACACACTTGGTTGTATTGGCCTGGCTGAATTTTTTTTCTTTCATTGGGACCGACTCCACGCTTACTAAGTGGCTGGACCGGCTTCGGGGCAATGGTGTAAAAATCTTCGTTGTATTATGTGATCTTGTAGGCTGATAGTTTCTAGCAGGATTAGACGGACGCGTTACGGCACTCACTTATGTCCAGATTGCCCTGTACAGGCCTTATCCGCTCATTATTTCCGATCCATACTCGCATCAACAACGTAATTGTGGCTCTACTGCAGAGGCTCTCACGGGGTTTCCCCACCAAAATAAAACTGGCTCCCCACGACAGCCCCTCATCGAGGCTTTCTTTGATTTCTAGACATTTGCAACACCAGCCAATACTCCCATTAAACACTCCCTATTCCATTGAGCCATTATCCATTCCCTACTCGCAGATTCGACGACTCAGCACTGCTTATCAAACTTCAAGAGAGATCATCAAAATGTCCAGTCAACCACCTCACCCCACACTGCTCATTCCCGGGCCCATTGAATTTGATGATGCTGTCCTCCAGTCTATGAGTCACTATAGGTATATACTATTCCGTCTCTGCAAATTAATACGCGCCTCCTTTGTCCTGAAAATGCAGTAACTAATGATGTCGTCATCAGTGAGAGCCATGTCGGAGCAGGCTTCGTTGCAGTCTTCGGTGAGACTCTGTCGATGCTACGGAAACTTTTCCAAACAACAGATCCTGCATCACAACCCTTCGTAATATCCGGTTCAGGTACTCTCGGATGGGATTTGGTTGCTGCAAATCTAGCTGAACCTGGAGAAGATGTGTTGGTCCTCCATACAGGGTATTTTGCAGACTCTTTCGCAGACTGTTTTGAGACATATGGAGTTAAGGCAACACAATTGAAGGCTCCGATTGGTTCAAGGCCACAGCTGCCAGAGATTGAGAAGGCTTTGAAGGAAAAGAAGTACAAGCTCTTGACAGTCACCCATGTGGACACGTCCACCGGTGTGCTGAGTGAACTTGCAGCGCTGTCGGAATTGGTGCATAAGGTGTCACCGGATACTCTTCTCATAGTCGATGGAGTCTGCAGTGTCGGTAGTGAGGAGATAGACTTCGACAAAATGCAATTGGATGGTGTCATCACTGCCAGTCAAAAGGGGATAGGATGTCCCGCAGGCCTGTCAATCAGCATGTTTTCCGGACGTGCCATCAAGACATTTCAAAGTAGAAAGACCCCACCCGGCTCATACTTTGCGTCCTTCAAGAATTGGTTGCCAAGTACGTTCCTTCAAAACTTAGTCCTCCCATCATATTAACTAGTTGTAGTTATGCAGAACTATGAGGCCAAAAAGGCGTCCTATTTTGCAACCCCGTCACCACAGTTGATTCATGCACTTCATACCTCCCTAACGCAGATTCTCTCAAAACCTCTCTCTGAACGCTTCGCGATACATAAAGCTACTTCTCAGAAGATCAAGAAAGCTGTCGCGGACCTTGGGTTGAAGCAATTAGCATTAAATCCTGCCGACCAGGCAAATGGTATGACAGCGATCTATCTCCCAGAGGGGGTCAAAGTACCGGAGATTCTACCAAACCTGTTGAAGAAAGGTGTGGTTTTCGCAGGAGGCTTGCACAAGGAGATTGGTATGTAGACTCCTTGGCCATGTCCAGTTATTTGTCTAACTGTATAACAGCCACTAAGTACATTAGAATTGGGCATATGGGTGTTAGTGTGGTGAGTGTTTACTTGGCATCCCAGCCACCCCAAAGGCATGCCACTAATTGAAACTTCTAGACTGATCCCAATCGTACTGATATCGATCACGCTATAGAGGCTCTCAAGTCTGGATTATCGGACGCTGGCTACCAGAAGGCATAAAATTCACATATATGTACGTATAGACGCCAAAAAGATCTCTTTGCCATTTTATGTATATATTCCTTCAATGGCAAAACCCATTGTACAACTTCATGCGCACATTGATTATTGACCATGAAGTGTGGACAATGCGCAAAGTGTAGCACGTGCTCTTCTCCATCTGTGAACAATTTTGTCATGTTGTACGCTGTACTTCGGAGGCATGCACGTGCCGGTTAGTATTGGCTCTACGTTTCCTCCAGGTTTCGTGGTGATTGCCTAGCCTTGTGGCTGCTTCTTTTTGTCAATGGTGGCGCATTCGAAGACGCCAACACACCCAAAATGTACTTTTGTCTCACACGGGTCCTGCATGCATTCTGTATTGGACATTGAGTACGGCAAAGTTTGTTCATTCGGGGAAAACTGGATTCACAAGTCTCCCCCCAATTTGGACGATTC
>Ga0335074_10015319_pt1 | contig 10764 bp, 11 predicted proteins | sample Lox_Sample_23_FD_206715 | JGI IMG/M metagenome (GOLD analysis project Ga0335074, IMG submission 206715) | Soil microbial communities from Loxahatchee National Wildlife Refuge, Florida, United States - Lox_Sample_2.3 | ecosystem: Environmental > Terrestrial > Soil > Wetlands | place: USA... | reverse complement strand
CTGCCTTCGGCAGTGTCGCCAGCGCCACGCCGGTGGCGCGCCGCGGGCTTCCCGATACTGCCAGGATCCCGCCAAATGCGCCCGCAGCGCCGAAGCCGAGCCGCTCGCTGTAGCGTTCCACCGGGCCGGGCAGCAACGGCTGCGGCCGCTCCGGCGTGACCGGCTGCGCTGCGGCATTGCGCCGGTGACCGCATAGCAGCGGCTCGGATCTGGCCCAGCTATCACGCTGCAGCACGGCTTCGGCAGCTTGCGTCACTCGCTGGCCAAGATCGAGCGCGAGCCCGCCGATTCCCTGCGCTGCGGTCTGCGCGACGGTGTTGCCGGCTGCGATCAGCAGGTCTCCCCGGTCGGCGCCCAGCGCGCACTCAACAGCCGCACGCAGCCTGGGCTGAGTGTCGACGAACTGGCCAAGCGAGCCAAGCTCAGCCGGGAGCCGCACCATGCGAAACGCGCGGCTCGCGCCCGCGACGGCCATTCCCGCTGCGCCGGCAGCCAGCGCCGCTACTGCCGCAGGAACCCGCTCGATTGGCCTGCCAGCTGGCTCGGCGGGCTCGGCTGGGTGCTCGCGTTCCACGCGGTCGACGATGCCGACGAGATCGGCCACCGGCGGGGCGTCATCGCAGCTGACTACGACCACGCCGAGCGGAGCGTTGACGGCTGCCCACCGGACCGAAGGGTGACGCTCGAGCTCGGTCTCGACTGCCCGGCCGAGGGAGGCCCGGGCCTGAGCAGCGATACCGCTCACTCTGATATGCACCCGATTTTCGCTGCGCCACGCCACACGTGGTGAATGCAAGGGGGCCAGGGCCTGCCCCACAGGCCTTATGGCGGCGGCAACCACACGCACGGCCGCCTGAGGGGCTGTGTGCACCGCCACATCCTGCGTGCGCAGGGGGCGCGCTGACATCACGCGGAACGGGTGAGCATCGGCCGGCAGGCCAATCACCCGGTCAGTCGGGTGTGCACCCCGGTCACCGAGGGCAGCATGGCTTGATGGACGCGAAGACCCAATCTGGCACCGGCCGGAGACCTGCGGCGCAGCGCGCGCCGCACAACGGCCAGCGTCCCGGTCATGAAGATGCGCACGCTGACGGCGGCATAGACCTGCCAGTTGTCGGCCACGTGACGTTCGAGAGTGTCGGTTTCCTTGTAGGCCTAGGCGTCGCCGCGGCCGTCGGCGTGCTCGAGTGGCCTGTTGTCGCTGCTGTCGGCATCGGCTACGCGCTGGCCAGAAAAGAAAGCACACGTCATGGCCAGCGCCCGAACTAACTCAACCCGGCCATCTCGGACTACACCCCGCAGGACAATGCGCCCGGCAGAGCGGGCGATGGACCTCACGCTAGAAAAACACACGATCAGTGTCACGCTGCCCGACGGCCTGGGCACCGTTCGGCTCCCTGAACCGGAACGGCTTGCCTACTACGGCGGCCTCTTCGCGCTTGCCGCGTTCGGCGTTCTTGACTGGCCCGTGGCAATCGCCCTCGGCGTCGGCCACGTGCTCGCCGAACAGCACCGTCACCGGTTCCTTGAGGACTTCGGCGAGGCGCTCGCGGAAGCCTAGCTGTCAGCCTGGCTGAGGGCCTGTCGCAACAGGCCTGCCAGGGTCGGTGAGCCAGTCTGACCATGAGCCGACATAAAGCGCCGCCGGAATGCCCGCCAGGGTCAGCGCCAGCATCTCATGCGCAGCGGTTACGCCTGACCCGCAGTACACGCCCACTTGGTCAGAAAGATCGGCGGCGTCGTCAGCCGCAGCCTTGACGCCAAGGTCGGCGAACCGGGCCCGAAGGTCGGCTACCGGGCGGAACCGCCCGTCTGCCGTGACGTTCTCGGCCGTAGGCGCGCTCAGCGCACCCGGGATATGCCCGGCTACCCGGTCGACGGGTTCTGCCTCCCCCCGGTAGCGAGCCGGGGCCCTGGCATCGAGCAGGGTGCCGGACCTCGCGAGGGTTCCTGCGCTGGCGGCATCTAGCACCGGCATCTGGCCCGGACGCGCGGTGAAGTCACCCGACTCGGGCACCGTGTCATGCGTGCTCACCGGCAACCCGGCGGCAGCCCAGGCACGGAAGCCGCCGTCCAGCACCCGCACCTGCTCGTGACCGTAGTACCTAAGCATCCACCATGCCCGTGCCGCAGTCGTCGAGTCGGCCTCGTCGCAGACCACCACGTTCCGGCCCGATCGCACTCCCGCGGCCCGCATAGCCGCCTCGAAGTCCGCTGTCGCAGGCAGCGGGTGGCGGCCGCGGTTACCAGGCGGCCCCGCGAGTTGCGTATCAAGATCGACGTACACGGCCCCGGGCACGTGACCGGCCCGGTAACCGTCGAGGCCGGGCGGCCCGCCAAGCCGCCAGCGCACGTCGATCAGGACCGGCGGTTCACCTCCGGCGAGTGCCTCCGCCAGCTCGGCGGGGCAAATCAACGGGTCCTCTGGGGCTCCCATCGGGTCCGCTTCATCGTTTGTCCCGTCGGCTTGCACAGACATCGGTACCGATCACCCCGGCCTTCCTGTGGATAACACTATTCCTGTGGATAACTCGTGGATAACTGTGTACAAGCAGCTGAAGTGCGGTGCGATTCCCATCCGCACCTGTGGATAAACGCTCAGCCAGCCGACCGCAGATCACGCTAGGTGAGACAGCAACGGCACCCGTTGGTCACTTGCCGTTAGCGAACCGTGCATCCCGATGAGAGCTGACTCGCGTGGCTCGGTCACGGTCGCCACTACCGCCGACGGGCCCCGAGCGGCCGCGATGACATCGCCGATGCGGTCGGCTACCCGCGGGTCCACCGGTCCGAACCAGCCCGCCTCGATGGCCTCTTCCCGGCTGGCAGTCCACGCAGCGTCACCGAGCGTGTCCTGCCACGACGCCAGGACGTCGGCCGCGGCGCCCGGCCTGGCGTAGACGTGGCGGGCGCGCGGCTCGCCGCCGAGCAGCGCTACACCGTCCCGCAATCCTCGCTCGGCGTCAGCGTCGACCCGGCAGTCCTGCGGGACGTCGACCATGCCGTGATCCGCGGTGATGTACAGCGCCGTGCCCGCCGGAATCGCGCCGGCCAGCTGCTCGGCGAGCAGGTCTATGTGCCTGAGCTGGTATCGCCAGGCTGCCGACGTGCAGCCCAGTGCGTGTCCGGTGGCATCCAGGTCGCCGGTATACACCATCGCTAGTGCGCGCGGCTGTTCTGCGAGCGCCGTCACGGTGCGCGCTACCAGGCCGCCGGCTGTTTCCGCCGCCCGGTAATCGGCCCCGCGCATCGACGCCTCCGACAGGCCCGAGTGGCGGAACGCGCCGCTGGCTATCCGGAAGGCCCCGACTCCGGCAGCGGCCGTCCGCTCGAAGATCGTCGGCTTCGGTTGCCATTGCCGGGGGTCTACCGTCTTGTCCCAGCGCAGCGCGTTGAGCAGCTGACCAGTAGACGGCGCCCGGACCTGGTAGCCAAGCAGCCCATGCTGTCCGGGCGGGCGCCCCGTGCCGAGTGAACTGAGGCTGGTCACCGTGGTGGCCGGAAACCCGGCGGTCAGCCAGCAGCCAGTCTCGACCAGCCCGGACAGGAATGGCGCCGTGGCCCGGTGCACGCCAAGCTGATCCCAGCCAAGTCCGTCCACGACGAGCAGGCAGGCCCTGCTCACCGATGGCAGCCCGAGCGCATTCGCTGCCCCCGGCACGGCTAGCGAGGCAAGCAGCGATTCGCTGAGCTCGGCCAGTGTGCTACGCCCGTAGCCAGGCAGAACTGGCGATTCCGCCTGCTCCCCCGAGTTGACCACTCCAGGCGCGGTCACGGGCGGCTGGTCGCCTCGGTCAGCGCCTGAGCGAAGGAGACCACCTGCTGGACCGCTTCCGGGCCGTCAGCAGCCTCGCTGACCCTGACGGTCAGGTCATCCGCGGTCATCGTGCCGGTGTAACCGTGATCGGCCTCGCAGTTCTCGTCGCCGCAGTGCGCGGGCTCTATCTCGATGTGCGAGAGCACGTTCCAGCCGATGGTCAGTACGACTTCGCTCGGGGCAGTGGTGCCCGGCACGTAAGACGCTGGATCTGCGATAACCCTGGTCAGCGCCACGGACGAGATGCGCGAGTGCCTGACTGCCTCAGTGCTTGTCTCGGCTTGCGGCCGCGACTCGGGATCGGATTCTTCCGCCGGATATTCATCGGTATGGGAGTAGACGAGGCGCGTTGGCGTCAGCGCCATGACCGTCACGTGACGCCGCACCTCCATGCCCGGATCGAAGTGAGCGTCGTGAATCACCACGAAGGAGACCACAGATTCACTGCCGACGGCTGATGACACCGCGTCGTAGACCAGGCCGGGGTAATAGCCGCTTCGCTCGATCGCGGATTGCATTCCGCCAGAAGCGGCCTTCGTTTCGCTCATCCCCCCATCCTGCACCGTCTGCGGTCTCTCCTTCACCAGGTAGGGCAGACTTCTCTGGCAGCGGAGCCAACTAGTGAGCCGTCCGGGGCAGGTAGTGCAGGACTGCCATGTCGCCTGCCACGGTCACGCCAGTGAGGGTCATCCGGCCGGCCGGGCTGGCGCCGGCCAGCAGCCTCGGCGCCTGTGCGTCGGCAACCATCACCGGCGCGATGGCGAGCAGGAACTCGTCAGCGAGCCCTGCGGACAGGAACTGTGCAAGAACGTGTGCACCGCCCTCCACCAGCAGCCGCGCGATGCCCCGGCGCGCCAAGTCGGCGAGAATCCAGCTGATGTCCAGGTCAGCGGCATCTCGAGGATGCCCGGCGACAGGCACGACGACCGCCGCGCCGGAGAGCCGGGCAGTCAGCTCCCCGGCGACCGCGGGCGCCGCGTACACGAGGGGCCGGTCTGGGTGCACCGCCCCGTCTGGGAACTCCGCTGGCCTGTCCGTGAGCCCCGGCGGCTGGCGGTCTGCCAGATCCTGGCTTACCAGGGCCTGGTCTGGCCCGGGCTCGAAAATCCGGGCCCGCGGGTCGAGCCGGCCGCTGCGGGTGATCGTGACCCGGCGCGGGCTCGCCGCGCGGCCGAGCTCAAGCCTCTGCTGGCGCCGGGCAGACGACCGGACCAGCAGCCGGGGATTGTCGGCACGGACGGTCTGTGCCCCGACCAGGATGGCGTCGCTGGCGGCCCGCAGCTCGTCGACCCGGTCCAGGTCGGCCTCGTCGGACAGTACCAGCCGGGTGCCGGAGGCATCGTCAATGTAGCCGTCGGCCGACATCGCAGCCGACAACAGCACGTATGGCCGCTCGGTCACTCGCGCCTCCCCGCCGCTCCGCCTGTCTGCTTGCCGAGCCTAGAACGCCTCGCTAAGCGCCCGGGTAACCGTAGGCTCGGATGCCGTGGTCTGGGACGGGCTGAGGCTGGCGGGAACGATGCTGACGGCTGTCCCGATCCCTGGCAGCAGAGCTGGCTCCGGGGCTGCACACGACAGGCCGGACCGCCGGACCGCCGCCGCGGCCATGTACTGGGCACCGGTAATCGGCCTGCTAATCGGGGCGGCGGCGGCCGGCGTGCTACTTGCCTGCCGGGCTGGTCACTCAGGTCCGCTGCTCGCCGCCGTCCTCGCCATTGCCACGCTGGCGGCGCTGACTCGGGGGCTGCACCTGGACGGGCTTGCCGACTTCGCGGACGGCCTCGGCAGCCGCCAGCCCGCCGGGCGAGCGCTGGAGATCATGAAGCAGTCTGACATCGGGCCGTTCGGCGTGGCGACGATCGTCCTGACTGTCCTGATCCAGGTCAGCGCCCTCGCCAGAGCCGAACAGATCGGCCGGGGCCCGGTGGCTGTCGCCGCGGCCGCGGTTACAGCGCGACTGGCCATGATGCTTGCCTGCCGCGCCGCGGTGCCGTCCGCCCGGCCGGACGGACTCGGGGCCCTCGTCGCCCGCACAGTCCGTCCGCTTTTCGGCAGCATCCTCGTGCTTGCCGCGCTGGCAGCCGCCGGCGCCTTCGGCTGGATCTATCCGGCTGCGATGGCCATCGCACTCGCGGTCTCGCTAGCGATGACCAGACTGGCGACACGCCGGCTCGGCGGCATCACCGGGGACGTACTGGGCGCCATCGCCGAGGTCACCGCGGCCGCCTGCCTGCTCGTTACTGCCCTGAGCTGACCTGCTGGGCCGGCCGGCCGCGGCGTCACGATGACCGCACCGGGTCAGCTGAGCGCCTCCCGCAGCCGGTCGGCGTACCCGGCCGCTTCCGCGTCGGTGTCGTAACGGCTGCGCGGCCAGAAGAAGCCGCGCAGCCCGTCACCTTTCGTGCGGGGCACGACATGAAAATGCAGGTGCGGCACGCTCTGGCTCACCACGTTGTTCGCCGCCACGAAGGTGCCCTGGCAGCCGAGGGCCGCCGGCATCACGGCGCTCACCCGCTGTACGCGCGTGAAATACGGCCCGACCGTGGCAGCCGGAAGGTCGGCGAGTGTCCGTACGTGCTCACGCGGTGCCACGAGCACATGCCCCTTGAACACCGGCCGGCTGTCCAGGAACGCCACCACAACCTCGTCCGAGAGCACGACGTGAGCCGGGATGATTCCGGCGATGACGTCGCAGAAGATGCACTCGCTGATCGCACTGCCCTCCTGCCAGCTGGCCAGCGTCCTGGCACAAATCGGTGCCGGGTGACCAAAAGCGGCCACTGCACGGACGATAGCCTGCCGACATGGCGGCTGACGGGCAGCGGCACGTACTGGCGATCGGCGGGTTCAGCGCGCAGCGAGAGCAGGACCGGCGGCTGCCGGCGCTGATCGGCCATGCCCTAGAGCTGTCGGGCGCGGCCCAGCCCAGGGTCTGCGTGATGAACACCGCGACAGGCGACGAGCCCAGCGCGTACGTGCGCATGTACGCCATGCTCGCGCAGCACGGCGCCCGGCCATCGCACCTGCAGCTGTTCTCGATGCCGAACGTGGCCGACCCCGCAGACCTTCTGCTGTCCCAGGACGTGATCTTCGTCGGCGGCGGCAGCGTCGCCAACATGGTGGCCGTGTGGCGCGTCCACGGCCTGGACGAGGTGCTGCGCCAGGCGTGGGAGGCCGGGATCGTCCTGGCCGGCGTCAGCGCGGGCGCGATCTGCTGGTTTCGCGGTGGCACAACGGACTCTTTCGGGCGGGTGCTGCGCCCGTTTACGTCCGGCCTGCGGCTCCTGCCCGGCAGCTTCTGCCCGCACTACAGTTCTGAGCCAACCAGGCGGCCGGCCTACGAGGCACTCGTCGCAGAAGGCACGCTGCCGCCCGGAATCGCCTGCGACGACGGCGCCGCCGCGCATTTCGCCGGCACCGATCTCGCCGGGATCGTGGCCGACCGGCCCGGCGCCACCGGCTACCTGGTCCGCCCGGACGGGGCGGGCGGCAGCCACCAGGAGCCGCTCAAGGTCACCACTCTGCTGCCAGCCTGACCCGTCCAGAGCCGCCCGGCGCCAGCCCGTTCCCGCCCTGACATCCGCCCCGGGTCTGACCACGACCCGCCTGAAGGCTGACGGCAAGCAGCGGCTGGCGGCATACTCTGGACCTCGTGTCCGCCCTGTACGCCTGGCTGCGCAGCCACCAGCTGTTCGTGGACGGCGTACTGGCGGCAGCGGTGGCGTTGCTCGGCATCCAGTCGCTGGTCCGCGGTTCCTGGATTCAGCTGCCTGCCTACTTTCTCCTCGTCGCCGCAGTCGCTGTCAGGCGCAAGGTCCCCGCCACGGCCTTCTGCATCGGAGCTGTAGGCGGCGCAATCCAAGTCGGCGCAGGGTACGCATTCCATGCCGCTCCGCTGCCGTCAGACATAGCCATCCTGGTCCTCCTGTACTCGGTCGCCGCATACCGGCCACGGCAGGCCTCGGTCGCCGCTCTGCTTGCCTGCCTGGCCGGATCGACGGTCGCGGCGCTGAGCTGGCTGTCACAGGGCGGCCCAGGGCCTGACTTCCCCGTGCGGTTCGCCTTCTCCACTGCTCTCTTCGGCGGCTTCGCTCTGCTTGCCTGGGTGCTCGGCGACTCGATGCGCTACCGGCGCGGCTACTACGCGGCCCTCGAGGACAAGGCGGCCAGGCTGGAAGCTGAGCGGCACGCCCAGGCCAAGATCGCAGCCGCGGCCGAGCGCGCCAGGATTGCCCGTGAACTGCACGACATCGTCGCGCATCACGTAAGCGTCATGGTGGTGCAGGCCGATGGCGCCCGGTACGCATTGCGCACCGACTCCAGCCGGGCCGAAACCGCGCTGACGGCAATCTCGGACACCGGACGTCAGGCACTGACTGAGATGCGCAAGCTGCTCGGCGTGCTGCGGTCGGCGGGTGAGCAGTCCGGCCTGGCACCCGTACCCGGTCTCGGCGAGCTGCGCGAGCTACTCGACCAGGCCAGGGCGGCGGGGCTCGAAGTCAGCTACACCCTCACCGGTACCCCGCGAGAGCTACCAGAAGGCGCCGAGCTGGCCGCCTACCGGGTGGTACAGGAGTCCCTGACAAACACGCGCAAGCATGCCGGCCTCGCAGCGACCGCAGCTGTCACGCTGCGCTACGAGCCCGACGGACTGACTGTTGAGGTTACCGACGACGGCATCGCCAGCCCGGGCAATGAGCCGGCCGGCCACGGCCTGGCCGGCATGCGCGAGCGCATCGCCGTGTACGGCGGCACGGTCCAGGCCGGACCGCTGCCTGGCGGCGGGTTCGGGGTCACCGCTCACCTGCCCTGCCCGAACGCAAAGGACCAGTCAGCGACGGAGGAACCGGTGACGGCGCTGCCGGAGCAACAGGATGAGTACAAGCCAGACCGGACCGGGAACGGGGTTGGCCTGGGCTGGTCCGGGTCGTCTGGCCTGTCCGGCGCCGCGCGATGAGCGTCCTGGAGCCGGGCGGCGCTTCCGACTCAGCGCTGATCAGGATCATCCTCGTGGACGACCAGGAACTGGTTAGGGCCGGCTTCAGGATGGTGCTGGAGGCCCAGCCGGACATGCAGGTCGTCGGAGAGGCCGCAGACGGGCTAGCGGCGATCGACCTGGCGAGGCGCCTGAACGCGGACGTGATGATCATGGACGCCCGGATGCCCAGGCTCGACGGAGTCGACGCAACCCGGCAGATCCGTCAGCTTGGCGACCTGCCGCGCATCCTCATGCTGACGACGTTCGATCTCGACGAGTACGCGTTCGCCGCCCTCAAGGCGGGAGCCAGCGGATTCCTGCTCAAGGACGTCCCGCCCGAGGAGCTGCTGTTCGCGATTCGCGCCGTGCACTCAGGCGACTCGGTGGTCGCGCCGTCAACTACGCGGCGGCTCATCGACCAGTTCGCCGCGCTGCTGCCCGGAAGCGGGCAGGCCGTTCCGACCGAGCTTGCCGAGCTCACCGACCGGGAACGCGAAGTTCTGACGCTTGTCGCGCAGGGCCTGTCCAACGGCGAGGTGGCCAGGCACTTGTTCGTGTCCGAAGCGACCGTCAAGACGCACGTCGGGCGGGTGCTAGCCAAGCTGGGCTTGCGCGACCGCGTGCAAGCGGTGGTTTACGCCTATGAGCATGGCCTCGTCCGGGCCGGCCAGCGCCCGTGAACCCGGTCTGCTTCTCCTGGCAGCTGCCCCCAAGTGACGCCCGGACTCGCCTGACGGGTACAGCGAACTGAGGCCCGCAGCCAACTGACAGTTTCACTCAATTGACAGGAGCACCCGGCTAACAATTGACAGAACGAACCGGGCCAGATCGGTAATTTCTACACCACATTCCGGGATAAAACCGGCGCGCATAAGGACGGGCTGCGCTGACGAGGTGAGCCTGCGCGACTGGCGGGGCATATGTTTTTCATGGGACTGGCGTACGAAAGGCTTGGCGCCGGACCACCGCTGGTCCTCTTGCACGGCATCGGGCACCGGCGGCAGGCCTGGGAAGCTGTCCTAGATCGCCTCGCACCCTATCGGGATCTGATCGTCGTCGATCTGCCCGGTCATGGCGAATCACCGGCCCTGGAAACTGCCGGACGCTCGGTTGCTCACGCGCTCGTGGCGGAGACCATCGGGCTGCTAGACGAGCTCGGCCTGGAGCGCGCTCACTTCGCCGGCAGTTCGCTGGGCGGACGACTGGCACTGGAGGCGGCCGTAGCCGGCCGCGCAGCCAGCGTCACCGCGCTGTCGCCGGCCGGGTTCTGGCGAAGTTCTCGCGAGCTGACCTACGCGCGCGCCATATCGAAGGCCATGCAGGTCGCCGGGCGGCTCATCCAGCCGTTCGGTCCTGCGCTGGTGCGCACCACCGCCGGGCGCGCCATGATCTACGCGGAGCTTGTCAGCAAGCCGTCCCAGGTGGGACCCGAGCAAGCCATCGGCGACATGAACGCTTTCCTGGCCGCCAGGTACACGACCAATGCGATCTTGGCTATAGCAACCCCGTTCACCGGCACCGTGCCGACCGGGATTCCGGTGACAATCGCATGGGGCACCAATGACCGCCTGCTGCCGCCGAGGCAGGCTTTGGTCGCGAAAGAACGCATCCGCCAGGCCCGGCTCGTTCCGCTGCCGGGCTGCGGGCACGTGCCTATGACCGATAACCCCAGGCTGGTTGCTGACGTCCTGCTCCGTGGCAGCCGCGTGGCACTGCATGTCGGCGGCCAGAGCGCGGCTGGTTTAGTCCTGTCCAGCCGGTGGCCGGCTGTGAGTTGCGAGAATCGCGCCGGCGAGTTCCGCGTGCCAATCAGGCCCGCTGCCTGACCGTCCAGCCATAATGAAGTCCGGGCTGACCGCAAATGGCAAACGTGTTCGATAGTCAAAGCGACGCTGCCTCGCCTAGTTTGGATAACTGAAGTTTGCGCTCAATCACGGCGTGCCGCACGTCACGTGTCGCGGCGCTCGCA
>Ga0335074_10015318_pt1 | contig 10765 bp, 9 predicted proteins | sample Lox_Sample_23_FD_206715 | JGI IMG/M metagenome (GOLD analysis project Ga0335074, IMG submission 206715) | Soil microbial communities from Loxahatchee National Wildlife Refuge, Florida, United States - Lox_Sample_2.3 | ecosystem: Environmental > Terrestrial > Soil > Wetlands | place: USA: Florida... | reverse complement strand
AACTAAATATTAGGTAGTATTATATTTAGCTAGAGCTTTAAATAGTAGTAGCTGAAAATGGATCTTTAAGGCTGTATAAAAGCGTTTAACACTTAAAGTAGCTAGATATTTAGCCTGTAAAACATTGTTAAGCTGGTTATTCTATTAGAGCTTAGCTTCTTTGTAGAAGTATATGTTAAGTACTTGCTTAACCTTAATAGGATCTTAGGTTTTAATAGCCACTTAGATCTAATTGGTAAAGTTATATACGTTTTAATAGTACAATTTGCCCTCCTTTTCAACAATATCCTTGTCCCCTTAGTCTAGTAGCATATTAGGGAAGAAATATTCGATCTCTAATGCTTTTAGTGTGGCTTAAGTGGTAGTTTTAGAGCTAGTAGTAGATCCCATACGGCCTGTAAGGTTTGTAGGATTAGCTGGTAGCTGTAATTAGTATTAGTGTTAATCAAGGAGGTCTATTACTATTTGCATGATCTCCTAATAGAGCTCCTAGCATCTGTTAGCGTTAGGATGGGAGGTTCCCTAACTTGTAGACGAATTAGAAGAGCTTGTTATAGTAGTAGTATCCTAGCTGGCAGAGCTGATTGGGTTTGTAATTAAATTATTTCGGTCTATAAGAGAGTTAGTGTGTGACTTAAAGGCTGGTAGCACTATACTATTAGCTCTTAAGGCAGTTTGTTATTTTAAGAGTCTCTAAAATTGTTAGATAGCAGTATGAAGGTGGGCTTAAGAGTCTGCCCACTCAACTAAGTAGGGCGATAATTTAGGGGGCTAAGCAGTCAAACGGGAAGCCCTTTCTTAAGAAAATAAAGCTGGTAATAGGCTTAACAGGTGAGCGTGCGACTCAATTGATTGTAGAGTTGCTAAATCGAGGTTGCTAATAAATAGGTGTTTGGTGCGGATGAATACTTGTAGTTGACTAGCAAGCTCTATAAGGGGGTCTGTAAGCATAAACAAAGTAGTAATAGTACTTTTAAAACAATAAAGAGACTTTTAGATAGTGCTCTTAAAGATAGAGAGGCTTTTAATAGTACTCTTAAAACAATAAAGAGACTTAAATAGTGCTCTTAAAATAATAGAGAGACTTATATAACTAGCTCTTAAAAGTACACTTAGATCTTTAAGAGTATTACTACTAAAATGCTACAGCTAGTGCTTGAAATGTGTATATAATGTATTAGTAAGTAAGGATAATAATTAAAGCTAATCTATAATGCGTAAAGCAGTATATATATAAGGGAAAACGGGTTATATGACAAGCCCAAATAGGCGTAGTCTGTTGTTAGGTCTTAACGGACTGTAAGAGGCCTAGGTCGGTCTAGTAAGATACAACGCTAGCCCGTAAAGGACGATGCTAGTTTGTAACACCTTAATAAGGTTAATAGTATAATACTAAGTATACTTGTCTAAAAGGGTGTTAGCCCCTTCTTCTAAGAATATATTAGTATACTTAGAATACTTTAAAGGGAGCTTTAAAGGAGAGCTAGTTGCTTATAAGAATAGTAAAAACGTATAGCTAAGTCCCTTTCTTAATGCTCTTTTAAACTTCTTATTTAATACAATAATAATTCTTTAAGGATCTACTAGATAGCACTATTCTTTCTTTTAAAATCAAATGATTAAATTAATACTTTCAAGCTAAGGCCAACTTAATATAATGTTAGTGTTAGGTATATCTGTAGCTTATATCTAGTAGGTGTCTTATTGTTTTTAGTTAAAGGAGTCTTTTAATTTATATATAATAGTAGCTCCTCTATAAATAAAAAGGGAGCAGCTATTAATAGCCTTAGCTAATCCTAGTAATAAGTTAAAAAATGATAAACCTATCTCTTTTACTAACATTTAAAAGATGAAATCATCTTCTACCTTAATATCTATTAATACTTTAACCTCCCTTTAGCCGTCCTCTATTTAAAGGCGGACTATAATAATAAGCCTTTTAGTAGAAGGATAGCTAGGTTGCTAGGTGGCAATAGCCTTTATTACTAGAAAAAAGTTAGACGTAGTAACAGCTTTAACTATAAAGCTAGAGACTTTCCCTTCGTCCCTTTTCTTCTTCTTATAGTCCTTCTCCTAATAACCTGCTTTCTTATAATAAAAGCACTCTTCCTTAAAGGTGTCCTTTTTCAAGGTATTACTGTTAGAGGTAGTTTGCTTGCCTTTTACTAGTAATTTGCTAGTGTTACTTTAAGTAGGAGTCTTTTAAGAGGACTAAAATCAGCTAGGGCCTAAATAGTTTGTCTTTTACTGTTTTATTAAGAGTCTATTAGAACAATCCTTTTTCTTACTAGAAGTATTATGCTTAAGCATAATAATAACCCTAATAAGGTCAGCTTAAAAGGACTAAGTTTAAGTGTATCCCCTTTCAATAAGATGCTAGTGTATTACTAGAAGTATCTTAGCAAGCAAGTAGTTCGCCTTTTATTTTTTAGTATACAGCTCTAATTGTTCTTCTAATATCTTAAGGTATATTACAAATTAACGTATAGTTTGATAAGGGAGTTGTTTGGCATTTTCGTATTAAACTATAAAGCTTTACTAGCAATTAACTAGATCAAGTAGGGTGTCATTTAAGAAGGCTATAAAATCTGTAAACTTAATATCTAAAGATCCTCCCTTTTTCTTGCACTTATCCTACTTAATAGCTAGGTCCCTATATAAATATATAACTGCCTAAACGACTTTATCTTGTTGAATAGGGTATGCTAGTAGGTTGTAGTTGAATGCTTATTTGTAGACCTATATAAAGTTATAAAGTTCCTTCTAAGATTTCTTATAATAAGAATTAGGTTCAACTACTTTAAAGCGTTAGGAGGCTCGCTTAGTTGCTAGCAGCAAGTAGCTGGATCTTAAGTGCAAATAAGATAGAGGCTTATTATTATAGTCTTCATACTCTTTAAGGCCTTAAAGGCGTTTCAAATAAGAGCGCCTTATACCCTAATTCTTAGCGTATTAGCAAATATTTAAAGGATACTTATTAAGGTTATTGCTATAAAAGTGCTAGTATATCTCTAGCATATTATCAAAGAGCTTTTCTTGCTCCTTTAAGGCCTTAAGGCGGCATCGCATATCCTTATTCCTCTATTCTAATAGGTGCACTAGTTTAGGACTAGTGTCACCCTAACTGACAGTAGGTGCAATAGCAGTAGTGTAAAGGGCTAAGGTGGGTGTGCCGTCGTAGTGCACGATTGTTAGGGCGATAGGTGGGTCAGCGTGCTCTCAATAAGGTGCTTAGCAGAAGGAATAGGACCTAAAACCACACAATAAGTAGCTAACACAAGAAACAACTGCATTCTGCGTCCGTAAAGTCCTATAAACCTGCAAATGCCATGCGGGTGTCCGTAAAGCTTAGTCTATATCTGTAAAACTATCTGTAAAACTGCCTAAACCTGCTGTAGACAGCTTCGTACGTCCGTCTGTAAGTTCCTTACTGATCCTCCGTCTAATAATGATCCTTCTCGGATTCCTTAAATGATGCTTCTACAATGTCCTCCAAACCAGCTATATACATTAAGGTGCCCCGGTATGGGAACAACAATTGCCTAGATCAGCTAACTCAACCCAACTCAACCTCGCCTAAATTATGTGATTTTGTAGGGGACTATGGAACCCTACCACATACATCCCCCCCTAAGAAAGTGGTCGTCCCCTAACTATAACTGCTATCCCTTACAGATGCTTTACGGGTCTGCACAACCTTTACGGGCCCGTAAACCTCAATCCCAATCTATAAACCGCCTGTAAACGTCTGTAAACGTCTATAAACTACAAAATAGAATGTAAAAAAATGCAAAAACAACAAAAAGAGCGCTATAGCAAGACAAATGAAACGTGCCAGTCTAAGTCCTCTACTTCTATAGCAGGTTGCCCTCATCGTCCTCCTTGAACCTGACATACTCTCTCCTTTGCTCTTCAGTTAGTATTAGAGGCACAATCACCAACCTTCCCAGCCTAGGTGCGTCCTGCATTAGAGTGTCCACCTCAATCTGCTGCTAGGCATTTTGCTGGATCCAAGCACTTCTACGGATAGGAGCTTCTGTTTGCAGTAGCAACTCTTTATCCTTACCACTTTCAAACTCTTCTAGGCCGTCGCCGTCCTCACTTTCAACTTCCTTATCTGTAACTAGTCCGTAAAAGCGATTTTGGACAACAAACTTCTTTAAACGATTCTCCAAGTAGGTGCTAGCTAACTGCGTCCCGTCAAATTCCTTTAGAATGTATGTCCCTTTCTTAGGAATAGCTTTACGGACTCTATACGGACCCAGCCACTTGTAAGAAAGCTTCCGATTTCGTAACATGTCAACCTTAATGATAGAGTTGTACTTTAAGACAAGGTCTCCCTCCTCAATTTCTATCTGACGGATCTAACAGGTCTAGTTAAAAGACTCTTTGCCTTCCATCCGCTTTCTCTGCTTTTATAGACGTACTTCTTCGAGGTCCTCGTCCTAGCCCATCAACTGTCTCGTATGGAGCGCTAGAAGCTCTACCCGGCCTGTAACCTTCTCCCATTCTAGCACGCGCTAGGTCTGGAATTTCAACTCAATTGGGAGCACTACCTCTCACCCGTAAACCACCTAAAACGGCGTCCGCCTAGTAGGTTGATGAATAGAAGTCCGGTCTGCAAAGAGCACAGTAGAAAGATTCCTTACCCAGCTTCCAAGTCCCCTATCTGTAAGCTTGGCTAGAGCGTCTATAATAGGTTTGTGGCCCCGCTCTATCATCCTATTTGCTAGTAGGTGGTACGCAGACACTTAAACCCGCTTTATCTTATACTTCTTAGTAAAAGCCTTAACCCATCCCTTATTTTCAGGTCCCCCATTAACGACTAGTCTCTTAAAGCATCTGTAACAGCAAACAACGTCTTCCCATAGAAAATCGGCAATTGCAGCTGAATTAGCACTTAATAGAGCCCGCGCTTCTACCCATCCGCTAAGGTTGTCTCTAGCTACAACAAGGTAGTTCTTCCCTTTACAAGGTAGCATGTGGATTACGTTTAAACCTATCTTCTCAAATAGGGTGCTCGACTAGGTTGGACACAAAGCTTCCTTTAAACGACAAGGATTACGGAGTTGACACCTATTACAGCTTACAACAAATTCTTAGACGTCCTTGTAGCATTTGTCCTAATAATACTAGTCTGCAACTTGTCTGTAAGTGCTTTCTCTGCCCTTATAGCCAAACTCCTCATACAATTCCTTTAGGATTTCTGCTTTACAAACGTCTAAATCAATAACTAAGCGTTAAAGTAGGGTTTTACCTGCTTTCTAGTATAAGTTCCCGTCTGCAACTGCATATTAAAGAGCCCTTCTCCTAAAACCTTAAAATTCTAATCTATTTATGCCTTCCAGCTTCCTTAAAGAGGTTAGATATCAAGCGATCTTCTAAGAGTCTTCTAAGTAGCCGTCCTTAAGCAGATTCTCATCTGTAATGCCCTCCTCTACTACAACTAGTGCCATGCTAAAAGCATTAAGCTCGGCATCAATAAAGTCTTTAATGTCCACTTCATTTGCTTTATCAATGTCGTCCAATTCCGTTTGGGGTCTTCAAGACAACCCGTTTGCTATAGTATGCTTAGTCCTAGGTACATAACGCACCTCGAAGTCAAAGAGCCAGATGTAAGCAATCCACCTTGTAATAAGAGCTTCAGGCAGGTCTGTAGCTGAGCGATTCAATTGAGCTACTAGGACACTCATATCTGTCTCAAGCACAAAATGCACTCTATAAAGCTAGTAGTAGACCTTCCAAATAGCTTTTAAGACACTACAACACTCCCTTTTTATAGCATTATAATTCTGCTCAGCCTAGTTCTAAAGCCCACTCTCATACTAGGTCGAGTGCCTCCGCTTAAAATCGTCTAATTGCATCAACATAGCTCCCCAACCTTTAAGACTTGCATTAACAGCTAGGATGATCTCCCCAGCTCCATCTATATAGACAATCTTAGTTAGAGCTAGTGCGCTTGTTAGGGCCACCTTAAGGGTATCCATCGCATTGTCTTGCTCTGCTCCTTATTGCTAGGGCACTCCCTTCTTGAAAAGACGATATATAGGCTTAATAATAGTAGAAAAGTCCTTAATCCAAATCCAGTAATAGACATAAACCCCTATAAAAGCCCGTGCTTCCCTAATGTCCGCGTAGGGTTTCCATTTAAGGATCTTAATGACCTTCATACTGTTTGGAGTCTTACCTTCTACTCTATAAACAAAACCTACAATCTTAATCCTATCCATATAGAACTATAACTTCAAGCTAATAGTGCAGCCAGCTCTTTCTAATCGTATGAGGGTCCTATTTAGAGCCTGAATATGCTCTATTACAAACCGCCTGATGCCTAGAAGTGCTTCCTTATTATTGTACGCAGATAGTAGTCCTTTAACTCCTATATCGTCTAGAAAAGGGAGACAATCTTTAAGGATTAAATCTTTAAGAATCTTAGTTACAATTCGTACGAACTAGGCAACTAAGTTTGTAGCACCTTAAGGAAGCGTAGTTATCCGTAAAAGTCTAATAGGTGTCTAGAAACCTGTTAAATCCCTACTTCTAACATCTAACTCAATTTAGTCGTATCTAGAGAAGAGATTAATTATTAAAGCTATCTGACAGCCTGCAAATTCCTTAGAGAACTTGTTTACAAATAGAGGGAGGTTGGCATCCTATATGGTGCGTCTATTTATCTCTACAGCAGCGTTTATTAAGCGGTACGCCTTGCTCTTCTTCTCCACTAGGAACTATAAGTTTCTATACGGACCATCGCAGTATTTAAGGACTTTATTCTTAAGTCTCTCACATAGCATCTTAATAGCTATAGGCTGTAAAGCTCTAAGAATAAGGAAGCTAGGGACCTACCACGCTTTATGCTTAATTGTCTTAATAACTTAAAGTGGTGCCACTTCTAGTCTGACCTTCCTAATATGTAAGAAATCGAATGCAAGAGCCTTTTCCTAATTATAGAGCATTTTTAGGAATAGCTCCCTTTCCCTTAGCTAGAAATTGTCTCCTACAACAAGGTCCTTAATGCGCTTCTCTGTAAGACGAGAACCCTTTTGCACACTAAAAAACTTAAGGGTAATCCAGTCTGAAAACTGCCCTGGATCCTAACAGGGAACATCTTCTACCTTCAATTTCTCAAACCAGTCTAAACACCCTTTAAGCTTAGAACCATCTGTCTTCTTAGGGTCTACCAGACGGACCTTATTAGCCTTCGTCTTATATGCAGTTGCTACTTAAAACCTTAAAATTTGCCGTTTGAAATAGGGGTCCTAGCAGAAAGAAAAGTCGTCCACAATCCTTAACAGTTTGTACCCACCCGCACTAAGCTCCTTCACTCTAATAGCCTTTAGGTAAAACACCTAGATAGCCCCCACACGCTTTACAGGTCCCTATAGCTTTTTACGGGTCCTTACAGGTTCTTTCTAGTCTGTAAAACCTGTAAAACCTGTAAAACCTCTTCTTGTCCGTAAACTGTCTGTAAACCCTCTATCTACCCGTAAACCTCCCATAAAGTCCTTATAGTTACTTGTAAATTGATTTTCTCTGTCGGGCGGGTGAAATGGGCCAGCAAATCGCACGTGCTTCCCTAAGGACTTTAATGCCCAGCTAGTGTGCTGCCCTGCAAGCGCACTAGCTACTTGTTTCCCTCTAGCTCCATCCTTCTCTCTCAATCCTACTTGCTCTATAGAGCACACACGCAGACTGTAGCTACCTTTTCCCAGTTCTCACTTAATAGCTTTGCATACTAGTTCCTAGAATCGTCGTACTCAAATGTGACCTAAGCATTATAAAAGAATAGGGCTCTAAGTATAAGAGTGTGCTTGCTCTTATTAAGAACAAGCAGCGTCTAATAATTAACTACACTTCTAATATTAATCTCTACATTTTCATATGCCCCGTTAAAGACCCTAATGTCCCTAGAAACTGCCTTTAATGCTAAAAGGAGATCTGTCCGGACTAGAAGTCCTAGCTCGTCTGCTGCTGCTTGGGTTATAACATTAACTTTAGCCTTAATGTCCAACATTGCTTAAGTTAGTGCTCCATCAACTTTTACTAATAGCTTGGGTGTCTTAGCTGTATAAGTCTTTTCCTTCTTGTGCTAGACCCTAATAGATCTTACACTTGCAGCTAGAACATCTACTGCTTCCCTTATAGAAACACCCTTAAATAGCAACTTAGTAAAGGTAGGAGAGCACGCAAGGAGGTCCTACAGCTTAATAGTTACTAGCTGCTTTATAACTTTGTCGAAGACTGCTTCTAGGTCCGTAGTCTCCTTAATTACATCCAAATACTTCTTCTTTGAAGTCCTTAGTCGTCTCTTCCTTTTCTCAAGGTTGTCCTCGACCCGTACGAGGACTGCTTCTTCTACTAGCTCTAAGTCCACTTTTATGCCTTCATCTGTAACGTCTGTAACAGTTGCTGGCTTCCACTTTCTAGGTCGCACGATCTTTAGGACAGCTAGCTTCTACTCCTTAAGTTCTATCCTCTTTATAATCTTAGTCGGGTTCTTCCACTTCCCGTCTTTAGTACGAGTCCGCTCCACTTGCACTGCTAATGTCTGGTAAACCTCTAGCTCCTTACCTCCTAATTCCTCCTCTTCGTCCTCGCTGTCAACTCTATTAAGAAGAGTGATGCTAGCTACCTCTACTTCCAATGTCTGCTGCGAGCTGCTTTTAGGACGATTCTTAATGTTTTCATCCTTAAAGGTCCCTGCAGTCGCTAAAACTACTTGGGTTCCCTTAGGGCGGCCAGGCTGAATGAAGAATTTTGGGGCTCTTAAGCGAGGTGGTCCACGCGCAAGTCGCCCATTCTCATTAACGTGCGCTGTCCCAATTGCTAGGTGCTACTTGTACTATAAGCATTAATCCTTAAACCTATACGGAGGGTCTTAGTAGAAAGGGTTCTAGTTGAAATAGTACTAGCACACATCCATTAGCATTCTCAACATTCCTCGGCTTCCTGCTGCGTAGGCTCCTACATTTACAGACGGCGGTTTCTCATTCTAAGGTCTATTTGGGTCTTCCAGACGGTTTACAGGTGGTTGCTAGTCTGTAAATCGAGAATATCGTCTGTAAGGACCTCTAGCTGGCAGATAGGGCTGCCTCTAAGACTGCACTTGCTATAATAGATTGACACTTAATTTCTTAAAGGCCTTAGTAAGCTGGTCTACTACTACAGTCTCCGATTTAGCTGATTTAACTACAAGCTCTGCAAGTCGCTGCTCTTTCGTTATAGAAACAGTAGGCTGTAGCTGCTGCACCACTTGATTTACAGCCTCAGTCTGCTGCTAGGATGGGCTTTGTGTAGCATTCATTCACTAGATGGCCTTGTCGGACGCAGTCTGCTTTACAACTTGCTCAAGCAGCTTCTTATAGTCAACTGTCTCAGGGTCCTCAGTGTCAATTTCTAGTTTCCAGATGAGTTTGCTAGCAGTAGGGAGTGGCAGTCCATAGATAAACTAGACCCTAGCAGTATACTTAGTTAGAACCTTCTTTTCCATGCAGTGTTAGGCAATCCGGTCAAATTTGCGATAATAGTCTAAGACATCATCCTTCTCCGTACAAGCAATATTCTTGTACTTCTCAAGGAATAGGACGGAGTAGAGAAGCTGGTGAGTATCGTTATTCCTGTACTCGGCAAGGAGAACCTTCTTTAGCGCAGTATAGTCTTAATTCTTCTACTCCTTTAAGGACTTAATTGTCTTTGCAATAAGTTGGATGCAGTAGCGTGGGAGTCTTGTAAGTCTGTCCTCGTCCGTCACACGATAATCTGAGTAAAGGTCTTCATAGCGCTTAAGAAACTCAGTCACATTAGCTCCCTCGAACATCAGGCTCCTTGGGGTGCCAGGCGGAGGCATTGGCATATAGAACATCGTCGACATTGTTGCTTGCTGTAGGGGAAAAGTCTGAAGACTCTCCTAACTGTTGCTAGAAGATGAAGGGGTTGTAGTAGTAGATAACGTCACTAGCAATACGCTCACACTTGGATGTGGGAATGTAGTGTATAGTAGGTCTGCGCTGTAGTCCATCAAGTGCGTCCGGTCGTCTGTAGAGTCCTTTACGGACGCCTATAGTCCTTTACGGGTCCGTACGGGTTCTTTCCAGTCCGTAAAACCTGTAATGTCGTCTGTAAAGCTGTCCTGGTCCGTCCTGCCTGTGTCGCCTGTCTCGTCCGTCCTGCTTGTATCGCCCGTATCGTCTGTGCTTTCCTTATTATAGTCTCTGTTCTGCCCCCCTATTGCTTCATCATCCAGCCATTTCTCAACATAACCTGCTCCTAAAGCGCCTACCCGTACTATTGCAAGCAAAATCAATAGCGTCGTCCTTAATGTCTCAAAAATGAGGGCATATCTAAGACCTCCTATTTCCTGGAAGTCATCCTTAAGCCCTCCAACTGGTCCAATGCCTTCCGGACAGTCCCGTAGCGTCCTAACACTACCAGCGTCCAATTTGCTCCTTTTCTGGGACGAGTTTGGTCCGTAGCCACTGCATACTCCTTTAGTGGGGCGTAATCTCGGCTCCAATCTCGGCTCTTCACCGTCGTCGTCAGTGGCAACCTGCCGTAATCTCCGTCCCCCCACTTCCTTCTCTGCTTTGCCCCTTGATTTTTCGAATAGGTAGGCACCGCCCACCTCTCCAGTCTTCCAGTCCTTGATGCAGTCCATTCCCCCACTAGCAAACCTCTTGCTTTGAGCTGTAGTTTCCCTTCCTATAGTGCTCTGAGCAACCATTTCGAATGCCTCTCTCTGGTCACCAATGTAGAGGGCTAGGGTGGG
>Ga0335074_10015317_pt1 | contig 10766 bp, 14 predicted proteins | sample Lox_Sample_23_FD_206715 | JGI IMG/M metagenome (GOLD analysis project Ga0335074, IMG submission 206715) | Soil microbial communities from Loxahatchee National Wildlife Refuge, Florida, United States - Lox_Sample_2.3 | ecosystem: Environmental > Terrestrial > Soil > Wetlands | place: USA... | reverse complement strand
GATCGAGGCGAGCCGGCCGAGCACCAGCCCGTTGGCGTCGATCAGCAGCCATTTCTTGTCGAGCTCGTCGGCCTTGAGCGTATAGGTCTTCATCGGATCCTCGCGGGAGATGCCGCACGATAGCACGCAAAAGGGCCGCGTCAAGCCGCGGCGAGCCCCTGGATTCAAGGGGTTCACGCATATGGTAAAATATTACCGTATATCGTGATTTCACGTTGAACGGGGGCGTGCAAGGTGCTTTCAAGCGCGGCGGATAGGGGAGATGCCGATGACGGACGAGCCGCTGCTGCTGCGCCGCGACGGGGACGGGATCGCCTGGCTCACGCTCAACCGTCCGGGCGCGCGCAATGCGCTGTCGGTTGCCTTGATGGACGCGGCGCAGGCCGCGATCGACGCCATCGCGAAGGACGGATCGGTCAAAGTCGTGGTGATCGCGGGATCGGGGCCCGGCTTCTGCGCCGGGCATGATTTGAAGGAGATGCGCGCCAATCCCGGGCGCCAGCATTATGAGGCGCTGTTCCGGCAATGCTCGCGCCTCATGACCAGCATTGTTCGGCTCAAGAAGCCGGTGATCGCCCGCGTCCACGGCGTCGCCGCGGCGGCGGGATGCCAGCTCGTCGCGACCTGTGATCTGGCGGTCGCCGCGAGCGACGCGCGCTTTGCCGTCAATGGCATCAATGTCGGCCTTTTCTGCTCGACGCCAATGGTGGCGCTGTCGCGCGCAGTGGGACGCAAAGCGGCGCTCGAGATGCTGCTGACCGGCGATCTGATTGGCGCCGAGCGAGCGCGGCAGATCGGGCTTATCAACCGCGTCGTCCCGCCCGAACAGCTTGACGACGAGGTGATGAGCCTCGCGCGGCACATTGCCGGCAAACTCGACCTTGCCGTCGCGATCGGCAAGGAAGCGTTCTACCGCCAGGCCGAGCTTGGCCTCGATGAGGCCTATGCCTATACCGGCGCGGTGATGACCGATAACCTGTTGGCGCGCGAGACGGAAGCCGGCATCGACGCCTTTCTCGCAAAGCGGCCGCCGCCGTGGCAGCGGCCGCAATGAACCACGATCGCTATAGCGACGCCTATCTCCGCGCGATCCTGCGCGGCGTGAAAACCATCGCGATGGTGGGCGCCTCGCCGATGTGGAACCGACCGTCGTTCTTCGCGATGAAATATCTGCAAGCGAAGGGCTTTCGGGTGATTCCGGTCAATCCCCAAGCCGCCGGGACGGAGATCCTGGGCGAAAAATGCTACGCCGATCTCGCGGACGTGCCCGACCCGATCGACATGGTGGACATTTTCCGCCGTTCCGAGGCCGTCGGGCCGATCGTCGACGCAGCGATCGCCAAAGGTGCCAGGATCGTCTGGATGCAGATCGGCGTGCGCAACGACGAAGCGGCGGCACGTGCCGAAGCGGCCGGGCTTCAGGTCGTGATGAACCGCTGCCCGAAGATCGAATATTCGCGCCTCCATGGCGAGCTTGCCTGGAGCGGCGTCAATACCGGCATCATTTCCAGCAAGCGCAGGAAGATCTGAATGGCCGAGACATACGGGTTCGAGACCCGCGCTATCCACGCGGGCGCCTCGCCCGATCCCACGACCGGCGCGCGCTCGACACCCATCTTTCAGACGACGGCCTATGTATTCGACGATGCCGACCACGCAGCCTCGCTGTTCAACCTCCAGACTTATGGCTACGTCTATACCCGTATCGGCAATCCCACCGTGTCGGTGCTCGAGGAGCGGCTTGCGAGCCTTGAAGGCGGACGCGGCGCGATTTGCACCGCCACGGGCCACGCCGCGCAGATGCTTGCCTTCTTCGCGTTCATGGAGCCGGGCGATCATTTTGTCGCGTCCAACCGGCTCTATGGCGGGTCGATCACGCAGTTCGGACGCAGCTTCAAGAAATTCGGTTGGCACGCGAGCTTCGTCGATCCGGGCGATCCCGAGAATTTTCATCGCGCGCTGACGCCTCACTCGAAGGCGATCTTCATCGAGAGCCTTGCCAATCCGGGCGGCGTCATCACCGATCTCGAAGCGATCGCCAAGATCGCGCGCGCCGCCGGCGTGCTGCTCATCGTCGACAACACGCTCGCCACGCCCTATCTGTGCCGGCCCTTCGAATGGGGCGCCGACCTCATCGTCCATTCCACGACGAAGTTCCTGTGCGGGCACGGTAACGCCATGGGCGGCGCGGTGATCGACAGCGGCCGGTTCGACTGGGCCCAGAACGACAAGTTCAAGTCCTTGACCGAGCCGGAGCCCGCGTATCATGGGCTACGTTTCTACGAGACGTTCGGCGATCTCGCCTTCACCGTGCAAGGCCATGCGGTCGGACTGCGCGATCTTGGCGCCACCATGGCGCCGATGAATGCGTTCCTGACCATCACCGGCATCGAAACCTTGCCGCTGCGGATGGAGCGTCATTGCGCCAACGCGCTTGCGGTGGCGCGGTATCTCGAGCGGCATAAGGCCGTTTCATGGGTTTCCTATGCCGGCCTCGACTCAAGCCCCTATCGCGCGCTCGCGCAAAAATACCTGCCGAAGGGCGCCGGCTCGGTCTTCACCTTTGGTCTCAAGGGCGGATATGCCGCCGGCGTGAAGCTTGTCGAAAGCGTCGAGCTGCTCTCCCATCTTGCCAATATCGGCGACACGCGTTCGCTGATCATTCACCCGGCTTCGACAACGCACCGCCAATTGACCGAAGACCAGCAAGTGGCCGCAGGCGCCGGGCCCGACGTGGTGCGGCTCTCGATCGGCATCGAGAGCGAGCCCGACATCATCGCCGACCTCGAGCGCGGCCTCGCCGCGTCGAACTGACTTATTCGGCCGGCGCCAGCGCCGGCGCGCGGTCCAAGGGCAGGAACGATCCTGCCGCCACCGCGATCGCGGCCAATGCCGCCAGGATCACGAAGAGCCACGAGAAGCCGCCGGTTCGGTCATAGACCGTCGCCACCAGCGGCACGCCCAGCGCGCTTACGCCCAGCGACAGCACGAATTTCGCGCCGAACGCCGTCGCCCGCCACCGGCCGGGCGTGTAGCGGGCGAGCAGGCTGTTCTCGACCGGCGTCGCGATCGACTGCATGCAGAAGGCGCACATCGTGACGGCGAGTAGCGGCGTCGAGTAGAGTCCGATCGCTGCGGCGAGGATCGGTATCTCCGCCGCCCAGGCCAGCACATAGACGAGCTTCATGCTGAACCGATCGGCGAGATAGCCGCCCAGCAGAGGAAAGAGGCTGCTCACGACGAAGACGAGGCTCACCAGCCCGCCGGTGCCGACCAGGCCGCCGCCCGTGACGTCGGCGAGGCGGTCCGCGAACAGCTTCGGCAGCGCCGACGTCATGGCCTGAAAGACGATGCCCGAGCAAAGCATGGTTATGGAGAGAAGCGCGAAAGCACGCCGCGCGTCGCCGCGGTCAGGCTCGGGCTGCGGCCGGCGGTCGGTGCGTGTCGCCGCAACGGCGCCTACCCGCACCAGCAGCATCAGCGCCAAACCGCACGCGACGCACAAAGCCCCCGGGACTAGAAAGGCGGCGCGCCAGCCAAAGGCCGTCGCCAGCGCCCCGGCCGCAAGCGGTCCCGCGCCGACCCCCGCCTGTCCGAAGATGCCGTTCCAACCCAGCATGCGGCCGCGATTCACCGCGTTGCGCACCAGCCAGGCCGTGCCGACGGGGTGATAGATCGAGCCGAACAGGCCGGTGAGCGCGAGTCCGACCGCGATGCCTGCGGGCGAGGACGCAAGCGCCGTCGCGACGCAGCCGACGCCGCTGCCGAGAAAGAACAGGACCATCATCCATTCGGCATTCCAGCGGTCGCCGAGCCATCCCGCCGGCAGCGCCGCCAAGCCATAAAGCACGGTCCCCGGCACCGATAGCCACATCAGCGCGCCCCAGCCCAGATGGAACTCCGCGCCCAGGGTGAGCACCACCGTGGGGTAGAGCAGCATCACGCCATGGGTGATGAAGTGTCCAAGATTGGCGAACAGGACCGCCAGGCGTGAGGAATGGGCCGTCACGATGGTTGGCCCTCGGCAGGTCGCGTTTCGCGCGCGAGCCAGGCGAGGTAGTCCGGATTCCCAGCGACCACCTCGAGCGCCTCGATGCACGGGCAATCGTAGGAATGAAGTGCGCGCACCCGCGCAATCAGCGCGTCCAGCCGCTCGTTCGTGGTCTTGAGGATCAGCACCGTCTCCTGCGCTTCTTCGAGCCGCCCCTGCCACCAATAAAGGCTGCGCATGCCATCGAGGATGTTGGCGCACGCGGCAAGGCGCTCGCCCACGGCCGTCCGGCCGATGCGCTCCGCCTCGGCCGCGTCCGCCGCGGTGACATAGACAAAGAAACTCTTCATCGCTTCCGGGTTCAATGGCGGCGCCACGCTTCTCTGGCGGGCCGGTTGTTAACAGGATTATAGAGAAGATGGTGGGAATGGGGGACATGATGGACGACGCATCCGCAGTGCGAAGACTGCCCACGCCGGCCCAGCGCGCGTTCCTGCGGCGCGGGCTCGATCAGCCCGGCGGCAAGCTGCCTCTCTTTGACGAGGCCGGTCAGCAAATCGATCCCCGCACCGTTCGGGCTTGCTTGGAGCAAGGCTGGGCCGAGCCCTGGTTCAACAACCCGCTGAAACCCGGATGGCTCGTCTGCAAGCTTACGCCGCTTGGGAGAACGCTCGCCGGAAAGCGCCCGGTACCCCTCGTCCGGCCCCTGAGGAACCGCCCGCAAGCCACTGTTACCCGGATAAAATAACAGCGTCAGACCCGGGCTAACTCTTCATCACCTCGGCGATGAATTTATTGGTGTAGAGGACCGCCGGGTCGACCACGCCCTGAACCAGCTTGGCGGCATGGAGCGCGTTGACGCCCGCTTCCCAGCGCTGCGGCAGGTTCAAGAGCAAGTTCTGGCGCCCTTCGGACAGCCACATCTCGCTTATAGCCGTCTCGAGAAAGGCGACGTTGCCGTCGAGGTCCGCGGCGCTCGGGATTTCGAAATCCTTGGCGGCGCGGGTGACGAGCGGGGCCATCGGCCCCTTTATCATTTCCTCGGCCGATGCCTTGATCGCGCGCAGGAAGCGCATCACCAGGTCGGGCTTGGCGGCAATCGTGTCCGGCATTGCGAGATAGTTCTGGCCCGGAAGCGGGAGGTATTTATCCGGGTTCCATACGAGGACCGGCGCCTGGGCGCGTTTCAGCGCGACCTCGACCGCCAGGGTCGAGAGGAAGAGATCGACACGCCCCTGCTTCAGGATCTCGAAGGCGCCCGGCGTTCCGCCGGTCACTTGGCGGACGACATCGTCCGGCCCAAGCCCCGCCTGCGCCAGCATCACATCGAGATAGATGCCGGTCGGCGATGCCGCGGTGATGAGCCCCACGGTCTTCCCCTTGAAATCCTTGGGCTCGTGGACCGGCTTCGAGGCGAGGCTGAAGACGCGAAAATTGCAGCCCTGGCAGATGGTGGCGATGGAGATGGGCGAAGGCTGCTTCGCCGCGACGGCTCGCACCTGATCAGGCGGCGAGCCACGGCCGAACACGGCGCGCCCCGACACGACAAGCTGGGTCATCTGCACGCCGGTATTGGCGCCGATCACTTTCGCATCGATGCCTTCCCGCGCGTAATGACCGCCCGAATAGGCATTCATCGCGTCGAAGAAATCGATGCTGAATCCGAGCGGCAGCACGACGCCCACTTGTTCGGCGGCGCGGCTCGTCCGCACGAAAGGCGCAGCGATCGCCGAGGCCGCCGCTCCGAGCAACAGACGCCGCCCAATCTTCATTGTCCCCTCCCCGCGCCGGTCACATCGGCGTGCGCTGATTGTCGATCGCCCAAAGCCCGGGGCCCGCGGCCACCAGGCACAGGAACCCCGCGGCCATCACCAGATTCGAGAAGAAATGATCGCGGATCGGCATCGCGGCGAAATTGGTATGAAAGACGAGCGCCGTGAAGACGCAATAGAACGCGTACCATCCCGCGATCCAGCGCGTCTTGTAGCCCACGACGAGAAGCGCGCCGCCGCCGGCTTCGATCACCACGGCGAGCCAGAACACGAGGGTCGGCATCGGCAGCTTCAGGCCGATGAAGGCTATGATGCCCTGGATCGCCAGAAGCTTGCTCAGCCCATAATAGATGAACGAGCCGCCCATGATGATGCGTGCCGCCCCGACAACCATGCGTGCCGTCGTCGACGTCGCGACCAGTTCGCTTGCAAACATCGTCGCCTGTCCCCCAACCCATTTCGCCAAGGTCGCACCGCGCTCCCCGCCTTGGCAAGCCGGGCGTGGAGGCTAGAGCGGAAACCGGACACCGCCGAGGATGATGTCGACGGTCTCGCCGTCGCTCGAGAGCGGCAGGAAGCACGCCTCGAAGTCGCGATGGCTCTTCTCCTCGTACCAGTGGGCCTTGCCGGCGCGGAATTTCGGCATCCGCTCGGTCACGACGGCGCGAAGGATCGCGATCGTCACCTCGGCCGCGCGCGGCGTCATGACCGCGCCGGCAGGCTCGCCGGTCGCGTTGCGCCCGACAAAGTCGGCAACGGCCTCCCCGACGAGGCGGATGGTGAAGCCCCCGTCCGGCATTACGTTGTACATCAGGATATGCGGAAGCAGCTTCGGGATCTCGACCGGATCGATATCGGAGCGGGACGGCATCCGACGCGTGCCGCGCGCCTTGTTCCAATAGGCATAGAGGGCGCTGAGAAGCGCGTCGCGCGGCGCTTCAATGAAGCTGGCCTCGGTCACCGAATTAGCGGCCGGCGCCATCGCCATTCTCTAGTCCTTCGCCTTCATCGTCTTGAGGCCGCGGCGCAGCATGCGTCCGATCCGGAAAGCGTGGTCGGTCCAATCTCCCTGACGCGCCGGACGGGACGCGCCTTGGCCGATCACGCGAACCATCCGTCCCAGCCGGAACACCGTGTCGCTCCAATCACCTTCGGGGACTCCAGCCGTGCGAAGCTGACGCTCGAGACGTTCCTTCAACGCCTCGGCGTTTGCACGCTCGTTGGCGCTGGCGCTCGCGTCCTCGAGCACGGCGCAAACCGCCTTGAGCTTGCGGCGCAGTGACTCGGCGGACCAGGCGTCCCCGTCTTTCTCCATCGCCCGCATCCTAGGCCGCAGAACCAGACTATGCCACCGATGGCGATGGAGTATGCTCAACGCGACTCATCGGCGGGGATCGATCCCATGCGCTGGCGCGGCTTGGCCCTTCTTGTTTTATTCATGGTCCTTCTCGCGACGGCGTCCCCTTCGCGGGCCGATCCGCAATGGATGATCCTGCCGCCAACCCCGACGCTGCCGAAGCCCGAATCAAGCGGCTACAAGGCGGTGAACGGCATCCGCATCTGGTATGCCGAATTTGGCCGTGGCGAACCGGTCATTCTTCTGCATGGCGGCCTCGCCAACGCCGCCTATTGGGGCAACCAGGTCCCAGCACTGGCGAGGCGCTACCGCGTCATCGTCATGGACAGCCGCGGCCACGGCCGCAGCACCCGCAACGACCAACCCTTTGGCTACGATCTGATGGCGTCGGACGTGATGGGGCTGATGGATGCGTTGAAGATAAGGAAGGCGGCGATCATCGGCTGGAGCGACGGCGCGATCCTCGGGCTCGACATCGCGATCCACCATCCAGAGCGCCTGACCAAGCTCTTCGCGTTTGCCGCCAATTCCGATCCGAGCGGCGTCGCCGACATCGACAAGAGTCCGGTCTTCAACGCCTATATCGCGCGGGCCGAGAAGGAATATGAAAAAATCTCGCCGACCCCGGACCAGTACAAATCCTTCCTCGCCCAGATCACCAAGATGTGGGAGACGCAACCCAATTTCACCGCCGCCGATCTCCAGTCCATCAAGATCCCGACATGGATCGTCGATGCCGATCACGACGAAGCGATCAAGCGCGAGAACACGGAATTCATGGCGCGCGAGATTCCTAACGCCGGCTTGCTGATCGAGCCGCAGGTCAGCCATTTCGCGTTTCTGCAGGACCCCGAGCAATTCACCGCCGACGTTCTGCACTTCCTGTCGCACGTGAAGGGACAGTGACTTGCCCCTCGGCATCCGTGCCACGATACTGCATGCATAGTTGATCGCTGGAGGGAAGCACGTGGCCCAAAAACCGTATATCATCGCGCTCGAAGAGCACTATCACGACCCCGACATCACTGCCGCGATGCAAGGCAGCATGGAGGGACGGCGGAACGACAGCTTGCGTGCCAAGCTGGACGATGTCGGCCCGCTTCGGATCAAGGAAATGGACGATGCCGGCATTGATTTCCAGGTGCTCTCGCAAGGCGCGCCCTCGACCCAGCGTATCACAGGCGACGCGGCGGTAACGCTCGCGCGCACCGTCAACGACCGCCTGCATCGGGCTGTGCAGGCGAACCCGACACGCTTCGCCGCGTTCGGCGCGCTTCCAACCGCGGAGCCCAAGGCGGCTGCCGACGAGCTCGAACGCATCGTGACGAAACTCGGCTTTGTCGGCGCGATGGTTCACGGCCTTTGCAATGGCGTGTTCTTCGACGACAAGCGGTTCTGGCCGATCTTCGAACGCGCGCAGGCGCTCGACGTGCCGCTTTATCTGCATCCGGCGGTACCACACCCGACCGTCGTCGACCTCTATTTCAAGGATTACCTGGCGACCAATCCGGGGATCGCAAACGCCGGATGGGGCTTCACCATGGAGACCGCGACGCTCGCCATCCGCATGGTGCTGAGCGGCGCGTTCGACGCCTATCCCAACGTCAAGTTCATCCTGGGTCATCTCGGCGAGACGGTGCCGTACTCGTCGTGGCGCATCAACATGACGCTGGGCCGCGACCCGAAAGGCGCCGGCTTCCGCGAGAAGTTCATGCGCCACTTCTACATCACGACGAGCGGATTCTTCTCCAACAACGCGCTCGAATGCTGCATCAAGGAAATGGGCATCGATCGGATCATGTTCTCGGTCGACTATCCGTTCGTCGACAACCAGTCGGGTACGAAGTGGGCGCTCGAGCAGCTGACGCTCAACGAGGCCGACAAGGAGAAGCTGTTGAGCGGCAATGCGCGCCGCATCCTCAAGCTGAAGACGCCGGCGCGCGTCTAGGATCGTGGACGGAAATTGGCGTTGAACGCGACGGAAATCCGCACGCCATCACCGGTATATTGGTTGACCGCGTGATAAAGCCAGCCCGGGAACACGAGCATCAAGCCGGGCAACGGTTGGATGCCCAGTGTCGGCGATGTCGGCGGACCAGGCAGCGGCGTGAGGGCCGGCGCCATGCGCGGGTCGAGAAACTCGATGACGCCGCTCTCTGACGGGGCGCCGGCGTCATCGCTGCCGGTGGCGGCGTAATAAACGCCCGACCAGGTCGCGCCCGGGTGGTTGTGCATCTTGTGAAAGGCGCCGCGCCGCACGACGTTGACCCAGCCGACGCCTTCGAGCGCGACCGTCATGTTCGGTTTCTTGTCGCCATAGACGATCTGCGTGACCTCGAGAACCGCATCGCGGATCCATTGGCGAAGCGTTTGCACCGCAGGGTCCGGTGCATCGAGGAAGTCCGGATGGGAATGCCAGCCGCCGACATTGCTGAGGACAATGCCCGCCCCTTCCCTTTCTCGGGCAAGGGCGAGCCGGCAGATGCCATCATTGACGCTCGCAGAGTTAGGCCACACACGGCGCAAAAGCGGCGTGCCGAAGGTGAGCAGGACGGTATTGGAAACGGGATGATCGAGGCGCATCGCGAGAACGTCTCGCCCGCAAACGCGCCTGACCCGCCTCTAGGCCGCCACGGGGGTAAGGCCGAAGATCGGCGCCGGGACCGAGGCAACCTGGCGGAACGAGTCGCCATGATCGCGGCTCAGCCACAGCGCGCCATCCTGCATCCCGACCATGACCCAGCCGGGCTCCTCGACATCGCCCGCGACGGTACGCGGCGCGGCGCGCAAATCCTCGGGCAGGCCGCCGTCGAGCCGGTGCCAGCTTCGTCCCTGATCGTCGCTGCGATAGACCTGCGAACGGCACCCTTCAGGCCGGCGCCAGTTGGGCGGCGGAACCTCGGCGCCCGCTGTGAAGAGCATTTGGGGCTCGGCCGGATGGAACGACAGATGCGCCATATACCGGCTGCGGATGCCCTCGTTGGCCGTCACGAAATGGTCGCCGCCGTCATCGCTGCGATAGACGCCCTTGCCGCTGGTCGAAATCAACACCTTCGGATTGTCCGCCATCACCTTCACGGTGTGGGAATCATATTCGGTGCCCGATTTGAGGTTCGCCCAAGTCTTGCCGCCATCGGTCGAACGGACCAGCCACCCTTCCTCTATGGCGCCAAGGATGATCTTGGGATCGGTGCGCGACAGCCCGATGTCCTTCACATGCGGATAATGCGGCGGATGTGGCCAGGTCCAATCGATCGATTCTGGAAGCTCCAGCATGCCTTCGAGGTTGGTCCAGCTTTGTCCATAGTCGGTGCTGCGGAAGATGCACGCGGGGCGCGTGCCCGCATAAAGCTCGCCGGTCGCGGGATGCTGCGCAAGAGACGACACTTCCTGGTAATAAAGCCCGTTGTTCATCGGACGCCAGCGCTCGCCGCGATCCTCGGAGACGAGAACGCCGCCGCGCCCGGTGCCGACATAAAGGCGCCGCGGGTTGCGATGATCGACCACGACCGCGCTGACCCGGCCGCAGCGCTCAACGCCCAGCGGAACGATGTGATCGAGCGTGCCGTTGAGCTCCCCGCGCAAAAGACCGGTGCCGGTCGAGATATAAAGGACACGCCTATCGCTCATCGTCGCTCTCCTTGCT
>Ga0335074_10015316_pt1 | contig 10766 bp, 10 predicted proteins | sample Lox_Sample_23_FD_206715 | JGI IMG/M metagenome (GOLD analysis project Ga0335074, IMG submission 206715) | Soil microbial communities from Loxahatchee National Wildlife Refuge, Florida, United States - Lox_Sample_2.3 | ecosystem: Environmental > Terrestrial > Soil > Wetlands | place: USA... | reverse complement strand
CTCGCCGGGCCGCGCATCGTCGACATGAACGGCGAGCTCTACCCGTCCGCCCGCCGCTTCCCTGACCTCCTCGAGGCGTTCGGGCACGGCATCGTGGGCCAGGTCTGGCCGGGCAACCCCTTTTCCAGGCGGTACCGGATGACGGATTGGGACCACACGGAGCGCCGGGACGTCGACTGGGTCTCGGGCAGCTGCTTCCTCGTTCGACGTGATGCCTGGGAGGCCGTCGGCGGGTTCGACCGGAGCTACTTCATGTACCTCGAAGACGTCGACCTCTGCTGGCGCCTCAGGCAGAAAGGGTGGGCGGTGGCCTACGAGCCGGCTGCTCAAGTGGTCCATGTGCAGGGCGTCTCCGCCGACCGGCACCCCTACCGCATGCTGCTGGCGCACCACGTCTCGATGTGGCGCTTCGCCTGGCGGACAGTCCCCCGAGGCGAGCGCTGGGCGCTGGCGTTCGTCCTACCTGGGCTCGCCGCCCGCTTCGCCGTGACGGTCCTGCGGAGAGCGCTCAGTGGCCGGCGGAGCCCCCTTAGTGGCCCGGGCCAGCGCCAACAGCTCAACCGGCGCACCACGCCCCGTGCGCCCGAACGGTAACCTGTCAGGTCGTTATGGGAAAAGCCTCTTCGTCAAAGAAGGTCGCTCGCGCCGCCGGGCTGGGTGGGAGCCGGGCGTATGGCACCCGTCCCCCCTGGACCTATTACTTCGCCGTCGTGCTGCTCGTGCTGCTCGGGGTCCTCGGCGTGTACAACAGCCGCGAGTACCTGGACAACAAGGTCAACAACGCGGGCACCATTGCCCCGACTGTCGGCACGACCTGGTTCGAGGGGTTCGCGATCGACGAGTGCGGCAAGCTCTTGCCGCCCATCAAGACGACCAAGGACCCCTACGGCATCACGACGAAGGGCGACGGCGTCATCTACATCTCGCCGAAGGTCAAATCTGCCGCAGGCCACAACGCCACGCTCGGCAAGTTCGCCAGCTCGATCGGGATGACCCTCAACGCCGGCGAGATCGAGACCCCTGGCGGCCGCCTCTACCAGGCAGGCGATACCTGCGAAGGCAAGCCCGGGTCGGTTTACGTGATGACCTGGTCGTCTCCGAGCGAGCCCCAAAGCGACGGGGTGCTCCAGGACAAGCACGAGGTCAACACGAAAGCCGGCTACGAGGACACCTGCAACCCGGACTGTGACTCGGGTGTCCTGCTGGCAAACGACCAGCTCGTGACGATCGCGTTCCTCCCAACAGCCGCGAAGCACAAGACGCCCAACATCCTCCAGCCCCCCGCATCGGTCGTCTCGAAGCTCACCAACGAGATCTCTACCGGGGGCACCACCACCACGACGGCCCCGGTCACGCCGCCGACGACTGCGCCCGCGACCAAGACCACGACGAGCGCGCCGAGCACCGGGACCTCCACGGGCACCACGACGACCGTGACGACGGTCAAGCCCGCGACCGCGAAGGTCACGATCACAAAGGCCAAGACGACCACCACCAAGGCTTCTACTGCCACCACCAAGGCCAAGTAAGCCAGTGAGCGTGCAAGCGGCAAAATCGCCGTTGCAGGCGCTCGTCACCGGTGGCGCCGGATTTATCGGGTCCACCCTCGTGGACCGCCTCCTTGCGGAAGGCCACACGGTGGACGTCGTGGACGATCTTTCGACCGGAGCGCTTGCCAACCTGGCAGACGCACGCGCCAATGGGAGCGGCCGTTTTCATTTCCACCAGCTCGACATCCGTTCGCCCGACGTCGTCGGGCTGATGGCCAGGCGAAAGCCCGAGGTGGTCTTCCACCTCGCCGCCCAAAAGGATGTGCGGGTCTCGGTTAACGACCCTGTCCTCGACGCTGACATCAACATCGTCGGTTCGCTCAGGGTGCTCGAAGGGGCGAGGGCAGCGGGGGCCCGCAAGTTTGTTTTTGCTTCGAGCGGCGGGACTATTTACGGCGATACCGACAAGTTGCCCATCAAGGAGTCGGCGCCGCAGCTACCCCTGTCACCGTACGGTGTGGCAAAAAAGAGCTTCGGTGACTACCTTTTCGCCTACCGGGAGCTGCACGGCCTCGAGTACACCTCTCTCGCTCTGGCCAACGTCTACGGGCCCCGCCAGGACCCCCACGGCGAGGCGGGCGTGGTCGCCATATTTGCCGGGCGGATCCTGGCAGGCGAGCCCTGCCTTATCTACGGCGACGGTTCCCAGACCCGCGACTACGTCTACGTCGACGACGTAGTGGACGCATTTTCACGTGCGGCGACGCGGGGGAGCGGGCTGCTCTGCAACATCGGGACCGGGACCGAGACAAGCGTCAACGACCTGTACTGGACGATGGCCCGCGGCGTAGGTTTCGACCAGGCCCCGATCTACGCGCCGGCGCGGGCGGGTGAGCTCCAGCGCAGCTCGCTCGACCCGGGCCGGGCCGCCATCCACCTCGGGTGGAAGCCGTGGACGACGCTCGACAAGGGCACTGCCGCAGTCCTCGAGTGGTCCCGCAACAAGGCCAAGGTCGGTTGAAAGCCTCAGCGGAAAAGGTCCAGCTGGTGCGGCCGGACCACCTCTGCTTTCACTGAAGACTCCCTGAACCAGCGGCGGTCGACCCCGCGCACGATCACTGCCGGGACCCCGCTGGCCTTTCCCTTGGCGAGCTCGGCGGCCGATGCGATCTCGTCTGCGATGCAGACCTCGGTGACAGAAAGTGGCCGCCCATTGGCGTCCTGTGTGCCGCGAAGGTCAACCACGGCCGCGATCCCTGCGCAACCTATTGCGACATCGGTGAGGCCGTTGCGCCAAGCGCGGCCAAAAGTGTCGGACACTATTACGCCGATCGTCAGCCCGGTGCGGGCGCGGAGAGCATCGCGTATATGCCTCGCGCTGCGGTCCGGGTCGACTGGCAGCAGTGCGGCCCAACCGTCGTCGACGTTGGAAAAGTCCACGCCGGCGTTGGCGCAGACAAAACCATGGGAAGTTTCCGAGATGACAAGCCCGTCCCGGTCACGCAAGACCCGCGTGCTCTCCGACAGCACGAGCTCCCGCCGGGCGTCGGGGTCGGCAGGGTCGATGGGCGCCAACCTGCCCTCGGCTTTTGAAACGATCTTTTGCGTTACCACGAGCACGTCCCAATCCTCGAGCTGTGCTGCGCCGAGCACGAGGTCGGCGATCTCGTCCCCGGGCACAACCTCGCCGAGGCCTTCGACCGGTACGAGCGAGATCATTTGCCCGCCCCTTGGCTCAAAAGCCGGCAGCGGCCGCGCCGGCGGCGAGCACGGCTCTCGCCAGGTTCGCGGCTTGCACCGGGCCGGACATGACCGAGGGCGCCACGGCACAACGAAGCCCGCGCGCCTCCACCTCGGCGGCAAGGTGAGAATCGGCCACGTCCACAACGAGCACGCTTGCGAACGGTGACCACATCTCGGCGACACCGACGACCGAAGCCTCGAAGCCGAGCTCGGCCAGCATCCGGTCGGCGGGGCCCTTGAGCGCTTTCCCGGCGACGATAGGAGATACGGCCACGACGTCTTCACGCCGGTTGGCGACGGCCTCCGCGATGGCCGGGACGGACAGGACGGGGCCGATCGACACGACAGGATTGGAAGGGCATATCACGAGGATCTCCGCCTCCTTCAGCGCCTCGACGACGCCGGGAGCGGGCAGAGCTTGCTCCGCGCCGGCGAACCTGACTGCCGTTACGGGGGCCCCGTGCCGCAAACCGACGAAATACTCCTGGAAGCCGACCTCAACCACGCCCGGGCCACCGAAGGGGGTGGCCGCCTCGCCGAGGTCGACGGTCACCCTGGTCTCGACGCGTTCGTCCGACATCGGGAGGATCCTGGAACGCACGCCGAAACGAGCGGCGACCTCCGCAGTCACCTGGGAAAGCGAGGCACCCGTCGCCATCCGTCCCGTGCGGTAGAGATGGGTGGCCAGGTCCTGGTCCCCGAGGTTGAACCATGTGAGCCCGGCGCCGCCGCCGGCGCGTGAGGAAGCGCCGCCCGTTGCCGCCTCGAACCCGGCCAACGCTCCCATCACCGCCCACGTCTCGCCGGAAAGTCCCCACCCGGTCTCGGGGTTGCCTACTCCTCCAAGCGTGTAGGTGACCGTGTCGATGTCGGGGCTGACGTACAGGCCGTGCAGGATTGTGTCGTCCCCCGTGTTGACTATCGCTGTCACCGCCTCCTCGCCGAGGACCGCTACCAGCCCGCGCAGCATGCGGGCGGCCCCGACTCCCCCCGCGAGGGCGGTCAGCCTGGGTGGCGTTGCGCTCAACTCCTCAGCCCGGCGTGGGGCCGCAAAGCAGCCGGTATTTCGGACCGCCTCGGGTTGAACTGGTCCCTCTTGGAAAGGACGGGGGCCTCGATGCCCCAGTCCGCCGCGATGTCGGGGTCGTCCCACGCCACGCCGAGCTCGTCGGCGGGGTTGTAGTAGCTGTCGACCAGGTAGGTGATGGTCAGGTCGGAGAGGGTCGCAAAGCCGTGCGCCACGCCTGGCGGTATGAAGAGGCCGCAGGAGTTGTCGGCGTCGAGGTCCGTGCAAAGTGTTGCCCCATCGGTCGGAGAGCCCTCACGCAGGTCGTGCAGCACGACGCGCGCCCGGCCCCGCGGCACCAGCCAGTAGTCGGCCTGGTGGAGGTGGTAATGGAGGCCGACGACGGCACCGGCTTGGCGGTCGGCACGGTTGCTCTGGACCATCTCGCGGCCGAGTGGGAACCAGCTGCGCCGGTAGGTCTCGATAAAGACGCCACGTTCGTCGCCGTGCCGGTCTGGTTGCACGATCAGGACGTCCTTGATGACGTCCGACTCACTGATGGTGGGCACCGGCCGAGCGTACCGGCGGCGCGGGGGATCTGCTATTCCGGGGCCCGCCGCCGCCTGTTCAGCGCGGCAGCCCGGACCCGAGGAGGTAGAGGTCCAGGAACGCCACCACGGTTGTCGCCGCCATGAGCATCATGACAATGAAATTGGACGCCCTGTTGGCGCTGCGAAGAGATCTCATGGCTCGGCCGGGCCTTTGCCGAAGGGAGACAGGCTGGGGGCGGTGGACCGGCTACCGGCGGTGGACCGGCTAGCGGCGGGGGAGCGGCTCGTGGCGGGCGGGCGGCCCGGCCACCCGTCCCAAAGGCCGAGGCCTTGGCGGGCGAGCGCCAACAGCGTCAACGCCAGTGCAAGTGCCCAGTCGAACGGAGGGAGCTTTCTGCCAAGCGCGTGCTCGACTGCCACCGACACCAGTGCGGCGAGGATGGGGACGAAACTCGCCACCGTAGAGCTGAGGGGCATAACACCCGGGGCGCCGGTCGCCTGACGAGCTTGGCTCGGCCGCCGCGCCGGCCTCCCCGCCGGCGTACCACCCGTGCCGAACGCGCCGAGCGCGAGGCAGAGGTACGCGACGACCCAGCCGACGTCCACCATGTCCCCCGACGAGTACTTGCCGGCCTCGACGAGCCCCGTGTACGTGCTGTCAGAGATGGCCATTGCGACAATACCGGCCAGGACGCACCACATCCCGAAACGATCGGCGACGCGAACCGGGCGGATGACGGTCACGACGAGGAAAAGCATGACGATGTCGCCGAAGGGGTACGCAATCGCCACCACGCAGCCCAACGAGCCCAGATCTGAGTGCCGCCACAGGGGGCCAAGCACGAACGACCAGCTGATGAAAAGGAGAGCCGTAGCCAGGAGGACGGCGTCCAGTGACGCCCTTGCCCTGGCTTGCCTCGCCCTCCTCACTGCCGGGTGCGATAGCAAGGCTGCGGCTGCAAGAGGGATGGCACCGAGGTAGCCGAGGTCGGCCCAGGAGGGCACAGGCACCGGGACTCTTAGGACTATGTCGTAAACGGCCCAAACCACTTCGGCAAACGTCCAGGCGCCACAAGCCATCGCCAGGAGGGACCAGAACCGGCGCGACCTGTCGTGTTGGCGGATCGCGGCGCGCATGCAGCTAAGGGCCGCAGCGAGCGCAGCGAGCGCTGTTGCAATGTCGTCAAAATCCCTCACCGGCTCGGTCCCGCCAATGCGCAGCCCCAGCCACAGCGCGAAAAAGCCGCTGAACGCAATAGCCCCTACGGCCCCGGCCAACCGTCGTTGCGACAGGCGCGACTCAACTGCGCTGGTCCGGTCGAGAGATTTGTTTGGCGCGTCTGTCGTCAGGGTGGCGATTAATCCAATTCGGCAGGAGCCGCCGCGCGGTCCTAGAGCCGAACGTCCCGGCCCGAGAGCCGAACGTCCCGGCCCGAGAGCCGAACGTCCCGGCCCGAGAGGCCGGTAGCCTCCTCCCAGGCGCTTGCCGGAGGTCATTGCACCAATGGGAGGGTGGGTGCGGCGGAGCGGCTCAGCTCGCTCTTTCAGCTCGCTCTGGTCGCGCCTGAGCACTTTGGTTGCGCTCGGGTTGGATTAATCCAGCGCGAACGCAACCGGCTTGGCCAATCGCGACCAAAGCGCGCGGCGCACGACCAGAGGCGTCAACGGGCGCCTCTTGAAGGGCAGGCCACGCACCGCGCCGCGACCCGAGCGGGGCCTCATGAACCGCCCGGGGTAACCGACTGCCAGTTGGCGACCGAGGGGTGGAGCCGCCCGGCAGGGCCCCGGCCAAAAACACTCAGCAAATTGCCGGTGATCCTGCTGATGTCGGGGCCCGGGCAGGCTTTGGAGGAACATGCCACGAGCGCCGTCAGCCAGTTGACGGTGCCGCTGTCGAAGACGCCGCCGCCACTTGCCCTGTTGGTGTAGTAGGTCATGTCGGAGTAGGTGTAACCGCCCCATTCCCCCTGGTTGGTATAGGCAGTACTTAGAGGGATTGGCGAATGTGCCAAAACCTGGAGGTTCGCGGGCATTGGGCCAGAGGTGTCCAGGTGGTCGATGTCCGAGGCGATCACGCCGGGGACCGTTGACCGGTTGTGGAGCCCCGTGCCGTCGAAGATCCATGACGAGGCGTCGTAAGGCACGAGCGCAGCAGACGCGGCGCCAGGCAACAGGTACCCCGAGTACATCTCGCCCACGAAGATCTCCTCGTCCCAATCGGTCGGAGGTGAGCTCCAGGTATTGCCTGTCACGTCGTCAGGGTCGGCCGTGCCATTGAGCGGGTCCTCGCTCGAGTCCCTGTAGTCGACTTCCTCCCGGTCCGCGCCGAGAGACGACCGCTGCAGGCGAGCGTGCCGCAGGACCGGGGCGGCGCCGAAAAAGACGACGTTGACACCCTTGGACGCAGCGCCGAGAGCTGCGAGGCGTTCGGAATTGGTCCAAACCTCGTCGTGGTCGAGCGAGAGCAATGCCTTGTGCTGGAGGAGGATCCCCGGGTGCTCCGATACGGTGATGTCGGTGGCGTAGCTCACGTCGAGCCCGTGCTCCTCGGCCCAGCGCACAAAGGGGTACTCGTTGCCGAGAAAGTCGGCGGCCCCGTCGCCCCAGTCGTACGGGCGGTCGAACGAGACCACCCTTGCCCGGTTGCACGGCGGGTAGGTGCTCGAGCCGGGCGGGCACGGCCCCTCACCCTGATAAAGGTCGTAACCGCCGTAAGGGTTCCAAGCTTGTTCTGTCAAGGACCGGGTCATGACGAGGTAGGCCGAGCGGCTGGAGGGGGCCCAAACGGTGAGGATGATGTAGCCCTGCTGCCCTCCGCTCCCGGTCAACTTGAACAGGTAGTCCCCCGACATCCAGGCGCTGGTGACCGTGACGGTCGTGCTGCGGGCCCAGTTGTCGCAGCTGACCATGTTCGTTACAGGGGTCACCGGGCAGGCCGGCTGGGCGCGTCCGGGCAGGGGGCCTGAGCTCCAAACTTCGACGCCCCCCTTGCCCTGGTACCAACCCATCCGGTAGGCGGCGACGCTGTAGGAGCGTGCATCGGTCGATATGTAGAGCCCGACCTTGCCGCCTGGCGCCGCATAGGTCGTGTTGGCGAAACCCTCTATGTAGCCGTGCCAGCTGCCTGCGATCCTCCACGCCGTCGTACCGGGCCGCTTGTTCTCGGAGACTATCGCCGAGGACTCGACGCCGTACGGGCCCAAAAAAGTGGCTGGTTGGCTGGAGGTTGCCTTGCCGCCGGCCGGGACCGTGACCTTCGACGAACGAGCAGCCGTCTTGACTGCGGGCGTTGCCGGTGGCCGGGGCGACCCCGAAGGCGTCGAGGGAGCCGGGAGCCGCCCCGAAGCTTGCTTTGGCGTCCCCGTGCCGCCAGTGCTCAGCGCGAGCGTTATGGAAACGACGGCGGCGGCAATGGCCGCGACGGCGACAGCGCAGGCAATGACAACCAACGCCCGGGCGCGGGCGTGCGCTCGGCGGCGGCTGTGGCCGCTGTGAGGGCGATGGCTGCCGCCCAGGCTGCGGCCGCCGTAGCCCCCGTAGCCGCCCGGCCAGGTCGGCTCGCTCAAGTTGACATCCCTAAGAGCTCCTCGTAAACGGCATGAGTCCCCGTTGCCATTTTCTCCCAACTGAACTGCTCTGCCCGCTCGCGGCCAGCCTCTGCCAGCCGAGCGCGCAACGCCGGGTCGGACAAGACCTCCTCGAGCGAGGTCGCCCAGCGGTCTACGTCGGGCGGGGGCACGAGGATGGCGGCGCCTCCCGAGACCTCGGCCAGGGCAGCGATATCAGAGCAGACCACGGGAGTGCCTTGCGCCATGGCTTCGAGGACCGGGAACCCGAAGCCTTCGTGCAGGCTCGGCACGGCGAGCAACGATGCACCGGCATAAAGGCAGCGCAGCTCTTCGTCGCTGACTTCGCCAAGGACGAGGAGCCGCTCGCCGAGCAACGCTTTGTCGGCCTCCGCAACGAGACCTTCGTGGAGCCAACCCAAAGGGCCGACCATCGCCAACCTTGCGCTGACCTTGTTGGCTTTGGCCAGTTTCACGAAGGCTTTAACCAACACTCCCACGTTTTTGCGCGGCTCGAGACTGCCGACCCACAAGACGTAGGGCCCGCCCGAGAGGCCGTAGCGGTGGAGCACCTCATCTGTTCTCCGAGGGTCGGCTCCGATGTGGTCGACACCGAGGTGGACGACCCGCATTTGGTCGGGACGGATTGCCGAATGAGCCAATATCTCGTCTGCGGCCGCACGGGTGTCGGTTATCACGAGACCGGCACGTGCCGCCGCCATTTCCAGGCCACGGCGATGAAACCTGAGGCCGCGCGGCGGGTAGGCCTCGGGGTAGAGGGCAAAGCCGGCGTCGTGGACCGTCACCACCAGCGGTTTGGCCATTTGAGGGACGACCGGGAAGGGCATGTGCACGATGTCCGCCCCGCGCAGCCTTGCCGACATCGCCTCGGGGCCCAAGAGACGGCCGGCGAGGGAGCCGCCTAGGTGCCACGAGTCGAAGAGAAATGGACGGGGCAAGGGGAACCTGACCGGCCGGTCGAGCCTCGGCTCGCCGAGCCCGGCCCTGGCGAGGACCTCTCCAATTTGCCGCCTGCTGTGCCAGGCGCAAAAAGGCAGCACGACGTCGCCGCTAAACTGCGCCGCGATGCACGCCGCCAGACGTGCCGTGTAACGGCCGGTGCCGCCTGGCGCACGGTAAAAGAGCTGCTCGACATTTATGGCAACACGCACCAAACGGGTCCTGTCTATCCAGCCGGTCGCGGAGCGCGGAGGTTCGGACCACGCCCTTTTGCGAATGTGCCGGAGGCTATCGGCTGACGGATGGGAGCCACACGTAGTATTCCCGGGCCCCTCGCCGCTGGCTGGCGAGTTCGCCGACGCCGGGGCGGTCCTCCACGAGGTCCCCATGCGCCGGCTGACGAGGAGCGGCGGGAGGAGCTACTGGTTGGGTTACGCGGCGCTGTGGCCGGTGTCCGTCGCCAGGTTGTGGTTGCTCGCCCGCAGGGCCCGGCCGGACGTGGTGCACAGCAACTCGGCGCACAGCTGGTACGGCTGGGCGGTGGCGAGCCTGTTGCGGGTGCCACACGTATGGCATGCCCGCGAGATAGTTGTCCAATCCCGGCTTGCTCTTTCTGTCGAGCGTTTCCTCGCAAGACATTTTGCTTGGCGCGTCGTCGCCGTCTCAGGAGCGGTGGCGGCGCAGTTCCACGGCGACAACATGATTGTCGTCCACGATGCGATCGCACCAGGCGACGGTTTTTCCCCGACCCGGGCGGGCCGGTTGCGCGAGAGCGCTGGGATAGGCGACGACGTCGTCCTCATCGGTGCCGCCGGGAGGCTCGATACCTGGAAAGGTTTCGACCTGTTGTTGGAAGCCTTCCCAGAGGTCCGGCGCCGGCGTCCCGGCGTGGAGCTGGTCGTGGCGGGCGGCGCCGTGCCGGGCAAGGAGCGATATGCCAGCGAACTTGCGGCTCTAGCGGCTCGGACCGAGGGCGTCCACTGGCTCGGCCAACGGGAGGACATGGCCGATTTCATGGCCGACGTCGATGTTTTCGTGCTCCCTTCCACCGAACCGGAGCCGTTTGCGTCCTCTGCGGTCGAGGCGCTCGCTTCGGGCGCCCCGGTCGCTGCCAGCAACCACGGGGGCTCTCCCGAGATGTTGGCGGCGGCGCCGCCCAGAAAGGGTGCCCTTTTTTCGCCGGGCAACCCGGCCGCTCTGGCCAAGGCCGTCGTGGATTTGCTCCCCGAGGCCTCCAGCACCGAGCGGCGCAGGCAGCGTGCCGGGGTGTACGTAGGGGACCCAGGCGAGATGGGCCGTCTCTTCGACGAAGCCGCGGCAGCCGCGCCCGCCCGCTCGCATTCAACCTGAGGTGCCGGTGGTACCCTCGACCCCGATGTGCGAACGGCCGCCGCTTCTCCCGCATAAGTAGTCCTCCAACAGGCTGTCGGTGCGCGCCCTGGTTACCGGA
>Ga0335074_10015314_pt1 | contig 10766 bp, 10 predicted proteins | sample Lox_Sample_23_FD_206715 | JGI IMG/M metagenome (GOLD analysis project Ga0335074, IMG submission 206715) | Soil microbial communities from Loxahatchee National Wildlife Refuge, Florida, United States - Lox_Sample_2.3 | ecosystem: Environmental > Terrestrial > Soil > Wetlands | place: USA... | reverse complement strand
CGTTCTGGCGCGAGGTCTGGGCCGCGCTGCGGCTCCAGGAACGGTACCGGCCGCTGGAAGGGCTCGATGAGTACCAGGTCGCTCCCGACCTGACCGGCGAGCTGCTGCGGTCACAGCTGGAGTCCCATGGTGACATCCGGGTGCACGTCAACAACGGGGCGCTCAGCAGCTTCGCCGAAACCCTGCCGCTGCTGCACCCGTTCGGCCGGCTCCAGTGCCATGACCTGTTCCTCGACGACGTCCGCCGCTACCACACCGGATTCTTCGGCCCGGGCAAGTACGACGGATCGGTCGTGAACTGGGTCAACGGCCCGCTGCTGCGGCACATCGCCGGCCGGGCCGGCTACGACGTCCGGATCTTGCCGTTCGCGCAACGGCCGTCATCCAACATCAAGACGCTGACCGCGGCGGTGCAAGATTGAGCGAGTTCCTGCTGCCAACCACCGTGATCGGGTCGTACTCGGTGCCCGAGTGGCTCGGACAGCTCAAGAACGACTGCTACCGGCACCGGATCAGCCGGAGGTATCTCGACGAGATACACGAGATGGCGATCAAGGCGGCGGTCCTGGACCAGGAGCGGGCCGGCATCGACATCATCTCCGACGGTGAGCTGCGCCGCGACAACGACGTCGACTACCTGCTGGCCAGGATCCCCGGGGTCGAGATTCCGCGGCCGGACAAGGCCGACTACTTCGACTACTACGACGCCACCGTCAGCCGCCCGCTGCCCGCGCCGAGCCGGGCGAATCTGGGGCTGGCCGAGGACTTCCGCTTCGTCAGGCAGCTGACCGACCTGCCGGTGAAGCTGTCCATGACCGGGCCGTTCTCGCTGGCCCACCGGATCCGCAGCCCCGCGGATGCCTACCCCGACCGCGCGGAACTGGTCCGGGCACTGGCCCGGGTCCTGGCCGCGGAGGCGGCGGAGCTGGCCCAGGCCGGCGCGCAGGTGCTGCAGATCGACGAGCCGTTCCTGGCCGGGCATCCCGAGGACGTCGAGCTGGCCATCGAGGCGGTCAACATCGTGACCGGCGGCGCCGACGTCAGCTGGACGCTGCACGTCTGCTACGGCAACAGGTACGCGCGGCCGCTTTGGGAGGGGCACTACGACTTCCTCTTCCCCGCGGTCAAGGAGGCGAACGTGGACCAGCTGGCGCTGGAGTTCGCCAGGACCGGGGACGAGGACCTGAACCTGCTCGAGCAGCACCACTGGGACCGCTGCCTGGGGCTCGGCGTGATCGACGTCAAGAGCGAGCGGGTGGAGTCCCCGGACCTGGTCGCGACGCGGATCCGGCGCGCACTGCGGTTCGTGGCCCCGGAGAAGCTCGTGGTCAATCCCGACTGCGGCCTGCGGCACCTGTCGCCCGGCATAGCCCGCGCGAAGCTGGCCGCCATGGTGGCGGGCGCGGCCATGGTCCGCGACAGTCTCCCCACTCTCTCTTCGGTGGGGCCAACCACCAAGATCATCCTGAACGGTGACGCCACCCCGCCCGCCGCCGCGCAGGCCACCCAAGCCGGCATCCCGGCCCAGGCCACCGCCGCCGACGCCACCGCCCGGCCATCCGTCCCGAGCAAGGGGGAAGCCACGTGAGCCAGCAGGACCAGGACGGATACCTCTTCACCTCCGAGTCGGTGACGGAAGGCCACCCGGACAAGGTCGCGGACCAGATCTCCGATGCGATTCTGGATGCGGTGCTCAGCGAGCACCCGACGTCGCGGGTAGCGGTGGAGACGCTGGTGACGACCGGCCTGGTGGTCATCGCCGGTGAGCTCACCACCGAGGCGCGCATTGACTTCGCCGACATCGCCCGCGCCACCATCTGCGGCATCGGCTACGACTCCGGCGAGCTCGGCTACGACGGTCACGCCGTGGGCGTGCTGACCGCGCTGGACCGGCAGTCCGCCGACATCGCTCAGGGAGTCGACCGCTCGCACGAGACCCGAGGCGACGATGCGGCGGCGGACAGCTACGACGAGGTCGGCGCCGGGGACCAGGGGATGATGTTCGGCTACGCGACCAACGAGACACCCGAGCTGATGCCCGCGCCGATCGCGCTGGCGCACCGGCTGGCCCGGCGCCTGGCCGACGTGCGGAAGTCCGGCGTGCTCCCCTATCTGCGGCCGGACGGCAAGACCCAGGTGACGGTGCGCTACGACGGCGACGGCAAGCCGGTCGCGGTGGAGAAGGTGCTGATCTCGGCCCAGCATCAGGAAGGCGCCGAAGACAAGCTCCCCGACGCACTGTGGGCCGAGGTGGTCACCGCGGTCCTGCCCGCCGACCTGTACGACGCCAAGAAGCTGCGCCGGGACTTCTACGTCAACCCGACCGGGCGGTTCGTGGTAGGCGGCCCATGCGGCGACACCGGACTGACCGGCAGGAAGATCATTGTCGATACCTACGGCGGGTCGGCCCGCCATGGTGGCGGCGCCTTGTCCGGCAAGGACCCATCCAAGGTGGACCGGTCAGCGGCCTACGGCGCGCGTTACGTGGCCAAGAACATCGTGGCCGCTGGCCTGGCCGACCGGGCCGAACTCCAGGTCGCCTACGCAATCGGCATGGCCAGGCCACTGTCCCTGCTGGTCGACACGTTCGGCACCGAGCGGATTCCGCGTCCGGCGATCCTCGAGCTGGTCCGCCAGAACTTCGACCTCCGCCCGGCCGCGCTGCGCGACAACCTCCGCCTTGCCCGCCCGATCTACCGGGCCACCGCCGCCTACGGCCACTTCGGCCGGGACGAGCCCGACTTCGCCTGGGAACGCACCGACCTGGCCGACCGCCTGCGCGAGCAGGCCGGCCTCAGCGACGTCACCCGGTAGGCCGCCCGCTCCCGCCGTACCCGCAGCTGCGGCCGGTGCTTCGCCACCGGAATGGCGTGAGAATCTCGATCTTGCTCACCGCCCGGCGCCGCGGAACCTTTTCCCTCAGCAGGCCAGGATTGCCTGCAAACGGCTGGTTCAGGCAGCTAATTTGGATGTCAATGCCCGATGTTTGGCTGAGAGCCATTCTTGGAATTCACCTAGAGGCCAAACTTAACGGCGGGCGCCATGGTCCTAGCCCAGTTTGGCCACCTAGGGCAGTTTTGGCAGTTCACAGTCGTGTGCGGCTATCCGGATTCACCATCCATACAAGGGCCGGAGGCGCACAAAAACGGGGAGATAATGTCCAGAGTAACGCTCGTCGCGCCGATCGACGCGGCGGAGGTAATGGCCGGTGCGGAGTACGCCAGCGAACGGCATCGGCGAAGGAATCCCTGGGTCAAGAAGGTCAAGATAGGCATGGTGGTGGCGCTGGCCTTCGGTGCGCTGGCGGCCGGCACAACGTTCGCGGTGAAGACCAGCACACAGCCCAGCCAAGCGACCGCCATGGCATCCGGAGCGAACGCCGCTCAGGGGGCCGGACGGGGCGCAGGTTCGGCGTTGCTGCGGGTGCTGTCGATTTCTCCTGGCAATAGCGCTGACCCAGTGACCGCCGTCAACCCGGTACGGGTGGTCTTCTCGGCCCCGCTGGCGGCGGAGTCCCCGCTGCCGACGTTCAGCCCTGCGGTCGCCGGCCACTGGCACGCCGCTGGCGGCCACTCGATCGTTTTCACCCCCGCGGCCCCATTCCAGCCCGGCACCGAGGTCACGCTGCAGATCCCGGCTGGTTCCTCGGGCCCGCGTTCGGCCACCGGAGCCCTCCTGGCCGCGCCGGTAACCACCGTGTTCCAGGCTGGAGGCCGGTCCACGCTCCGCATGGAGCAGCTGCTGGCCCAGCTCGGCTACCTCCCGATGACCTGGACCCCGCAGGATGCCGGGGTGGCCGACGCCGTTGCCGACAGTTACACGAAGGGACGCGCCGTCCACGACACGCCCGCCGCCGGCATGCTCACCTGGCAGAGCGGGTACCCCGCCGCGCTCACCAGCCAGTGGCAGCCCGGTCAGCCCGGCGTCATTCTCTCCGGGGCGCTGATGGCCTTCCAGATGAATCAGGGTCTGCCGATGACCGGCACCGTGTACAGCGGGGTGTGGTCGCACCTGCTCAACGCGGTGGCCGAGAACGAGTACAACGGGAACGGCTACAGCTTCGCCTTGGTGAGCAAGACGCTGCCGCAGACCATCACGGTCTGGCACAACGGGCGGGTCGTCGTGCACGGGCTGGCCAACACCGGTGCCGCCGACACGCCCACCCCGGACGGCACGTTCCCGGTGTACCTGCGCCGCCAGGCCCAGGTCATGCGCGGGCTGATGCCGAACGGCACCCCGTACGCCGACCCGGTGCAGTTCGTGTCGTTCTTCAACGGCGATTACGCGGTGCACAGCATGAACCGCGCGTCCTACGGCTCGGCGCAAAGCCTGGGCTGCGTCGAACTGCCGCTCACCGAGGCGCGGCAGGTGTGGCCGTACCTCACCTACGGGACCCTGGTAACCGTCACCGGCTGACGAGTCCTGCCCGGACAGCCGGCCGGGGTCCGGGGCCTGGCCCAGCGCGGCCCGACGATGCCGCGCTGGGCCCGGCCGCGGGCCCGCACGGCGGGATCGTCAAGGGCGTGGCGTGCGTGGTGAGGTGGCGGCCCGCTGCGCCGCGCCGGCACCCCGGGGGCTCGGCGCCCAGGGTGGAAACGTGCCTGGTGACCGGGCGGACACGATGCCAGAATTCAGGAATGCCTGCTCCGTTTGATCTCGTGGTCCGTGGCGCAACCGTGGTGAGCTCGGGTCGGCGGGAGACCACCGATATCGGGGTCAGCGACGGATGCGTGGCCCAGCTTGGCGGCGGCATGACCGGCCGGCAGGAACTTGCCGCCAACGGCCTGCTGGCTCTCCCCGGCGGCGTAGACGCGCACGTGCACCTGGTGTACCAAGCACTGGCCGAACAGATCCGGCGCACCGAGCCGATCTGGGTGGATGACTTCTGGACCGGCTCGCTGGCCGCGATCGCGGGGGGAATCACGACCGTCGGCAACATGACGTTTCCGATGCCCGGCGAGTCGGCGCAGGCCGCCGTCGCGCGGGAGATGGAAGGCGCCGCTCCCGAGGCCGCCGTTGACTGGTTCCTGCACCCGGTCCTGCCGGACCTGGCCGCCGGGGCCAACGGTGAGATCGCGGCGCTGGCCGCGGACGGGCACCCGAGTATCAAGATCTTCCTGACCGTCCCGGAGGTCGCGGCGGATCAGCCGGGCCTGATGGCGGCGGTAGAAGCAGCCAGGCGAGCCGGCTCGCTGACCCTGCTGCATTGCGAGGCCGCCGAGCTGCTCGAACAGTCCGGCCAGGAGCTGATCGCGCAAGGCCGCGGCGCCGTGGCGAACTTCCCCGACGCCCGGCCAGTGGCCGCCGAAGTGGCAGCGATCGACCAGGCCATCAGCATCGCCCGGGTAACCGGCGCGCCGATCTACATCGTGCACCTGTCATCCGCCGCGGCGCTGGACCGCTGCCGTCAGGCCAGATCGGCGGGCCTGCCGGTGCACGTCGAGACCAGGCCTCTCTATCTTCACCTCACCCGGGACCGTTTCGCCGAGCCGGATGCCGCGAAGTATGTGGGCGCTCCGCCGCTGCGGGACCACGCCGACACCGAAGCGCTATGGGCCGGCCTGGCCGCCGGCGACGTCGACACCGTCTGCAGCGACCATGCGCCGTGGACGCTGGCCGACAAGCTCGATCCCGCGCTGAATGTGATGACGGCCCGGCAGGGAGTCGCCGACCTGGAGACCCTCCGGCCCATGCTGTTCTCCGAGGGTGTCGTTGGCGGCCGGATCTCGCTGGAGCAGTTCATCGACCTGACGTCAGCGAACGCCGCGCGCCTGTTCGGCCTTTACCCGCGCAAGGGCGTCATCGCCGTCGGCTCCGACGCTGACCTAGTGCTCTGGGACCCGCAGGAAAGCCGGACCATCGATGGAGCGCGGATGCAGTCACGGGCCGGCTACTCGGTCTACGACGGCTGGCAGGTGCGGGGGTGGCCCAGATTTGTCATCGGGCGCGGGCAGATCCTGCTGGCCGACGGCGAATGCACGGCCCGGCCCGGGCAGGGTCAGTGGATCCGCCGGAGCCCGGCAGGCGACCCAGCCGGATCGGGTGAAGAGGCCCTTTGACCAGATGTCCTAGACCCATGTGGGGCGCCACAGCCCGCCCGCGTTAAACGTTGCTACCTCAGTCATACCCAGAGTAGTATTGTAGGTATGAAGGTGAGCGTCAGCCTACCCGAGGACGACATCGAGTTCCTCGACTCCTACGCCCACACCCAGGGCATACCCTCGCGGTCCGCGGCCCTGCACAGGGCGGTCGGGCTGCTGCGCGCCGCCCAGCTGGGTGCCGCCTACGAGGAGGCCTGGGAGGGCTGGACCGCATCCGGCGACGCCGACGCGTGGGAGACCGTGATCGGCGACGGCGTGGGAACCTGAGTGCGGCGCGGCGAGATCGTCATCGTCCGTCTTGACCCGGCCCGCGGATCTGAAGCTGGCAAGACCCGCCCGGCCGTCGTGGTCAGCAACGACGCCGCCAACACCACGGCAACCCGCCTGGGCCGCGGCGTCATCACCGTGGTGCCAGTGACCTCCAGCATCGCCCGCGTCTACCCATTCCAGGTGCTGCTGCCGGCCCGGCAGACCGGGCTGCCCCACGACTCCAAGGCGCAAGCCGAACAGGTCCGCTCCGTCGCGGTCGAGCGCGTCGGCCAGCGGATCGGCCAGCTGCCGCCCACCCTGGCCGCCGAACTCGACCAGGCACTGCGCGTCCACCTCAGCTTGTAACCGGTCGCAACAGGTCGCAGGTCCCGGATGCAGGCGTGCCCGGGCAGTCCACAGCGGGCGTCGCCGGCTAGACGAAACGCAGCTCGGCTAGCGGCAGCTCGTGGTCGACCAGGCGGTCGCAGGTCGGGCAGTACCAGCGGACCTCGACCGCGGTGCCACACGCGGGGTGCCGGGGCGCTTCGCCCGGGTCGGCGTGCCGGGATCCCCAGTGCGCCAGCAGGCGGAGCGCCCCGGCGAGCTCTTTGCCCTCGGCGGTCAGCTCGTAGGCGGCCCGAGGGGGCCGTTCGGAGTAGGGCCGGGCGATCAGCAGCGCCTCGCGTTCCAGCCGCTTGAGCCGCTCGGACAGGATGTTCGCCGCGATACCGGGGATCTGGCCGAGGAGATCGTTGAACCGGAGCGGCCCGGCCAGCAGCGCCTCGACCACCAGCAGCGTCCACCGGTCACCCACCCTGGCCAGCGCCTCGGCGAGCGGAGACGAGCCCTGCTCCGGTCCGGTCATGCCCCGATCGTAGTCCCACATTGACACGAGGATAGTTAGTAGTAGATTGCAAGTCACTACTTACTGCGTGACGGGAAGGTGCACAGCAATGGCGGTTCTCGACGAGATCCAGGCCAGCCTCGCGGGGCTGGCCGAGGGCGCGGGCTCCTCGGTCGTCGGCATCGGGCAGCGGTGGGGCGTTGGCTCGGGCATCGTGTTCGGGGCGGGGAGGGTGCTGACCAACGCCCACAACGTGCGCGGCGACCAGGTCACGGCCACCTTCGGCGACGGGCGCACGGCCGAGGGCAGCGTGGCCGGGCACGACGCCGACGGCGACCTGGCCGTCATCGACCTCGACACCGGCGACGCCCCGGCGCTGCCCTGGGCCACCGGCGCATCGGTCAGCATCGGGACACCCGTCTTCGCGCTGGCTAACCCGGGCGGGCGCGGGCTGCGGGTGACGTTCGGGTTCGTCTCCGGGATCGACCGGACCTTTCGCGGGCCCCGGGGCCGCCGCATCACCGGCAGCATCGAGCACACCGCTCCGCTGCTGCCCGGCTCCTCCGGCGGGCCGGTCGTGGATGCGGCCGGCCAGCTGCTCGGGATCAACACCAACCGCCTCGGTGAGGGGTTCTACCTCGCCATCCCGGCCGACGAAGCGCTGCGAGGCCGGGTCGACGCGCTCGGCCGCGGGGAATCCACCACGCCGCCCCGGCTCGGCATCGCGATCGCTCCCGGGCACGTGGCCAGGCGGCTGCGCCGGGCCGTCGGGCTCCCCGAGGTCGAGGGCCTGCTCATCCGCGAGGTGACCGAGCCCAGCCCGGCCTCCCGGGCCGGCCTGGCCCAGGGGGACCTGATCGTGGCCGTGGCGGGCCAGCCGGTTCGCACGGCCGACGACCTGTTCGACGCGCTTCCCGCCGCCGGTGGCACCGTCGAGCTGGGCATCGTGCGCGGCGTCGAGGAGCGGACCGTTCAGGTCGTGCTCGGCGAGAACGGCCAGCCCGAAGCCTAGAACTCCAGGACGAGGCGGCCCCTGACCCCGCCCGCCTCAAGCAGGCGGTGGGCCTGCGCCGCGCGCTCGGCGGGCAGGGTCCGGTTCACCCGCAGCGTGAGCCGGCCCGCCGCCGCCAGGCTGGCCAGGTCGGCCAGCTTGTCCCGGGCATGCAGGTAATCCCCGACCCAGATCGGGATGACCTTCACCGAGCGCTCGGTCTCGCCCCGGAACGGGCGCAGGGCGGCCAGCTGGCCGCCGTCGCGTATGGCAGGCAGCGCCGACGGGCCCATCACGGCCGCATCGACCAGCGCGTCCGCGCCGTCGCCGGTGGCCAGGCGGATAGCGGACGCGACCTCGGGGCCGCGAGGAACGACCACGTCGGCGCCGAGGCCGCGGACCAGCTCGGAGTCCTTCGGCAGCGCATCGGCGATGACCCGCAGGCCGGCCTGCCTGCCGAGCTGGATCGTGTACCCCCCGACCGCGCCCGCGGCCCCGGTGACGGCCAGGGTCTCCCCCGGCACCAGGCCCAGCAGGTCAAGAGCGAGCCGGGCGGTCAGGCCGTTCATCGGCAGCGTCGCCGCCGCGGCCAGTCCGATCCCGTCGGGTACCGCCGCCACCGAATCGGACGGGACGACGACCAGCTCGGCCTGGGCACCGCCGCGAGGGGTCCGCGGTGACACGATCGCCATCACCCGGTCACCCGCCCGGAATCGGGACCCGGGAGGCGCGAGGTCGATCGTGCCAGCCAGCTCCATGCCCGGCACGTACGGGGGTTCGAGGTCATCGGGCGGACCGTGCCGGCCCGACCGGAGCACGGTGTCGGTCGGGTTCACGGTCGCCGCGCCGACCCGGATCCGGACCTCGCCGTCGCCGGGCTCGGGCACCGGCCGCTCGACGATCTCCAGGACTTCCGGCCCGCCAAACCTGGTGATGCCTACCGCTCGCATAATGTCCTCCGCCTGCGGGATGTCGGGTGCCGGGTTGCGCGGCGTCGCACGGAGTCAACGGCCGGGCGCGGCGGCGCGGGCGGTCGCGGGCTCAGGCGCGGTGTCGCGGGGGGCGATGCGGAAGACGCGTTCCGCGTTCTGGTGGAAGATCTTTCTCTTGTCCTCGTCCGGCAGCGGCATCTCGTTCATGGACTGCACCGCTGGCTCGGTGATCTGGTACGGGTAATCGATCGCGAACATGATGTTGTCCGCGCCGACCGCCTCGATGCAGAAGCGCAGGGCCGGGGGCCAGTTCATGCCGCTGGTCGTGATCAGAAAATTGCGCTTGAAGTACTCGCTGGGCTTCAGCTCCAGCCGCGGCCGGGTGTTGAACGAGCTCCGCACCGGGTGCATGTAGTCCACCCGCCAGAGCCAGAACGGGATCCCCTCGCCCAGGTGGCCGAGGACTATCGTCAGGTTCGGGAACCGGTCGAAGACACCGCTGCAGATCAGCCTGATCGCGTGCAGCCCGGTCTCGGCCTGGAAGCCATAGATCCCGGTTTCCAGGCCGAACCTCTTGTACGGCCCGGCCATCTGGGCCGACGGCGAGCGCGGGTGAATGTAGATGGCCGCGCCCAGCCCTTCGGCCGCCTCGAAGATCGGCCAGAACTTCTCGTCGTCCAGATATTCGTTGCGGGTGTGTGAGTTGATCACGACGCCGTTGAGCTGCAGCCCGCCCATGGCCCGCTCGATCTCCGCGACGGCGCCGCCCGGATCCTGCGGCGCGATCGCGGCCAGGCCGGCGAACCGGCCGGGATGCCGGGCGATGGTCTCGGCCAGCCGGTCGTTGGCCAGACGAGCCAGCGAACACGCCGCCGCGGTCTCGAACGCCTGCACGCCGGGAGCGGTCAGCGACAGCAGGTGCATGTCGACGCCGTTGGCGTCCATGACGTCCAGCCGCTCGCCGGTCAGGTCGAGCAGCTGCCGGCGGACCCGGCGCAGGCCCGGGGTGTCCTGCGTGCTGGAAAAGTGCCAGAGGTCCTGGTCGGGCTCACCGGGGTCGGCGGCCGCCGCCCAGTCCTGCATGGCCTGGTAGACCTCGGGAACCGAGAACGCCTCCTCGGTGGCAATGCGCCGGTATGAGCCGGGTCGGGCGTCGCTCACGGTAGCTCCTCCTGGCAGATCGACAGCAGCTCGTCGACGCCGCGCACGCGAACGTGCGGGCGCCGGGCCGGCGGCAGGTGGTCGAAGGCGTCCGCCGCGGCCAGCCCGGACGCGACCGCAACGGCCAGCGCACGCCCGCGATGCGCCATCGGCACCTCGAGTTCGGGGTCGTCGCCGACCACGGCCAGCTCGGACGTGCGCAGGCCGAGCTGGCCCGCGGCGGTGCGCAGCGCGTCAAGCGACGGCTTGCCGACCAGCCGCACCCGGCAGCCGGTCTGGCTCTTGAGCATGGCCGAGATCGCACGCGAGGTTCCGATGGCCCGCCCCTGCGCGGTCGCGAAGAACATCGACTGCGAGCAGGTGTAGACCGCCGCTCCACCCCACACCGCGTGGCAGGCCGCCTCGAGCGCGGCCATGGTGAAGTCCGGGTACCAGCCGACCAGCACCGCGTCGGCCCGCGGCCGTTCCTCGCCCGGCGGCACGACCTC
>Ga0335074_10015312_pt1 | contig 10767 bp, 8 predicted proteins | sample Lox_Sample_23_FD_206715 | JGI IMG/M metagenome (GOLD analysis project Ga0335074, IMG submission 206715) | Soil microbial communities from Loxahatchee National Wildlife Refuge, Florida, United States - Lox_Sample_2.3 | ecosystem: Environmental > Terrestrial > Soil > Wetlands | place: USA: Florida... | reverse complement strand
TACGGCGTGATCGGGTTCAAGACCCACTGCAAAACCATCCTGGTCGTGCGCCAGGACTACAACGGGCTGCGCCGTTATACGCATATCGGCACCGGCAATTATCATCCGGATAACGCGCGGCTCTATGCCGACCTTGGACTGCTCACGGTCGACGACGCGATCGGCCGCGACCTGACCGAGCTCTTCAATTTTCTCACCACCGGCTACCGACCGCGCCGGCGATATAACAAAATTCTCGCCGCGCCGGTGTTCCTGAAGCAGGCGCTGCTTGATCGGATCGCGCGTGAAGCCGAGTTGCAGACGCGCGATCCGGCCTACAGCGGACTGATCCAGATGAAGATGAACGCGCTCGAGGACGTCGCCATCACGCGCGCGCTCTACCAGGCGTCGCGCGCCGGCGTGAAAATCGATCTGATCGTGCGCGATACCTGCCGTTTGCGGCCCGGCGTGCCGGGATTCTCCGACAAGGTGCGCGTGGTAAGTATCATCGGGCGCTTCCTCGAACACACCCGCATCTATTACTTCCGCAACGGCGGTGCTGAGGAATACTTCATCGGCTCAGCCGATTGCATGACGCGCAATCTTGAAAGCCGCGTCGAAGTGGTGGTGCCGATCGAAGACCCGCAATTGCGCAAGGAGCTGCGCACCGTGCTCGACTGCCAGTTGAAGCCGAACCGCCTGCAATGGCAGATGAATTCCGATGGCAGTTACGTTCGCAACGGAACCGGCGAATCCTGCCAGCAGTACCTGATCGATCTCACCGAGCAGGGCCGCCTCCAGCGCCGGCGCCGCCGCGGCTATGCCCATCTCGCCGTCCGCCGCGCCGACGGCAATTAATCTCCGGTCTCCACCGCGCGTTCGGCTTCGCGCTATAATCGAGCCGTAGAACATGCAATTCAAATCTGCCGCCGGCGATGCTGTGCGCCGCCGGCTTCCAAGGAGATTCCGATGCGGGTAAAAGGTGTCGATTCCGAGCAGGCTCCAGACGCCGTCAAGGAAATCTATCAGCGCATCGGGCATGCACTCGGCAGCGTGCCGACGCCGATGACCGTGATGGCGCATGTGCCCGAGCTACTTGCCGCCATGAACAAACTCGGCGCCGTGATCGGTGGTTCCACCATCGTCGAACCGCGCCTCAAGACGCTCGCCTCGCTGCGCGCCGCGCAAATCGCCGGCTGCCCGTTCTGAATCGATATCCACTCTGCCGTGGGCAGAGATCAGGGCATCCGGGACGATCAGCTCGAGGAAATCGCCGCCTTCGAGACCAGCCGCGCTTTCGACGCGCGCGAGAAGGCCGTATTGAGGCTGTCGGAAGCGATGACCGGGACGCCGGCCACGATTTCGGACCAGGTCTTCGCGGGGCTCGAGAAATTCTTCGATCTACCGCAGATCGTCGAGCTTGCCGGCGCGGTCGCCCTCGAGAATTTCCGCGCCCGCTTTAATCGCGTGTTCGAGGTCGAAAGTGATGGCTATTGTGCGCTGCCGCCCGACCATCCGGTGCGCCGGGCTGGGCGCCACGACTAAGAATCGGGCCGCACTCGCGAGAGCGTCAACCTAGTCGCGACCGAGGTGATGCCTCACTTCCGCCATCGATCGGAGATGTTCGGTGGGGGCGACAGGCGCGGGCTGTTCCGCGGGTAGTCTACCCGTTCGGGATTTTGGCAGCGAAGCAACGCGGGCTTCCTGCTCCTGGTCGCTACTTATCCCACGCACGGCGCTCAGCGGCATATGGATCAAACTCGACGCGGCACTGATCATCGAAAATCATCGTCGGCCGCTGCTCGATCGAGTAGGCGGGCCACTCCGGAATCCGATCGTGATTGGGATTACCGGTGCGTGCGAACGCCACCCAGGTGCGGCTCATCTTGTCGGCCAGCGTGAAGCGCCCCGGCGCGTCCCCGGCTAGTGCCGAGTTTCCGACATTGTCAAACACAAACGGGATTTCGAGTGTATGCGGCGACTTGAGGCTGCCGCCGAGCACCGTCGTCTCCCAGGCAAACAGATAGACAAAAACCGGCGCTGCACCGAGCGCGGCCTTGCGCTCCGCCGTGACCAGCGACGGAATTCGCATGCCCGCATCGCTGGCGATCGCGGAAAACAGCTCGCGGGCTGAATCGCGCGGCCGGGCGCGCCGGTATGCCGCCGCAATCTCGTCGGGACGTCGCTCGACGAACATCCGCACCCGTTCACGCATCGCGGCTTCGTCAAGATTCTCGAACCACGGCTGGCCGGCGAAGAACAGCAACATCTCGTCCGTGTTGGTTCCGATCATCAGCGGCACCGAGGCCGAGAGTCGCGGCGCCGCCGGCTCGAACGGCCCACCGGGAAGATGGTTACCGTCGATCACCGGATTGAATCCCACCCGCCGCCGCTTCGTAAAGGACATCTGACCGATCCGGCCCAACACCGCCGCCTGCGCGGTCAGGATGCGCGCGGCCGGGATGCGCCGCAGCTCGCCGGCGCTGGCTGGAGTGAGTCCGAGCTCATCGAGCAGTTGCATCGCCGATGCACTGGCCTCGTCACGCAATGCCATCTGCACCGCCGGTCCGCTCTGGATTATCGCGCGATGGAACAGTCCCTGCGCCGCCGGCATCGCCATCAGCACGCTGACTTTGGCGCCGCCGCCCGATTCGCCGAAGATCGTAACGTTATCGGGGTCGCCACCGAAGGCCGCGACATTTTCGCGCACCCAGCGCAGCGCCGCGATGATATCGAACATTCCGGTGAGACCCGCGGCCGCAAACTCCTCGCCGCAGAAATCCTCGAGATGCAGGTAGCCGAAGGCGCCCAGCCGATGATTGATCGTGACCACTACAACGCCGTGGTTGCGCGCTAGATTTGAGCCCTCGGACCAGGGTGTCGAGCCGGATCCCGAAATGAACGCGCCGCCGTGGCACCAGAACATCACCGGCCGCTTCCCGCCGTCGTTTAGGGCCGGTGTCCACAGATTGAGGACCAGGCAGTTCTCGTCCATCGGCAGGGTTTCATGGCCGCCGAACAGCTCGTAAACCTCGCGCGTCATCCCGGCCGAATGCTCGGCCTGCAACGCGCGATAGCCGAAAGCCAGCGTGTCGCGCACGCCCGGCCACGGATCGGGAGCGAGGGGCGGACGCCAGCGCCGCGCGCCGTCGGGCGAGCGGGCGTAGGGGATGCCTTTGAAGATGTTCACGCCGCGGTCGTTGATGCCGCGGATTTTGCCGCGCGCAGTTTCCGCAATCACCGACGTCGTCGCGATCAACTCGGATGCGACCTCGGCGGTCATGGAATCAGGCCTTTGAGCGCTTTGAATGAATTGGAAATCGATGATGGTTGCTGAGTGCCCGGCGCAGAACTCGAGGAACCGCTGCCCCAAATCGAACCCACCGCGCTCGCGCCGCCCTTGATGATTCTGCCCGGCATGTTAAGCGCGCCCATCGCGAGACGCTCGGTAAGTTTTGGCAGGTTCGGCAGCACGATCACCGCCGGCAGCTTGCCTTTGATCCAGACCGGGATGGCGACGCTCAAACCGAAGGTAAGCTTGATGTCGCTGTCCATGTCGATATTTTTGTCCATGTCGAACCATCCGTCGCCCGTAATCCCGTAATACTGCGATTGCGCGATGAGGTCGTGCGTGGTGACGCGCGGGCCGGAAAGCACGAAGCTCAGGCTCGCGTTGGTAAGCTCGGTGTCAGGGTCCGCCAGCATCCCGGAATGGCTTGACATGAAGGTTGCGTTCAGCAGCTGACTCACGCCCGGCGCTTTGGCGACGCCGTTGATCGCGAGCGCGACGATATTGACACCCACCAGTTTGCCGTCGGCGAGCTGAAGCCGGCCGCTGCCCTGCAAGGTCGGCTTGATTTGCGGCCAGCTCTTGCCGCGTCCGGTGATCGAAACGTTGCCGCTAAGCAGGCCACGGACCCATTTGGCAGCGCTGATCTTTTGCGAGCTCAGGGCGGGTTCGACGTCCACCCTGCTGAGCTTCATGCCGACACCGAAACTCGGCGGCTGACCAAGCATCGCGTTGGCATTGGCGACGATCGAGCCCCCGAACACATCGGCCTTGAGCGGATGCGCCTGGATGCGGCCGCGAGTGTATTCGGCGTCGAGATCGAGGTTGCGGTAGGGGACCCGGTTGACGGTGCCGTCCGACGAGACGATCTGCGCGTTCAAATCGGGCGCACTCAACGTGCCCGAGGCAGTGCCGGTCACGGCCAGCCGGTTCATCACCTCGCCCGGCGGCCGGCCCGGATGTAACTCATCGAGTTTCAACGAGTCCGCCGTCAATGCGTAACTGGCGCTGAGCGGATTCAGCGAAGCGAGTTTGCCGTTAACATTCAGGTGAGACGAGCCGAGCGTAAATGCCGTCGGCTTGAGAGTTGCGCGGCCGCCGGCGAAATCGACAGTGGTGTTGAGGCCCGTGATCGCCGGCAGGTTGTCCCGCCCGGGCTTGAGTCCGACCTGGTGCAGCACGACGGTGCCATCGAAATTCGGCTTTCCGGGTACGAATTTCGCCGTGCCGTGGATTTCACCGCTGCCTGAGGGACCATAGCCGGCTGCGGGCGGAAACAGCGCGGCGACTTCGGCCAGACTGAAGTTGTTGGTATCGAGTTGCGCATCGATTGCCGGCGGGTCGATTGAAATTTTGGCCGCGTGGAGATCAATCGTCGCGAGCTTGAGTTCCCCGGATGCGGCTTCGAGGCCCGTGGCTGTACCCGTGCCGCGCGCCACCAGGACCATCGTCACACCGGCAGGCTTGTCGAAATGCGGAGCATAAACGATCTCTTGCTTCGTTAGGTCGGTATGGATTTCGAAAGCGAGCCTCTGCAGGGAACCCTTGAGTGTACCGTCGACTGTGACCGGCTCGGGAATCGAGAGAGCGGCCGGAATCCTGCGGCCGACGTCGGTCAGCTTACGCAGCTTCTCGATTTCGACCGGCCCCAGGTTGAACTTCAGATTGACCGGCAGCTGCGCGATGCGGACCTTGCCGGAATTGAGAAGCGGTCCGACCTTCCCGCTTGCATCGACGTTGCCACTGCCGAGGAAGCCGAGCTTCAAATCGACATCGAAGGGCGCGCCGCCGCGAAAATTGGAGGCGCTCAGGTCGAGGCCATGAAGCTTGATCGGCGCCGCCTGCTGAGCGAGATCGTTATACAAAATATTCGCGCTATCGATATTGAACGACTTGATCGATAATGCGGCCAGGTCGTGGCGGCTCTTGGCCGGCCGTGGCCGCTCCGCCGCTGCACCTGCACGCTTGCCCAATGTGCTCACGTTCAATTCGCCGCGGGCGTTGCGCAAAATTCGGATATCGGGCTGGAAGATGTCGAGCCGGCGAAGTTTGACGCGGCCGACGATAAGCGGCAGGAACTCGACCCGCATCTTGACCTCATTGGCGGTGAGGAAGGGGAGTTGCGAGAAAGCCGGATCGTCGGCGACCTTGAGTTGGGTGATTTCGATGGAGACGCCCCATCCGATGCTCGCGCGCATCTGCTCAACGCTAACCGGACGGCCGAGCGCCTCGCTGATGTGTCCGAGGATCCGATCGCGGTTAGCGGCAACGATCGAGCTGAGATTGAAAAACGCGTAGGCCACGATGGCGGCGATCGCCACTATCGCCAAGATTCCAGTGCCATAGAACCATTTGCGCATCGCGGTTTGCCCTTATGGGGCTGACGATATACAAGCCGGGATGGGTGGGCAAAGCGAAGTATCGCGGATCGTGAATTTTGCCTTGACGGTGCAGCCCTGAGAGGACAATCGTAAACGGCGCGCGGGCCGATTAGGCGAACAAGAGGCGAAGATATCATATGAATCGCAGTATAGAACGGATCTTGACGACTCACGCCGGTAGTCTGCCACGGCCGGACGATCTGGTCCGTACAATGTGGGACAAGCTCGATGGCAAGCCGGTCGACGAGGCGAAGTTGCGCGCTCGAATCAAGGAAGCCGTCGCGGAAGTCGTAACCCGCCAGCGCGAGGTCGGGATCGATCTGATCAGCGATGGTGAGATGAGCAAGCCCGGCTTCAGCAACTACGTCGCGCAGCGCTATACGGGATTCGCGCGCACGCCGGCGGAATTCATGGCCGCCGACCTTGCCGATGCGCCCGGGGTTGCGCAAAGCATATTTCGGTCAGAAGCCGGCCAGCACGTACTGCTGCCCACGGTAGTCGGACCAATCGAGTTACGCGATCGGAGTGCGATTCAGGCGGATCTCGACAACTTCAAGGCCGCTCTCAATGGCCACCTCGATGGCGCGTTTATCTGCGCAGTAACGCCCGGGCATGTCACCTTCAACTTCCCGAATCGCTATTACCCCTCATTCGAGTCTTATCTCGAAGCGGTCAGCAACGCGCTCGCGATCGAATACCACGCGATCGTCGATGCCGGTTTCGATTTGCAACTCGATTCTCCCGACCTCGCGATGGCGGGTCACTGCTTCACCGACGGTCCCGGCCCAGCCGACCTCCGAAAATACCTCCCGAGGGTTATCGAGGCGTTGAACCATGCGACGCGCGACATTCCGCCGGAAAGGATGCGGTTACATCTATGCTGGGGCAACTACGCCGGCCCGCATCATCGCGACGTTGAGCTACGCGAGATCGTCAAGCCGGTGCTCAAGACGCGCGCCTCGTACATTTATGTCGAAGCCGCAAATCCGCGACACGCGCATGAATGGGAGGTTTGGCAAGAGGTCAAGCTGCCGGACGGAAAGGCGTTAATTCCGGGCGTGATCGATAGCGTCAGTAACCACGTCGAGCATCCGCGCCTGGTCGCCCAGCGCATCGAGCAGTTCGCCAGGATCGTGGGTAAGGAAAACGTGATCGCAGGGACCGATTGTGGTTTCGGGACCTTTGTCGGATGGTCGGGCTGCGATCCGGCCGTCGCCTGGTTGAAGCTCGCGGCGCTGGTTGACGGCGCCCGAATCGCATCCAAGAATCTTTGGTAAGGAACGGCACGGCGTGCGAGAGATCAAATCGAAATTCCCCGCTGAGCGTTCGGCGAAACGAAAAGCACTGCTTGGCGAGGTGGAAAAGGTCCGCGACGTCCTGGCGGCCGGCTCCGCAGAAGCGGAAAAGATGCGTACCCTTCCGCCGGCCTCGGTCGCCGCGCTGCGCGACACCGGTATTATCTCGCTGAAGACGCCGGCTGTGCTGGGCGGCGCTGAAGCCGACCCGATGACGCAGATGGACGTGATCGAGGCGGTGTCGTACATCGATTCGGCGGCCGGATGGTGGCTGTTCGTCGGCGCTGCGACGATGGGTGTCAGCGGTGCTTTTTTGCCGGATTCCGCCGCCGAGCAGATCTACACTCCTGATCGCTACCCGACCTTCTGCGGCGGCGGCGGTTTCGTACCTGGAAAACTGGTGCCCACTAACGGTGGCTATCGGCTCACCGGCCGATGGTCATATGGCAGCGGAATTCGCCACGCCGACTACATCACGGTCCCTGGCCTGATCGAGGGTGGCACCGGCCCGCACGACGTGCGGTTCTGTGTCTTTCCCGCGAAACAAGCCGAGATTATCGACAATTGGTACGTAATGGGATTGGTAGGCACTGGCAGTTGCGACTATACGGTAACGGATTTGTTCGTACCGGAAGACTTCACGCATATGCTGCCTAATGAGGTTCCGCCCCGGCGCGGAGGCCCGTTGTACCGATTCGGCTTCCCCGGTTTTATCGCCAATGAGAACGCGGCGTTTGCGCTGGGCGTCGCACACCGCGCGATCGATGAGGTGGTCGCGCTGGCAGCCGCAAAGAGCCGCGGGTACGTAAAACGTAGTTCACTGGTGAACCGCGGTGTATTCCAACGCGCGCTGGGAGAAGGGGATCTCCGTTTACGCGCGGCGCGGGCGCTGATCTTCGATCTTTACGAGAAGGCCTGGGTCCGCGTATGCGCGGGCGAACAGATCCATCCGAGCGAGCATGCCGCACTGCGCGCCGCCGGCTCGTGGGTTATCGATGCTGCGCTGGCAGTCACCACCGACGCGTTTCGCTATGCCGCCGGCAGCGCGATGCGGTCCCATCATATCCTGCAAAAATGCCTACGCGACCTGCAGGCTGCGGGAACCCATTGGATCATCAGCGATACTTCGTATGAAAACCATGGCCAGTTCATGCTCGGCTTGCCCGATGCCGATGCGATGAACTGAGCAGACGTCGAGGTACCATGGGCGGCGTCTTAGGCCGCCGATTTTCACGTGCCCGTCACCCCACGTGATAGCGGCGGCTTCCGCTCGAGCCGGTAGCCATCCGGGATGTCTCGGAAGATGCTAGAATAAAGGCTGAGAATCAGCACGCAGGAGCATCGAATCGTGAAACAGTCGGCGGTCTTTATCCTCGGTGGGACACAGAGTGATTTCGCCCGCAATTGGGTCAAGGAAGGCAAGCATTTTGTCGACGTGATGCGCGAGACACTACTCGACGGGTTCGCGCGGACCGGAATCGAGCCGCGCGAAATCGCAACCGCGCACGTCGGCAATTTTGGCGCTGAACTGTATGTTCATCAGGGCCAGCTCGGTGCTTTTACACTAGAAGTTGACCCGGCTCTTTCCGGGTTGCCCACCAGCCGTCACGAGGCCGCGTGCGCCTCCGGCTCGATTGCGATTCTCGCCGCCTCGGCAGAAATCGAAGCCGGACGCTATGAGCTCGCCGCGGTGGTCGGACTCGAGCAGATGAAGACCGTCGATACTGCCACCGGCGGCGACTTCCTCGGCACCGCCGGCTGGTACGAACGCGAGTGCAAGGGCCGGAACTATCCCTTTCCGAGCCTGTTCGGACGGCTGGGCGACGAATATGACCGTCGCTACGGACTGAAGGATGAGCATCTGGCCCGCATCTCGGAGCTGAATTTTGCCAACGCGCGGCGCAATCCATTGGCGCAGACCCGCAACTGGCCGGCTCCGGGCAACGATCCGAAGCAGGCGGCAAAGATGAATCAGTCGGTAGCCGGACGCCTCAAAGTACGCGATTGCTCACAGGTGACTGATGGTATCGCAGTGGTATTTCTGGCTTCCGAAAAGTTTGCCGAGCAATACGCCGCGCGCCGGCGCAGATCGATCGAAGATCTGCCGCGCATTCTCGGCTGGGGCCATCATACGGCGCCGATGGAGTTCGACGCCAAGCTCCGCGAAAGCCGCGACCATCAATACGTTCTGCCGCATACGCGCGAAGCGATTCTCGATGCGTTCAAGCGCGCCGGGGTGCGCTCGGTCGACGAGTTGTCGGGCATCGAGACGCACGATTGCTTTACCACTTCGGAGTACATGGCGATCGACCATTTCGGCATCACCCGGCCGGGCGAGTCCTGGAAGGCGATCGAAGATGGGGTAATCGAATTCGGCGGGCGGCTGCCGATCAATCCGAGCGGTGGACTGATCGGCGTCGGCCATCCAGTCGGCGCGACCGGTGTGCGCCAGATGCTCGACGCGTATCGGCAGGTTACCGGCACCGCGGGCGATTACCAGGTCGAAGGCGCCCGGCGTTTCGCGGTGCTCAATATTGGTGGCAGCGCGACTACCAGCTGCGCTTTCGTGGTGGGCGCATAAGTATCGCGCGCAGCTGCAATTTGCCGAGGACCGCCGCGTCGATGGCCCAGGTCAACCGACCTTCAGCGCGCAAGGTAGCGCAAAGAACTCGTGCGGTCCGGCCCGGCGCAGGTTTCGCTCATCGGGTCCATCCCCAGCCCGCGCCGCACATCGTTAAGCGATCCAGTGCGCGCCTCTTCAGCCCGGCGAGCATCACCTGGCAGATAAATCGCGAACGCCTTTTGATCGTGGGCGGCGCACGAAGTCTGCTGATGCAGATCGCGCATCCACTAATCGCCGCGGCAGTAGCCGAGCATAGCGGCTTTCACGAGGATCCGCTCGGCCGGCTCCAACGAACGATGGAGTTCTTGTCAGTAGTCCATTTCGGAACCGCCGCTGAGGCGCGCAGCGCGGCCGATCGGCTGCACGCGGTCCATGGCGCGGTTCGAGGCGTCCTGCATGAGCCGGCCGGCGGTTTCCGGGCCGGAAGCCGCTATCGGGCGCGCGATCCCGAGTTGCTGCTCTGGGTGCATGCAACCCTCGTCGATACTTCATTGCTGGTCTTCAGGCACTATGTCCAGGACCTCTCGGCCGAGGAAGAGGAGAGGTATTACCAGGACAGCAAGACGATCGCGCGTCTTCAGCGTATCCCGGAATCAAAAATCCCACGCGACGTGCGGGACTTTCGCAACTACATGAATCGCATGATCGATTCGGGCCCGATCGCGGTGAGCGCTACGGCTCGTGAGTTAGCGCGCGCTATCCTGAGTCCGGCAGTACCGCCGACCACCGCCCTGGTTGCCGCGATTACCGGGTTCATCTCGGTCGGGCTGCTGCCCGGGAAGCTCCGCGAGGGCTTCGGGCTGCGATGGGGCCCCGGCCGACAGTTCCTGCTCGACGCTTCGGGATGCGCCAGCCGCGCACTCCTGCCCCTGCTCCCATCGGCTTGGAGAGTCGAGCCGGCGGCGCGTACCGCTGAGCTTGCCTCCGGGCGCCCCGGCATTCAGCCGTCACGGAGGTGGATGCCGAAGGCCGAAACGTAGTACCTTATTGAGGAAGTTATGGGCGGCCTTTCGATCCGCAGGCGACCAAAGAGCAACGGAGATCAAGATGCGCAATTTCGATGAAAACACTATCACTGATGCAGTAATTGAACGGTTCGCCAAGTGTCCCGTTCCTCGCACCAAGGAGATCAGCGAAGCCCTCGTGCGGCATCTGCACAACTTCGTCAGGGAAATCCGGCCGAGCGAGGAAGAATGGGCC